>JAAGKN010000190.1_pt1 | contig 172402 bp, 158 predicted proteins | sample 6206371 | NCBI WGS metagenome assembly JAAGKN01 (sample SAMN11533720, study PRJNA540317) | gut metagenome | isolation source: fecal pellets from male and female animal of same cohort | host: Peromyscus leucopus | place: USA:CA | collected 2017 | reverse complement strand
GAACGGTCTTGAAAACCGTCAGGCGGGTTCTGCCCGCGCGTGGGTTCGAATCCCACATCCTCCTTAACATCGCGGGATGGAGCAGTCTGGTAGCTCGTCGGGCTCATAACCCGAAGGTCGTTGGTTCAAATCCTGCTCCCGCAACCACCATAAAATAAAGCTTTCCGAGATTTCGGAGAGCCTTATTTTTTTGCGTTTTCCTTATAATGACGATAACACGAGGTAATACAAGACGGGATGAAATAAAATCAAAATACCATTTTTTCATTCTGTAAATATTCTTTGATACCGCTCTATTTATATTTTTGAGCGTTAGAAAAGGCTGACCTTTTTGTTATTAAAAGATACCCTTTTCATTATTATTGTATTGTGTTTTATATAAGCGCAAAGAGCTTTTATTTCCACGCTTTCTAATTTATCTTTAAGTTCTTTAACTTTTTTATCCAGCTTTTTGCGAAAATGTTCTTGTTATGACCTTGCCCGTTCATTCCGCAAATATTTATCCACTTGTATTGCCGCAAGACTTAATGCCGCGCCTATGAACGCTCCTGCCAAAATATCCGAGGGATAATGCACCCACAGATACATACGGGAAAATATAATCAGCGCTGCCAGACAACATGCGGCAATCCCCCACTTTCGATTCATATACAAAATAACCAGTGCCGCCGAGACGGAAGCCAGCGTATGACCGGACGGGAACGAAAAGTCAGTCGGTAAAGGTATCAACAGTTCCGTTATCCCCAGTTCCGCAAACGGGCGGATTCGCCCGACCAAAGGCTTAATGATGCCTTGCCCTATTACCACTCCGGCAAGCAGCGCCAGCAACATAACAACGCTTTTTCTGCGGTATTTGGGGCAGAACAACAGAACCAGTCCAAACGCAATCCATATTGCACCGTAATCTCCCAAAGCCGTAATCACAGGCATCAAAGCGTCTAAAAAACCGCATTGCAAATGAGAGATACCTTGTAAAATCTGAATGTCTAACGTTAAAATGTTTTCCACTGCTCTGCGACCCTTTCCGTTTTGCACAAAATGTCTTAGGATATATGTGTCACACAATTAAATATTTCATCGGTATGTACCTCGACTGCACCTTTTTAAAATATCATATCGTCACGCAAAGACGGAAAAAAGCGTTCCCGCTCCGTAAGTGACAAACGCGACAATTACCGCCGCAATCACAACTCCCAACGCAATGGTGGGAAAAGCTTTTTTCAGCCGCATATCCAGCATGGCGGCAACCAGAGCACCTGTCCACGCGCCTGTCCCCGGCAGGGGAATTGCGACCAAAAGACACAGACCAAACATTTCGTACTTGCTCACCAAGGCGGAATTTTTTGCCGCCTTTTGTTCCAGCTTGGTGACCAAACGGTTCAACCCGCCGCTCTTTGTGCGCAGCCACGCAAAAATTTTGCGAATAAAAATAATAATAAACGGCACAGGCACAAGATTGCCAACCACGGTGACAAATACGGTAACCCAAATATTCAGTCCGTTTGCCACGCCGATTGGCAAAGCCCCCCGCAGTTCCATGACAGGAACCATCGAGAGAAAAAAGGTCATAAGAATTTTACCGATATCAGTTTGCAGTAAAAAGTCCACGCGCAGAACCTCCCATGTATTTCATACAATTAAGTATAATATACTTTTCCGTAAAAGACAAGAGAATATAGGAAAAATTTATCTTTGCGACAAAAAAACGTAAAAACTTCACGTTAGCCTGCGGCAGAAAGACTATGGCGATTTTTATACAATTCCATGCCGATTGCCTAAATTTTATACAGTCGGGCAGTTGTGTATATTGCTTGTAATTTCCATTTATGATATCTTAAAAGATAGAGGTTTCAAATAAAGCGCAGACTTGGAGGAGAAGATGGAATGAGACAACAGAAACAGGGCGAAAGCGTTACCTATCGCGTTTCACGATTCATTGTGGACAAACGCAAGGGTATTTATATTTTCTTTGTGGTGGCAATTTTGTTTTGCATCAGTTCTGTGTCGAAGGTAAAGGTAAACAACGACATTGCATCGTACCTGCCGGCTACAACCGAGACGCGGCGGGGACTGAATATCATGGAGGAAGAATTTCAGGAATACGGCAGCGCGCGGATTATGGTATCAAACGTAACTTATGAATACGCGCAGGAACTCGCGGAGTATATTGAAAATACATACGGCGTGGACAGCGTTGAGTTTGACGATACCGAGGAACATTACAAAAATGCCGCCGCGCTTTTTACCGTTTCTTTTGACGCCGCGGCAGATAACGAAGTTTCGCTGAAAGCGATGGAGGAAATCAAAGCGTATTTATCCGATTTGGACACTTATGTTGTGTCTGAGGTAGGCAAAGACGATTCCGCCAGTTTGCAAAGTGAAATGGGAGTTATTCTGCTAATTGCGGCATTTGTTATTATTGCGGTACTGCTGTTCACCTCCAAGACGTATATGGAAGTCGTGGTTTTTGTCATCGTGTTCGCCGTGGCGGCATTGCTGAATATGGGAACCAATTACTGGCTGGGCGAAATTTCGTTTATCACCAACGCAATCGCGATTGTCTTACAGCTTGCGCTGGCGATTGACTACGCAATCATTCTGTGTCATCGTTTTATGGAGGAACGGGAACATTTGGAGCAGAGAGAGGCAGTAATCACCGCGTTGTCCAAAGCGATTATCGAAATTTCCTCCAGCAGTCTGACTACGGTTGCCGGATTGTTCGCGCTGACTTTCATGCAGCTGCGCATCGGTTTTGATATGGGTATTGTACTGATGAAAGGCATCGTGTGCAGCCTGCTGACGGTATTTTTGCTGATGCCGGGTCTGCTGATGATGTTTGGAAAAGGGATTGAAAAGACGCGCCACAAAAACTTTGTTCCATGCATTCGTCCGTGGGGTAAACTAATGGTCAAGTGCAGATATATTTTGCCCGCTGTTCTGATTGTTTTCATTGTGGTTTCCGTCGTTTTGTCCGGACATGTGCAATATGTATTTTCAAACAATACCATTGATACAGGCAATCCTTCGGAGGAGCGAATTGCCATGGACAAAATCAGCGCCAATTTTGGAGAAAGCAACACCATCGCACTGCTTGTGCCGAAAGGAAATTACGATTCGGAACGCAAAATTCTCAATCAGGTGTCTGAACTGGAGAAAATCGACAGTGCGTTGGGGTTGGCAAATGTGGAAACAGACGACCATTATATGTTGACGGACAAAATGGTTCCGCAGGATGTGTCGGAGATGGTGGATGTTGATATCGAACTGGTACGCTTGCTGTATCAGGCATATGGGTTAGAAAACAAGCAATACGGCTCAATCTTCTTAGATGTAGATAATTATTCCGTTCCTTTAATAGACATTCTGTTCTTCCTTGGAGAACAGTTGGAAAGCGGCGCTATCCGCTTGGAGGAGGAACAGCAGCAGGATATTCTGAAACTGTATGACACTTTGGTAAAGGCGAAGAGCCAGTTGGAGGGGGAGCACTGGTCCAGATTGGTTTTTGTTGCGGATACAGCCGAGGAAAGCGAGGAAGCGTTCGCCCTGCTGACGCAGATGCGGGAAATTGCCTCAAAATATTACGGAGACGAGGTTGTACTGGTCGGTAACACCACAAACGCGAAAGATTTGCAAAGTTCGTTCGGGGAGGACAGCTCCAAGATTAACATTATCACGGTTTTATCGGTCATGGCAATCCTGCTGTTCACCTTTAAATCCTCCGGTATCCCGATTTTGCTGATTTTGTGTATTCAGGGCAGTATTTGGATTAACTTTGCTTTTCCGGTCATTACGGGAAGCAAACTGTTCTTTCTGGCGTATTTGGTGGTCAGTTCCATTCAGATGGGCGCAACGATTGACTACGCGATTGTCATGACGTCGAGGTATATGGAACTAAAGAAAACCATGTCGGCAAAAGAAGCAATGATTGAATCGCTCGACCAAAGTTTTCCAACCGTGCTGACTTCGGGCAGTATTATGACGGTGGCGGGATTTTTGATTGCGGCACTTTCAACCAACGCAATTATCGCGTCTGTTGGATTGGCGCTGGGGCGCGGGACATTTATCTCCATTGTCATCGTTATGACAGCGCTGCCGCAATTGCTCCTGATAGGAGATAAGATTATTGAAAAGACAGCATTCACACTGAAAGAAAAGGAAAAGAAAGATTCACAGTCGGTGGCAATGGTGCTGAACGGAACCCTGAAAGGTGAGACGGAGACGCAGATTCGCGCAGTGGTATACGGCAGACTAAACATACCCGAGGCTGATAAAAAGCGTTTGACAGAGATTGAACTTACCTTGCCTGATGATATTCAAGAGGAGGAATATACAGATGAACCGTAACCGAAAAAGAATTTACAGCTTTCTTTGTATGATTATAATGATACTTTCGTGTATTCCGACAGCGGTATTCGCGCAGCAAACAGTCTATTTAAAAACGCCGAACGACTTGTTGCGGTTAGCTAAAAATTGCCGCGATGAGGGCTACAGCAAAGAGGTTCAGGTGGTACTGGAAAATGATATTGATATGAGCGAAACGGATTTTTCTCCCATTCCCTATTTTGCGGGCAGCTTTGACGGGCGCGGATACGCAGTGCGCGGCGTCCGTATAGACTTTGACGGCTCGGAAGCCGGCTTTTTCCGCCGCATTGCTGAGGGAGCGCAGGTCAGCGGACTGCATTTGGAGGTTAATCTGATTTTGGAAGATACGTTGTCGGCTGTCGGCGGCTTGGTCGGCGAGAATAGCGGAACAGTTTCCAACTGTGTTGTAACAGGGACCGTTAAAGGCGGAGAGCAGATTGGCGGCATTGCGGGTGTCAATACGGAAAACGGTCGAATTCTTTCTTGCACAAGTGAAGCCGAGGTGAACGGCGAAGAGCAGACGGGCGGCATTGCCGGACGGAACGAGGGGACGATTTCCGGATGCGTGAATCACGGCAATATCAATAATAGAAGCAAAAAAAGCGATTCCAAAGGTGTTGGAGCGTTGTCAAAGCTCGGATTTCACACAGACGAAGTGAGACTGTCGGGGCGCACCCTCTATAATGCCACAGGCGGTATTAGCGGGCAGAATGAAGCGTTGATTGAAGGGTGTACCAATTACGGTAAAATAGGCTACGCGCACGTTGGCGACAGAAGCGGCGGCATTGCGGGTGTGCAAGGCGGTAAAATTACGGATTGCGCCAATTACGGAGCGGTACAGGGCAAGCGAAATGTCGGCGGCATTGCCGGACAGTTCGTGCCTGACGCAGATATCACATACGCGCAAAGCAAAGCGGAACATCTCTCGGACGAATTATCCTCGCTCAGCTCATTGATTCGCAATTACGGTGATATTGTACGTGACGCCGACCTTGCGCAGGACGCACGGGAAATCGGCGACGCACTTGACCTAATTCGCGAACATTTGCGCCAATCGGGAACAGACGCAGACGAACGGACGCAGGATTTGCTGGATGTTTTTGAGGAGCAGAGCGATACGCTTCATGCCGCGGTAGACGGGATTACAGAGCAGTTAGACAAATTTTCGGACAGTGCCAACCGCGACATTGACGGAATGGTGGATGCAATGGAGGATATCCGCGACAGCTTGGGCGCGGTAGAAGAAATAAAAGACATCATTGATGAAGAGTCGGAAAAAAGCATCAGTCCGCAGTTGGATGCCATAGATAAATATATTCGCAGAGCGGTGCTGGCAGTGAACGATATTGCCTCGGAACTGCGCGAGGTAGAGGAACTTCTTCGTGACGCAAGGCGAATTATCAACGGAAACACTGCGCTTTCTGAAATGGTTGAGGAATTGGTAAAACTGTTCCAATCCTTGCCTTCAAACAATATCAACGGTTATGCGGCGGAACTTCCGCTTGCCGCGGCGCAGATGGAGCGGGACGCCGCGAGATTGAAAGACAGCGTTGCAGCTGCGCGAGCCGCTTTATCCGCCGCGCCGCAAGAGAGACATTTGCTTTTGGAGATTTTGCAAACAACGGCATTTGCGGACGAAAGCCAAGTAGATTCCCTGCGTTTGCAAACGGAGGAAATAGAACGTTCTGTGGAGCAGGTACAACAAGCGCTGCGCAGCAAATCCGCAGCACAGGCGAAAACGCAAGTGAACCGATTGCTGCCGTCGCTTATGTCTCAAATTGATGAGGCGACGGACATCGGAGCAGAGGAGCAAGTGAATTTAGAGACGCAATTACAGGAAATCCGCGCGCTGATACAAAAAATTGAAAGCGGCGCTGTTGGCGGAAGTTCCGCGCAGGAGATGCTTGCTCGCTTGAAAGAGGCGGAAAAGCAGATTTCCGATTTGATTCAGGAATATCAAAAGTTGATAAAAGAATTGAAACAGGCGGCAGACCTGATACGACAGGCGCGCAAAATTATCAATGACCATAAGGACGCGGGGGCGGTTGTGCGCCAGCTTGCCGAACTGTTCAAAAAATTTGACGGCATACAGATTGCCGGTTATATCAATCGCCTGTCAAGCGCGGTAGGGAATATCAACCGAGAGTTTCAGGATATCCGAAAGGGAATTTCAAACATATCAGATAAAACAGAAGAAATTGCATCCGATAGTTTGGACGAAATAGATGCCGCGGCAGACCTGCTTAACGAATACGCAAAGGATTTCAACCAATCGGCAAAAACGCTGAGCGATAACTTGACCGAAAACGTGCGTGCGTTCAACAACGCGGCGGAAATAATCGGCGATGAAACGAACGACTGGGCGTCCGTAACAAGTGACAAGGCGCGTTCTACTGCCGATTATGTCAATGACCGGTTGGACACTGTCAGCAGGCGGCTGGATAGGGTTACAGACAGCGCGGAGCGAATCGGGGACCGGTTCAGTTCCAACTCTGACACAGTGCACGACCAATTAGCCGATATTAAGGACGCGGCGGCGAACTTGGGTGAACAGCCTGTCAGAAACATAGAGGAAAACGTGACACGGGATTTCAGCCGCAGAACAGGGCTGATTTTAAACTGTGTCAATGACGGCGCGATTCTCGGAGACAGCGGCGTAGGAGGTATTGCCGGAACGGTTTCTCTGATGACTGGCGAATGGGACGTCGATGAAGATGCCGAATGGTCGGCCGAAAATGTGCTGCTGGACGCGACTGTTGTTTTGACGTGTATCGTGTCCGATTGTAAAAATACCGCTGATATTACCGCAAAAAAGGAATATGTCGGCGGAATTTTAGGCAAGGGAGAACACGGAACAATTCTGAACTGCTTGAGTACGGGTGATGTCACGGCGGAAGAAGGCGGATTATGCGGCGGAATTGTCGGAATGTCTGACAGCCTGATTGAAAACAGTTCCGCCATGGGCGCGTTGAGCGGCTCGGAATATATTGGCGGCATTGCGGGAAAGTGCAAGGATATCCGCAATTGTTATACCATGGTGCTGATTCCGGATGGAGGAGAAAAGATAGGCGCAATCACGGGTGAAACCGCCGGAAAACTTGCAGAAAATTATTTTGTGCGGGAAGATTTGGCAGGCGTGGACGGCGTCGATTACCCCGACAAGGCGATGCCGCTGGAATACGAGGAACTTGTCGCGATTGAAGCAGTACCCGATGAATTTCGCAATTTAAGTATAACGTTTTTAACGGACGGCGAAGTCGTGGCGTCTTATCCTATTGTTTACAATCAATCTTTTGACCGCGCGCTGATTCCCAAGGTATCTGAGCGGGAAGGCGGATACAGCAAGTGGGAGGATTTTGATACTGACCATATTTTGCGCAGTTTGAAAATCAATCTGCAATATGTGCCGTGGACAAAAACGATTTCTTCGGGCGGAAGAAAACCTGTGATGTTAGCAGAAGGCGCATTTACAGAAAATGCTCGCCTGGAAACAGCAGCGTGGGAGCAAGAAAATAAGCCAAGAGGTTACCGTATCTTGGAAGGGTATGAATTTGCCGTACAGGATGAGGATAACCCGATGGCGGAACACTTTTCCGCCCGCGTTTACACCCCGTATGACGGACGGGTGAAAGTGTTGGTGCAGAAAGATGATGGATGGCGCGAGACGGAATACACCACCGACGGCAGTTATCTGGTATTCCCCGCGGAGAACAGCGGAACATTTTTACTGGTGCGGCGCAGCCGGACGGGACTGGTGGTAACGCTGCTTATCTTGACGCTTTTGATTGCGGGTATGGTTTGGTATTTTATAAAGAAAAGACGCTTGCCGCGTTTCCTGCCGCGGTCTGCGTGAGAATATACAAAAAGACCGATGAAAGAATATAAATCTTTCATCGGTCTTTTTAAATTCCGCTTATTATCAATCGGAAGAATAAGGCAAAAGCGCAATATATCTCGCTCTCTTGATTGCAACCGTAAGCTGTCTCTGATGCTTTGCACAGCAGCCGCTGATTCTTCTGGGTAAAATCTTCGCTCTGTCAGTCACATATCTTCTCAGCTTTGCAACATCCTTGTAATCAATATGATCTACTTTATCCACGCAGAAAGAACAAACTTTCTTCTTTCTTCTCGCGCGCGGTCTGGTATTTTCTCTTTCAGGCATTGTTAAATCCTCCTTTCACAGCATTCGCGCCTGTCAGGCGCTTTTCTTAAAACGGCAAATCATCGTCGGTGTCCACCAACGCGGTGAAGCCGCCATCGTCAAAATCGTTCGGCAAATCCGGAATCCCGGGTGCAGGGCTTTGCGCCGCCGGTCTGCTCATGGGTGCGGAAGATGCAGGAGCGCCCGAAAATTCGCCTTCGCTGCGCTTGCTCTCGCCAAATGATACCTCGTTGACCACAACCTCGGTTGTGTAATTCTTGCGGCCATCCTGACCGTCCCAAGAACGGCTCTGGATTCTGCCGACTACGATAATCATTTTACCCTTTGAAAAATAATTACTCACAAATTCCGCTGTTTTGTTCCAAGCAACACAGTTAATAAAACTGGTGGTACGGTTGTCGCCGTAACCATCGTCAATCGCAATGCTGAAATTGCAAACGGACGCACCGCTGTTCGTGTTTCTCAGTTCAGGGTCGCGGGTAAGCCGCCCCATCAATATCGCTTTATTGATCATAGCTGCACCAACCTTTTCATAGACGCAGGATTATTCCTCATCCTTTTTGATGACAATGTTTCTGAGTATGCCGTCCGTGATACGGTAAACACGATCCAACTCCGCCAAGAAATCAGGCTTTGCTGTGAAGTTAATCAGGACATAGTACCCTTCCGCGAAATCATTGATCGGATAAGCAAGTCTGCGGCGTCCCCATTCGTCAACGCTCTCAATCTCACCGTTCGCCTCAATCAATGATTTGAATTTATCAACCAAGGCAACAGTTTCTTCCTCGGTCTTACTCGGGTCGACAATAAAAATTGTCTCGTACTTGTTGATAATTTCAACCATTTCTTTCACCTCCTTTTGGACTTTGACCCCCGACCCAATTCGGGAGTAAGGATTGCACACTGACATAGTGTGTCAACTGTAATATTATAGAACATTTTCTCGATTATGTCAAGTACAAATTTTCAAACAGCGGCGGTTTGGTTGCAAAATTACAGCATACGCGTCATACTTTCCATCCGTTTTACTATAATATACAAGCCTAATCCTACTTTTACCCTTGCCACGAGCGCGGAACAAACAATTGCTGAAAAGTCGCTATTGCAAACCGGTCTGTCATGCCCGCGGTATAATCGCAGGCAACGATGTGCGCATCTGTTGATTGACTGGAAAGCCGCGCCCCCTCCGGCACAGCATCGGGATTCTGCGCAAAATAACGGTACAGTTCACGGATGATACCATTTGCCTTTTTCTCCTCCTGCTTCGGCGCAGAATTAAAATAGACATGGTCGAACATGAATTGACGCAAGCCCATCATCGCCTCATAAACCTCCGTCTCCATAGAGATGTCCTCTTTCCCCATACTGAAACGTATCGCGCTGTGAATCATGGTGTTGATACGGGCAGAATGCCGCCCGCCCAAAACCTTGGTATATGTCTCAGGCAAATCCTTTTCCGTCAAAACTCCGCCCCGAATCGCGTCGTCAATATCATGGTTAATATAAGCGATTTTATCAGACAGCGCCACAACCCGCCCCTCCAATGTTTCCGCTTTTTTTGCGCCGGTATGGCACAGAATTCCGTCGCGGACCTCATAGGTCAAATTCATGCCGCCCGAACGCTCCAGCACATCCACCACGCGCAGACTTTGCTCGTTATGACGAAATCCGTGTTCACATTCCTCGTTCAGCACCCGCTCTCCCGCGTGTCCGAACGGAGTATGTCCCAAATCGTGTCCCAAAGCTATCGCTTCTGTCAAATCCTCATTTAAATCCAACGCCCGCGCAATCGTACGCGCAATTTGCGCCACCTCCAGCGTATGTGTCAAACGCGTGCGGTAATGGTCACCCTCAGGCGTCAAAAAAACCTGCGTCTTATGCTTCAACCGTCGAAACGCCTTGGAATGGATAATTCTATCACGGTCTCTCTGAAACTCCGTGCGTATCTCGCACGGTTCCTCCTCACGCTTGCGGCCTTTCGTCTCCGCGCTCCGCACCGCGAACGGAGACAACAGCAACCGTTCCCGCTCCTGTGTTTTCTCTCGGATATTCAAATTCGACACCTCCTTCCACTATGTATATTTTTGCTAATAGTATTATATTTTCTCCGTTTTTTGTAAAATCCCTGCTTTTGGTTGACAAAAACGGTATTTTTCGCTATGATAGTATCAAATATATTTTGTACAAACGGAGGTTTCCCATCATGCCGCATTGCCCTCAGCTCACCCCGCGCCTGCAAGCTGTTGCCGACATGGTCGGCGAGTGTAAAACGCTCGCAGATATCGGCACTGACCACGCCTATCTGCCGGTACACCTGCTCAAAACGGGCAGCATTCAAAGGGCAATCGCCTCCGACATTCGCCAAGGCCCTATTGCGAGGGCACAAAGCACCATTGAACGCTATCACGAGACAGACAGAATCGAAACCCGCTTGGGCGCAGGCATGACTATTTTGCGGACAGATGAGGCGGATACGGTAGTGATTGCCGGCATGGGCGGAATTTTAATCGCTAATATTTTACAGGAATCCGAAGACTTGCTGACAGAAAACACGAACCTGATTTTGCAGCCTATGACCGCCATGCGGGAACTGCGGGAATACTTGAGCAGCCACAATTTCCGTATTGTGCAGGAAGTTTTGGCAAAAGAAGAAAATAAACTTTACCATGTCATGAAGGTGACGCGCGGCACAGAATTAGTCACTGATTTGACAGAACTGTATCTCGGCAAGCGGCTTTTGGAAGTTCGCCCGCCGTACTTTGAGGAATATCTCGCCGGACGGGCGCGCGCCTTGCGCACTGCTGCCGAAGGAATGGCACAGGCAAACTCGGAGAACAGCAAACAAAAGTTAGAAGAATATCGATATTTATTAGGACAAATAGAACGAATACAAAAGGGGGAAAAACTATGATTCAGGTAAGCGATGTTGTAAAAGAACTGGAACGGCTTGCACCGCCCGAATTGGCAGAGCCGTGGGATAATGTCGGTTTATTGGCGGGTGATATGGAGCAAACAGTCAAAAATGTTTTTGTCTGCTTGGATGTGACGAGTGAAAATGTGGAACAGGCGGCATTCGGAGCAGATTTAATCATTTCGCATCATCCCTTGATTTTTTCACCACTGAAACGTATTGTGGAAAGTGATGTTTCCGGCGGAATCCTGCGACGGCTGATAACCAAAAACATTTCCGTCTACAGTATGCACACCAACTTTGACAAAGCGGACGGCGGCATGAATGATTTGCTGGCGGAAAAGCTTGGATTGCTTCAAGTACGCAAATACACTGCTGAGGAATGTTTGGACGAAAGCGGCAAACCTACCGACGCCATTGGAAGAGTGGGCGTTCTCCCCTCCCCGCTGAGTATGAGCGATTATACCGAGCAAGTCAAAACCGCGCTGAACTGTTTTTCTATCCGTTCTATCGGTGAAGCGGACGAGCAGGTGCAAACCGTCGCGCTGTGCAGCGGCGCGGGCGGGGACTTTATCTATACGGCATACCGCGCGGGCGCGGACGTATACGTTACATCAGACGTGCGCCATCACGAAGCACAATTGGCGCAGGAGTTGGGTATGAACCTGATTGACGCCGGGCATTTTGAAACGGAAAATATCATTTGCGACTTTTTGCGCGATTATCTTTTCGAGCGGTTTGAAGATTTGAATGTGCGAACGTCTGCCGCAATTCCTTACTTTGCGTAAAAGCAAGAGGTGTATTTTCATAGAAAATACACCTCTTTTTTCGGAAACAAGCACTTTATTGATTTATCTCTAAATAAATATCCCCGTCTGTTTTACGCGGAGTTACCCCCGCAATATCTTCTATAATCGCGATGACAGGAGCGCACGACCACGGATGACACAAACTTGTATTCCACTTCTGTTCTTTGCCCCATGCTTCAAAGCATGTGGTGGCGTCTTCGCGCAGCATATTCACCCAGGAATGCTCGCTTTCGTTGACGATAAGATTTAACTCCTCCTCACGCGCTTCCAGCGCGGACAACGCTTTCAGCACAAAATAGGAAAACTGCGTACCACAGCACAAGCCCTTGCTTACAATCATGTTTTTTATATTTTCGCGCGATTCCATCGGCGCGATACCAAACGCGGCAGGCAAAACATTGGAATGCAGCGCGTAATGGCTTCTATCCTCCGTGTCGGCAAATAAGCGTTTGTCTTTGTCATAAAACGTTTTCAGATAAGCTTCCGATACTTCCCGCGACACGTTTTCCGCAGGAATGCCGAGGATTGTTTGTATCTCCTCCAAAGTTTTCAGCGCGGCAATGTAAAACGCGTTTAAAACATTGTGGCAGGGATTCGGCTTGGTCTTATCTTCACCGCCGATTTCGTAACCATCACGCAAATTCTGAGGCCAATCAATCAAGTTCCATTTGTCATTCACGCCTTCCAAAAGACCGTCCGCCCTCTTGTACGTTTCAAAATATTGCAGTACGCCGTACACTGCGGGGTATAGCTCGCGGAGGGTATCGGTATCATTGGTATAGTGATAATAATTTAAAACCTGCAGCGGGTATTGCAGGGAAAAATCCGCGATTTCCTGCATGAAACTTCCGGGTGCAACGCCCAACAGCCCCTTGCATACCTTTGCGGTACGCGCGAAATCAAACAATGTTTTTTTATAGATTTCACTGTCGCCCGTCAGGTACATATACGCCAATCCGCTGACCGTAAAGTCTCCCAAATACTGCCCTTTCTCCCGTGTGGGGCAGTCAAGAAATCCCTCTTGGACTCCGATTTTAAGCGTATGCGCGCACAAATCCCATATCTCTTGCAAATGCGGCACATTTGTATTCAAAAAAACTTTCTCCTGAAATTTATGGTTGCGCACAATGGCGCAAAAGCTGTCGGCATTCAGATTATCTCTGTCGGTAACAACTTTCACATATCGAAAGGCTTTATAGTCGTAAAACTCAAACTCATCCGCTCTGCCGGATAACGTGCATGTATCGATATACTCGCAATTACACCGCGTGTTATATTTGATTTCATACGGCTCGCCGTCCTCTTTTTCCTCCGCATACATGACAGAAACCTTTTGATTTTTCTCACCTTTACAGGTCATAAAGAATTGTCCGACAATCTCCTTGCCGAAATCAACGAAAAAGTCGGTATCATTTATTTTAACAACACTCTGCGGCATTACTTTGTATACGTCAATACATTCTGTTGCCTGTTCCACAAATCGGTGGTCGTCCTCCGCAGCTTCAATCGCCGAGATAAAATGACTGTCGTCAAAGTCCGGCAATATCCACTCCGCTTCTTTTAAATTAAAATTGATATTTTCCGCAAAGGCGGTGTCATACCCTATGGCTTTGCCGGAGAACTCCTTTGCTTCGCAATACTTCCAAGTGTTATCCGTACCGCCGATATATTTGCCGTCTGCGTAAATATCTGCTATCATTCCCTGACGGTTGTCTCCGCTGTTCCACACGCGGTTAATCAACCCCTGATAATACACATGCACCGCTATGACATTTTCCCCGTTTTTGACATAGCGGGAAATATCAGCTTCGTTAAAGTTGTAATATTCGGCATATGCCGGCGCAGGTCCCTGACAAACGAAACTGCCGTTAATATATAACTTATAGTAATCATCGGCGGATATTTTTATTTTAACATTCTCACACTTACCAAGCCACAGTTTTTTTCTGAATTTCGCGTGATAATTTGTCACCGCGCTTTTCGCCACCTGGTTATCGGTTAACTCCTTATGAAATACATCAATCGGAGCCAAGCGGATAAAACGTTCGGTAGTTATCCAACTTGAGCGAAATAATTGTCTCGCCTTTTCCATTTGTTCCCGCCCCTTTATTGTTAACCTTCTCTTATAAAAATCACTTATTATTATACAGCAAAATTTCCACAAGCGCAATATAAAAGTATACTCTGAGATACCACAAACGCTCAATCCGTCGCATTTTCTGAATAAGTGTATCTCAAAGCAAAAATAGAAGTCCGGATAAATTATTGGAATGCCGCGAGTACGTAACTGCAAAATCTTTATAATTATGTGCGGTAAAATTGACAAAAGAAATCCCACAACCTGCATGGTTGTGGGATTTTTGATAACAAATAATTATCTCTTTGAGAACTGCGGTGCGCGACGTGCGGCTTTCAAGCCGTACTTCTTTCTTTCCTTCATACGCGGGTCGCGTGTGAGGAATCCTGCCGCTTTCAAAACCGGACGGAATTCTCCGTCAACCTCTAACAGCGCGCGGGAAATACCGTGACGAATTGCGCCTGCCTGACCTGTAAAACCACCGCCATGTACATTAACCAAAACATCAAATTTGCCTAATGTACCGGTCAACTCCAACGGCTGACGAAGGATGGTCTTTAAGGTTTCCAAACCAAAGTAATCATCAATATCTCTGTTATTTATTGTAATTGTACCGTTGCCGGGAACCAAACGAACTCTGGCAACAGATTTTTTTCTTCTTCCTGTTCCGTAATATTGAACTGCATTTGCCATAGTAATCGACCCTCCCTATTATATCTCGCCTGTCCACGCGACCGGAGTCTGCGCTTCGTGGTTGTGTTCCGCATCCTTATAAATCTTTAACTTTTTGAATGCCTGGCGTCCCAGTGAATTATGCGGCAACATGCCCCAAACAGCGAGTTCCATTGCCTTTTCCGGACGGTTCGCCATCAAGTCTTTATAGGATACTTCCTTCAAATGACCGATATAACCGGTGTGTCTGTACCATTTTTTCTGCATCAGCTTGTTACCGGTCAACACTGCGTCTTTCGCATTGATGATGATAACATACTCGCCGCAGTCAACGTTCGGCGTGAACTCCGGACGATGCTTTCCTCTGAGGATTGTAGCGGCTTTTGCTGCAACACGGCCCAACGGCTTGCCCGCAGCGTCGATAATGTACCATTTTCTCTCAATTTCATTGGCCTTTGCCACATATGATGAAGATGCCATTATGAATTTACCTCCTAAAATAATCTCTGTCTTTTACGATGGAAACAGTATTCTCAGCTAAATACCGTTTACCCATTTTGCAACGCTTATCTATTATAATATCATTTTGTCCGTTTGTCAAGCACTTTTTTCAAAATTTTAATTTACCGCTTAGCAAACTTCGTTTTTCTCCCGTTTTCTCTCGTATAATCTCGTATGCTCGCTCTCGAAATTCATTTTTGTGAAAAATCACAACTCCAAATCTCGCTTTTTGCCATCTTTTTTTGAAAGGCACGTCTGTTCTGCCGTTGTTTGCCGTGTCAAAAGCTGCGCGGCAGGAATCAACATTCCTCCCGCCGCATTGCCCAATAAGGTTAAAATCAATACCATCAATGCCTGCGGCGTAAAAACTCCGGCAAGACACAAATAAAAGGTGTCCGCAATCGAATGTTCAAATCCGCACAGAATAAATGTCGGAATACAGAGGAAAATCCCGACAAACTTGGAAAATCCCTCTTGCACCTTATAGGAATGCACGGCGATATACATTAAAATTCCGCACATAACAGCAAGCAGGAACAAACGGTAATATGGCTGCGCCAATTTTGCGTCACAGAGAGCTATCACAGTTGTATGCAATTTATCCGTCCTCAGCGCTAACGAGGCAAGAAAACATCCAACAATATTTCCGCCTGCCGCCAGTGCGACCTCTGCGATATATTTGGGGCGGTGCAAGGGAATATATCCTACTTTGCCCGTATACAGTTCCAAACCAAATACACAAATTGCAAACAGCCCTACGGTAAACAGCATCGCTCCAATATATTTGTTATCACAAGAGAGATAGGCGGTCGCCCCTATTCCAATCATAACCCCCGCAAGTATTGCATTGATAAACTTTGCCATATATTTTTTCTTCCTTTCTTTACAAAGCCATAGCAATTTAAAATTATACCGCAAAATTTATCATTTGTAAAGGGAAAAGCCGATATGATAATATATTAGTTATGTTAGAGACAAAACACAAGGGTTGTTTCCCCCTCTCGGAGAAACAACCCTTGTCTGTTTAACCTTCTGCAGGGTTCTCGATTGCGGAGAGCATATCCTCCAATTTCTTCTTGCGAATGAAATATTCCCTGCTGCCATCGCTGCCGAACACCGCATAATTTCTGTCATCATATTCGCAGTATTCGTAGGTTTTGCTGCTGCCGTCCGTCAGGTGATAAACCACTGTATACAGCGCCGTGCCTTTCTGCGGATTTTGACTGAATCCGTCTGCCGTCAAGCCAATCACGCTTTGATACATGGACTTAAAGGACTTTTCTTTTGCTTCTTTTCCGTCAACCTGATATGCCTCGTTCTCGCCGTCTCGAACAATTGTCAGCGTATGCGCCGCGCCTTGCGCGGTTTTCACCTCAACAGAATTCACGTTGTCGATGTTTTCCAAATTGATAAATTTTTCAATCAGCAGGAACGGGTCAACGCTGATAAAGTCTACCGCGTCCGCACTTATGGTGTAAACACTGTTTGACCCCGATACACGGATATAGCGATTCTCGTCCGTTTTGCCGCCGATTTCAAAGGTTTGCGCCGTTCCAGTACTGTCCTTTAAGAGAATCAGACCTGCCGGGCTACTCAGCCCGTATTGCGCGTCATTTTCCGTGCCGTCAAAGACAAATTCTTTGATTGCCCAATTTTCTAATTTAGTCAAAATATTTTCGGAAACTCGTTGGGAATCTGTCTTTTTCGTTCGCGGCTTGGTCATCCACCAGTCCGAAGTCTGATTTTCTCCCTCTCCGCTTGTGCGCAGTTCCAGTTCAATCGTGCTACCGCCGGAGTGAACAGATACATAATTAAGGTTGGCAGTATCCACTGTCAGCAAGGTATCATCCCGATAGTAGGACAACTCACGCAAAAGCGAACTGCCCCGTGTAGAATATACCATATATACCGCGGTCTCGTCCGACATTTTAAAATAATAGGACTGACTGACCGGATCTTGGTTGCCCAGCAGCAAGGTCTTTTGTCCCCCATCATTAAGGACAAGTGTATAACTCGCCTGCGGCTCGCTCAAACCATAGACAGAAACATCGTCTGCCGAATCCGTAATCTTCTTTTCGCCCGTCACGGTCGCAAGGTTGGAAAGCAGCGAATTCACCGAAGCCTGTTTCAATTTAACATCGGGAAATCCGTTAAGCTGCCAGTTTTCTCCGTTTCTCACAAAGGAAAACATTTCTCCGCTAACCTCGGCGTGAATTTCGGAAACGTTATCCTCGTCCACTTTGAAAATTTCCACCGAGGAAGAGGAAAGGCTGTTCAAATCAGTTTTCGGTTCTTCCTCCTCTTTGAGGAGGAAGTTGACGCACAGCAACGCCCCAACCAACAAAACTACTATGATACCGAGAAGAATCAAATTCTTTTTCTTTATCATAAATGTCTCCTCCTGAACCACACCGCAAAGCCTATAATCAGCACGATAAGGGGTATCAAAATCAATACAATTCCGCCCAATGCCAACGCCTGCACAGCGCTGATTGCCAGTACCGCCGGGCTGACGTCTTTGGCGCGAATGGAAAGGCTGTCTTTCTTATCCGACATTGCGGAGGTTACATTCAAATAAAAATCTTTGTTGGCGTAAGCGGATTCAGCCATGAAAGTGGAATCCGCAAATGCGGTATTACCCATCACAAACAATTGCGCGATTTTAGTACCGTCCCCAACATATTTGCTTTGCAGAGCCGCCAAGGTGATTGGACCTTGAATATCGCCGTCTATCATAGAGGTAGACTGTGACTCGGTATCGACGCGGGTAAAGGACTGCTTACTCGATTGAAGCAATACCTGCGCTTCCGTACCGACTATCGGAGACAGTTCAATCCCGCGCGCCTGCGGCACAATCATCATCAGGTTGTTTTTGCGAATTGCGCTTGTCATGTCCGTTTCCAAAATTTCCGGCAATAACAAAACGGGCGACTGCATATAATTGCTTCTGTTTGTATCAATTACAAATCCCGGTTGGAAAGCAACGCCCCATTCCTTTAAATATTCTTCCAATCTCGGCAGAGACGTAATGCTGACATCCATAAAAATCTGCGCCTTGCCGCCGCGGTCAAAGAAACGGTCTATTTTATTGATTTCCTCCGCAGTGAAGTCGTTTTTCGGCGAAGCAATAATCAGCAGACTTACATCGTCCGCAATATCTTCTGTAGCAGTGTTAATCGTCGTCACTTCGTAATTCTCATCAGTCAAGGTACTGCTGAATACGGTTTCTCCAATCTCGCCGTGTCCCTGAGTAAATGCCGCCTTAACATCCGAGCCGTTCGCGACATACGCAATGGCGGAGGTGAACTTTTGCTCAGCGGACAACGACTGTACCTGCCGTGTCTGCGCGTTCATTTGAATCGCATTGTTAATGTCTACCACCTTAAATTTAGAACCGCACTCAAAGATGATAGAATATTGATTGATTTGTTCTTGTCCTTTTTGATATTTCTGCACAAATTGCGGGTTTTGTGCCGTATTTATTTTTTCATATTTAATATGTGAAGACAGTTTCTGATATCTGTCCAAAATGCTGTCTAAAGACGCCAAAATCTCGTCACTGCTCTCCGGTATCAGGGAGTAAACCATGACATCCTCATTCAGCCCTGCAAGCACTTCCTTTGTCTGGTCGGAAAAAGCAAGAATCTTATCCTGCGTCAAATCCAGCCGCATTTCCACCTTTTGTCCCAAGGCGTTGACCAGAAGATTAACAATAAATATAATGACGACCACCAGCACAGTGAAAACAGAGGCAACCGTCCGATACTGCGCCTTTTTGCTGAAACGTTTTCTTTCAGTTTTTTCAGTCTCCGCTATGGCAGTCGGCTCGCTTATGCCTTCCGCAACCTCTTCAGCGATAATTTCGTTTTCCGTTTCTGCTGCGTCTAAATCCCACTGTACGGAATTAAACTCCTTCTTTTCGTTCTCGTTGTTCATTTCTCGCGCCTCCTCTCTATTTACTCCATCTGCGTTCTTCCAAGTGTCTCACGGTGAGGAATACGAAGATGGCAACAATGCTCAGATAGTAAATCACAGAACTTAAATCGACAATTCCTCTGGAGAAATCATTGAATCTTTCCGTAATCGCCAGCCAGTTGATAACCTGTTTCAAAAATTCATTCTGCACAAATCCGCTAATCCAGTTAATCATAAACAGCAAGAGCAGAATTGCAAAGGTACATACCGCCGATATAATCTGATTTTCCGTCAGGGAAGAAACAAAAATACCGATTGAAATAAACGCCGCCCCCATCAGGAAAAATCCGATATAATTGCCAAAGATTCTGCCCCACGCCGGGTCACAGAACATAGACAAAATCAGCGGATACAGCAACGTAATGACCAACGCTACCGCAAAGACGGACAACGCCGCCAACAGCTTGCCCATGACAATGTTGGTAATACGGATAGGCGCGGTCAGCAGAAGCTGGTCTGTCTTTGAGTTTTTCTCCTCTGACAGCGACCGCATGGTCAAAATCGGTATCAAAAATAGAAATACCGTAATCAAATTGCTGAACAGATAGCTCAGTTCGCCACTCATGGACAACAGATTCATAGTGGTAAAAAACCAACCGCCGAATGCCGCAAACACGGCGATGAAAATGTAACCTATCGGCGAGTAAAAATACGCCTTAATTTCCCGTTTATAAATTGCACTCATGCGCGGTCGCCCCCTTCCTCAACACTTTCTTGTCCGGCATCTGCTTGAACTTCCGATTCTGTTTCCGTTTGTTCTGCCTGCAATGTCTGTACCGCTTGCACATCTCTTTGCGCGTCACTTGTAAGCTGAAGGAATACTTCCTCCAAAGACAACCCCATCGGTTTGAGCAGCAATATCGGCATATTTGCCGCTGCCAACGCGCGGAACATTTCGCGGCGAATATCCGTTCCGTTCTCCGCGTCCACCAGGAAGTCGCATGTTTCCGGCTCTTTCTGCCCCGCGTTTTCCACCTGCGCAACACCGTTCACATCGCGCAATACCGTTTCCGCCGCTTTGGCGTCACCCGCGATACGTACCAAAAATTTCGATTCGCCCTCCAGCGCTTTGGAGAGATTTTCAGGCGTATCCTCTGCCATAATCCTTCCTTTGGCAATAATAACAACACGCTCACAGATAGCGCTGACCTCCGGCAGAATGTGGGAACTGAGGATAACAGTCCGATCCTTGCCCAGTTCTTTTATTACATTGCGTATTTCAATAATCTGTTTGGGATCCAACCCGACCGTAGGCTCGTCCAAAATCAGAATTTCCGGGTCTCCGACCAACGCCTGTGCAATGCCTACTCTCTGACGATACCCCTTGGACAGATTTTTTATCAGACGGTGACTGACGTCCTGAATCTTTACCAACTTTAAAATCTCGTTCAGGTGTGTTTCCCTATCCTTGGTTACACCTTTAATGTCATAAACAAAATTCAAATATTCCATGACTGTCATGTCCATGTACAACGGCGGCTGTTCCGGCAGATAGCCAATCCTTTTTTTGCACTCCATCGGATTTTCCACCACGTCAAATCCGTCTATGGTAACCGTCCCCTCCGTGGACGAATTGTAGCCGGTGATAATATTCATCGTTGTGGTTTTTCCCGCCCCGTTCGGACCGAGAAAACCGAGAATTTCACCGCGCTTGACGGTAAACGAAATGTTATCTACCGCTTTTTTTGCGCCATAGCGCTTTGTCAGATTTTTAATTTCAATCATGTGTGCTGCTCCTTTCTCCCATAAAGCTATCACATATTACTTTGCGGAAGTCTTTCGGGCTCACGCCCGTTTCATAATATACTAACTACTATCATACCATATTTTGTCCGAAAAATGTTAATTTTCTGTAAAATTTATGCAACTTTTTTACCTTTCCTTTCTGCATGAGCAAAACAAAGCCAAAAGAATATTTTTTGGAAAATTTTCTTTACAACTTTTAATACCATTTGTTCATTTCTCATGTGAGAAACGAACCAAAGAACAAAAAGAGGGAGCGCCCCTCTTTTAAACACCCCTGCGGCGGGATTTAGAGCGGCACAGCCGCTCTAAATCCCGCCGCTCTGACTGATATACTTTTCTGCCAAACGCCAACTCTATGATTCAAAATATGGTTCTCTTGGATTCTATATCTCATAGATCCATATTTTAAACCGTTAAACTGCCGTTTGCCGCAAAAACATATCTATACATAGCGCCCAGGGTTAAGGAGCCTGCGGCTTGTGAGAAAAACGGAATTTGTGATTAAACAGATAATGTAAGCCGAGAAAGGCTGCGCATTGAAACATTCTAAAATTTTTTAAATGTTACATTCGCCCTTGACACGATTGCTCATATGCGAAACGAAACAATGCCCAAACAGTCAAAAAGGGCTGTTTCAGCAGAAACAGCCCTTTTGTAATTCCAATTCTTGTTTTGCTTATTCCCCGACAGCAAAAGATTCCTCTTCCTCCGTTGCCGCAGATTCCGCCTCTGCAACTGCCTGATAGGTTTCAAAAATTCTGCGTTCCAACTCTATCCGCATTTCGGAATGAATTGGGTGCGCAATGTCTTTGAATTCCCCGTCCGGTGTCCTTCGGCTCGGCATAGCGATAAACAGCTTGTCCTGCCCCTCAATTACTTTGATATCATGCACAACAAACGCATCATCAAAAGTAACTGACACAATCGCTTTCATGCGACCCCCTGTACTGATTTTTCTCACTTTTACATCTGTGATTTCCATAATGATGCACCGCCCTTTTTCACTCTCTCCGAGTGAGTGATGTAATAAAATATATTGATGTTTAATTTTTTTCTTCTTTTCTATAATCTCATCAACTTTTTTCTTAGCGTCACACATATTTCCAAAAAGAATTTGGCAAAATATCCCTTATCTATTGAAATTTTGTACTAATTATAGTATACTTAACGTATGATAAGAGTACTTATTAAGGAAAGAAGGGAAAACATGAGCACCTTTTCCATCCAAAATCTAAAACCCAACGCTTCTATTCACATGATAGGCATTGGCGGTATCAGCATGAGCGCTTTGGCACATATCCTGAAATACTTCGGATACCGTGTCACCGGCTCGGACGCTAATCCTTCCGATATGACCCAACAACTGATTGCAAGCGGTATTCCCGTTGCTGTTGGTCAGTCCGCAGACAATATCCAATCACCCGACTTAGTTTGTTACACCGCCGCTATTGCGCAAGACAATCCCGAACTGGTCAAAGCACGTTCTTTGGGCATTCCCGTATTGGAACGCGCGGAACTGCTCGGTCAAATCATGACCTTATATCGGTTTCCTATCGCGGTAGCCGGCACTCATGGAAAAACTACCACCACGTCAATGCTTTCGCTCGTCTTATTGGAAGCGGAAACCGACCCCACTATTTTGGTCGGCGGCGTTCTGCCGCAAATTGACGGCAATCTCCGCATCGGCAGTAAAGACTATCTGGTGTGTGAAGCCTGCGAATATGTAGAAAGCTTTCTGCATTTTCACCCCTATTTGTCTATTATTACCAATGTAGAGGCAGATCACATGGATTATTTCCATGATTTATCTCATATTATATCAGCTTTTGAAAAATTTACAAGACTAAATGACCCGAACGGATACATTATTGTAAATTCTGACGATTCAAATACGATGAAATCTGTGAAAAATGCACAATGCAAAATAGCATATTATGGAATTAAAGACAAAAATGCGGATTTTTCTGCAAAAAATGTGCAACTTGACGAAAACGGACACCCCAAGTTTGATATTTATCTGCGCGGCGAGCTGTTCCTTTCCGTTCATTTGCAGGTAACCGGAGAGCACAATGTGTACAATTCCCTTGCGGTATGTGCCGCCGCTACCTGCATGGGAATTGAAAGAAACGCTATCAAACGGGGATTGGAAGCGTTCGGCGGAACAAAACGTCGCTTTGAAAAAATCGGCGAGTATAACGGTGCGGAAATTATTGACGATTACGCACACCATCCAACCGAAATCCGCGCTACATTAAGCACAGCGCAGGAAATGCCGTTTCAAAAGGTATGGTGCGTATTCCAGCCCCACACCTACAGTCGAACGAAAGCGTTTTTACCCGACTTTGCACAAGCACTGCAATTGGCAGACCGATTGATTGTTGCCGATGTCTATCCGGCTCGTGAAAAATACGACGGCAGCATTCATTCCTGCGACCTCGCCGCGCTGATTCCCGACGCGGTCTATATGAATGATTTTGACGCGATTGAGCGCTATCTCAAGCAGAATATTCAGGCGGGCGACGCAGTGATTACCATGGGTGCGGGGAATGTGTGCCAGATTGCTTATGATTTAGCAAGGTAGAGATTACATGTTAAACAGGGATTGTATTTCCACTTTACGGGTACAATCCCTGTGTTGACTTTTTCACGACTTTAGCGTATAATACATGAAGTATGGTGGACTTTTGTTCCGATAAAAGGTGGTGAGGCATATCAATGGCAGAAAAGAAAAAGGCATCTCCGGCAACGATTGCTCAAAACAAAAAGGCGTACCACGATTACTTTGTGGAGGACACTTATGAGGCGGGCATTGCGCTGACCGGTACTGAGGTCAAATCCATTCGCGCCGGCAAGGTGAATCTCAAAGACAGCTATGTTTCCTGCAAGACGGGCGAAGCGTTTGTCATTGGCATGCATATCAGTCCGTATGAGCAGGGTAACATATTCAACCGCGACCCCTTGCGGCAAAGAAAACTGCTGTTGCACAAAAAGGAAATTCACAAGCTGATAGGCTTGACACAGCAGCAGGGTTATGCCTTGATTCCGATTAAACTATATTTTAAAGGCTCACACGTTAAGCTGGAAGTCGGGCTTTGCCGTGGTAAAAAGAATTACGACAAGCGCGACGCGGCAGCGGAAAAAGACGCAAAACGGAATATGGATCGGGCAATGCGGGAAAGATTAAAAGGATAGCCAAGCGCCGCAAGGCGCACAGGGCTCCCAAAAAGTCCCAACGAAGCGGACTTTTTGGGAAAGAGGAGCGGCGACGGAGCAGGCACAGCTTTTGCGCAGCAAGCAAAAGTGAAGCAAGCGTAGTCCACCGCGACGATATTAGGGGGCGTAATGGTTTCGACGGGGAACAGGAAGTATGAGGAGCGAGCCGCAGCGGGAACTGCGTAAAAATCCCAAACTTAAAATTAAACGCTAACAATAATAATTTAGCATACGCTGCCTAATGCAGCTGTCCGCCTCCGATTACCGCGGTCGGAGTATCGGGCATCAAAATGAGCGGTGAACGTGAATATGCAAAGCTTTGCGCATAGCATGAACTGATGAAGCTACCAAACGCAGGAGGTTGTCTGTGGACTCCTGCGGGCGGGAATTTTAACCACAGACTACGCTCGTAGCGCCTTGTATGGACAGTTCTTCGGACAGGGGTTCAACTCCCCTCGCCTCCACCATTATGCAAAGAAACGCCATTTTTACGGCGTTTCTTTTATTTGTGGCGTAAAAATGGAGTAAATTTTACAAACTTTCATCAATTAAACTCAAAATTCTGCTTTTGTTATTCGGCAGGACGTGGACATAAGTATTTAGGGTTTCCTGCACATCTTTATGACCAAGACGTTCCGACACGCTTTTAATATCAATCCCGCTTGAAAGCAAATAAGTCGCGTGCGAGTGTCTGAAACAATGAGAAGAAATCTTTTTTACCCCCGCTATTTTTATATAATCATTTCGAGCCTTATCAATTGTACTGTTCGGGAGCGGGCGCTCAAATCCAAAAAGAAATTTATCGTCGCTCCAGTTATCCATCTTCTTCCCGCTTTCGTAGTATGGTTTTAACTGTTCAATAAACTTATTCGGTAATTCTATAATTCGCGTCTTTTTGGTTTTGGTGGGATTGATTGCATAGGGTTTTCCTTTTTGTTTAGTATCAATCGATTTACATATGGTAACCGTTTTGTTTTCAAAATTTATATCACGATACATTACCCCCTGCGCTTCTCCTATTCGCACTCCGGTAGACCACAAGAAAGAGAAAAACACTTGCCACTCATCGGCGTCAACCACGGATATAAATTTTGCGAATTCCTCCGGCGTCCATACCTGTTTTTCTATATCAGGTTCATTCCCTTGTGGGTCTTTGAAACTTGTGACCGCACGAATCGGATTAAAAGCAATAAATTGATGGTTGATGGCATAGTTAATCACTGCGCTGAAATCTTTACGAATGCCGTTGAGCGTCTTAATTTTATACTTTTCTCCGCCATGGGTTTTGTGATACATAGCTATTTTCCAGTTCTCGACGGATTTTGTAGTAATTTTTTCAATCGGCACATCTCGGAACATTGGCAAAACGTGTTGCTTTATATGCTCCTCCACCTTTCTCTTTGTGCCGGGCAGCCACTCCGGACTTTTAGCCTCAATGTACAGATTATACAGTTGCCCAAACGTCAGCTTGCTTGGCGGCGCATCTTTCAGCTTTATTTTTTCTGCCGCTTCCGCGTCTTTAGCGTCCGCCTTTTTCTCAAAGCCGCGCCTCTTCCTCCTCCGGTTTTCACCCGACGCGGTTTTGTAATTAAATTCATAGTACCATTTTCCGGTTTTGTTATCCTTATATACGGGCATAGAAATCGCTTCTTTCCTCAAAAAACATTTGACATATGGATTGGTCTGTGATATACTATCTTCCTGCCGATTTCACTTTCCTTTTCTGTATATGAAATCGGTTCCTCGTGCGTAGCACGGGGAGTTTTTTATTTTTCGCCTTTGTTCGTCTCGTTAAGTTCTGTCAAATACCCACCGGTGATAATGCCTGTCGGCAACGCAACAATGGCTATGCCAACGAACGAAGAAACCATGCTTACCACTCTGCCTATATCGCTGTGCGGATACACATCACCGTAACCGACGGTCGTCAAGGTAACGACCGCCCAATATATCGCGTCAAAGAATGTACCAAAACTGTCCGGCTCCACTTGGAATAACACTAAGGCGGACAAAAGGATATACCCTCCGGCTAAAACGCACACCGCGAGGAGCGGACGACGTTCTCTTTTCATAACATTGAGAATCAAGCTAAAACTTTTAGAATAGCACAGTACTTTTAAGGCTTTAAATGCTTTAGTAAGTCTGAACAGTCGAAATAATTTAAACCCTGCATTTAAAACCGTAACTGTCGGCAAAATAGACAACAAATCCACGATTGCAAAAAACGTAAACGGATATTTCAAAAATGCTTTTTTGCCACTGTTGGGATATTTCAAATCAGCGGTTGACCAACGAAGTATGTAGTCCAGAATAAAAATCGCAGCCGTGATATAGTCTATCCATTGGAAAACTGCGTTTGTCTGTTTAAAACACAGTGGCACAACGCAGCAGAAAATACAAAAAAGCATAAATCGGTCATAGATTAGACTTCCTACATCGCCATTCTCCGCAACCTCAATTATTTTATAAATTCTTTGTCTCATGTGTCACCGCCCTGCGCGTTTTCTATCGTATCAATACATCGCTCCAATTCTTCAAGCTGTGCCAAAGTGAGAGTGGCGATTTTTCTCTTGACCCTATCAGCGACCTTGGAATAATTTTGATATAACTTCCACGGCTCCACGTCTGGGTCTATCACACCGCTTTCTATGGCGAGTTTGTACATATGCTTGCACGGCTCGCCGCAACGCATAAAATCAATGCAAGTGCAATCATCTAAAGTGGTGCGGTACAATCCGCTGCTACCCAAAAACTCAGCAGCAAACGTGTTCTCAGGAAAAAACATTTCTCCGGCCTTTCCAGAGGTTGCGCGCTCAAATCGTTTAATCTGTCCCACGTCACAGCTAATGTCAGCCAACAGATTTTTGTGCACCGCTTTTCTTCTCCTTTTTCTTTTTACCTGCTTGCTTTATGCCCGGAATATCATATTTTGAAAATTTTATTTTTTGACCGTCTGAATCCGATATATAGCTACGGCGCAACTCGATGCAATATAACAACATATTTGGACTGATAGAAACATTACGCACCTTTCCTATGCAATCGTCATATATCTCCGGCGGTCTTGTGCTTTCTATATAAGCAAACAGGTCAGCTTTTTTTCTGGGCAATTTAACATCAGGGTTCGCAGTCTTTAGTTTTTTGCGAAGAAAATTGACATTGAATTCGGGTAAAAGCGTCTCGTCAATCTGAACCTCAAGCAGTCGCTTTTCCTTAAGAACCTCAAGCGCGTCAGAGTGTTCCATATAAATAGATTCAAGATAGCCGGGGATAATCACGTTCAATATGGAAATAAACAAACTTTTCTCCTGAGGCTTCAGATTATTATAAATGCTAATCATATCAGAGTACTTGGTTTCGTCAAATGCAGAAGCGTTTCTTCCGTAAAATATCAGACCTTTTTCTAAGTTAACACGATATACACAATATTCCGAATGAGGTTCTGAGGAAATCACGCATTTTTTAGCGGCAGAACATTCCGCATAATGCGAGCAACATCCAAATGCGTTTTCGTTATGTATTAAAGTTTCTATATCTTTTTTCCGGTCATCTGTTTTTCTGTCATTTGCATAATCAAAAATACTTAGTTGTTCCACGTTTTACACCTCTCTTTTCTTATGTGTTTTAAATTTTTATATTTTTCCTTGCCTTTGGTAAATTTCGTATGCAGTATGTATAAAATCTTCGGTTACGTCAAAGTATTCCGCAAGCTGATATGGTTCGGTATAACCTTTATTCACAGCGTCGAGCAGTTCATCAAGCGGGAGGTAATTCATTACAGCCCAGCGATGCGCACGGTACTCCTTCCGACATTTCATTTCAAATTTGCTGTCAAAGTTATAGTATGAGTGCGTATGATAATGGCTTATTTCGTGAATGAGAACCGTTTTTTCGTCTGCCGAATTTTCTATTAGTTGTCTATTCAAAGAAATAGCTGTCCACTCTTTGGTATGTGCAATAACAGATTTTCTGTCTCCAACTTTACGCTCAAAAACCATGATACCATTTTCATCCGTCTCGTTGTAAACGTCTATCAGGTTTTTCATATATATGCGCTCCTTGGGTTAAGTGTCTTTTCTTTTTGATTTGATAAATTGTACAAAGTCAATCAAATCTTGACGTTCTTCATCGGTAAAATCCTTGATTTCACCATAAAATGCAAACTCTACGTCGTCAAGTACGGTTTCGTTGCTTTGTTGAGAACGAGATGCGGCAGGCGATTCATTGCCTAATAGTTCATCTGTAGTTACTTGGAATATTTCAGCAAGTTTAACTACCATGTCAGGATTAGGGGTAGCTTTTCCTGTTTCCCACTTTGCTACTGTTTGTTGACTGACAAATAATTTTTCAGCCAATGCCTTTTGAGATATTCCGGATTGCGTTCGTATTTCTTTTAAACTTTCATTAAACATACATATCAACTCCTGCTTCTATTCGGATTATACCACCATAAGTTGTAATTGTAAATAAAAAAATTAAAAAAAGGTATTGACAACAACAAAAAGTAGTTGTATAATACAAATGTCAACCACAAAAGGTTGTTAATATGAGAGGGGGGACAAATTTTGAACAACTTAAGGTGTTTGCGAAATAAATTAAAATTATCGCAAGAAAATTTAGCGACGGAGTTAAATGTAAGTCAACAAGCTGTAGCAAAGTGGGAAACAGGAGAGGCGATGCCAAGAGCAGACAAGCTGCCGGAACTGGCAAAGATTTTGCAGTGCGACATTTCGGATTTGTTTGACGAGAGCGCGTAGGGGGGTGATAAAATGGAAAAGTATGCAGTTTTCTTTATCGCTTGTCTGTTAGCGTATATAATTTGGGATGTTATACGCGAAATAGACGCAAGGAGTGAAATAGCGTTATTAAAAAGTGAACTACAAAATCTGGAATATTGCAGGGGCGAGATGGAAAAGATTTTTCTTACATCGCCGAATGCGCCTTTTATTTTGGATAATGAAATAAGAGAGTTAAATTTGAGAGCAGACACTCTAAAATTTTGTTACCAATGCCCGTTGTATCGAGGTAAAGTCCAAGAAAATAAGCAACAAACATTGAAAGAACAGCAAGAATAACAGAGATTATTTTATTTCCTGTCTTGCTTATGGATAATCTGGCAAACGCACTATTAAGAAGTAGAAATATCCATATAAGAAATCTATTCTTTCTATGCTTGAAATAACCTTTTGCGTTATCAAAAGCATTATTGAATTGGCTTCTATAACACGTTTCTGCGATAACGTCAATGTCGGAACTGAGGGGGAGAATGTGAGCTTTCATCAATAAATGATAGACAGGTTCTTTTATGGAGTAGTTTTTGTTTCCGTTATTATTATCTAAATTTATATTATAAACAGTCTGATAATAAGCACAACGGATATATCGGTTGAAATTCACAACAAACCATATTGCAGAGCATATGACGTAAAAAATAATAATTCTTATCATTTATAATCACCTCAATGTGATTATAACAAAAATTTACAAAATGCGCAAGGGCGCGTAGGGAGGTGATTTATATGCAAAAAAAGAGCACAGACAAGATACTCTCGCGGGAGTTTATTACAAAAACGGATATTCAAATGTTGTTTGGAATAGGAACGGTCAAAGCGGCAGAGCTATTTGTTAAAGTGCAACGCCAAGTTGAAGAAGAGGGTAAACTTAATATTCCCGGTCGCATTTCGTGGAAACGTATGTATCGAATGCTTGGATTGCCTATTCCAAAGCTTGAGGAGGTTGAAAAAGTTGGATAAACACATTCAATCCGTGCGGTGTAAAATGTGCGGCACGGTGCAGGAGATTCAGTCGGAAATTGAGATTAAAGATTATCAATGCCCGACGTGTTGGCATAGGCATAGGACAGAGAGAGGGAACACAAATGACGAATCTTGAAAAAATCAAAGAAATGGATGCGGGCGACATGGCAATTTTTTTGAATAGGATATCGTTATGTATCGGGAGCGTCCGCGGCTGTGATGACTGTCCTCTTTTGGAAGCGGCGGATAGTGATGGCGATGGGGATTGTCATATATTCAGCATCAAAAACTGGTTAGAAAGTGAGGCGAAAAACAGATGATTAAATGGACAAGCATAACGTTTGCGACGATTGTCGTTGCCAAAGTTCTTGCGTATCAACAGCGGGGATATTTGGCGTACGGGGAGGAACTTGTTGCGGTTGCGTGGGTGGTGATTGCGTATTGGGCATTACATAGTGATTGGTTCAAGAGTGTAAAACGGTATCTGAAAAATAAAAAACGCTTGTGTCTGTTGGCGCAGAACACAAGCAGTGCGAATTTATAAAAACACTATATTCAATATAACACAAACAATAGAAAATGTCAAGGGGTTGCAAATGATTGCGCCCTTTGCGCGTTAAAAACAAAGAAACGCGCGGGAAAACGATTGGAGGATTGCTCTGTGAGTGAAAAATTTAAAATAGGCGATATCGTGGAGTTTACTGTTGAGGGAAAGAAAACAACAGGGAAAATTGTAGATGTGGAGGACACTGGCTGGTATCGCATTCAAACGCATCTCACAAAAAACGGCGCTTTAATAGCACGCAGTTTTTGTGTGCCTACGCATAATATGCGCAAAGTATCGCCTATCGACCAAAAGATTAAGGCGGACGCAGGCAAGCCGCGGCTGAGCCTTGTACCACTTGAAATTCTACCCGCCATTGCGCGAGTACGGGAATACGGCATTACGAAATACGGCGACAGCGAGGGGTGGCGTAAGGTGAAACCCGGACGGTACATAGACGCGTTGCTTCGGCACGTGTTTGCGTTCACGACTGAGCCACTGGGACTGGACGATGAAAGCGGCCTGCCGCATCTGTGGCACGTGGCAACAAATGTGGCGTTCCTGTGCGAGATGTACAAGGATAAGTTTGCAAAAGTTAGCAAGGAAAAAGGGTGAATAACGCACGGAAGTTACGGAGGGGTAAAGATGAAAGGATATAAAGGTTTTAGTAAAGGTTTGATATGCCGTGACAAGCAATACGCTGAAAACACAGTGTTTGAGGAAGAAAGCGCAGAGATTTGCAACAGCGGTATGCACTTCTGCAAAAGTCCGTTTGGTGTACTTGAATATTATGGATTTGTTAATGACAACGCGGAACTAAACGAATTTGCGGAAGTTGAGGCGTTGGACGAATGTAAGACTGACGATAAAGAAAAGTATTGTACCAAGAAAATCAAAATAGGCGCGAAGTTAGATGTTGCAGGCTTGGTAAAGGCGTTTGTGGATTTTACGTTTAGCAAGGTTGACTTTAAAAACGCCACTGAATCCAACACGGGCGACTGGTCAGCGTCAACAAACACGGGCTACCGTTCGGCGTCAAGTGTAGAAGGTAAAGGTGCGGTTGCTATGGTTACTGGGTATCAGAGCAAGGCAAAAGCGAATATAGGCTCTGCTATTGTTGTATGTGAGAGAGATGATAATTATAATCTTATTGGCATAAAAGCAGCAATTATAGACGGCAAAAATCTCGAAGCAGATACATATTATATGCTCAAAAATGGTGAATTTATGGAAGTGGGGGACTAAAATGAACAGAGAGATATTATTCCGTGGAAAGCGGAAAGACAACGGCGAGTGGGTAGAAAGTCGCTCTATCCTACAATTCGATTATGGCGCAGTATACCTGAACTATCGAGGCTCGTGGGTTGAAGTTATCCCCGAAACGGTAGGGCAGTACACGGGCTTGACAGACAAGAACGGCAAGAAGATATTTGAGGGGGATATTGTTGTTGAAAAATACACTAAAGAAAATTTTGGATTTGTCGGCTCCATACAATACAATCCCAATAAAACCGATTTTGAAATACACAATCCTAAAACTCCGGATATATGGATAAACCTCGGGTGTAGACAAGACAGTGTCAGTGTTATAGGAAATATCCACGACAATGCGGATTTATTGGAGGAGGCAACACAATGAAGGATATAGCGGAAATTGTCATACGCAATATAGGTTATATATGCACAGGTATTTGTATAGGAGCGGCGTTAAGAAAAATTTTCCGGGGATGGTAGGTGATAGCGAAATGAAATCAGTATTAGCAAGCATAAAACCCAAATACTGCGAGTTAATCGCAAGCGGGGAAAAGACGGTTGAAATCCGCAAGACGCGCCCGAAGTTAAATACGCCGTTTAAGGTGTATATGTACTGCACAAGGGGAAAAGATACCTTATGGAAAACGCAGGACGGGTTTTATGTATCTGATTGGTGGGAAGGAGAGAATGATATTGGGTGTGTAGGCAAGGTCATAGGCGAGTTTGTGTGTGATGAGATAGGCACTTATGAAATCGAATACCCAAGTAGGATTGAAAATGTCTTTCGAGCAATATATAGACATATAGAAGATGAGGGTGGTGAAGAATACTCGTTTATTGAAGCAAGCAACGATATGACAGATGACGAACTCTCAAATAGTCGTTTGTTAAGCCAAAGCCAATTAACCCTTGATGAAATAGGCGAGTATGTTTGCGGAAAAAAGCAAAGCTTTAATAGCTTTTACGCTTGGCACATATCCGACCTTGTAATATATGACAAGCCGCGAGAGTTGGGCGAGTTTTATCGGTTATGTAGCGAATGGAAATCTAAACATAAAGCAAAATGCAAACATTGCCCTGAGTATTATATAGGTTACGGGGATTTTTGCGGGACATGTTTAGAGAATGAAAAAATCCCGATTACACGCCCGCCGCAGAGCTGGTGTTATGTTGAGGAGGACTGAATGATGGAAAGATTGACGCATTATCAGAAAGACGGAGAGGTTGCGGAGCCGTACAATCGTAGTCAGGCGTATGAGTTTGCGAAAAAACTCGCGGAATACGAGGATTTGGAGGAGCAGGGCTTGCTTGTGCGGCTTCCGCGCAATGTTGGCGATACGGTGTGGACTATTAGGGGTTATAATTGCTGTGACGGTAAATGTTGTTGGTTTAATGATGGAAAGTGCAAAAGACCAAATGATAATTATTGTCCTAAACAAATAATAGCAACTACATACAATTATTCTATGATAGGTAAAACCGTATTCCTTACTCGCGAGGAAGCGGAGGCGGCGCTTACAAAGATAGAACAATCAAAATAATAGGGGAGGTAATGCAACGTGATAAATAATAATAATTTTATCAGCATCCAAGGGTGGATGGTGAACGATTTGCAACTAAGCGGGGTTGATTTGCTTGTGTATGCGGTTATTTACGGATTTTCGCAGGACGGGGAAAGTGTATTTAGCGGCACTCTGCAATACTTGCAAGACTGGACGGGTGCGAGCAAAAGAACCGTTATGCGCAGTCTGCAAGCATTGTGCGAGTGCGGGTTGATTAAAAAACTGAATCGCGCGGGTGTATCTAATGTTTACACAGCGGTCTGCAAATCGGGAAACGAGGAGTTACAAGCCGAACCCGTGACAGATTGTCACCCGTGTCAAAATGTCACCGGTGACAAATTGTCAGGGGGGTGTGGTCAAAATGTCACGGGTACCCATGACAAAATGTCACCCCATAATAATATAGATAATAATATAATATATAATAATATAAATAATACGCCTGCGCGAAAGAAAAAACAAAAACACAAATACGGGGAATACAAAAATGTTTTGCTTAGCGACGAGGATTTGGACAAGCTCAAGCGGGAGTTTCCTCATGACTGGGAAAGGCGAATTCAAACACTTGATGATTACATAGCAACTCACAAGAAGGGCGAGGGGTACAAAAATCATCTTGCTGTTATCCGAACATGGGCGCGGAACGACGGACAAAAAAACGCTTCGCAAAACAAGGGTCATCTACCTTTTACGGAAAATGTACAGCGTCCTGAATATGACGATACGGTATTCGATAAACTGCTGGAGATGGGAGGTGCGGGCAATGCCTGAATTACCTGTTTGCCTTGATGCGGAACGAGCGATTCTCGGCGCGGTTGTGTTTGATACCGAGAAAATGAAGATTGTCAGGAAATACATATCCGCCGATGATTTTTACAACGTGAAGCACGCTGAATTATTCCGCGCGCTGGAAATCTGCATTGCAGACGGCGGCGTGGGAGATAACGGTTCCGTTGACCTCACACTGCTGCAAGATGTTATCCAAAAACGAGGCGGAGACGCAGACGATTTCAAGAATTTGATTGACGCGATGTTTGCTCAGGTTGATTTTTTGGGAAACACAGAACGGTATGCTAAGCAAATCCGCGACCGTTCCGACCGCCGGAAAATTATTAAACTTTGCGCGGAAGTTGTGCAGGATTGCAAAGAAATTGACAGCAGCCTCAACAACACAATAGATAAGTTGCTCAGCGGAGCAACCGAGGGGCGGAGCAAAGCTGAAAACATCAGCAATTTCAACACCGCGCTGTATAATTACTTTGAGTATTTGCGCGGCAGACAGCTGGCGGGCGAACGTATGCCGGGAATTGCAACCGGATTTCCGACGGTAGATGCGGCACTTGGCGGATTGGAAGACGGAAAATTGTACATCATCGGAGGTCGCCCCGCTATGGGTAAGACAGCGTTTGCGCTGAACGCAGCCGAACATATAGCGCAGGAGAAAAAAACAGTGGTGCTCTTTTCCCTCGAAATGGGAGAAAACGAGGTGATGAAGCGTATCGTCTCCTCCGTAGAAAAAATTAACTCTTACGCGTTGAAAATGGCAGCTTGTACGGAAAATGAAATGGGTAAGATTTTGGACATTCTTGGAAAAATTGAAAGCAACAGCATGTACATATGCGACGAAAGCTACCAGACGGCGGATAGCATTTACAGCAAGTGTTTGGACATCAACGCGCATTTGCAAAAAAACGGCAAGCGTATTGAGGCGGTGGTGATTGATTATCTGCAACTGATTTCCGCCTCAGAAAAGCGGGAGGACAGACGCATCACGATTGGCAAGGTTTCGCGCACCTGCAAAATTATGGCTAAAAAACTGAATTGCCCGGTCATTCTTATTTCGCAGCTTTCCCGCGCGGTTGAGGCACGCGAGGACAAACGCCCGCGGCTGAGCGATTTGCGGGAATCGGGTGAAATTGAACAGGACGCGGACGCAGTAATGTTCTTATTCCGGGAGGAACACTACGCACCCACACCGCACAACAAAGGCAAGGCGGAATTGATAATCGCCAAGAATCGCGACGGCGAGGTCGGGAAAATCAATCTCCGGTGGCATCCGCAGATTTTGAAATTTGAGGAAGAGGCAAGAACCGAACCTCTTCGCCGCGAGGCGTAGCAAAAGGAGCGTGAGAAAATGGAAAGCGTTGACCCTATCAGAGACAAGGACATTTACAACAAAATCAAAAAGGATTTGCTGGAGTGGAACGAAAAGTATTATATCATGTTTTTGGTCGGAACACTGCTTGGATTGCGCATCAATGAAATCCTGCAACTCCGCGTGGGTGACGTCAAGGACAAAAAGGAACATACCTTTCGGCAGAGTAAGACGGGGAAAGCGATAACGATTGCGTTTAATTCAGAACTTCGCGCTGCGCTAAAAAAGTATTGCGCAGACCGCGACCCGAAAGAGGCGTTGATTCCAAGTCTGCGAAATGAGTACAAGCCTCTTTCGGACAAGCGAGCGTGGGAGATTATGAATCAAGAGGGCAAGAAATATGGCTTGCACCTTGGAACGCACAGCATGAGAAAAACCTGCGCTTACCACTACTATAATCAAACCAAAGATTTGGCAACGCTAAAAGTTTGGCTTAACCACACAGCGGAACGCGATACATTGACCTATATCGGGGTGACAAAAGAACGGGTGCGCAAAGCTATGATTGGATTTAAGATTTGACAAGAAATTATATTTTATTTTCTGTTTTTACAGATATAATTTGCAAACGTCTGCAAGCGTTTTTGAAACACCTCTAAAACCCAAACTGCGCAGGGCACAGAGGACAAAAACGCCAACCAGATACAATATATATTATGTCTGATTAAAAAGGAGTGTGGCACATGAAAAAAGACTTTATTCGGGACTACGCAACCGAGGCGTTTCGCCTGTACGCCGCAATGGGGCAACCTACACGAAACGCCGCCGCAGAGCAAATCTATCAAACCGCGTTGCGAAACTGTGAATTCAAAGACCCGAAAGTGGCGGTGATTTGTGCGGAGAATGCCGTCAAAGCTGCCGCACCCGTCTTGGACGATATCTCCGCGGCAGAGAAAACCATAGAAGTTTTGGAAAAGGCAGAAAAGACACACATTGTTCGCGCGGTAACAGACGTATATTTTGCGCGACCTACAGAGCCGCTTCGCCGCGGAGATGTCAGTTCTCGGGCAAACAAATGCGCATTATCCATACCGGCAAGCGAACAGAGCGTGTATAGATGGCTTAAAGAAGCGCGTTTGTTATTTGCGGCAAAGCGGGGGCTTCGGCTGCCGGACGGAAAAGAAAAAGCGGAGGGGTTTAATCCTCCGCTACGCCAAGATAATCCTTGATTGCTCGACGGATAAATTCTGATTTTCCGATATTATCTTCTTTAAGTTTTTGCTCCCATTGCGCAACAAGGTTTTTATCGAGGTCAGCAACAACGCGTTTATACACTTTGTTTTTATAACGTTGGATAACCTTTGGTGAAGTATTCGCTGCCATTTTAATCAATCCTTTCGTGAAATAAATAAATACACAACGGTCAATAACGCCGATACGCTTGCCAAGCAGAGCTTGGTCATTCCCCATAATGTCAAATTGTTAAAGTTAACGTCAAGAATGATAATAGTCATCAATAACAGGTTTAACAGTTCGGAGAAATGTTTTTTTATAAACTTGACCATATCGCCTTTGTGTGGTACAATAAGTTTTAGGAAAGGGGCTTGCGCCCCTTAACCTAATGTTTTGAGAAACGGTCTATTATTTTTAGCATTGTCTCAATTCCGGTCAGGATTGTCGCTATAAATAATGCCGTTTCTTTTATGTGTTCCCACACTTTTTGTCTCACCTCACTTTCTGATTATATTATATCATATGTGTACAAATATGTCAACCCCTTTTTTGAAAAAAGTTTAAAAGTTTCTTAGGCGTAAAGTTGTTAGTAGTAGGGTATAACAATGTGATATACTTAACGTAAGCTGACTTGCCCGTGTTCAGCTTACGCCTTTCGCTGTAACCGAGATATATTCTTGTTGTTACAGCGAAAGTGTATCAAAACTTAGGTTCTTTCCAGGGATACCCCCATTGCGGTGCTGGAGAGGCGCGGGAAATACCTGTTTTTCAAAAAAATTTTGAGCCAACTTCCTTCCTCTTGACAGAGAGGCATATACAAGAGTTTTTAGACGGTCAACGAAACATGCCAAAATGCAGTTTGCTTGCCATAAAAATTTCAAAAAGCACAGGGAGTTTTTACGAGCGATTTTTGACCGACGATTCCTCCTTTCGTACTCAAGAGGGAAGTCGGTTGAAATTTTTGCGCATATATGAAATAAAAAAATTTTTTATTTTTTTGCATATAGAGGTAGGAAAAATGTATGAAGTAAATCAAAAAACTTTAGCGGACGCGCTCGGCATTTCCGCCCGGCAAATAAGAAATTTGAAAGAGCAGGGAATGTTTGAATTTGTGTCCGGCACAAAAAAATATGACCTGACAAAATGCGTTTTTGAGTATATCGAATTTAAAGTAAAAGCGGAAACCGGAAAGGGTACATCACTAAACAAAGAAAAGGAACAGGCAGACCACGAGCGGCTGAAAAAAGAAATCACCAAAATAAAGCTGCGAAAACTGCGTACGGAAGTACACGAGGCGGCAGATGTAGAGCAATTTTTAAACAATATGCTGCTGAATTTCCGAAACCGCCTGCTGTCCGTACCGGCGAAAATAGCGCCGCAAATACTGAACGAGAGCGATATCAATGTCGTTATAAATTTATTGACAAATGAAATGCTGGAAACGCTGGATGAATTATCCAAGTATGACCCGGATGCAATAAACGGCGAGAACGCATGGATTGATATTGACACAGATGACGAGGGACCGGATGGAGAAGAACCGAATATTGACGAAGAAAATAATTAAAACCGAAAAATTTAAATATATTCACGGAGGTACAACAATGCAATTCAAAGGAAATGAGGAAAAAACCAAATCAGCAGTAATCGAAAACGCTGTTTCGGAGCAGGAAACGGAAGATGCCACAACAGACGTTGCCCTCTCATCCAATGCTCCGGAGGGCGTAATCAGGTTCAAAACACCATATGTATTCGAGGGCAACACTATTAGCGAACTTGACCTGAGAGGATTAAAAGGGTTGAGTTATTCGGCAATCCAAAAACAAATGATGCCGCTCTACGAAATGTTGTCAGAGGGTGACTACAGCAGCGTCCCTGAGACTACCAACGAATTCATTATCGCAGCGGCGGTATATGCAACAAAACTGCCGGTGGAGTTTTTCATCAGCGAAAACGGTCTGCGGTTTTGTCACTTTTTCAAAATGAGAACTCTGATAAGAAATTTTTTATTGCAGGAAGTTTAAGTCTGTATCCCGTCGAGTACGGCGGGCGGCAAAACACATTCAGCTTTACGCTGGACAAGCTGAAAATGCTGTGTTTTCGACTTGGTTTGGTAACGCGTACTTCCGTAGAGTTCTATTACAATTTGCCGTTTTTGGACTTGCTTGAATTCGCATCGGAACTAAGCCGGCAAGCCGAGAGATAACAAATGCGAGGAGGGAGAATTGTGCCGTCATCAAGAACGAGAACAAGAGAAAAAACAAAAAACCTGTTTCGTCGATGCATACACAATTCCCTTTCCAGACCGGAACAGCTTACGGTGTCGCAGTGGGCGGAAAAATACCGAAAACTGGACGAAAGTTCAAGCCTGCCGGGAGAGTGGCACAACTCCATCACACCATATCTTGTGGAAATCATGGATTGCTTTAACGACCCATACATACAGAATATCAATTTTGTGAAATCGACACAGGTAGGCGGCACAGAAACGCTTATCAACGCAATCGGCTGGATAGTAACCAAAAATCCGTCGCCGACCATGATAGTATATCCTACGGACGACCTTGCGAAAGATATATCAAACGACAAGTTAAAGCCCGCGTTTAGAAACACACCGGAAATAGCGGAGAGATTTTTTCGAACGAAGTCAAGCGAGATGAACCTGAAATTTCGCAACATGAATCTATATTTGCGCAGCGGCGGCTCGCCGTCAAAGCTGGCGTCAAAAGCGATAAAATATTTATTCTTTGACGAGATAGACAAAATGGCGGGGGCAAGCAAACGCGAGGCATCGCCGTACAATTTGGCGGCGGAGCGCACAAAGACGTTCAAGTTTTCGCGTAAGATATACACCTGTTCTACCCCGACGCACAGAGAAAACTATGTCTGGAAGTTTCACGAACGCGCGGACGAGCAAAGATATTATTTTGTACCTTGTCCGCATTGCGGTGAATATATTACGCTGGAATGGGAACAAATCAAATTTGAGAACAACGACGATAAAAAACTTACCAATACAGAGCGGGCAAACACCGCAATGTATTATTGTCAGGAATGCGGTACAGCGATTGCGGACAAAGAAAAACCTGCTATGCTGCGCCGCGGAGAATGGCGCGACGTGAAAAAAACTTGTAATGGTAAGGCACAGCGCGTGAGTTTTCATATTAACGCGCTGTATTCGTTTTTTGTATCCTGGTCGGATATTGTGGCGGAGTTTCTGGACACAAAAGACGACCCCGAAACATTACAGAATTTCGTAAATTCGTGGCTCGGCGAACCTTGGGAAGATACCAAACTCAAAACCTCCGCAAATCTTGTGCTCGACCGATGCGCGCCGGAGGAGCAAGGCGTTGTTCCAAACTGGGCGCAAATGCTGACCGCCGGAGTGGATATACAAGAAAATTGTATCTATTTCGATATCGTCGCCTGGGGCGAGAGAATGACAAGTCAGTCCATAATACACGGTCAGTTGCTGTCTGTTACCGAGGTGGATAAGTACATGAATGCCGAGTATCGGTCAGAAGACGGCAGAGCGTTTATTGTGCAGCTCTGTTTGGTGGACAGCGGCGACCAGACTGAAATGGCGTACGAATTTTGCATGACGCGAGAATGGGCGATTCCGTCCAAAGGCGTAAAGCCGAATAACAATCATTACAAACTGACTACCATTAACCGGCACGGCGCGGCGTATAACGGTCAGCCGCTCATGCTGATAGACGTAGGAAAATACAAAGATATGATTGCGGCAAAGCTGCACAACGAAAACGGTTTAGGCTCCTGCATGGTGCATGCGGACTGTGATTTGGAATACGCGCAGCAGCTTACCGCTGAACATAAGGTCGCTGAAGGAACCGGTGCCAAACGCCGCCTTGTATGGCAGACAAAGACCAGTCATGCCGATAACCATTATCTCGACTGTCGCGTTTATGCGTCGGCAGCGGCGGATTATATGGGCGTAAGAACACTGACGGGAACAACAATCCAAGAGCCGCCGACGCAAACCGAAAAACGTGAAAGTACAAGCAAAAGCGGCTGGCTGACGGGGTATTAAGGCAAAAAACAGAGGGATTGCCCCTCTGTTTTTGTTATCTTTCTACATGCAAATATTCTTGTAACGCTTGCTGTAATATTCCGCTAAAATTTACATTTTCCCGCATTGCCATATCGTTAAGCCATGACGGAATTGTCAAAGTTTTTTTGACAGCTGCATTATTATAGAATTTTCGATATTCCAAAGTATCACAACTCACATAAACCACAAACTCATCACCTTGCAGTTTAATCGCTTTCGGATGCGAGGGCTGCGGAATCGCTTTCCCTTCCTCCTCCATGTCATACAAAGTCAAACACAAAACGTCCTCCGCCATCGTTGTGCCATCAACCAAATCGTTGCCTTGTGTAAAACAAGCCTCCAAGTCCGGAAAATGAATATAATACCCTTTTTCCTCCGGGGTAAAAACTGCCGGAAAAACATATTTAGCCATATTGTATCACCTCTTAAATTTTATATTCTGCAAGCAGAGCTTTTATTTCAGCCCTGCTTGCTTTAATATTGCGTTGTAAGTACCTGAGAAAACCTCTTGACTGTCATGACGACCGACGGGGAAAGTAGCGCCGTTTATTGTGCTGCGCCATATCTCGTGACGTTTGCCGTCGTGGTCAAATACGCAACCGTTTTTTCGCAAATATTTTTTAAGTTCCGCGTATGTCATTTGTTTTCCCTCCTTACAATTATATTATAACACGTATTAACACGTGCGTCAAGAGTTTTTTAAAAATATTTTCAGTTTACCTTGCTTGACAACAAAGCCGTTCTATGCTATAATGAAAATATTAAGAGTGACCACTTTGTCGAGCCGGTCATCTCTCTTATATTTAGAATACACGGGCAAACATAGGGCGAAAGCCTTTTGTTTGCCTATTTTTATGTCAAAAAACGAAAGGGGCGTGAATATGGCGAGATTTGAAGAGATACCGGACGTATCGTTCATGGACGGCATCACCCTTGCGGGGTTAAAGAAAGCGGCGGTCGAGGAATACGTCTCATCCCTTTCCGAACTGACGGGCAATAAAGAAACCGCGACTGATGAAATAAAAGCGGTTTTGTATGCCGCGGCGCAGATTGTGTATCAATCAGCGGCAGCAATCAATCAAAAGGCGCGGCAAAATTTGTTGAAGTACGCGACAGGAGCGTATTTGGATAACCTTGCACTGAATCGTCGCCTGACACGCAAACAAGCCGAAAAAGCGGTTGTTACCGTAAGGTTTGAATTATCTGCGGCGCAGAAAAGCGTCGTGGCGATACCACAGGGAACACGCGTAACCGGCGGCACAGGCGGCATATATTTTGAAACGATGGAATACACAGAAATTCCTGCGGGAGAGACAAGCGTAAAAGTATCATGTATCGCGACCGAGGGCGGAGAGGTCGCAAATCGGTTTGCCGAAGGAGAAATCAATATTTTAACAGACCCTATTCCGTATGTCGCGTCGGTCTCCAACACAGACCCCCCGACCGGCGGAGCGGACATAGAAAGCGACGACGCACTGGCGAACCGAGTATTTGCCTCAAGGTACGATTACAGCACGACCGGAGCGGAAAACGCTTATATATACTATGCAAAAGCATTCTCCACTCTGATAAAAGACGTAAAAGTAGAAAATCCGCGCGATGCGGAAATATATATTTATATCCTGATGACAGATGGTGAGCCGGCAACTGAAACGTTTTTGAACGAATTGCAGGCGTATCTCGAAGAAAGTGACAAAAAGCCACTGACGGATAAAATTACTGTAAAAAGCGCCGAAAATGTTTTGTACGGCATAGACGTGAAATATAAAATCGCAACTTCCGACGCGGCTCGGATTTCCGAAATTCAAAGCGGGGTGGAAAGCGCAGTCGAGCAATACAAGCAATGGCAAAACGAGAAAATCGGACGGGATATAGATAATCAAAAATTGTTAGCGTTGCTGGTCGGCGCGGGCGCAAGGCAAATTACAATCAACGCTCCGGCGGCAGCCGTCGTCAACGCGAGCCAAGTAGCCTACTGCACAAGCGCGTCGATTGAATACACAGGACTGGCGGAAGAATAAAAAATAAATACTTCACGGGCATCGAAAAAAGGGTTACAAACCCTGTTTTCGGTGTCCTATTTTTTTAGGAGGCGCAGATGTGACAAATACACAAAAACAACTGGAAGAGGTTCAGGCGGCAATATCCGTAATACTCGCGGGCGGACAGTCGTATAAGGTAGGCTCAAGAGCACTTACACGGGCGGATTTATCCAAATTATACGATATGAAAAAGGAATTGGAAGCGGCAGCGGCAGAGGAAACAAGCTCGGCTCTTGGTCGCCGGAGCGCCGCGGCGTATTTCGACCACAGGTAGACGCTATGAAATATACCACGAATAAAGGCGATACGTTTGACAGTATCGCGTATCAAGCATACGGAGATGAGGAAATGATGACACTCATCATGGATGAAAATCCACAGTACATTGAAACGGCGGTATTCAAATATGGCATCGTGCTTGAAATACCTGAGATTGAAAAGACAAGCCACGCAAGCGCGTTGCCGCCTTGGAGGACTGAATAATGGGAACGGTCGAAAGCGCGCCCCGCGCAGAGGCATACGTCGGAATCAATGGCGTGAACGTTTGGGGTGATATAAAAAAATACGTGACCGATATAGAGTTTACCGAAATCGCAAGCGGCGGCACGGACGGCTTTGACATTACAATGTCCGACCCTGACGGCAGGTTTATCAGTGATTGGCTGATTGACAAAGGAACAACCTTAAACGCAAAGATTGCCCTAACGGACTGGAATGCGCCGGGAGATAACAAAGTTATAGATTGCGGAACGTTTTTGTGCGACGCGATAAGCGTGAAAGGATTTCCCTGGAGCGTAACGGTAAAGTCGCTCGCTCTGCCGCAAAACGGAACGAAAAACACCAAGAAGTGGGAAAAAATTTCAGTCTCCGCCATTGCGGAAAATATTTGCAAGTATCTCGGTTGCACCCTGAAATACTATGCCGATAATATCGTCATTGAATCAATAGAACAGAGCAGACAAACCGATATTGATTTTTTGGCTCGGCTATGCAGTGATTACGGATTTGGGATAAAAGCCTATCGCGACAGCATCGTAATATTTGACCGTCAGAGACAGGACGACGCGCCGCCGGTGAACACGATAGACATTACCTCGCTTGCTGAACACGGCAGTATCAGGCTGGAGGATAACGAAGAAGGAACATATACCGCTGCACACTGTAATTATAAGGTGAAAAACAGTGATAAAACCTATACTTATCAATGCGGCAAGGGTTCCCGCATATTAAAACTGGACACGTTGGCACAGTCTGCAAAAGAGGCAGAATTAAAGGCAAAAGCGACAATGTACGAGGCGAACACAGACAGAATCAAATTAAAATTTACCTCGCTTGGCGGCAAGGCAGACATATACCCGGGCACGAATTATTATTTTACAGACTTGGGTGCGTACAGCGGCAAGTACGCAATTGATAAGGTAAGACACACATTGTCCGGGAAAGCGGCTTATAAAATAGCGGTGGAAAGCCACGCGGTATCAGTCGAAAAAGATAATCGGTGAGCAAGGCTCAAATAGGAGGGATAACCATGGGAGTTATCGAAATTATATCCCCTCAGTGGGCGTATAAACGGGAAGCATGGCGGCAGGCGCACGTTATGCAGAAACGTTCGTATGACGCGGGAGGCTATGACAGGCTGAACAGGAACTGGAACGCGCACAACGACAGCGGCGAAATGACAGACAGGAATTACCGCGATACCGTCCGCGCAAGGTCGCGGGATTTGGAACGGAACAGCGATTTGATGAACGCAAATATCTATCCCTGGGTGCGCTCAGTGGTGGGAAAAGGTTATACGTTGGAGGCAAAGACGGACAACGAATCGTTTAACGAGGCAATCGAAAAGCTATGGGTCAAATGGTGCAAAAAGGATAATTGCGACGTTACCGGGGCGCAATCGTTTTGGGAGATGGCGAGAATGGCAGTCCGCCGGAAAAGAGTAGACGGCGGCATTCTGTTTATAAAATGCTACACCGAGGGCGGCGTTGTACCTTTCAAACTGCAAGCACTTGAGGTGGACGAACTGGACACTACGCATTACGCACCGCGCGAAAAAGGCAACCGCGTAGTAGGTGGCGTGGAATACAACGGTTACAACAAAGCCGTTGGCTACTGGATTAAGGAATATGACATACAGGGGTACACTCACCCTGCGCCAAGATACGTGTCAAGGGAAAACGTGATATTTTATTTTTCCAAAACGCGCCCTTCTCAAATACGCGAAATGCCGGAAATGGCAGCAACGATAGGGCGCATCAAGGAAGTTAACGGCTACATAGAGGCGGCGAGTATCAAAGAGCGAATTGCGGCGTGTTTGTCGGTATTTATCAAAAAAATACTTCCGAACGGAACAGCTTTAGGACGAGGCGGACGCGCCGGAGTTGAAAAAGATTACAGCGAAATTGAACTTACCCCCGGTCTTGTAACGGAGCTGAACGCCGGAGATGATGTGCAGGTTGTCAACCCCGGCGCAGGCGCGACAAACGGCGGAGACTTTATCAAGACGATGTCGCGGCTGATTTCTGCCGGACAGGGCATCAGCTACGAAGCGGCAAGCCGAGACCTTTCGGACGCGAACTATTCCAGCGCGCGGCAAGCCGCCATTGAAGACGAGGAAACGTTCGCGGAGGCGCAGGAAAAGCTAAAAGACGAACTGCTCGACGAGGCGTACAAATCGTTTGTAATATCGGCGGTATTGTCCGGGGCGGTGGAATGCGGCACAGATTTTTGGAATCGCATCGACCATTACACAGAGCATCAATGGAACCGCAAGCCGAAGAGATGGATTGACCCGATGAAGGAATCGAACGCCAACAGAATCGCATTGGAAACAGGGCAAAAGACGCCTGCGGAAATTTGGAGCGAGGACGGCAAAGATTATAAAGCTGTCATTGATGAAATGAAAAAAATACAGGATTACGCAAAAAAGGTCGGACTGAAAAGTTCGCTGCCGTATTTGGGAGGAGGTGAGGAAAGCCGTGACAGATAACAAAAGGTTTGACGGATTGCAAAGGCGCGAAATTGCGGTAGGGGAAACCGGCATTCGCGTACTTGACGAAGGGGAACGGGTGGTCGAGTTGTCGTTTTCGTCAGAAACTCCGATTGAACGCTGGGGAGCGTTCGAGGTGCTGAGCCATAAGCAAGGCGCGGTATCGCTGGAGCGAATAAACAAGACCGGATGTTTGCTTTACAACCACAATCGCGACAAGGTTATCGGGAAGGTGTTGGATGCCAAAATTCAAAACAAGCGCGGGGTTGCCAAGGTGCAATTTGACGACGACAGCGACAGTCTTGTTTATTACAACAAAGTCAAGAACGGAACACTGCGCAATACGTCCGTAGGATATATTGTGCATAGTCAAAAGCGCGAGGCAACCGGCAAAGGCGAAACGCTCCAAGTCACCTACACTGCGACCAGATGGGAGCCGATAGAAATTTCTATCGTATCTGTTCCTGCGGATATTTCGGTAGGGGTCGGACGGGCAATGCAGGACAAGCGGTACGGAATGCGCCGCAGTCTTGCGGAAAAACAGATAAAAATAAATCAAAATATTTTGAAAAAACAGGAGGAAAAACGATGAACAAGGCATTGAGAAGAGCGCTTGAAAGGCAGCGCGAAATCACCGACGCGGCTCAAGCGGAAAACAGGGATTTGACCGAGGAGGAAACGCGGGAGTTTGAGCAACTGCAGGGAATTATCGACGCGCTCAGCGAAGAAGAGCGGTCTGAGGGAACAAACCCCAATCCTCCCGCACAGGAACCGCCCGCGCTTGCGCAGGGCGAAAGGGGACAAGGTGTGCCGGAAACACCTAATATGATTTCAGCTACGGACGCGGCAGCTATCTCCAATATGTGCCGCCATTTCGGAGCAGACGCGGGAGAGTTTCTCTCACGCGGATTGACGGTGCAGCAGGTGCAGTCAGAGATTATCGCGCGGCAAATGCAGAATCAAACGCCCGTTGGCACAAGAGCGGAAGTCACAGACGACGAAGAGGACAAGCGGCGGCGCGCTATTACGGACGGCATCCTTTTACGCGGCGGCGGTCAGGTTGCGGCTCCGGCGCCCGGAGCAAACAATTACCGCGCAATGTCAATCAAGGATATTGCGACGGAGTGCATGGAGAGAGAGCACCCGAGACAAGATTTCAGACATATGGATACGGAGAAACTGCTTGCCTCGGCGACAAGAGAATTTTATAATCCGGAAAGTGCTTTTTCGTCGATACTCGACGACGTTGTGCAAAAATCTTATGTTGAGGGATTGGAAAAAGCGCGTGTATCGTTTGACAAGTGGGTCAAGTTCGGTACGCTGCCAAACTTCAAAAAGACCACCAACCACGAGTACATTATGAGCCTTGGCGGAAAGCTGGAAAAAGTGCCGGAAAACGGAGAACTGAAAGCGTACAAGCCGGAAGATTTGCCGATGCCGGAGAGAAAACTCGAAACCTACGGCAGACAGTTCACCATGTCAAGACAAGCGTTTATTGATGATGATATCGGACTTTTGACAACCATGCCGCGCCGCTACGCGGAAATGTCCATGAAGACGCAAAACGAAATCGTCTACGACATTCTTCTCAGCAAGCGGAAAATATATGACGGGAAAACGCTGTTTGCGGACGAACGGAAAAACACACTCACAGAGGGGACAGGTATCACGCTCGCGGCAATCCAAAAAATGATTTACATGATAGGAATTCAAAAAGACGAGGCGGGTAATCAGCTTGCGCTTGTGCCGGACTTGTTTATTGTACCGTTCGGTCTGGGCGTAGAGGTCAGCAAAATTTTAAACACACCGACGTTCTACAGCGCGGACGGCACAAGCGCAAATCCGTATTATAACCAAAACTTCACAGTTGTGGAGGACGTAACGTTGAACGGCTTTGTAAAAGAGGGCGACCCGCTGCCGTGGTTTATGGGAATGTCGGGCGAAATCATTCAGATTGACTACCTAAACGGGCAAAAAGAGGCAACCATTAAACGGTGGGAAAAGCCGGGCGTTCTCGGATTCGGCTGGGACGTGTATCACGATTTTGGCGTCAGCGTCCTGCACCCACAGGCGATTTGCCGCAACCCCGGCGTTAAGCTGAGCGTGTAAACCGAGATGATAGGCTACTGGGGTTATCTGCAATTTGAAGTCAACGACGACTGGATGCAGTATCCGTCCGAGATACAGCGTACTGCGGAGGGTAGATACGACACGGTGTATCCGTCAAATACAAAAGACCGTCCGACGCAGATATTTAAAGGCGCAGATGCCGGCACGCTTACCTTTACCATGCACTTAGACCAGCGATTTAACTCCAACATCCGAGATTTGCTTGCGGAAATCGTAACATGGGTAAACGAAGGAGTTGCGGGCGAGTTGGTCATAGGCACAAAGGTTTACGGACATAACAAGTGGATATGCACGAAGGCGGTTGAAAAATTCACAGAAGTCATACACAACGGAATTATTACGCACGCAGTTGTAGAAATGACACTGAAGGAGTGCTGACAATGGAGGCAATCATCACATCGGAGACAAATGGGAGCGATTTAACGGAGAATTTACAGAAAAACATTCTGTTTTTCTGTAAAACACCGCTTGGTTCTCTGCCGCAAAGACGCGATTTCGGAATAGATTATTCTATTTTGGAAGAACCTTTTCCTGTCATGCGAATGAAGGCGACGGTCGCCATTGTGTCCGGACTGCGCAAATTCTACGGCGTAAACGTAAGCAAAATTGATATTTCCGCTGACGAAAGTGGGAAAGTAAGAATCAAAATTATTATATAGGAGGTAAATAACGTGAAAGCAGAATATATTCAGCCGGGACATAATCTCGACTATATCAACACCACAGAGGAGACCATTGATGCAGGCTCGATTGTTACAATCGGCGCGATTGCTGCGGTAGCGGCAACCATAATTGAACCGGGCGAAGTCGGCGCAGTCGCGACCGAAGGCGTGTGGCGACTGCCGAAAGACGCGGGCGCAATTGCCGCCGGTGTAAAAGTGTATTATAACACGGCAACCGACGCGACAACCGCTGACACAAGCGTAAAAGTGGATACCGAAGACGGCAAAAAGGAAACCGTCACACTCGTTCCGCTGGGTACGGCGGTTGTCGACGCAGGCGCGGACGATGCCTGCGTATGCGTGAAACTCAACGCGTAAGCAATGAATTTCAAGGAAATTTTAAAGCAGGACGTTGGTAAAACGTTTCTCAACCTATCGGAATTCGCGGATACGCACCGGCTGAACGGCAAAGAGGTCGCCGCGATGATTGACGACGACCTCTTAGACGGAGAAATCAATGTCAGGTTTCACGGGCAGACGCAGCAGAAAGGCGCGGGTTTGTATCATGGACATATTGCGCTGTATGTGGCAAGCGCGGACTTCGGCAAGCCGAAACCGGGCAGTACATTAGACCTTGACGGGCGCAGGTACAGTGTCATTTCCGCATCCGAGCAGGAGGGAATGCGAATCATCAACCTACAGAAAGTGGGCGGGTCGTGATGGCTGCAATTGATATTTTTATAGATTTAGACAGAGAGCTTGAGTATATTCGCAAGGAACTCGGCGACCTTCACCGGCGCGCACCTGTGGTATTACGCACCGCTATCAACAAAACCGCGGCGGAAGCCAAAAAACGAGATGACCGAATTACCGGTCAGACCTATACAGCAAAGCGCGATATTAACAGGTTGGAACACAAAAAAGCGACAACCGCGAACCTCCAGGCAATACTGAGCGACAAAGGTGAAAACATTTCCATGACGCATTTCAAATATCGCGCGGGAAAGCGCGGAATCAGCGTCCTGATAAACAAGACCCATGGCTACAAGAAAGTTGAAAAGCATGACAATCCGGCTTTCTATGCAATGAAAAAAGAAAAAGGCGGAAAGGTCGGAAAGTTTATCGCTGTCAGATACGGCAAGCAAAGACTGCCGATTGAAAAACTGCTTAGTATATCTTCTCCGGTCATGCACGGCAATAAAAACACCTGGGGCAAAATTGAGCCTGATATCGAGGCGCTTTTACACAAAAATGTAAGAAAAGAACTGGAAAGGGTGCTTTCGAAATGACCGAACTGCAATTGCAGGCAGCGATTCAAAAGGTTTTAAAACAAGAGATACTGCCGGAAATATCAATTTTTCAGCCGGGGGAGATGAATGTTTTCTTGCAAGACCTCCCTCTGTCCACCGAGTTTGAGGACGAAGACGAGCAGGACAAGCATTTTCCCTGCTGTATTGTAAAAATACAGGGCGCAGAAATCAAAACAGCGAGCGACGCGCAGATAACAACGGTGGAAACAATCGTTTGTATCCGCGACAGCTCCGAGGATATGTCAGGGTATCAAACGTTGCTTGTGTGCTTGCAGCGGATACGCGATTACTTTACGGCTCATGTGGGAATCGAAGGAAAATACCGCATGATATATCCGATAGAATGGGCAATCAATGACGAAGCGCCTGCCCCGTATTTCATCGGCGGTATTACAACAAAGTGGGTCACGGATATCATGCCGTACCGCGACCCTAAAAATTTTTTATGAGAGGAGTTTTCAAATGGCAAAGAAAGAACCTGCGATTTTGTCCGAACGCGAAACCAACAAGAACGAGAGCGTCGGAGCGAAAAACGAGCATCGCGCATCGCGCGATACCCGTATGTATGTGGGGGCGAGTTTGCCCGGGATAAAGTCAAACACCGTTATTTCCGGTGCGTTGCCGAAAGTGCTTGACGAACCTTTTGTGCGGGAATTGGTGATTCCGCCGAACGAGTTCGCGCAGTTTTTAAAGAAAAAGAGTATGGCGGAGAGCCGGGAAGCGTTTTGCTACCGCAAATCGGTAGAATATGCCGACAAGCTATACAGCAAGGAGGATTAGAAATGTACAAACACGGAATTTATGCTCCTACTACCGACACAGAAATGTCAGGAGGAGAACCAAGCGCCATGGCGCAGGTAGTTATCGGCACGGCGCCGGTACATATGTTAAAAGACCCGCAGAGCGCAGTCAATCAGCCGATTCTCTGCGAAAGCATTTCCGACTGCCGCAGTAAAATCGGATATTCGGAAAATTTTGAGCAATACACACTCTGTCAGAGCATGTACGCAAGCTTTATGCTGATGAAAACAGCGCCTGTTGTATTTATCAACGTGCTTGACCCTGGCAAGCACTGCGCAGAGGTTGCGGAAAAAGAATACAGCGTCAATGATAACGCGATTGCGATAGACGACGCGGTTATCACCTCTACATTGACCGTCAAGCAGGGTGAAAACGAGATAACGGCGGATAAATACGCCGCTGAATGGATGGACGAGAAACTGGTCGTAAATTTCGCCGATAAGGTTACGGGCGTTGTAACGGTTTCATATAAAAAGGTCGACCCGTCGAAAGTGACCAAAAGCGACGTGATAGGCGCGTGGGACACCGAAACGGATTCGCGCACGGGCGCAGAACTTATCAAGGCTATATTTCCGCGTTTCGGCGTAGTGCCGTATATCATCACTGCGCCGGGGTGGTCAACAGATGATACCGTAGGCGCAATTCTTTCGGCAAAATCGCAAGAAATCAACGGCTGTTACGGCGGAACGGCAATTGTCGATATTGACAGCTCCGCAGCAAGAACAAAAGCCGCTGCTATAGCGGAAAAGAAAAAAAGAACGCTGGACGAAAACTGCATCGCGCTTTATCCGGCAGTTAAAAAGAACGGAAAAGTGCTTGCGTATTCGGCGGTTATGCCGGCGTTGATTATGTCTCAGGCGCAAGGCACAGGCGGTGTGACTTGTAAATCACCGTCCAATCAGCGGATTGAGATTGAAGACGTTGTCCTTGCGGACGGCACTCCGGTGTATTACGACCAGGAGGACGGGAACGAACTAAACGCAGAGGGAATTGTCACAATTATCTCCCGCAACGGCTGGTATGTATGGGGCAACAATACGGCGGCTTACCCCTCTGAAACCGACCCTGTCAAGCGGTGGATTATGACCCGATTGTCCTTTTTATGGATACAGAACGATTTTATTAACTCCAACTTCTCGCGCTTAGACGGCGCTATCAGCAAAAAGATGGTGGAAGATATTATCACGGACGAGAATATCAAGCTGGTGGCTTTCGCGGCGGCGGGATATATCGCGGCGGGCAAAATTTATTACAACGCAGGCGACAACCCCGACGAAGAAATTTTGAACGGGCATTTTAAATTCCGCACGGCTCTTGCCGGAAACGTCCCGGGAGAGGTAATCGAAAATATTTTCAGTTTTGACAAAGAGGCTTTGAGGAACGCGATACTGGGAGGTGGCGCAAATGGATAAAATTCCTGCACAAATCGTAGATTTCAGACTGTATAACGGGGCGGACAAGATAATCGGTGCGGGCGCGGAATTGCCGCTGCCTACGGTGAAATCGAAAACTTACACCGCAGACCTGCCGGCGGGGGATATTGACCTGCCGGGTATGCGGACGGAAAATCTTGAGTCGGAAATCAACTTTAATATTTTTGATAAAGAGGCAGCAAAGACCATCAGCCTTACCAAAACAACAACACTGATTGCCAGAGGAAGTGCGCAAAAGGTCAATACCGGCACGCACGACTTTGAATACGGCGGCATTAAGGTGACCATGAAAGGATTTGCGAACGAGATTACGCTTGGTACGCTTAAGCGTTCGGACAAGATGGACAGCAAAATCAAGATGACGCTGACCTATATCAAGGTTGAGGACGGCGACGGGAATGTCTTTTTTGAGATTGACAAACTCAATGGTACTTATATCGTAAACGGCGAAGACGCCAGAGCGGGCATAGACAAATATTTATAAAAAACAGAGGGGAGCGGAACCATAGATGGGAAAAGAACTTGAACTCGCAATAAAAATAGGCGGCAAGCTCGACCGCTCCCTCTATTCTGCTACCCACGCGGCGCAGGCGCAGCTTAATTCCATGGCGCAATCCACAAACCGAATATTGACCGCGGCAAGCATCGGGGTTGCGGGAGCGTATGCCAAGGTGGCAGCTGACAGCGTAAAGACATACAAAGACTATGAAAGCGCATTGAACAGCGCGGCGGCTACGGCGGGGATTGAACGCGGAACAAAAGAATATGAGGCAATGAATAAGGCTGCGCGGGACGCAGGCGGCACAACCATAAAAACAGCGCAGGAAAGCGCGAACGCTTTGGAATACATGGCGCTTGCGGGCTGGTCGGTGGAGGACAGCACTAAGGCACTGCTGCCGGTGCTGAAATTATCAGCGGCGACAGGGGCTGACCTTGCCACTACCTCCGACCTCGTCACGGATTCCATGGCAAATTTAGGCTTAGGCATTAACGACCTGAACCGTTATTTGGACGTGTCCGCGACTGCAAATAATAAGTCAAACCAAACCGCAATGCAGTTACAGGAGGCGTATCTCGGCGCAGGCGGCGTTCTTGCCAATTTAAAAACGCCGCTGGAAGAAAGCGCCGCAATACTTGGAGTTCTCGCCAACCGCGGCACAAAAGGCGGCGAGGCAGGGACAGCGTTCAGCGCAATTCTGGTAAATATGCAGAAACGGAGCGGCGAAAGTTCCAAAGCAATGAAACAGCTTGGTGTGTCTATGTATGACGCGCAAGGCAAATCACGGCACATTGTAGATGTATTCAAGGAGATATCCGACAAAACCGCCGGAATGACTGAGCAAAACCGCAACCTGATATATCAGATGATAGGCGGTAAATCTCATGTGGACAGCTTTGCTAAAATCATGCAGGGTTTTACCACTGATACAGCAGACGGAACCAAAGAGGTGTACTCGCTGATTGACGCGTTCAAAAACAGCGACGGCGCATTAAATAAGCTGTATGATATTAAAACCGACACGTTAGAGGGGTCGGCAGAGTTGCTTAAATCTGCGTTTGACGATATGAAAATCTCTATCGGCGAACAAATTTCACCCGCCCTTTCCAAATCCGCCAAAGACTTGGCGGCTAAAATGCCGCAAATCAGCAACGTAGTTTCTGACACAATCGTAAAGGCGCTTCCTCCGCTGACAAATCTTCTGGAATACGCAGTCAACAATTCAGACAAGATTATCGGTACCGCAACGGCGACTGCCAAGGCGTTTCTTGTATTTAAGGGCGTGACAGGGATTGCAAAAGGCGCGAACAGCGTTTTTTCGCTCGCGTCAAATCTTGGAACGCTGGCAAAAGCAGCGGGCGGTGCAAAGGTGTTGTCCGGTGTTGTCGGCACGTTTACAGGCGTGAGCGGCGGCGCGGTCGCGGGTACGCTCGGAACAATCGCTGCCGCGGCTGCTCCGATAGCGTTGACCGCGGCAGCGGTTGGCGGTGTTGCGTACGGGCTGAAAAAATGGGACGATTGGCAGTATGCGAAGAAATATAAATTTGCCGAGGGTATGTCCGAGCAAGCAACGGCAATCGCAGACGCTTCCAAAAATCTTATCGAGTATAACAATATCTCCAAAGAACTGTCCGAACTGCGATTAACTATCGCAAATCCGGACAGTTCCGCGGAGCAGCTGGAAACTGCAAAACGACGTTTGGACGAGATAGCCGATTTGGTGGGGCAAGAATATGACTTAAAGATAAACGCTGACACAAAAGAACTGGAAAATGCGGTCAATCTCGGAAAAGCAAAGAACGCGCAAGATTTGAACAACGCGGCAGACGATTATTTAAAAGACATTGTCGATAAGTCTAAAAGTTATGCCGATAGCAAAAAGAATTTGCCGGAGATGGAATCAGAACGCGAAAATCTTTCGGACGCAGTCACCAACCTTTCAAACGTTATATCGTTTGGTGATACCGCAAGACGCACACTGGATAGTGCGTATGAGAGCGGAGCGTATGAAAGTATAATTTCTGCTCAAAATCGGTACATCGAACAGATGGAAAGTTTTTTTCAAGAAAACGCTAAAAACGGCGGATTTACAAACGGTTATGAAACGTTGAAGGTGTATGAGGTCGACGCAGACGGCAGACAAGCGCTTGATGTCAGCGGCACAATTCAGAATATGTGGAATTATACAGACGCTGCTCAAGGTGCGTTCGGGATAAATCAAGGCATTCTCAGCGACGTTGACAAAAAAATAAACGATTCCATAAAAAATCAAAAAGAATTTGAAGACGCTTACAAGAATATTACTGACTCTGTGTCCGCAGCTTATGCGAGCAGCGTAGATGCAGGAGACAGCATAACAGCGGCAACGTCGCGTCAGAAACTAATAGAACTCGGCTCCGCAATGGCGTCTGCCGGTATACCAACCGAGGAGTTAACAGCAAATCTCGCCGCTGCGGCGCAAGGTTACGAGCTTTTCTCGGACGCTGTTTCAGACGGCAAGATAGACGACATGGTGCGCAGCGCACTGTCTTTCAGCGACGCGATAGGAGCCTCCGCCGATTCCGCAATAGCGTCCGCGGCGCTAATCAAGAACGGATTCAAAAATGTTTCGCAAGCAGTCGGTGAGGGCGACAGTGCAGTACAAAACATTCTTTCGGATATAAAAATATTGGGCGAACAGAACGGACTTTTTGATGGAATGAATTTGGACGAGACCGGCAGAAAGTTAGCGGCAATCGCGCGCGAAATAGGTCTCTTACCTACAAACAAAACCATCAAGATAAACATGGACGGAACATTTTCGATGCCCGCAATCAATTTGGAGGATTTCATCGGACCGGTTCGACCGGGAACGAAAACAGACGGTTCTCACGCTGATGGATTGGAGCGAGTGCCGTTTGACGGATACATTGCGGAATTACATAAAAACGAGCGGGTTTTGACCGCAGATGAAGCGAGCGAGTATCGAAATCTGCCGACCATTGATGATTTGCTGAACAGGCTGGATAGAATCAGCGGCGGAGCCGTGAACCTGTCCGTACAATCGACATCAGGAGCGGGCGGTGCGCAAATCACGTTTTCGCCACAAATCACTATTATGGGGAACGGTGATAAAGAAACCGTACTGTCTGCAACGCGGTTAACACTCAGTGAGTTTAAGGAGTTTATGGAAGAATACGAACGTGACCGACGTCGAAAAGAATTTTAAGAGAGGGGCGGGAAAATGGAAGGTTATTATACCGGATTCGTTTCTGATGTAGATGCGAAAAGCGGAACGGTCAAGGTTGTTTATCCTCAGGAGGAAAACGCGGTATCCGACTGGCTGCCGCTCTTGGCTTTTGAATATAACCCGCCGGCGGTTGGTGATTTTGTTGCCACGATTCTCGGGAAAAATCTCGACGGCGTTTGTCTCGGAAAAATATTCTCTATAGCGCAATTACCTAAAAATTCAGGCGAATACACCAAACATATCGGCGATGATGTAATAATTACAAAAAATGGCGATATTTTCAGAATAGATTTTGGCGACAGGGCAAGTATCAGCTACGACGGCGCTGTTCTCGTTATTCGCGCCACGCAAATAAAACTTGACGGAACTGTGACGTCATAGAGCGAGGAGGGCGTGTGATGATAAAAATTAAAGATGCGACAATTCTTGATATTCTGCCACATACGTTTAAGACAAACGAATACAAGGCGTTGTCCAAGGCGATAGCAGCGTTAACTGCATCTTTTTACGAAGAGCTGTCCGGTGTCGTTTTTTGGGCGGATATATCCAACGCATCCGAACAAATGCTTGACGTTATGGCTTTGGAATTGGATGCGCCGTTTTACGCGGACAACATGACGGTAGAACAAAAGCGAGCAGTTGTTTCTGCAGCGTTTAAATATAATTCTGAAATCGGTACTCCCGAAAGCGTAAGCGAACTTTTGCGAGCGGCGTTTGATAACGGCGTAGTTCATGAATGGTTTGATTACGGTGGCGAGCCTTATCATTTCAAGGCTGAAGTCACAAGCACCGGACTTGGTGTTTTAAGCAAATCCGGACAAGAGTTATTCGCCGAGAATATCAACAAAATTAAGCCAAAACGCGCAAAATTAGACGCATTGAAAACCGAAATACAAAAAAACACATCGCAAAGAATAGGCGTCTCCTTGCAATGCGGGGAAACAGCAGAATTCATAGTCAAATAACAGATTGGAGGGACAACATGATATCAACTGCACCAAAAGTAACAAACGCAGGGCGTGAGTTGGAGGCGCGAGCGATAGGCGGTGAATCGATTGCGTTTACACGATTCGCGATAGGCGACGGCTCAATAACAGACCTAAACTCCGCGGAACTAACAGATTTAATCAGTCCGCGCCTAACGTTTGAAATCAAAGATATTGACAAAAGCCAAAAAGGATACATTAAATTGACCGGAACTTTCGGCAGTAAAGATATAAAGCAAAGTTTTGAATGGCGCGAACTCGGATTGTTTTGCAAAGGAGAAGACGATGTCGAAACACTTTTTGCGTATTCTAACGATGGTGACAACGCCGGAACGTTACGCGCCGGCGGAGAGGATGTTATATCCGAGCAAGTTGTTTCTCTGACGCTTGCTGTTGAAAACGCAGACAATGTAACCGCAATTCTTTCGGATTCGGTTTTGTACGCAAAGAAATCCGAACTCGACGCGGAAACCTCCGCACGGAAAACGGCAAACACAGACTTGCAGAAAGCGATTGAGCGGGAAGCGCAGGAGCGTACAGCGGCAGATTCCGCTTTGCAGACCGCGCTTGATACCGAGGTTACTGCGCGGCAGGGTGAGGACGCCAAACTGCAAACCACGATAAATGCTAATAAGGAATCTATTGCAGCCGAAACTTCTGCGCGGGAAACAGCGGATTCCGACTTGCAGAAAGCGATTGATGCGGAAACTGTCGCTCGTGGAGAGGTGGACGCGAATTTACAGAAAGAAATAAACAATATAAAAAGCGACACGGATACGCTTATAAACAAAGTGTTTGGACAGGATATGCCGAAAACTTGGAAAGATGTTCAGTATGTTGTCAGAAGCGGACGCGCGGCGCAATATTTTGATATAGGCGACCAGTTTGTTGTTGAAAGATTGATTGGCGTAACCGTTTCCGTGGGAGATAGTGCGGATATTACAGATGCGACAGTGGACGCGAATGCGTTCGTTGATGGTATGGGAGAAACCAAAGCCGGAGAATATGTCTTTACGTTTGACAATCACGCATGGCATGATAAATACAACGGAGCAGTAAAATTGTCTGACTATGGTATCACAGTAACTGGGAAACCAAAAGCAGGTGATACGATAACGGTTACAGAGACTACCGAAGAACTTGTCTGGGACGTCATCGGCATAGACCACGACACGCCGGCAGATGAGAATTACACGCACAGTATGACATTACAATTGCATGATGTGTTTGCGGACATGGTATTCGATTCAAAAGAAGCGATAGTATACGTGGATTCGAATGTATACCCAGACGGAATTGCGCCAGGTATGTATACAATTGATTGTACGGATAAAGCTGGAGGACTATACTATTGTTTCGCGCTTGAAACAGTTGTTCCTGTTGGTGGGCAAATTACAATGAGCGATTCCGAAATAATAACCTACGCATCTGTCAGTTCTGTTGCGGCTCTTGAAATCGTTTCATATACTAATCCGACAGAACCGACGGGGACAGTTATAACAGCTCTGGAGAACTCATATTCAAACTCGGTTAATAACATTGACCGTGCGCAAAAAGGCTCCGGAAATTGGATTACGTCAGAGATAAGGCAGTGGTTGAACAGCGCTGGCGACGCTAATACTTGGTGGAATGCGCAGACGGTATTTGACCGTCCGGGTTCTACCGCAGAGCAAGACGGGTTCTTAAAAAATCTTGACCCAGCGTTTCTTGATGTAGTTGGCACAGTGATAAAGAATACGCGAAAGTATTCGGCGGACGGAGGAGGCAGCGTGGACGCGGAGGAACGATTTTTTCTTTTATCTCGCACAGAGGCTTATGTAGGTGATAAAAGATACGGCGAGGGAGAAGTCTATACATATTACGGTGATGAATATTCAAAATTATCCAAACCCGGTACATCCAGCGATGCAAACAGAATTAAGTATAGAGACGGTTCCGCAGCTGTTTGGTGGTTACGTTCCTACATGTCTGACAACTACTCGTATTCTCCTCGATTTATAAGCTCCTCTGGCAGTTCGCTAATAGCACATTCTGCTAGCGCTGCACATGGCGCTGCACCGGCTTGCGTAATTGTATAATTTGGAGGTAAATCATGAAATATATATCTTTAAAAGAACAGATGTTAAAAGAACGTCAAAAAAACGCTGTGCTTGCCGCAGAGAACGCGAAGATAGAAAACGCCTTGTGCGATATGGATATTGCAACGGAGGAACGGCTGGCGGAGATAGAAAATGCGTTATGTGACATGGATATGGGAGGTGATGAAAGTGAATGAAATTTGGGCGAACAGACTAATTGCGGGAGATAAGGCGTGGAGCAATGTTCCCGCGAACCGTAAAAAAGCGGTTAAGGCGGTTTTGGCAAAACGGGTTGAGGATAGCATTATCGACGCGGATTTGTACGAGAAGATTACAGACGAGACGTACAATAATTACGGTCAGGAGGAATAACGACTTATGGCAAATGAGTTTGAGATACTGCAAAATATTTTTGAGGGATTTTCAGTTAACGTAAACTTTTTAACTTGGGCGGTAGCGGCAGGGATACTGTTGGATTTCGCGACAGGGATTGCAAAGGGCTACAGAGCGGACGGAAGAATTTCGTCCTCGAAACTGCGCAACGGTATGTTTAAAAAGTCGGGTATCATTCTTGTAGTGATAATGTCCTACGGCTTATCGCTACTATTCAATGATACCATGCACGTTATATTCAACGGGGTGCAAGCGTATTACATATATACGGAGTTGGTAAGCGTGATTGAAAATTTGGTAGAACTGGAGATTCCTGTTCCGAATATTCTGCGGCGGATTTTGGGAGAGAAGAAAGAATGAATATCATCAAAAAACAAATTCTGTACAACCGCACCAAGCGGTCACAGAAGCCGAAATATATCGTCATTCACGACACGGGCAACACAGCGCGAGGCGCGGACGCAAGGCGACATTTTGAATATTTCAACAGCGGAACGCGGGACGCAAGCGCGGACTTTTTTGTGGACGATAAAGAGGTTTATCGGGTGAATGATTACAATGTCTACTACACATGGCACTGTGGAGACGGCGGCGGGAAGTATGGAATCACAAACGGGAATTCTATAGGAATTGAAATCTGCGTGAACGCAGATGGAGAATACAACAGGGCGTTTGAAAAGGCGGTTGCGCTCACTCGGCAGCTTATGGCGGAACTTGGGATTGACGCGGCACGCGTTGTGCGGCATTACGACGCAAGCCGCAAGAATTGTCCCGCGAGCATGAGCGGGAACGGCTGGGCGCTGTGGAATGAGTTTAAAAATAAGATTATGGAGGAGGGGGAGTTAATGAGCAAGGAATATGACGAACTGAACGGACGTTTGGCAAAGGTGGAGAATCCGATGGTATATAACTATATGGATGAAAATATGCCTTCTTGGGCGAAACCGACTGTTCAGAAGCTAATGGACAAAGGCGCGTTAAAAGGCAACGAGAATGGCGAATTAGGCTTGACAGAGGAACTTTTGCGCGTGTTGGTGATTAACGACAGAATGGGCGTGTACGGGGAGTGAATTAGTGAAAACATACGGTATGCCATATAAAGGCAGTAAAAATAAAATAGCAGAACGGTTGATAAAGCTATTTCCAAATGCCGATTACTTTGTTGATTTATTTGGCGGAGGCGGCGCAATGACAGATTGTGCTGCACACTCTGGCAAGTACCGACGGATAATTTATAATGAATTAAATCCCGTGGTGTATAAGGGTTTTGTGATGGCAATCAATGGTGAGTTTAACAATGAAACGCGCTGGATTACAAGAGAGGATTTTCAGCACCTAAAAGATACCGACCCTTATGCTGCCATTTGTTTTAGTTTTGGAAATAATTTAAGCAGTTACGCATATTCACCTGAAAATGAAAGAATAAAAGCACATGTTCATCGCTTGCTATTCTCTGATGCAGTTAATAATGCAAGACATGAATTCAGAAAAATTTTGAGCGAGTTAATAAGAATATGCAAAGAAACAAATGCCGAGAAAATTATTAAAAGTCTAAGTTCGTTGCAATCTCTTGAAAGTCTTGAAAGGCTACAAAAACTTAGGGGATTGCCAAACACAGAATGTTGCAACTTACCATACGAGCAAGTTGATATTCCGGACAATAGTGTTATTTACTGCGACATTCCATACAAAAATACTAAAGGATATAAATATAAATTTGATTATGAAAAATTTTACACATGGGCGCAAAACAGAAAAAATCCCATATTTATATCTGAGTATTCAATGCCCGAAAATTTTACCGAAATTTTCAGAGTTAACAAAACCTGTTGTATGGGATACGGCAACAGCAAGCAAACGGTGGAGAAGTTGTTTGTCAATCGCGCCGCATAAAAGATTACGCAGCTATAATACAAATAATGCCTGGCGTAAAAATGGAGTAACTTTTTTATATATTTCAAAAAAATCAAAAAGAATTATTATAAAAACAGCGGTTTTATCGGGTTTTTAAAGCGTATAAGGGAACTAAATTCTCTTGAATAACTCCCCTCGCCTCCACCATTTGAAAACACGTCCGCAGAAGTGGGCGTGTTTTTTTGAGCAAAAAAGCCCACAGACACAGCAGCAGAGCCTTTCCCATCATCTCCTCTTGGTTGCTCCCTTGACACCTTTCAAAGCAAGAAAAACACTCACACCCAGCATAGCCCCTTCACTAAAGGCAGATAGAACAGAGCCGACAGCCGCACCAGTCAACAAACTAAACATCAAATCACCCTCTCCTGACAAACTTTTTCCACAACTCCCAATGTTGCCAAAGTAACAACAAACCCCAATAATGCATATTGCATGGTAAACCCTCCTTGTATTTTTTTAGACTACATCTTTTCATAGATAACAATGTTGCGTTCTGTTCCTGCTATGTACAGATACTTTTTATATGGACATATCTCTTGTATGTATTCAGGCAGTAATGAATCTTTGTCAAAATCATTGATGTTGAGTTCTTCCCCATGCTCACATACAACTACAAAGCCCCCCATGTCCTTATCAATATCCCTGTTCTTTCCATAGCAAATATCTAACATCTTCACATCTTCCGATACTGCCTTTTGAATGTGTAAAGGAAGATGGGCTATTTTGTACAGTTCATCTGCTGTTCCAATCTTAATCATATTCATACCCCTTTCTGGTAAGTTCTGCAACATCAAACCTTTGTAAATTCCATTTTCTCACTTTGGGACATAGAGGATGATAGAATTTATTTCCCTTATCATCAGATATACAATACAACTTTTTATCGTATTTTTTCAGAATTGCAAGGACTTCCTTTTGACGTTTCTGTATCCTCTTATCACTTTTATGTCCTGTTCCAACTGCAAATATTACCGTGTCCGCTCCCTTGGCTGATGTGTCGATGGCTTTCATGTTGTCTTGGTCGCAATCCTCACTGAAATCTGTATCTACAGATGAAAATAGATTGACAATCTCCACAGCCCCATAATCTAGAGATGAAGCATTTTCAAGTACATAGTTGGTTGTACGGTCAAAGCATATACCATTGGTTACCCCTGCCGTCAGCATAACAATACATAGGCTTTTTTTGGTTTTCTCCCATTCCAATCTTAACATATACCTGCTTGACCCATCATCACTGGATGAAACACTTGACTTTAAAATATTCTTTTCAACCTGCATTTTTGACACTCCTCCCATAAGAATATATATCATCTCTTGTTGCAAAAATAACGGTGTCAAAATCATCATTAACAGATAGCCCTGTGTTTAATGTGATTGTAACACCGTCACGCTTGACAACTATATTTTTGATTGCCTTTTTCAGAAAAACCCTGTTTGTAGGGTGTGTAGGACATTTTATCAGAGCCTTGCACTGCCGCACAGTTTCCTCTATGTCATCATCTGTAAAAGCAACATTTCTGATATTGTTTTTGTTTAAAATCTCTTTTTCAAGCTGTCGCTTTTGTTCCTCCAACTGTTCGGAACGGGTAAGTATATCATCTAAAGATACTCCTTTCTCTACTGCTTCCGCTAAATTTGAAATAGCCATCTCCACATCATTCAACTGTGAGGATAATGCTAAAATCTCATCTTCTAATGCTTTGGAAATTTTGTGAAGATACCTGCCTATCTTGTGATACATCTTTGCAACCTGATTTTTATATCCAAAACATTCTTTGATTTTCAACAATACATAATCTTCCAAATAGTATCTGTTGATTTCTTTGCTGATACATTGGTCTGCATGAGTGAGACAGCGATAGGATACATATAAAGATTTGTTTCTGCCGCAGTATCTTCTATTGCCTGTCATTCGTCTGCCACAATATCCACAGATAACAAAACCGCTTAGCAAATATTTATGCTGTGTATTATACATACCTGCTAAGTGCCTGTTCTCTGCCATCCTGCTTTGTACAGCTTGGTAAACATCTGTAGATATAATTTGAGGGCAACCGTTCGGTACTTTGATTATCATGTCATCATCCTTGTGTTTGTGGGAATTTCTTCTATTAAACACATCTTTAGATGAAGTTTTGTTGTACACATACACCCCTGTGTATTTCTCATTGGTGAGAATACTATACAGTGAATTTTTTCCAAAATTACATCCCCTCTTGGTGAACATATTTTTTTGGTTTAGTTCTGTAATAATCTCTCCATAGGTGTACCCATTGGCGTATCTGTCAAATATCAGTCTGACCGTTTCCGCTTCTTTTTCATCTACAGATAGCTTTTTGTCCTGATTGACATAATAGCCCAATGGAGGGATACCCCCTGTATGCTTACATTGCAAAGCATTTTCTTTCATGCCTTTTAACACTTCACGAGCAAGGTTTTTTGAGTAATACTCACTCATGCCTTCAAGGAGTGATTCTAACATGATTGATTCTGGCGAGTCGTCCAGATTTTCAAGAACACTGTAGACTCTGACTCCATTTAGCTTTAACGTTCGTTTGTACATGGCAGAGTCATACCTGTTTCTTGAAAATCTGTCCAACTTATGCACCAATACCACATCAAAACTGCGACTGTTGCTGTCATCAATCATTTTTTGAAAGGCAGGTCTTTTGTCACTGGTGGCGGTTTTTGCTTCATCAACATAGGTATTGACTATCTGCATATGATTTTTTTCACAATAACTTTTCATTGCCCTAATTTGTGCGTCAATACTTTCAGAGCGTTGAAGGTCAGATGAAAACCTTGCGTATAAAACTGTCCTTAGTCCTAACTTTTGATTCATGGCGTTTGTTCCCCTTTCATAATATTAAAAGCCAATGGACAATGCCTGTCCATTGACTTTCAATATTATGATATATATTTGAAAATGGGATAAAAACACGAAATTTGATAAAAAAAGAAAAAATTTCTAAAAAATGGTTGACAAATAATGTAATGTATGGTAATATATATGAGTAATAAATATTTTTATTACGATTCTCTTTCTTTTCATATATTTTGCTAGTAAATCAAAAAGCAATGGGTATTCGCGTATCCCATTGCTTTTTGATTTATATAAAGTAAATTTATAATTATTGCAACTATCATCCTATGATACAACCATGCTAGGAGTACTAGGCTTATACACCCCTGACAGCAACAAAGTAGGGGCGACGAGAGCCTTATCATTCAATCCCAACATTAAAAGTGTAAGAGGATATCTAGAAAAAGGGACAGCAGACAACATAAACGACATAGACTTCACCAACATACTGACCCCATCAGAGATAATCAATCCATTTGTATCAACCAAAGACGACCCTCCTCAATACGGGGAGATATAGTAGAGATACTATATACAAAATCTCTTAATTGCTGGGAACTCCTATTTATTGTAGGACAATCAGCAGCTAATAATAACAAATAATGAAAAAAAAAGAGAGCCTATGAAAGCACTCTCTTATGTGTTGTAATTATAAATCTAAGATATAGGTTAAATCCATAGGTATTTCAACTGTGCTTGAAAGGCAGAAATACTCCCTATCCTCTCTGTATTCAAGAGTGTTGGAGAGTATTCCCAGTTCGTTGATATTCTTAAAGAATGTATCTATCGTTTCTTTGTTCAGAACGAACTTGTTGAATTCTTTGTTAATATCTTCGAACCACAGTTTGTATTTGTGTCCATCACTTGTAAGATCTTCTGCTTCAAAATACCTATTTTTCTTTGTGTAAGGATAAAAAGGACTGTCATCAAGACAATCCTTACATTCTTTCCTTTGCTTAATTCTTTCTGAAGAATTAGAAATAGTTTCAATCAAATCTTCAATTGTATGAATATCATTATTAACATAATTCTGACAATTTTTAATACGATTGATATTGAATATAAAATTAATATCACCAATACTTATTTCTTCTCCTTCAGCATAAGCTGAACACAACTCAATAAAATTAAATCTTAGAATAAAATTACAATGGCAATTGTAAATAAAATGATTGAATGCTGTAAAAACGAAATATCTTGTTAAATACTCAACAGCCAAATCATTAGGAATGTCGACAGGGCAGTCAAGTATTTGCTTCTTTAGCCTTGCTAGCTCCTTCACCTCCTCTCGTCTGTTATCCACAATTGCTTTGAATGTACCTGTAATCATGACACCATCTCCTTTGTAAATATTTTTTACAGACATTCATGAATATAATATATAAACATTATTTGCCTTATTACATCCGCCGTCACTCTTGCTTTTATATATTTCTCCGTGTTCACAATCATATCATCTGAATTTCTATTTGTCAATACAATTCTTTCTACAAGCAAGACTAATTAAACACTATCCATGTTATGATTAGTATAAAGATTACTGACAGTACAGAAAATATAAAAAATTCTTTCTCACAGTAATGCGAATAGGAGATGAATTGTAATGGAAGATAGTATCGGAAAGCGCATTAAAACAACAAGAAAAAACCATAAAATGACACAAGTGCAACTTGCAGACAAGGCATTCATCAGTGAAAGCTATTTGGCACTGATTGAACTGGATAAAAGACACCCAAGCACAGATGTTATTATTAGATTGGCTGAGGTACTCAATGTAAGTTCTGACTATCTTCTGTTAGGGGATATTTCCCAAAATGATATGACCCTCTTTAATGAATGGAAAGCAATCATGCAGGGCAGAACTGCTGATGAAATAGTTGCCGCCCAAAATCTTCTCAAATGCTTTTTTGATAATTTGGACAGTATCAATCTTTACAAATAGTTAATTTCTAACAGGAATAAAACACCCCAAAATGGGATAAAAACAGGAATTTTGATAAAAAAAGAAAAAATTTCTAAAAAATGGTTGACAAATTATGTAATGTGTGGTAATATATATGAGTAATAAATATTTTTATTATTCTCCTGTTCTTTTCGATTCATATTGAGAAAGAACCTTCAATATTTACGACTCAAAAAGCAATGGGCATAGCTAACCCATTGCTTTTTGCGTTGCAATAAAACCTATTTTTAATTTTGCCCAAATCAAGATGGCTCTGCCGCAATTGCGGCAAAGCCCCTTGATGGTTTTGTCGGTAGCTTAGCTTGCGCTACCTCCAAAACCCCTAATCATCCATAAAAGCATTACACTTCCCCCAAGCTAAAACCCAACCATAACCCCATGTGTAGATATAAGGATAGGTATTTTATGATGAAAAATGAAAAAATTTTAAAAAAAGTGTTGACAAATTATGTAATGTATAGTAATATATGTGTGGTGGGTCTTTACAAGAGAGAGAAAAAAGAAAGGCTTATTCAAAAAGCAATGGGTATTTGCGTTACCCATTGCTTTTTGAATTGCAATAAAACCTATTTTTAATTTTGTTCAAATCAAGATGGCTCTGCCGCATAATTGCGGCAAAGCCCCTTGATGGTTTTGTCGGTAGCTTAGCTTGCGCTACCTCCAAAACCCCTAATCATCCATAAAAGCATTACATTTCCCCCAAGTTAAAACCCAACCATAACCCCATGCACAGATGTAAAGATAGGTATTTTTTGATGAAAAATGAAAAAATTTTAAAAAAAGTGTTGACAAACCATTTTTAATGTGGTATTATACACAGAACAAATTATATGTTTTAATTTTTAAAAGAATTTGATTTTTTAAATATGTATTTTCACAAAATACGTAGTCAATCTCTTTTTATTAAAACCTACATAATACAATAAAATTGAATAGAAAAGATTTTTTCTAGTATGTCTTTGACATAGCTTTTATTGTGTTATGTACAGTTTTGATAGAAAGGGGTTTTTTCTATGTATTTTTTTCTTACGCCATGATGGCTTTTTCCCATTCTTTAGTTTAAATACTTTAAAATAATATTTTAAAGTAGCATTTCCATTGTTATGACAAATAACAATCAGAAAGGAGGTGCAAATCATACCAGCATTATCAAACGAAATGCTAGACAGGGGCTTTTTTGAGACACAAGATGGTGGGATAGGTTTTAATGCAAACTTGTTTGCAGAATTTATAATTAAAAACTACTACATCATCTATACATCTTCCGAAAAATTTTATGTATATGAAGATGGCTTTTATCAAGAGATACCCCTCCCCAAACTGTTAGCGAGGCTGTATAATATTTTGCAAGAACCTAAATTTGGAGTGTGGACTAAATGGAGAGAAAATGAATATGTTGATTCTTTAAAAAGATTAGCATACATATCCACTCCCCTCAACCCAAGGAAAGATTTGCTAAACTTGCAAAATGGGATGTTCAGTTTGGAAAAACGAAAGTTTTTTAAGCATAGCCCCAACTATTACAGCACAATTCAGTTGCCGATTGTATTTGATAAAAATGCAAAATGCCCTATGTTCAAAAAATTTCTGAAGGAAGTATTTTTGAATGATATTGCCTTAATACAATTTGTCCAAGAAATGATTGGCTATTGTATATCAGCAGATAATCAGGCACAATGCTTTTTCATCCTGTACGGCACTGGAGCTAATGGTAAAAGCCTACTATGTAATATCATTAAAAAACTGGTAGGCAAAGGGAATTATTCCACCCTTTCAATATCTGACCTTGGCAAAAGCTTTTCAAGGGCAGATTTGAAGGATAAGACATTGAATATTTCCGCCGAAAATGAGTCCAGTAATGGAAAGCCTTTTAATTCTCAATATATAAAGGCTATTAGCGGTGGCGATGAAATCAAAGCAGAGTTTAAGGGAAAAGATGTATTTACATTTCAACCCTATTGCAAATTAGTTTTTGCTGTGAATACTCTGCCTAATTTCAACGATAAAACCAATGGCTTTATCCGCAGGGTAAAAATCATTCCCTTTCAGGCGCAATTTTCTATTGATGATGGTACAGCAGATATTTATTTAGAAGATAAATTGCTTGCTGAACTGTCGGGAATATTTAATTGGGCTGTCAAAGGATTGCTGAGACTGAGAAAAAACAACTATTGTTTTACTGAGTGCGAAGCAGTCCGCGCCTCCCTAAATGACTATATAGAGATAATCAATCCCTATACAATCTTTTGGGAGGAATGTATTCATTATCGTCCTAATGACTCAAAGGTGAAAACCTTTAAAAGCGAGATATATCATCGCTTTATCAGGTGGGCGAATTATAATAATCATCAGAATTTAGCCAAAGTAACTCCAAAGAAATTTTGGAACGACTTTGAATCTCTGGTGAATCAAAAGGGTCTGCCTGCCCTTGAATACAAAAAATCAGGCGGAAAACGCTTTGTCGTTGGACTGGAACTTGCCAAAGAAGAAATTTTTTTGGGCTTCAAGCCACGTCCAACGCAGGAAATGGAACTGGATGACGAACTTTCAGAGGATGACCTCCTCTGAAACGCCCATCCGCCCCATCTCCCATAGGACAAAGCAAAATCAAATTTTAAAAGGGCACAACAAAACGCCCTAGAAAGGAACAAGCAGAATGAGAAATTTTGAAGAAATGATTGACAACTCCGAGGAGGTTTCTGTCTCCTCAACTTCACATGGAAGGGTATCAGCCCCCAGTTTGAGCATTATAAATAGTCAAAAGAATGGAAAAAGATTGGTACTAAGTAATGGATTGCTAAATGCTCTCAACAATCCAAGTCATATCCAAATACGGACATCAAAAAAAGATAATGTTCTTTTTATTGGTGAAAATCTAGGGGCAGAAAATACTTTTAACTTTTCACCCTCCAATCCCAACATTGTCTATTGTGGAGGTGTTATCAGAACTATTGTTGCTGACTTAAACTTAGATTTCAGCAATAAAGTATCTCTCACTCTCAAAGATATTGAGATTGGAGAATACAAAGGCGGTCTTGCTGCCTATATAAAGATAAAAAATAAAAAATAAAATAATTTTATTCTGCCGCAGGGCTTTCCCTTGCGGCAGAGAAAGGAGATAACTTGCAATGAAAATTGAATATTCGATTGATAAAGATAGTTTATATAAAGAGGAATATTACGACTACTACGGCGAAGATATTGTAGATGAGGGAATAGGCAACAAAAGAAACCTTGTACTTTTCGCAAATATAATATACAGAATTTTACAACAACAGAAAGGATGATTTTTTTATGGCAAAAAAATTAAAGAATGTTTTCACCTACGCAAGATTTTCCAGTAAAAACCAAAAGCACGAATCTATCATAGCGCAACAGAGAGCCATGAGAGAATATTGCAAAGGTAAATATAATATTGTAAAAAATTATGTTGATGAGGCTAAGTCTGCCAAAAATGACGATAGACCTCAATTCCAAAAAATGATAATGGATGCTTCCAAATTTGGGGTAGAGGCAATAATCGTTCATAAGTTTGACAGGTTTTCGAGAAATATTTACGATTTTTTCCATTATAAATGTGTTTTGCAAAAAAAGGGGATTAGACTGATTAGTGTTATAGAGCCTGTAGAGGACTCGCCAGAGGGCAGATTATTTGAAATCATCATGTTTGGTTTTGCGGCATTCTATATCGAAAATATGGCAAGAGAAATAGAAAAAGGCAAAAAGGAATCGGCGTACCAATGCCTTCATCTTGGGGGTACACCTGCATATGGCTATGATGTTGGGAATGACCGCAAGTATGTTATAAACCCTATGGAGAGTCAAGCGGTCAAAAAAATATTTGATATGTACTTAACCGACTATTCCTATCAGGAGATAGCCAATGTACTAAACAAATGTGGCTATAAAACAAAAAAGGGGTTAGATTTTAATAAAAACTCATTCATTTCCATCCTTGAAAATGCGGAACGGTACACAGGTGTATATATGTATAATCGTGCAGAGGCAAAAAGACTGGATGGCACAAGAAATTCTCGCGCTTATAAAAAGGAAGATGAAATAATCAAAATTCCTGATGGTATGCCCCGAATCATAAGTGATGAAACCTATTACCAATATTTGCAAAAATCAAATGAAAATAAAAATAGTGGTAATATGTTTCACAGCAGAAGATATTACCTGCTGAATGGTGTAATGAAATGTGGCAAATGCGGCAGAATGTATTCTGGCTGTACCAGTTGTTCGGGCAGAAATAAAACACCGTATTCTTCATATAAATGCCCCAATAGCAGGACTTCATGTAATAATAAGCCTGTCAGCATGGGATATATTAACATTTTCGTACTGAATATACTAGCTCATTTGTATTGTACAGAAAAAAATGAAAGTTATGTATTGAAGCGAGTCAATTTTGAGGTAAAGAAGAAAACTAAAAAGATAAAGAACAAAATCATATCACTGAAAAACCTTTTGATAAATAAGCAATCTAAATTACAAAAACTGGTATCTTCATGTGAGGATGAAGTGAATTGTGAAATTGATAAGTTGAAAGAGGAAATTCGTAATATAGAAGATAGAATAATGAAGTTGAAAGCCTCAAAGCCAACGCCATATACTTTAGAAGATATCCAGATGGCGGAAAGCCTTTTTGTAGAATATATGTTTAAAAAAGATACACCCCTATGTAGGAAATTTATTCGTAATTCAGTGGATGAGGTGTTGGTCTATGATGATAGAGTGGATGTCACATTGTCAGCATATGGAAATTATGGTGCTAACCAAATAGAAGAAGCGATTTAAAGCGAATGGCTGTGCAGTTTAATTGCACAGCCATTTTATTCTGTGTAAATGCCAAGTGAAGATAGCACCACCTACGCTAAAATACCGCAATTTTTGTGTCTGTAACCTTGATTGTGAGTGGGTTTCATTGTTCGTGAATGTTAAGGGTGGTGGTAACCCTACACCATACATTTCCGCGAATTGTATGCAGGTATAGGCAAGCGGCATGGTCAATCCCGTTTCCCCTGTGAATGCTTCTAAGAAGGTATCGCCTCCACCATTTGAAAACACGTCCGCACCTGTGGGCGTGTTTTTTTGAGCAAAAAAGCCCACAGACGCAGCAACAGAGCCTTTCTCATCATCTCCTCTTGGTTGCTCCCTTGACACCTTTCAAAGCAAGAAAAACGCTCACACCCAGCATAGCCCCTTCACTAAAAGCAGATAGGGCAGAGCCGACAGCCGCACCAGTCAACAAACTAAACATCAAATCACCCTCTCCTGACAAACTTTTTCCACAACTCCCAATGTTGCCAAAGTAACAACAAACCCCAATAGTGCATATTGCATGGTAAACCCTCCTTGTATTTAAAAAAGAGTTATGACAAATTAACCATAACTCTTTGCAATATTTGTTTAAGTAAAACAATCAATTACTTTCATTTTTGCTTATCTTGCGGAATGTTTTTGTATTATTATCGTAAAAGACTATACTTTCATCTTTGGTGATGAAAAATCTTGTCTTAGGATATCTGCTCTGGTTGTTTGACTCTGTGTAAAAATATGTGCTTGAGCCGTCCGCCTTTTCAATGTCATTTACATCAATCTGCTCAAGCAATTTACCTTTCAAATTATATATGTATATTGTTGCATCATCTGTACGTTTACTTAAAGCACAATATACTTTTCCGTCTCTTATTGCTTTTGAGTATGCGTAATGCGCTCCGGTTTCAAATACATCTTCTGATTTGGAATAATCATATTTTACAAGAGTTCCATTTTTATCTATATAATACAAATTCCCGCTTTGCTGTTCAATACCAAAAGTAAAATCTAATTCTTCCACTCCATACAAGATATTTTCTGTATAGTCGCTTTTATCAATTTTAACCAAGCTGTTCCCCCGTTCACGATAACCGCCATCACATATCCACTCATCTTCTGTTGATGATAAAATTCTGCTTTGTTTCTTTGTAATATACTCAAAGGTTGGATAAACCGAAAACAAGCCTTTCATCTCTTTAACAGAAGCAGATTTTACATTGGAAAATTCGCCCCCTGCATAAAGTACACCATCATAATTGTCATAGAACAGGTAGGTTATTTTAAAACCAGAACAGGTCTTTTCGTCATCATCTATCTCAAAATCATCAATGCTGGCAAGGGTTTTAACCTTTTGAGATGAGATATCAAGTTTATCTATAGTGTTTGTTTTGTATCAACATAGTAAATATTATCGTCATCATCATATGCCATTTGGTAAGCCTCTTTTACATTAGCTTTTACAATTTTTTCGATTTTATAAGGCTTTATAGGCTCAGGTGCTTTCTCAGGCTCTTTCTGAGTATTGTCTATCTCATCTTTAGATGAATTATCCTGTTTCTCGTCCTTCTCATTCTTATCATCTTTTGGCTCATCATCTGTCTTTGACTCATCCTTTTTAGATACAGTGTCATCTTTAGTTGGCTCTTTGACATCATCTGTAACAGGTTTCGTTGTTTCTACAGGCTTTTTCGTTTCGGTAGGGGTTGTATTATCTGCAACCACTTTATTATCATCACCATATTGATATGCACGCCAGAGCATAGTTGCCGCTTCTGACCTTGTAATGCTTTCCTGACCTCTGAATGTTCCGTCTTCGTAGCCTGAAATCAAACCTCTTTCAACCGCAGTTGCAACATAAACCTGTGCATTTGTTGAAATAGAACTGCTGTCAGTGAACATTCTGCTCAACATTGAAATATCCGCTCCTGTTGTGGGATAGCCTTTCAACTTTACAAGAGCTATAGCTATATCTTCACGCAATGCAAAAGCGTCAGGTCTATAATAACTTGAATCACCATAAACATACCCACTTAAAAAGGGATAAGCCGCTTCTATGTAAGGAGCATACCATTCATAAGTAGGTGCGTCATCAAATCTTTGTATTTGAGGTGCTGAAATGCTCATACTTGCCGCGCAAGTCATAATTTTTGCAAATTCAGCACGAGTGACAGGTTCCTCTGGATAATAATTTCCATCAGGATATCCGTCGATAACACCTCTTGTGTTCATTTCAGAAATGTAGGAAAAAGCCCAATAGTTTTCGTCAACATCCTTGAATTTCTGTGCATAACTTTTCTTAGGTTGATTTTTATATTCTTCCCCATATTCTAAGGCAAATATATTTGTCATAGAACAACAAATAGTAAATACAACCGCTAAAAATAAACTTACTTTCTTCGTCATAAAACATCTCTCCTTTGTGAACTTTTAAAATTCATATTATTTCAAATTAGATTTCCACAAGATTATTGTCCGTTGTACATAAGTATATCTTTTACTGGATTGCCAGTATGGTCGAAAGCAGCACCTGCCACTCGCACTCCATTATGGTAGAAACTAATATTGAATACCGTGCGTTGCCCTGCAGTCCAATAGTATGGTTGACTCATTTCGTAAGTTACATCCAAAGACTTTGGAACACCCAAAGCCTTTTTTGTTTGTGTAAGAAAAGAATCTTTGTTATCAGTTGAAGCGGAATTTGTAGAATTTTGAGCAGTTGACGGTTGCTTTGCAGTAGACTTCTGTGACAAGGGGGTTTGCTGTCCTGATGTTGGTGAAGTAGAAGGCACAGGGGTTTGCTTTGGAGTTGTTTGCTGTGAAGCAATTTCGTTATTTTTATCCAGTGTCTTAGCTTGTTCCTCCATTTCATCTAATTCACGGTTTTGATTAGGAAATTCTTCCGCATTGTACTCTTGCCGTACCTTTTCTAACTCGGAATAGAATAATGTAGTATTACCCTCATCTAAATATTTTTTGAGTGTCTTTTTCTTATTTATAAAGTTTGACTCTAAAAACCTATGTAAATCATTTTCCTCAGTCAAAGAGGTAAGTACAATTTTTGCGATTTCCTTTTGGTTATATATTGCTTTGCCATTGTCATTGATTTTAAAGTCCACTTGTACTAAATCACTTTTTCCCATTTGCAAGCTGTTGCTTTTTCCAATTGCCTTTCCAATAGAAATTCCATCAGTATCAAAAAGCTCCCATTCAACTGTTATTGCACCACACCACGGCGCATTAGTGTTTTTCTTGACATTTAACGCCAACAATGTAACAGGTGTATATAAACTGTTTCTGTACACCTGTGATTGCTCTAACGTATATTCTCCTATCCCGATAGGCTCAGACGTTATATTGTACTGCCCTATGTCAACTTGAACACTTGATGAGTCAAATTGCATATCTTCTTGCTTTTGAAGTTTAGCAGAATACCCCGAAATAGCTCTAAACACCAAGCTTTGTACAAGAATGCATCCAGCAAGACTTACAACTCCTATTATTATAATTAGCATAATTACTAATTTTTTATTTTTCACTTAACCTCCTCCTTTTTTATGTATCTGTATAGGATTATGCTATTAAAAAAATAAATCAAAAAATATTTTTCTTAAAATCTTGACAACAATAATTGCGAATACAATCAATCCACCTATTATAAAAAACATAAATTTCTTCCTCCTTCTTTTTATATTCTGAATAAAATATCATTACTTTTGTAACCTGTTGCAACATACCCCCTTTACAAACTTTATTAATATTTTTCGCCGCATCATATATGTTATATTTTATAACATATATGATAACATATAACTATAACATGTGTCAAGATATAATTTATTTAGGTGATGATTATGGAAGAAAAACTTATAATTAAAAAGAAGCCCCTAAAGGGCGAAGATGGATATAAAACATTTTCGATACGCATAAAAGACGAGACAGTTGCCAATCTTGATGAACTTACTCAAAAGACAAATCGTTCACGCAATGAACTTATAAATCTTCTGCTGGACTTTGCTATAAAACATTGTAAAGTTGAATAAACAAAAGTTTTTTCCTTTCCCCTGTGAATGTATCTAAGCAGGTATCGCCTCCACCATCTGAAAACACGTCCGCAGAGACTTAAAATATACAAACGAAAAGGGAGAGATTGTAAATGAAAAAACAAGGAGGATTACTGCTAACTATTATCTTTATAATAATTACTACAATTTCAATAACGAATTTAGTTTTTGCTGCTTTATCTAATGAAATTTATACGGATAGTACATCAGAAGCGACATTTAATATCCCTGTTGGTTGGACACGGCAACCTTTAAGCGGTGAAAAAGATATAACAAAGGTAAAATATACATATGATACAGATGAATACACATACATATTATATGGAAGCAAAGATTTATGGAATATGTTAAGTAGTGAAGAACGAGAGGGCTACGATAGGATTGATTTCAATGCTAACAATTTCCCTCTTTATGATTTTTATGAAGATATAGTTGAAAATCGCGCAGATATTTCTGTAAAAAAATATAATGGATATGATTATTACATTGCTACATACACTACTACTCACGAATTTAATGGTATGACCGTATCTTTTAAAAATACAGTGTTTAACACTATGGTTAATGGATATGTATATAATTTTCAGTTTGTAGGCTCAACCGATAGTCAACCTTATTTAGACTTTATAGAACTACTAAATAGTGCTTCGCTGGGAGATTTACCAAGCAATTATACAGGCTCTGTAGCAGAAACCAAATCAGACTTTGAACCTTATATGCCCGGTATGATTTTTTTACCTTTCTTCCTAATAATTATTGTGGTGCTCTCGATATGTATCGTTGTATACTTTAAGTTCAGGAAAAAGAAGTCAAAAATCGAAAACATTGAATTTCCCTTAACCCATGAACAATCGAAAAAAAAGAAACTGAAATACTACTCTGAATTAGATGATGATGTACCAATGGCATTTTTAAAATTTTACATCTATGTAAGAATGCCATTATCTATTATTAGACTACTGGCTGAAATAGTAATGAATGGATTTAACTCGCTTTATTTTTTAGATTTTGTTGTATTCTCTGTTTATATAATTGCGTGTATAGGTCTGCACAAACGATTATATTGGGGATATAAATTAAATAAAGTTTTTCTTATTATAAACACTCTTTATCCAATTTTTTGCGTGTTAATAGTTGCTTATATTGCCGACTTTGTCGGCAAAAATGTGTATACGATAATCGGGCAATACATTGGCGTGTTTATAGGACAGCTAATTTGGAATATTCCTTCATATATTTATTTTGAGAAACGAAGAAATCTATTTACAAGCTCAACTTTAAGCAATGAGAGCAACGTAGCAAATAACGAATCGAATACAGTAAAAGCAGATTTTTCAGTATACAATGATATCGCATTAAAGATGACTACTCAAACGGACAAAGAAGAATTTCTCATAAAAGGTTCTTCTCCAATTAAAGATGAACTCGAAATACCGCCTTCCTCGCAAACAGATAAAGTATTATCAAATATTGAAGAAAATGAAAAAATGGAAGCAAACAATGCTATCAAATGCAAAAAATGTGGCACTGCCATTGCGGAAAATTATAAATTTTGTCCAAATTGCAAAAAAAGAACGCATAAACGTACTATAAAAAAACATATTATAACCTCTGCCATTATTTCATTATTGTCGTTATTTATAGTTGTATCTTTTGCTTGTACGATTATGTTTTATATTAGGTACGACCAAGCCAACGATGACTACTATAATCTTTTAGGTGACTATAATAAACTACAAAAAGAAAATGCTACTTTGAAAGAAGATAAAGAGGCGCTTATTAGGCAACGTGATAGAATGCAAGAAGAAATAAATGAGAGCACGGCAAAATCATACACTCCATCAGACAATAAGAAGTCCGGCTTCAATATTAGAAGATAGTTATGTTAAAATACATTATTTACAATTCTGCATCAACAATAAAATAGACTGTGTCTTGTTTTCCCCTGTGAATGCTTCTAAGCAGGTATCGCCTCTACTAACAGAGCCGTTCCCTTTTTCGAGGAACGGCTCTGTTTATTACTTAATCAATATGGATAATCTCTGTCACTTTATTTTCGCGCAGAAGGCGCAGCGCATTGGAACGGTGGCTGATTGCGTTTTTAATATGCGCTTCTAACTGTGCCATAGAGCAATCGTACTGTTCCACATAAAAAATCGGGTCGTAGCCGAAACCGTTTTCTCCCCGTTTTTCGGTCAGAATTCTTCCTTTGCATTCACCGCGGTAAAGCTTAACTTCTTTGCTGTCGGGGGTTGCAACCGCAATCACGCAGACAAACTTCGCGCTTCGCTTGTCAAGGGTTATTCCGTCCAGTTTTTTCAAAAGTTTTTGCAAATTTTCTTCATCAGTGGCATGTTCTCCTGCAAAACGCGCGGAATAGATACCGGGCGCACCATCTAAAATATCTACCGCCAAGCCGCTGTCATCCGCGATGGCGGGCAATCCCGTCGCCTGCATGATTTGAACCGCTTTTTTGACCGCGTTTTCCTCAAACGTCTTTCCGTCTTCCACCACGTCAATATCTCCCATACCTGCCTCAGTCTGCGTGACAATTTCGTAACCGCTGCCTAAAATCGCGCGGATTTCCTCCGCCTTATGCGCGTTTTTACTTGCAAGAACATATTTCATTTTTCTATTCTCCTTTATCAAAAGTCCATTTTATATTATCACATTCACGCAGAAAAGTAAAGCCTGCGTCCGCATTGACAAACCCTTTACAATGGTTTATAATAAATGCATCAAAACGGGAGGCGGCGCAATGGAAAACCGATATCTCACAATTGAAAAACAAGCAGAGGCGGAAATAGTGGAAAAACGCTCCCGTTTCATTGCGACAGTCAAGCCCGTAACGGCGGAGACGGACGCTGTGGCTTTTCTGGATGAGTTGCGCCAGAAATATTGGAACGCTACACATAATGTCTATGCATACATCGTCCGCGACAATCAAATTCAGCGTTACAGCGATGACGGAGAGCCATCGGGTACGGCGGGCGTACCCGTCCTTGACTGTTTGAAAAAAGAGGGCTTGCACGACCTTATCGTTGTGGTTACGCGCTATTTCGGCGGTGTATTGCTTGGAACGGGCGGACTGGTACACGCGTATTCCAAGGCGGCTCGGGCAGGCATTGACGCCGCAGGGCGGCTGGAAATGCTGCGCTGCCGACGGATTCATATTGGCTGTGCCTATACGGAACTCGGTAAAATTGAGCATGAAATCCGAAGCTGGAACCACATTTCCGAGGAAATTGAATATACCGACCGGGTGCAGCTTCCCGTCTGTATTCCGGTGGAAGATGCGGAACGCTTTTGCGCCGCTATCATTGAAAAAACAAACGGCATGGCGGTTATCAGCCAAGGGGAAGAGTTGTTCAAAAGTCGAAAGTTAATTGTGTAAAAGAAAAACAAGGGCTGTCTTTCGACAGCCCTATTTTAGAATAATCCCGGAATATTGATGCCACCGGTCAATTTGCTCATTTCACTGGCGGAAGTTTCGTCCGCACTGCGCATACATTCATTGACTGCCGCGATAATCATATCCTGCAGCATTTCCACATCTTCCGGATCAACCGCGTCCGGGTCAATAGTCAGTTCTACCAGTTCCTTTTTGCCGTTGACGACTGCCTTAACTGCGCCGCCGCCTGCCGTTGCTTCAAATGTCTTTGTTTCAATTTCCTCCTGCATTTTTGTCATTTGCTCCTGCATTTTCTGTGCCTGCTTGAGCATTTGATTCATGTTAGGTCCGCCCATGCCGCGCGGAAATCCACCTTTTGCCATGTTATTTTCCTCCCTCTGTTTTTTAAATCGAAAAAACTCATTCTTTGTTTTCTTCTCCGATAATCGTCATTTTATCGCCCAATAGTTCTTTCTTACTTACAATATCCATAATAGACGCGACATTCGGCTGTGCTTCCGCAGTTTCCTGCGCGGCAGGCTGTTCACCGTCCATCACAACACGAGTAGTCACTGTTTTGCCCGCCACTCTTGAAAACAAGGCGGAAAGATATTTTATCCCTTCGGGCTTGGCAATCCGTTCGTACGCAAATTTTTGGTCTAATACGATTTCAATGACATCATTTTTCTCAAACACTTTTGCCTTGAACAGGAACATATACAGACTCTTGCTTTCCTCTTTTACAGTCGCTAATGCCTCGCTCCAAAGCCGCCACGGTGTCCCGCCGCTTGCCGCCTGCGCGTTATCAACCGCAACCTGCATTTCCGCTTGCGGTTTCTCATGCGTTTCTTCCGCTTGTATTGGCTTTGCCGTCTCCGCTGTAGGAGTATTTTCCGCCTTCCATGGCGGTGCGTCTTCCGCCGGTTGCGCCTTTAGCTCCGGCTGTTGCACGGCAGCGGAACGGCTCGCTTGTGCGGGTGGTGCAAGTTCCAATGCCGCAACTTTTCTTTCCAGCGCTTCCAATCGGGCGAGCAATGCCGCGTTCTCTCCGCTGTACTTTGGCGAGCATAACCGAACCAATGCCATATCCACCGCGATTTGCGGATTTGACATCCACTTTGCTTGTGAAAGATACTCGCTCAGCGTGGTAATACTGTACAAAATGCGTTCTACCGAGTATTCCTTGGCTTGCTCTGTATATTTTTCTGTCGCTTCTTCTGTTTTTTCCAAAAGTGCGGCAGGATTTTCCGATGATTTGCAGAGTAATAAAAACCGATAGTGATTGATAAAATCCTCTAAAAAGCTCAAAATTTCCTTGCCTTGTTCCAAAAATCCGCCTGCCAACTCCAATGCTTCGGCGGTGTTTTCTTTCAAAACAGCGTCGGCAATCTCAAACAGCACCGAGTTATCCACAATACCTACGATTTCCGCAACATCGGCGCGGCACAATTCCTCCTTGCCGTAAGCCGCACATTGCTCTAAAATACTCAACCCGTCGCGCATGGAACCGTCCGCCAGTTCCGCAATCAGTTCTTGCGCGTCCGGAGTAATTGCAATCTCCTCCGCCTCGGTAATTTTTGCAATCCGTCTTGCGATATCGTCCACCCCAATACGACGGAAGTCATATCTTTGACATCGGGACAAAATGGTTTGGGGTATCTTGTGCGGCTCTGTTGTCGCTAATATAAAAACAATGTGTCCGGGCGGTTCTTCCAACGTTTTCAGCAAAGCGTTGAACGCCTCTGTTGTCAGCATATGCGCCTCATCTATGATATAGACCTTGTAGCGGCTTGCAGCAGGGGTATAAATGACCTCGTCGCGGATTTCCCGAATGTTATTGACGCCGCTGTTGCTCGCCGCGTCCATCTCGTAAACATCCATGATACTGCCGTCCAAAATTCCGCGGCATGTAGGACATTCGTTACACGGGTCACCGTCATGCGGATTTTCGCAATTAACCGCGCGGGAAAAAATCTTTGCCGTGGAGGTTTTGCCTGTTCCGCGTGTGCCGCAGAACAGATACGCATGACCGACATGTCCGCTTTGTACACTGTGACGCAAGGTTTGTGAAACATGTTCCTGCCCCACGACATCCTCAAAGGTGAGCGGACGCCATTTGCGGTATAACGCCTGATATGTTTCAGCCATACGGATTTCCCTCCTCTATCTTTTAAAAATTTCTATCAAAAAACCATGTGCTTGCGCTCGAATGCATATCACCCGCGTGACTCATATCGTTAGCTCAAATCCGGCACTCCCGCGGCACATCGGCAACACTGCTTATCGCTGCTACGTTCCCGTCCTGACGAGGTTCACAGGTACCGATTGCGCAGGACCGGATTGTCAACACCACTTGATATGAGGCAGACCGGACAATAAAAACCCTCACGCAAGTTTTCATCCCCTCTGAAGCGGATTGAGGGTTACAGGGCACCGCTACCGCCCCAATTTAACATGGTAACTGTTATTATAACACACATTTCCTACGCGGTCAACGGTTTTTGGCATAAAATTAAAAACAAAAGTTAATAAAAATACAGGTATTAAAAAAGGCGGGGGCAGAATTTTGTTGTCTGTAATCTGTACCTCTTGCAAACAGGAGGTACACAGTGTATAATATTTATGTACGCTGTTTTGCAAGCTTTGGAGATGAGATGGGATAACGGCAGGGGGTCACGTACCTTAATCACAGACACCAAAATTTTGCTTGCCTTGTTTGAGTTTTTGCTCTTTCAAGGCGCAGTATAAGGAAAAGGAGAAATCATCATGGCACAAACTGTATGGATCACCGGAGGGAGCCGCGGCATCGGTGCGGCGGCTGTCCGCTTGTTTGCCGAAAAAGGCTGGCGGGTGGCGTTCACCTACTTAAACAGCGAATCTTCCGCAAAAGCGTTGACGGAAGAAACCGGCGCGCTCGCCCTGCGCGCGGACAGCGCAGAAAGTTCGCAAGTTAACGCAGCTTGCCAAACGGTCCTTGACGCTTTCGGGCATATTGACGTGCTGATAAACAATGCGGGAATCGCCGCTCAACAGCTGCTGACGGATATGACCGATGTCGAATGGCGAAAAATCATGAGTGTCAATTTAGACGGAGCATTCTACTGCTGCCGCGCTGTCATTCCACATATGGTACAGCGCAAATCGGGCAGCATTATAAATCTTTCCTCTATTTGGGGCATTACGGGCGCGTCCTGTGAGGCGGCATATTCCGCATCAAAAGCGGGCGTTATCGGTTTAACCAAAGCGCTGGCAAAGGAACTCGGGCTGTCCGGTATCCGTGTCAATTGTGTTGCGCCGGGGGTAATTGCCACGGAAATGAACGCGAATTTGGACGAAGAAACCCTTTCCGCTCTCAGAGAAGAAACGCCCCTATACACCATAGGCACACCCGATGACATTGCGCAGTCTATCTATTTTTTAGCTTCGGATTCCTCTAAATTTATTACAGGGCAGGTGCTCAGCCCGAATGGCGGAATCGTTATCTGATTACGCGAGCGAGCAGAATGCCGTCTTGGTATGCATACGGCAGAACGGGCAACAAAATCCCGCTTTCCTCCCCCTCGGCGTTCTCAACCAAAAATTCCATATAGTTTGCGGATGTGGCGTGATAACGCCCGTCCGCTTTTTTTTGTTCCAAAAGAACCTCAATCGGCTGATTCAAATATTGTTCACAAAAGTTTCGCTTCATCTCGTCCGAGAGGGCAATCATTTTATGCGCCCGTTCCTCTTTCACCTTTTCGGGCAGTTGGTCGGGAAATTCTGCCGCGCGCGTTCCCTCCCGTATGGAATATGGGAAAACGTGCATCTGCAAAAATCCGATTTCCTTCGCGAAAGAGTAGGATTGCTCAAAATCTTCCTCGGTCTCTCCCGCGAAGCCTACCATCATGTCCGTGGTAATCGAAACATTCGGTAAATATTCTCTCAGTCGCGCAACCGCCTCGCGGTATTGTGCGGTAGTATAGCGGCGGCGCATACGTTCTAAGGTTGCGTCACAACCGCTTTGCAGGGAAAGATGGAATTGACGGCACAGCTTGTCTAATTTCGCCGCACGACGCACGAAATCCTCGGTAATCACCACCGGCTCGATGGAACCCAGCCGAATTCGCGCGATTCCCTCTATCGGATGAATCGCTTCTACAACATCAATCAGAGAATACTCTCCCCCGTCCAGTCCGTACGAACCGATATGGATACCGGTCAGCACAATTTCCGCATAGCCACTCTGCCCTAACTCCTCTACTTCGCGCACAATGTTTTCCATCGAACGGGAACGGACGGGACCGCGGGCATACGGAATAATGCAGTAGGAACAAAAGTTGTTGCACCCGTCCTCAATCTTCACATTGGCGCGCACACGGCTTTGATGAGCCGCGACTGTTAACTCTTCAAACTTTCGTTCTTTCATGATGTCCGTTACGTCTGACTCCGTTTTTCCCGCGGCGGCTTGTTCCACCAGTTCCACCAAACGGGTGCGGCGCGCGTTCCCGACAACAATGTCCACTTCAGGCATCGCTTGCACCTTTTCCGCCTCCGTCTGTGCGTAACAGCCCGTTACCGCTACAACAGCGTTCGGATTTTGCTTGCGGGCACGGCGAATCTGCTGGCGGGATTTCTGCGCGCCTGTTCCGGTCACGGTACAGGTATTGATAACATACGCGTCCGCGCGACCGTTTTGCACCACCTCATGTCCCGCCTGACGGAACAATTCCGCCAGCGCCTCGCTCTCATAAAAATTCGTTTTACAACCTAAAGTTACAAATTTTACGGTAATAATAATCACCCTCGTTTCAAATATCGTGAAATATGCATAAAAAATTTTCAATAAAATTATACAATTTTTGATTGACTAATGCAAGAAAAAAATATATACTATAATTGGTAAAAATAAAAAGGAGGAATTTGCTATGGAAAAATTCAACATTTCTTTAAGCTCTATCAACGATGTAAAAAACTTTGTCAACATCGTAACCAAGTACGACTTTGAGATTGACCTGAGTTCCGGTCGCTATATCGTTGACGCAAAATCCATCATGGGCATTTTCAGTTTGGATTTGAGCAAGCCGATTGCTGTGGAAGTACACGGCGAAAACTGCGAAAACCTTTTGGCTGAATTAAAGCCTTTTATGCTCTAATAAAGCGTAATTATTAAAATTCCCGCTCTGTCGGGAATTTTATTAGTCTTAATTTGTGAACATCTTAACAAACGAGGTCGTTGTCTTGGAAAATCTTGATTTTATGCAAGCTGCGCTTGCCGAAGCCCGCAAGGCTTACCGCAAGGGTGAAGCTCCGATTGGGGCCGTGGTCGTGAAAGACGGCCGCGTTATTGCGCGTGCGCATAATTTGAGAGAGAAAAAGCAAAACGCCCTGAACCATGCCGAAATTCTGGCAATCAGTAAGGCGTGCAAAAAGCTGAAAAGCTGGCGGCTGGACGGCTGCGACCTTTATGTTACTCTGGAGCCTTGCTCCATGTGCAGCGGTGCAATTATACAGGCGCGGATAAAACGCCTGTATTTTGGCGCGTCTGACCCGAAAGCGGGCTGTGTGGGTTCACTCACCAACCTGTTGGAAACTCCTCGGCTGACGCACAAAGTAGAATATTGTGCCGGAATTTTGGGTGAAGAATGTTCTGAAATCTTAAAAAGCTTTTTCCGTGATTTGCGGCAGGGGAAGGTAAAACCCATCAAAAAACGTAAAAAATATATGTAGTATATACAATTAGGAGGACTAAAAATCTATGGCGAAAAAATATGTATACCTGTTCAGCGAAGGCGACGCCTCAATGAGAGAACTTCTCGGCGGTAAAGGTGCAAACCTGGCTGAAATGACAAAAATGGGTCTCCCTGTTCCGCAGGGCTTCACCGTTTCCACCGAGGCTTGTACTCAGTACTACGAGGATGGTCGTAAGATTAACGATGCGATTCAAGCTGAAATCATGGAGAACATCACAAAAATGGAAGAAGTCTGCGGCAAAAAGTTCGGTGATAAAGAGAATCCTCTTTTGGTTTCCGTTCGCAGCGGCGCAAGAGCTTCTATGCCCGGTATGATGGACACAATCCTCAATCTGGGTCTGAATGAAGAAGTTGTTGACGTTATGTCCAACAAGTCCGGCAATCCCAGATGGGCTTGGGACTGCTACAGAAGATTTATTCAGATGTATTCCGACGTTGTTATGGAAGTCGGCAAGAAATACTTTGAGCAGTTGATTGACGAAATGAAAGAAAAGAGAGGCGTTACGCAGGACGTTGAGTTGACTGCGGACGACCTGAAAGAACTGGCAGGTCAGTTCAAGGCTGAATATAAGTCCAAGATTGGGGAAGACTTCCCGACTGACCCGAAAGAACAGCTCATGGGCGCAATCAAAGCGGTGTTCCGTTCCTGGGACAACCCAAGAGCGAACGTTTACCGCCGCGACAACGACATTCCGTATTCCTGGGGTACCGCTGTTAACGTACAGATGATGGCGTTCGGTAACATGGGCGATGACTGCGGCACAGGCGTTGCATTTACCCGCGATCCCGCGACCGGCGAAAAGCACCTCATGGGCGAATTCCTGACCAACGCACAGGGCGAAGACGTTGTTGCAGGCGTTCGCACCCCGATGCCGATTGCTCAGATGGAAGCAGAAGTTCCCGGCTGCGTTCGAACAGTTTAAGAAGGTTTGCCAAACTTTGGAAGACCACTACAGAGATATGCAGGATATGGAGTTCACCGTTGAAAACGAAAAACTCTATATGCTCCAGACCAGAAACGGTAAGAGAACCGCTCAGGCAGCGCTGAAAATTGCCTGTGACTTGGTGGATGAGGGTATGATTTCCGAGAAGGAAGCGGTTCTGATGATTGACCCGAGAAACCTTGACACCCTGCTTCACCCGCAGTTTGACGCAAAAGCAATCAAGGACGCGGCTCCGATTGGTTCCGCTTTGGGCGCATCTCCGGGCGCTGCTGCCGGTAAGATTGTATTTACCGCAGATGACGCGAAAGAGTGGGCGGCTAAAGGTGAAAAGGTCGTTCTTGTCAGACTGGAAACCTCTCCGGAGGATATTGAGGGTATGAAAGCCGCTCAAGGTATTTTGACTGTTCGCGGCGGTATGACCTCTCACGCAGCGGTTGTTGCACGTGGTATGGGTACTTGCTGTGTATCCGGCTGCGGCGATATCGCAATGGACGAAGAAAACAAGAAGTTTACACTCGGCGGTAAGACCTATCACGAGGGAGACACCATTTCTTTGGACGGTTCTACCGGTAAGATTTATGACGGTATCATTCCTACTGTTGACGCGGTTATCGGCGGCGACTTCGGCAGAATTATGGGCTGGGCAGATAAGTATAGAAAGCTCAATGTTCGTACCAACGCGGATACTCCTTCCGACGCGAAAAAGGCGAGAGAACTTGGCGCAGAAGGTATCGGCCTTTGCCGTACTGAGCATATGTTCTTTGAAGGTGACAGAATTGACGCGTTCCGCGAAATGATTTGCTCCGATACTTTGGAGGAAAGAGAAGCGGCGCTTGCAAAGATTTTGCCGATGCAGCAGAGCGACTTTGAAAAACTGTACGAGGCGCTTGAGGGTAACCCTGTTACCATCAGATTCTTAGACCCGCCTCTGCATGAGTTCGTTCCGACCAGCGAGGAAGATATCGCATTGCTCGCGAAAACACAGGGCAAGACTGTGGAAGATATTAAGAATATCATCGATTCTCTGCATGAGTTCAACCCGATGATGGGACACCGCGGCTGCCGTCTTGCGGTCACCTATCCGGAAATTGCAAGAATGCAGACCAGAGCGGTTATCCGCGCGGCTATCAATGTGAAAAAGGCGCATCCGGACTGGAACGTTGCTCCTGAAATCATGATTCCGCTCATCGGCGACATCAAAGAGTTGAAGTACGTCAAGAATGACGTGGTAGCTACCGCTGATGAAGAAATCAAGAACGCAGGCATTGATTTGAAGTATGAAGTAGGTACCATGATTGAGATACCGAGAGCGGCTCTCACCGCTGACGATATCGCGAAAGAAGCGGAATTCTTCTGCTTCGGTACAAACGACCTTACACAGATGACTTACGGCTTCTCAAGAGACGATGCTGGTAAGTTCCTCGACGCTTACTATGATGCGAAGATTTTTGAGAACGATCCTTTCGCTAAGCTCGATCAGACTGGTGTTGGCAAGCTTATGGAAATGGCTATTAAGCTCGGTAAGCCTGTAAATCCGAACCTGCATATCGGTATCTGCGGCGAGCACGGCGGCGACCCGACCAGCTGTTGAGTTCTGCCACAAGATTGGTTTGAACTATGTTTCCTGTTCTCCGTACCGTGTTCCGATTGCGCGTCTCGCAGCGGCACAGGCGGCTATTAAGGAAAGCAAGTAAGATTAGAAAATTAAAAAAGGCTGAACGATTGATTTCGTTCAGCCTTTTTCAATTGTTTAATTGTTTGAGAATCATGAGTAAAAATCCTTTCGTGAATAAAATTTTTACTCACAACCACTTGCAAACAGGAGGTACACAGTGTGTATAATATTTATGTACGCTGTCTTGTAAGACAGGTTGTGCTAAAGGGGAGTGGCTATTCATGCTACATGGTCTATTATCAAAATCTTTTTTCCATACGTTAGAGGACTCGCGGCGCAAGCGCCAACAGGGCTCCCGAAAAGTCCTGCGCATCGCGCGTGACTTTTCGGGAAGAGGAGACGCAAGGCAGTGGGCGTATATTTTTGCTCTCTTGGCAAAAATGGAGCTTAACGTACTTTGCGTCGACGAGGTTCGTTTTCGGGTGAGCGAAAAAATGAACAAATTAAATTTTAAAATTAAAAAGAACACCTTTATCAAAGGTGTTCTTTAGGCATTGTTTCTTTGGTAAAAGAAACAATGCTACAGTAAAATATCGGAATAGGTCGGCATACACCACTCCTCTTTTGCGGTAATACGCTCCAAAGCGTCTGCTTCCGCACGCAAAGCTTCCATATTCTTAAGAACAGTGGTGTTGAAGTAGCGAGCTTTGTCAGCATTGTTACCGGCTTTCTTTTCTGCGTCGTTCAAAGATTTTTGCAGTTTTTCTACCGCTTTTTGCATCGCGGCAATATGAGAAGTCATATCCATCAACAATTTTTTCAAACCTGTTACGTTAAGATTCGGTTCTGCCGCAAGCATATCCGTAATCGAACGGGACAGTTTCGCCGCCGCGCCTACCGTGCTCGGCAAAATCATGCGGTGCGTCATATCAATCATGGTTTTTGCTTCAATGTTAACCTGCTTCAAATACATGGTGCAGTAGATGTCAAACCGCGCGGTCAACTCCTCGCGGGAATAGATGCCGTGCCGTTCAAAGAGGTCAAACGCTTCGGGCGTAACAAACTCGGACAGCGCATCCACCGTCTTGGTAATATTCTTCAAACCACGCGCCTGTGCTTCTTTCAGCCATTCCTCCGAATAGCCGTTGCCGTTGAAGATGATGCGTTTGTGCTTTTGAATCAATTCCACAAGCACGTCGTGTAGTTCCGCTTCAAAATCCGCTGCGCCTTCCAAACGGTCTGCCATATCTTTCAGCACATCGGCAACGATGGTATTAAGCGCAGTGTTCGGTCGGCTGATAGAAGAGGAGGACGGACACATACGGAACTCAAACTTATTACCCGTAAAGGCAAAGGGAGACGTTCTGTTTCTGTCCGTAGTATCCTTGAATAAATCCGCGATTCCTGCCACACCCGTGTGAATAATTTCTTTTTTGGGCGCTTCGCCATGCGCGCCTGTCACAAAATCGTCCAAAATTTTTGTCAAATCATCGCCCAAAAAGGCTGAAATTACGCAGGGCGGCGCTTCATTTCCGCCCAAGCGGCGCTCGTTGCCCACGCTTGCCGCACTGGCGCGGAGCAGTCCCGCGTATTTATCCACTGCAGCAACCACCGCGCAGAAGAAAGTCAAGAACTGTATATTTTCCGCCGGAGCTTTGCCGGGCTTAAGCAGATTGTGTCCGTCATCGGTGGATAGCGACCAGTTGTTGTGCTTGCCCGAACCGTTGATGCCGTCATAGGGCTTTTCGTGCAGCAGGCACACAAAATCGTGACGGAGCGCAATTTTTTTGAGGGTTTCCATAATGATCTGATTATGGTCGTTTGCCAAATTGACGTTGGCAAATATCGGCACAATTTCAAACTGGGTCGGAGCAACTTCCTTATGCTTCATTTTGGAGGGAACGCCCAGCTTCCAAAGTTCGGTGTCCACCTCGCGCATAAAGCTTGCAACACGTTCGGACAGCGCACCGAAATAATGGTCGTCCATCTCCTGACCCTTAGGCGGCAAAACGCCGAACAACGTTCGTCCGGTGTACATCAAATCCGGGCGTTTATCGTACAGTTTTTTATCAATCAAAAAATATTCCTGCTCCGCACCCGCAACCGGAATCACTCGATTGGTCGTGGTGTTGCCGAACAGTCGAAGCATCCTCAGCGCCTGCTTGTTAATGGCGTCCATAGATTTGAGCAGGGGGGTTTTTTTATCCAACGCAAATCCTGTGTAAGAACAAAACGCAGTAGGAATACACAAAGTAACTCCTGCCGCGTCCTCTTTCAAAAACGCAGGAGAAGTGCAGTCCCACGCAGTATAGCCGCGCGCCTCAAAGGTCGCGCGCAATCCGCCGTTCGGGAACGAGGACGCGTCCGGTTCTCCTTTAATCAGACTTTTGCCGGAAAGTTCGGTAATGACAGCGCCGTTTCCGTCAAGTTCCAAAAAGGAATCGTGCTTTTCCGCCGTGACGTCTGTCATCGGCTGAAACCAGTGTGTAAAATGGGTTGCGCCATGTTCCATCGCCCAGTCTTTCATGGCATTTGCCACAACGTCCGCGATAGAACTGTCCAGTTCCGCCCCCTCGGAAATCGTCTTGCGCAGACTTTTGTAGGTTTCTTTCGGAAGCCGCTCCCTCATTACTGTGTCATTAAATACATTGCTGCCGTAAATTTCGGACAGATTGATTCTCATATCCTCGCTCATGCATCATTCTCCCTTCTGATGACGTATGGATATATTTTACTACAACCGTACGGAATTTGCAAGGGGCGCGGCGGGAAAAAGAACATTTTTGGAAAATTTTCTTTACAACTTTTTAATTTTAACTGTTACTTTCTACTCGTGTAGAAAGTAACCAAAGACACGCCAAAGGAGAGCCTTTGGAAACCCGCACGGCGGGCAAAGAGGGAGCGGCAAAGCCGCTCAAAATCCCGCCGCGCAAAAGCCTGACCTTTTTAGGACAGTAGCAAACATATCATAAGTCATTCCAAATATGCAACTCCTTACAGCCGCCCAACGGCAGTATAAAAATCTTGATTATAGACTATGTAGCATGAATAACTGCTCGCCTTGGGAATCGCGCCGAAAGGCGCCAGAGGGGGTGGTCAAGGAGGGGGGAACTAAGGTTTTCTTTCCCCCTCCTTGTGTCCCTCTTTTGGTTCGTTTTCTCGGACATGCGAGAAAATGAACATTTTAAAATATAAAATATAGACATTTTCTAAAAAGTGTGGTATGATTGATGTGCTACATTCTTAAATATTTAAGTACAATAAGAATAAAAACCCAGAATCAAGAGTACGCTATATTGGTAAAAGCGTACACTTCGATTTGTCATATCTTGATTTTGGGATTTATGATATTTAAGAGTGTAGCAACCTTAAAATCGAAGTCGCTACGTTTTTCGGTGTGTGACTTCTTTTTAAGAGGTTGCACACTTTTTTATTTTATAGGAGGTATTCCATGAAACCAAAACAAATCCTCATAACTGTGTTATGTATCTGCACATTGTTTGCTCTTGCCGCGTGCGGAAAGAACAATCCAACCGCAAGCACCATAACAAACAAATCTGATATACCTCCTTCCTTTGAAGATAATATGGATGACCCTGACTATCCCTATGTCTGCAACCATATAACCAACTTTTACCATTTAACGACATGCCCCGATGTATCGGTGCAAGAAAGTAAAATATTTACTTATTACAAATCCGAAGAAAATGCAAAACAGAACGGTTATATCCCTTGCGCAAGATGCTTGCCATAACATTCGCGCTTACCGTGTGCAAAACCGCAATCCATAAATAATTATATAAATTAGTTTTGTTACACAAATAATAAGAATTAAAAAACTTTTGCCCGCTCAAAACGGGCGGGCAAAAACTAAAACATTAAAATGTGCGCATCATACGCCCTGCGTTGTGAACCATTTTGTTCGCACGACAGCGCATTTTGCGCATATCCTTTTTGCTGACCGGATTAACGGTCAATGCAATTCCTACGCCGAGCAATGCGCCCGCCAGTAATCCTGTGGAAAAATTATTCATCGTGATTTCCTCCTTTTATTTGAATTGATATTTCACCGTTATTTTCTGTAACATCACGGGCGGATACCCGTTTCCCTTTGCCGAACAACGCTTGCAGGCGGCTGTCGGAAAGAATAAAATCCGTCAATTCGCTTGCCTCAAAATCAAAAACGGCGTCCCGGATTTTTTCGCGGCTGAACGTCCTGCCGCGCTTTACTTTCTGTCCGTGAAAATGCTCAAAATATGTGACAGCGTGTCCCGGCAGTTCCTCAAGATCAATCGTTTTAATTTTAGCCGCGCTGTTAATAATAACGCCGGACTTGCCAACCTGTAAAATATCTTTAAGCAAAACCGCCCGCGTAAAAGGAATGATGCTGTTGGTTGTCATCAGCAAAGCTACCACAACATCCGTTTTTGTATCAAAGATGAGGTCGCTCACCTTTCCCAATACTTCTTCCGAATCCCGCTCAAACACAGGCTTTCCGAACAGGCGTTTTACTGTTTCAACCATCCTTTTCACCCCCTGCAATCTTTAGTTTTTGTTAAATTATCATAAAAATGTGTTGAAATATTTAACAGGAATTTGCGCCTTAAACCAAAAATAACCTTGACGAGACAAGGTTTTTAGTGTATTATTTAATATGGCAAAATAAATATAAATTATCCTTTGTTTTGCAAAATAAATAAAGAAAAGGAAGGTGACGGCATGGCTAAGGTAATTCCATTTCAGGGCTACCGTTACAATACCGAGATGTTCGGGGATTTGAATCAAACCACCGCACCCCCGTATGATATTATTTCTGACGAGAAAAGGGCAGAACTTTACGAACGCAGCCCGTATAATATTGTAAGAATTGATTATGGTATGGAGCAGGCGGACGACACACCGGAAAACAACAAGTATACCCGCGCGGGCAGGGATTTGAAGGAATGGGTCGCAAATCAGATTTTGGTACAGGAGGACGCGCCTGCGTTTTATGTGTATGAGGAAGTTTTTTCAATAAAAGGAGAAACTCAAAAATCCTTTAAGGGGATTTTATCCTTGGTACAATTGGAGGAATTTGCGAAAGGGATTGTTCTGCCGCATGAGCAGACGATTTCCAAGGCAAAGGCTGACCGTTACGACCTGATGTGCGCAACGGAAGGAAATCTCAGCCCGATTTACTCCCTCTATGTGGACGACACGGGTGAACTGACTTCCGTTTTGTATGATATTACTCTGCGGGAAGCGGACGTTACTTTTACCACAGATGAAAATGTACAACAGAATATCTGGCTGGTCAAAGACCCTGCTCTTTTGCAGAAAATTACCGCTGCGTTTGCGGAAAAGCAATTATTCATTGCGGACGGACATCACCGTTACGAAACCGCGCTTGCGTACCGCGATATGCGGCGGGAACAAGCGCCCAACGTGACAGACGCGCCGTATGATTATGTCATGATGATGCTGGTAGCTATGGAGGATAGCGGATTGAAAGTCTTTCCGACTCATCGCATGATTCATTCCTCCTCTGCGTTTGATGAAACGATGCTAATCGGCTGTTTGACAGAAGACTTTGAGGTTTCAAAAATATTCTTTACCGAGGGTGACTATGCTGAGATTATTACCTCCCGGCTTGCAAATACGCTGACAGATAAGCTGTTTGGTCTGTATACCGGAGAAGATTACTACTATTTGCTGAAATTAAAAAGCTTTGATTCCGTCGATCAGCTGCTGACCGAAAAATCAGAGGCGTACAGACATTTGGACGTCACCGTATTGCATAGCTTGATTTTGGAACGGTATTTGGATATTGACCGCGAAAACATGGCGCAGCAAAAAAATCTGACCTATACACGCAGCGCGCATGAGGCAATTGACGAGGTACGGGCAGGGCATCAACAATGCGCATTTCTCATCAACGCAACAAAGATAAAGGAAATCCGACAGGTTTCTTTGGCAAATGAAAAAATGCCGCAGAAATCGACCTATTTTTGGCCGAAGTTGGTGACGGGAATTGTAATAAATCTTTTTTAATTATTTATAGGAATTTCCTATAAATAATTAAAAACATAATTAAATGCCCATGCGAAATTTTCCTCCCTGTGGTCGGAAACGCATATGGGCGTGAACAAAGCGTTATCCTTCTATGCCCGCCGCAAGGCGTGCGACGAAGGCGCTTTGTTCAGAACGCACGAAAATAGTCTGAATAAATTTCTTTCAGACTGAGCTTGGCGCTTCGGGCGCAGTGAAAGGAATGATTATAACAATGAAAGTAGCAATCATGGGCTTTGGCGTTGTAGGGTCCGGAGTGGGTGAGGTCATTACCGGCGGCGGTGAAGCAATGGCACAGCGCGCGGGAGAACCGCTCGAAATCGCACATATCTTAGATTTGCGCGATTTTCCGGACAGTGAGTTTAAATGCTTCACCAAAAACTTTGAAGATATCTTAAACGACCCGGAGGTCGGTATCGTCGCGGAAGTCATGGGCGGCGTTAAGCCTGCGTATGATTTTACCAAGCAGTTGCTTTTGGCGGGCAAACACGTTGTCACTTCCAATAAAGAGCTTGTAGCAAAACACGGAACGGAACTGCTCGCCATTGCAAAAGAGCGCAATGTCAATTATCTGTTTGAGGCAAGCGTGGGCGGCGGTATTCCTATCATTCGCCCCCTGCATTCCTGCTTGGCGGCAAACGACTTGACGGAAATTATGGGAATTCTGAATGGAACGACCAATTATATTCTGACACAGATGATTGATGAGGGGCAGTCCTTTGAGACGGCGCTCAAAGGCGCGCAGGAGAACGGGTATGCCGAAAAAGACCCGACTGCGGACATCGAAGGATTTGATACCTGCCGCAAAATCGCTATTCTGGCGTCTCTCGCGTTTGGAAAGAGCGTAGACAGCGATAAAATTCCGACGGAGGGCATTACCAAAATCACTTTGGCAGATATTGCTTATGCGGCAAGTATGAATTGTGAAATTAAACTGCTCGGCATGACGAATAAGGAAGCAAACGGCGTTTATGCCCGTGTTTGCCCTGTTATTATTCCGTCTGACAATCCGCTTGCGGGGATTGACGATGTATTTAACGGTATTTTGGTCAAAGGTGACGCCATCGGTGACGTTATGTTCTACGGACGCGGCGCAGGCAAACTGCCGACCGCCAGTGCGGTTGTTGCCGATATTATCGATATCGTCAAACATAAGGATAAAAACATTCGCTTTGAGTGGAGCGAATGTACAGACGGATATTTGCTTGACCCGAACACGCAGAAGTATAAATATTATATCAGACTGAAAGCATCTGACGCAGCAACAGCGACAGTTCCCGGCGGATTTAAAAAGCTGACGCTGGACGGCGAAGAGTATCAAGGGGAATTTGCAGTAATTACACCGCTTATGACAGAGCCTGAAGTGCAGGAACTGCTGACAAGCGGCGCACTTTCGGCATATTCCGCGCTCGGAAGGATTCGGCTGCTGCCCGAATGATTACCGTTCGGGTACCCGCGACCAGCGCAAACATCGGACCGGGGTTTGACAGCATGGGCGTGGCATTGACGCTTTACAATTATGTAAAGGCAGAGGAAGCCGGGAATGGATTACAAATTGACATTACGGACGAGTCTTCTAAGTTTTTGGCGAGAGATGAGAAAAATTTGGTCTATCGTTCCATGAAAGCCGTTTTTGACAAGGTCGGTTACCGACCGAAAGGCATTCATTTGGAACTGACAAATAATATTATGGTTACCCGCGGTTTGGGCAGCAGCAGCGCAGGAATTGTGGGAGGCTTACTGGCAGGCAACGCGCTTTCCGGACGAAAATTATCGCAGGAACAACTTTTGGATATTGCCAACAAGATTGAGGGACACCCCGATAATGTGACCCCCGCACTGTTGGGCGGCTTGACCGTCAGCGTGCCGAAAGGCGGACACGTCAGTTTTGTCAAGGCGGAAATGCGAGAGGATTTAACCTTTGCGGCGCTTGTCCCGAATTTTTTCCTGCAAACAAAAAAGTCGCGTTCCCTTTTGCCAAAGTTTGTTCCGCACCGTGACGCGGTATATAACGAAGCACGCACCGCGCTTTTGTTTGCCAGTCTGACAGGCGGAAAGTATGAGAATATTCCTGTGGCAATCGGCGACCGGCTGCATCAGCGCTACCGCAAACGGCTCATTCCGCATATGGAGGATATTTTTCACGCCTGCTACAACAACGGCGCGTTAGGAGTATATCTCAGCGGGGCGGGTCCTACCATCATCGCGATACTGGACGCTAAAAATCAAAGTTTTCAGGCGAACATTACAAAAACATTGAAAAAAACGACGCAGAATTGGCAGCTTCATATGTTGAAAGCCGACAATGAAGGCGCAGTAGAAATATGAGGAGGTTTTTATTTTGGCACTTATCGTTCAAAAATTCGGCGGCAGCTCCGTTGCTGACGCTGACCGCGTAAACAATGTCGCGCGGCGTGTGACAGAAACTTATGACGAGGGGAATTCCGTTGTTGTGGTTGTTTCCGCGCAAGGCGATACCACGGATGATTTGATTGAAAAGGCGAACGAAATCAATCCAAACGCTTCCAAGCGTGAAATGGATATGCTTTTGTCCAGCGGAGAACAAATTTCAATCTCTCTGCTCGCTATGGCAATCGAAAAGTTAGGCAAACCGGTGATTTCGCTGACAGGCTGGCAGGCGGGGTTCCAAACCAACGCGGCGGCAAGCAACGCGCGTATCAACCGCATTGATACCGAGCGCCTGCACGCGGAACTGGACAAAAACAACATCGTCATCGTGGCGGGATTTCAGGGGATTGACAAGTACGACAACATTACCACACTCGGGCGCGGCGGCAGCGACACTTCCGCTGTTGCGTTAGCGGCGGCGCTGCACGCGGACAAATGCGAAATTTACACCGACGTAGACGGCGTCTATACCGCGGATCCGCGCATTGTGCCGGACGCGAAAAAGCTGGACGAGATTACATATGACGAAATGCTGGAACTGGCAAGTCTGGGTGCAAACGTCCTGCATAACCGCTCGGTGGAAATGGCGAAAAAATATGATGTTAGGCTGGAGGTTAAATCCAGTTTTGAAAAAGTAGACGGAACTATTGTAAAGGAGGCAGTTAACGTGGAAAAAATGTTAATCAGAGGGGTAACGCGTGACAATGATGTTGACCGTATTTCGGTCATCGGTTTGGAGGATCGTCCGGGTATCGCGTTCCGTGTATTTTCTTTGCTTGCAAAAAAAGGAATCAATGTGGATATGATTTTGCAGTCCATCGGTCGTGATAATACAAAGGATATTTCCTTTACTGTCACCAAGGCGCATTTACAGCCTGCGCTTGAAGCGTTGGAAAGCGAAAAAGAAACCCTGAAAGCAAAAGAAATTACTCACAACGACAACCTCAGTAAGGTTTCTATCGTCGGTGCAGGCATGGTGAATAATGCAGGTGTTGCGGCAAAGATGTTTGAGGCGTTGTTTGACAGCGACATCAACATTCATATGATTTCAACTTCCGAAATCAAAATTTCTGTTCTGATTAACGTGAACAATGCAGAGCGTGCCGTAAAAGCAATTCACGAGAAATTCAATCTGTAATATATTAGATTGTCAAAAAGCCGTCTTCCGAGAGTGAAGAGAACCGGCAAAACACAAAACACCTTCTATGGTAGAATAAAACCATAGAAGGTGTTTTTATTTCTATTTACTTATCATGACTGTATTTTCGTCCTGATTCCATGCGACGTTCCAGCCGAGCGTTTCCGAAACAAATCTTATCGGTACAAAGGTTCGGTTCTGATGCGTGACTGCCGGACTGTCAAGTTCCGCGTTTGTTCCGTCTATCACCGCTGTTGACGACCCAATAGTCAGGTTAATGACTTTTCCGTCTTTTTCAATCGTTACGGTGCTTATATCCTCGTCCCAATCTACTTTCGCGCCCAATGCCTCGGAAATCACTCTGACGGGCACCATCGTTCTGTCATTGTTGAAATACGGAGAAACATCTGACGATACATAAATTCCGTTGAGCATCAGACGGATAACCGGAGCCACGTTAACCTTTAACGTCTTTACAGTCGGCTTTTCGTGGTATCTGTCTTTCACCGCCGCCGTGAACACATATTCACCCTCGCGCTCAGGTGTGAAAATTACTTTCTGTCCGACCAGCACAGCGCCCTCCGGCAGTTCCGTCATCATAGAAAAGTCTGTGCTGTCATTCTCCTTATCCGCAGTGGTGAAGTCCAGTTCCACCGTCTCGCCTTTTTCGATTGCTTCACCGACCAACTCTCCGTCAATCGTAACGTTCGCGTCAAGGTAAGCAGTGTTTTTAATTTCTTTTTGAGCCGTCATACAGAATCCAACATACATGACGTCATTTGCGCTGAGCGTCGCTTTCGGCTTGGAAGTTTGCTCATAAGTCTTTCCGTCGTCCAAACTGAACCAATATTCAATGGTATCACCCGTCCGCCGAATAATAAAGTGAATCGGCACGTCTTTACCGTTCATGTCGCCTGCCCACCAGCTCGTCGTACTCTTTTCCTGCTCAGCGGAATGCGTCACCATCAAAATATTGTTATTATTGGAAAAATGCCGTTCCTCAAAGAAATTCGCGTGATACAAGTCGAGATTATCCGCCGCCATAATGCCGAAATAGTCCGCGTCGTACGCCGTGGAATCAAAGCCCAGCAGCTTTGCGTGAATTTCAAAATCTCCCGCGACCTCTTTATACGCAAAGGTTTTCATGAGGTTGCCCTCCCCTGACGGGCAGACCGAACTGATGGCAATTTTGCCGTCCTCTTCTTTTATCTCACCTTGCGCGTCGCCGTAATTCATCACTTTCCAGCCGGTATTCCGCACCTCGCGGTAATCGGCGGTAAACTTCGGCGCCTCATTTGTCTGGTAGCGAAATACTATGTTTTGATTTTCGTTTGCGGTGACGGTCTTGCTTTGCTCCTGTCCGGCAAGCAGTGAATATCCGTCCAGCACGGGCGCCTCAAAGGTAACAGTCTCACCTTTTAACACCGTCTTTACCTCAGAACCCAAAACATTGCCCTCATGTTCGTAAACCGCGCCGACATTCACTGTTTCCGCAGTTTCCAAAACCTCAAGCAATACGGCATTCTGCGGAGCGACCTCCACCTGAATCCCGTTTTTATCCTCGTAAACCGTGCCGGAAATCAAATCCTTTGCTTTGATTACGCCCACAGTGTTAGAAAGCGTATAAGTTTTTCCTGTCTGACCTGCCGCCACATCCTGCTTTGACTGATTGATTGCGGCAATATACTTGCCGTACTGCACCTCGGAAAGCGCGTCATAGCGGTAATGCGTATATGGATTGCCCGCCTCGCTTGTGTGTGTATCGTCCTGCCAGGTATAGACTCCCCCCTGATGAGAACCTTTTACATCTGCCAATCTCTCGGTTTCGGGCGTGATAAGGTGAATCCTTGTGTTGTCATTATACTCCCAGTCATTGCGGCGGTAATGGAATGTAATATATCCCTTGTCGCCGTTATTTTTAAACACAATCTCCTGTCCGTCCGTATCAAACCAAACAAAATCCTTAGAACCGTCCTCCATAGGCAGCGGCTCCACTTTGCCATCCTTGGTCAGTTGTTCCACTGTTTTGTAATACTTTAAAATTTCCTGCGAATCCACCACTCTGGTAAACACGTGCGGCGTTTTATTTGCTATTTCGGATCGCAGAGTATCGCTGTAACCTCTGTTATCCTTAATATACGCAGACAGGAACGCAAGCGCCCCCTGTGAACCAAGTTCGGTCGCGGTATAGCCGGCAACCGGATAGGAAACCTTAAGACCATATCCATGGTTTCTCGACGAGGAATAGACTTCCGAGGTCAAAACAGTCTCGCCGTTTTCGTCCACCGCCGGATAGAAGAAATATTTTGCGCTCTCATACGCCTTGTATGCGGTTTCGTCAAAAACAGCCTTGGTATCCGCATCAAAATAGCGGGCGCTCTCCGCGTATTTGTTTGTGATCTCTATGAGCAGTGTCCCATAGTCGCCTGCCCAACCGCCGTGGGAGGCGCCGCCCTCCAAACCCAGCTTATTCACGTCAGAAAACCATTTTTGCCCGTCTGCCATCTCGCCGTATTTATAGCGAATCATATCTGTGTACTGCTTTTCGTCCGCCGGCTTATAGGAAGAATTTTTCGCCTCGCCCAAAAGCTCCATCGCCTTATTTGCGGAATACGCAAAGCCGAAATCCTGATTTGCCGTGCCGGCACGGTTGGTCGGCGCGTAGAAATCGCCCACCCCTCTTTCGGGATTTGCCAACCTGTCGCGCAGCCGCCCAAACATATCCATATAGTAATCCCTGCGAGTTCTGTCCGTCTTGCCGGTCAGATCGCCGTCAATTTTTTCATCAAGATACCCGTTCCAAACAGACTTGAATTCCTCATTATCCCCGTTGACAATGTAATTGTTGAGCTGTATAAAGGACTGCATCATCGCGTCCACACCGAGCGACAGCAACGGCCACCACTCGCCCGTCAGCCGCTCGCCCGTGCCGTCAAGCGAAACGCCCAGCCATTTGCCTTTATCCTCGCCGGCAGTGAAATAGCACCAACCACCCTTTGCATCCTGCGCTCTCTGATAAAAATCAAGCAAACGAATATAGCGGTCAAGCATTTCAGGGTTATGGTAATAATCCTTGGAAAAATCGAACATAAAGGCATTTGCAAGCATCATCAAATTTGACATGGTTGACCAGTTCTGATGATTGATGGAATCCTGCGTATAACGTCTCGCAATTTCATCGCTCGTTCCGCTGAAATCCGCTTCCGCCACGGGAATATTACGGATAATCGCGCCGTCCATAAATCCGCTCGCGCCGCTTTTCTTTTTCTCCCATTCACTGCCGTAACACTGCCAGGACATCAGCTTGGTCATCATATCGTAAACTTCATTTTGAAGATACTCGTATGCCGAAATATTCTGCGCCTTTGCCGGCGCGCCGACAGACGCCTTTCCCGTCTTATCATCCTGCGGCGTATAATACGGTTCCGTATGTGAGGCAACCGAATAAATGTACTTGCTGTCCTGCGTCACATTCGCGTAAACGCTGGCGCCGTATGCCTGAATTCGTCCGGTCGGCACAATCTTTAAATCCACCGTTCCGTCAGCTTTGACAATCTGCTGCGGAATCTTCATCGTCGCGTAATAATATCTGCCTTTTGAAGTGTTGCCGACGGTGTAATATCCGTTGTCCAGTTCCGAATATTCACGCCCCGAAAACGGGTCAAAATATGTAGTATCCCCGTCCCCTGCATACAGCATGAGATTGCCGCGCGCGTACTGACTGCCGGAAAGCCGCACGGTAATGTAATTCTGTACCGCCGGGTCCGCTTTCAGGGTAAACCGCAGAAAACCTGCCTCTTTCGGCGCCTCCTCCGTCGGCTTTAAAATCTGCCGATAGGTCAGACCGTCGCCTAAACCGCCGCCGGCATAGCTGCCGTCCTCATTCTGATACTGCGCCTCCGATTTGCTGTCCACCCCTGATATACTCATTTTTTCCGTCAGTCCGTGCGCCGTTTCCGAGTCCGCATTGCCAAAAATGAGTATATCGTTGACAGCGTCATCATAAACATTCTCCGCCGCACTTGCCGGAACTGCTGTAATCATTGCCGCGGACATCGCCGCCGCCGTAATCATAGAAATCACTCGTTTCATAGGAATTCGCCCCTTTTCCGTTTTCATTCTTTTTCACCATTGTATAAATTACTTGCCATGTTTTCAACATTAAATTCTATAATTCTTATTTGATTTTTACATAAACCGCGCTTCTGGGCATCAGTGTGTGTCCGTCCATATTGTACTGAAATATTTTTTCGCCCTCCAAATCCAACGCTATCGGCTGTGAATTGTGATTGGTAACTATCATACAATCTTCAAAAACTGCCGTCTCAATATTTCTGCCGATAATCGGAGCCTGCTCTATCCCCGCGTTTCGCAAAATATCCGCCGCAATATTACGTTCCATCATCGGAATCGGGTATAATTCGTTATTCTTTTGTGACAACGGCACGTGCGGCGCAATCTTCGCGCAATAGGAATATCCGTAAGCAAATCCGAATGAATACACCCTGCCCTGTCCGAACCGATGCAGCACCACTGCGTTTTTGTCCGTTTCAACCGCGCCTTGTCCTGCATCTTCGCAGTATTTTGCCACACATTCCCCATCGGTGAAATATTCAAATCTGTCGCTTTGCGCCAAACCTCCCTCGCCGTACCAAATCGGTGCGCCCTCAAAGGCGTTGCCCTGAATGCCAAACACACGCTCGCACAGCTTATCCCCTGGAGAGGAAATAACAATTCCGCCACCGGATACCCATTGCTTTACTTCTTCTTCAGCTTTTGTATGGATATCCAAATGATAGCAGTCGTTTTCCGGTATGATAAGCGCGGCATAATCATTCAACGCGCCCGCCGCAATCATGTCCGCGTCTATCACATCTGCCATGTAGCCGAAATCACAGCACATTCTGTAATACCCTAACAGGTCACAGCGTCTTTCCTTATTCCCCGTGACACTCATAGGCTCCATCAGCGCCATCGCTGACGGAAACAAAATCGCCACCTGCTTTTTCCGCTTGCCGTTTATTTTGGGAATAACCGCTTTCGCCCACTCGTTGCCGGTTTTCAGAGAATGATTAAAACACTCCGGCATACGGTGCAGCACTCCGCCGTCATCCAAGCCGCACATACCGTACGAAGTATAACCGCTGATTCCCGCGCCGACCATACTGCCGATAATCTCGCACGGCGTCAAAAATTCATAAATATCACTGTACAAAAACCGTCCCCAATATATTCCGCCGATAAATTCGCGCCCCTCATTCATGGCGCGCATCATGCTGTGCTGACAAGAGGTAACATAGGGGTCGGGGTCGCCGAATGGTGTAATCGGAACCGTGATAAAATGCGCGCAATCCACAAACTTTGCCGCCTTGTATATATCAATCCCGCGGTTTGCCGTATCCCATAAATCGCTGAACCCCACATTTGCCAAAGCGGTAGCGTCGATATTCAGAAAATAACTCCACTGCGCCATGTCGGGGCAAGTGTATATAGAGGGGCTGACCGCTTTTAACCGTCTTTGCATATCCTCAAAATAATCGCAGATTTCCTCCCGCCGCCACAGCATGTTGTCCGCCCACATCTGCGCCGCTGCGCCGCGCGCGTCCAACTCCTCCTTGGTATATACCGCCTTATCATACGCGCAGGAAAACCAGAAGTCCTCCATGCGAACCTCCTCAAAAGAGGAAAGGTCGGTTTGATAGACACTGTTCAATGCCCCGATGTTTTTATACTTCTTTTTCAGCCAGCCGATGTATCTTGCTCTGCCCTCCGCATCAAAGCTGGGCGCGACAATCGGGTCCCACATGGTACACATCATTTCTACCGTTTTGCCGTCTTGCGTTTTACATCTTGTAAAACCGTCGCCGTAGAGTTTATACAGACCCCTGACGTGTTCCGCCATAGAGTCCTTGGTTTTCTCCGACCAGTATTTATACCATTTTCCGTCCGTTCCGTCCGCATTTGTCACCGACTCGCCGTATATCGGCGGACTGAATCTGATATTGGGATACAGGTTATCCGCATTGAGATAAAGGGAAAGATGCACATAGGACATTCCCTCCTCCAAAACGCGCTTTTGCATATACTCCTGCGTCCTTACATAGACACTCGCCTCACCGCCGTTATATCTGTCCCGAAAATCCTCCCACGCCTTTGAGTCAAGCATGATGCTGTTAAATCCGTTCTCTTTTAACAGTTTAACCGCAGTATCAATAAACGGTTCGCCGTCATACGCGGGACGGTAGAAATTTCCAAACCATACGTTGATATACGGCTCACCTGTTTTCACGTCTGTCATAAACAACACCCTCCGTTTAAAAACAGCGGACGGAGCAAAAACTCCGTCCTGCTGAATTTACATATTTACCGCATCTATTCTATATCTTTCCTCTTGCTCTCCAGCAGCGGCTGCATTCCACTCCGGCTATCCCACAGGAACGCCTTGACATAACCCGTGGTTACCTTGTCAAATTCCGCTGTACCGTCCGTCACAATTTTCGTCTGCACACATTCATTATGCGCGCCATAAACTGCCACAATCAGCGTGCCGCCGTTGGTTTCTTCTGTCGGGTTTGCGACGCTGACGGAGACTGTGGTTTTATCTGTCCCCTGCGTAATATCGCCAATTACAATTTCGGACGGTTTCGTCTCAGAAATGATTTTGAAAGTCTGAGATGCTGACGCGCCATACACTTTTTCCCATTTACCGAGATTAGACACTACCACGTTCACCTCGATTGGGAACGCCGCGCCTTTTGGAATTTGATTGAGCAAAATCTCTATCTGCCACGAGTACGAACCGTCAGCGTTTACGGTTCTTACCGCTTTCGCGGGACCGTATTCCACAAAGACGTCCGTATATTTTTGCAGTTCCGCATCGGTAGAGGTGAAGTTAACGGCAAACTTTGGATTTTCCGTCAGATTTAATACATTTACATCATCAATCTTATCCAAGGTAATCGTCTGCGCCGTTCCCTTGTTAACATACGGAACATTCATCTGCGAACTGGTCGCCTTAAACGGCGAAGTAACAAAACCTTCAGCGTTTCTTACTTCGGGAGACTTGATAAACCCGTAGGAATCCATAGTGCTATAAGCAATTTTTCCTTCGCTTGTAGTATATGTGATGTTCTCCCTATCAGCCTCGCTCATCATATACGGAGTGCCGGAACGGTAGTACACCCTGTTATTATGGAATCTCAAGGTTGTTCTGGTCGCAGACGCGGCATTCGCCGCCTCAGCATTTGCGCTGTCCGCAGTCATATCGCTCATATCCAAAAGTTCCGAATCAACCACCTCATACGGCGCTATCAGCGGCACAAATTCCGCTTTCTGACCTTGCGGATAACTCGCCGGAGCCCCCGCTCCGTCATATGAAATATATGTTCCGTTTTTATCCGTACTGGTAACAGACGGTATCTTATTCATGTAATAAGCGTCAACTGTAATGGTGTCATAGCCTCCAAGATTCGCCGCGTTGTTTGCGCTACTGTTCGGCGACGCCATTTTGATATAATTGACAAAACGGTTATTGCCGTAACGTGACATTCCGCCGTTAAACGCCATGTACGGAGAAATGAGATTCAACGCGCTTGCGGGCGTATCCGCATAGGTAGAAAGCGTCGGGTCTTTCATCAGCATAAACGGCTCCATCTCAGAAGACGTCCTACCTGTCACTCCGGTTTCGCGCGAATCGGGAGATTCGGGAATCGCGTAATTTGTAAACTTATTGACCTCATTTGCAAATGTTTCGTCAAAGAACCAGAAGGACGCTTGTTTGTCCGCTTCGCTTGCGCTTGCATTGCTTTGTCCGGAGGACAGCCAGCCTTGCAGATAATCGCGGTAATAACCCTCTTCCTGTTCATTGCCGCTCGCGTCCTTTTCAAACGGTTTCATCAAATAACCGGATTTTGTGAGGTCGTTCAGCTTACTTCCTTTCGTGTAATCTTCGGGCAGGCGCGCGTCAATCGCCTTTGTGATATACTTTGTCAGCATATATGTCGCGTTATCCGACCAGTCATAATGACCGCTGCCCCATTCAATAATATGTGATACGAGATAATCCGTATTTACCGCGCGCTTGGTTCTGATATGGTATCTCGCGTCGCGTACGGAACGGTCGCGGTCCGCGCCGTTTGAATGTTCCGTGTACTGCGCCGCGTACTGGAGCTGCGGCACACCCGGAACCATAGCTTCTTCCCCGCTCATGCCGTTTTTCATATGAATCTGCGCAATCACACGGTCAGGGTCCCAGTTTGCGCTCTTGTTACCAAAGCCGGATGCCGCGCTGTGCCCGATTGTGATAAGCGGCACAGTGTCTTTAATCTCGCTGTAGCCTGAAACTTCCGCCACCCCGCTCAAAATCTCGTTCAGAATATCCGCCGCGTCTTTTCCGTCGGTAGTGACAACCGGATCCATCGTTGTGGGATTTTTGGCATAATCTTCTCTGGTATAAAACGCATTAAGCGTATTATTGTAACCATAATTTTCCTTTTGACATACCAAGAACAAAATACCAAAGTTCTTTTTGGCAAGTTCCTCCCGCAAATACGCAGAATTGGCAAACGGCACTTCCACCAAATTCATTTTGATTGCGACCAAGCCCTTTAACTCACCCGGCGCCGTGTTCTGCGGAACCCACAGATACGCGTCATACGCCTTACCGGTCGCAGTTGTTCCGTTATTATACTCAGTTGTTCCGCCCGCATAATGGTACTGGAAGGTTTCGTCCTCCGTGTCCGTCTGCAACTCATAAGACGGCGGCTGTTTTGCGGGCGCAGGGTCGCGGAAGGAAATCACCAGATACGGAAGCTGTGAAACCTCCTTTGGCAATTTTGAGTCATGGGTCGCATTGATTACATAGTAATCGTTACCCCAATCGCCCGTCACCTCGCTGTCGTAAGATAATAACAGCTTATATTCCCCTTTATTTGGAACAGTTTTCAGCTTAAGCGAGTCAACACTTCCGCCATTATACTGCGCGATATATCCCCCGCCGTTTACATACGAAAATCCGCTTGCGGTCTGGTCGTAAACATTTGTTTTCTGACTTGTTGCTCCATTCGAGCGCATAAAATGCAGATTTACCGCCGCGTCCTTTCCTGCGGGAACGGTATACTCAGGAATTTCAAAGGTCATACCCAGTCCACGGTTAATATGGATAAAATAGTTATTGTTATCCGTCTGCCCCTTTCCGTTTACTCTTTCAATACTCGTCGGCACGACATAAATTTTATCCTCCGTGTTAACAAGTCCCGTTACAGCAACATCAGCGTTCGGCATAACAAAGGAATATGTTCCGTCCGAATTTTTTGTCGGACTGATAAGCGTCTCACCCGCTTTGATAATAAGCGAACCCGACGCGTAATTGCCGAAAAGGGTAATTGTTTCCCCTTTCTTCGCGGTCGAAACTGACGCAGTGATACCATCTTGCGTTGTAATATTGTGTGGTTCCGCCGTAGTTATCTCCAATCGAGGAAGATACAATGCGTTCGACGCTTTATGCCCCTCGTTAATGCCGGAAACAGGAAGTGCATAATAGTCATTTCCGTTGTTCGTATTTTCCTCCGCCATTGCTATGTTAAGGAACAGCTCTCCATTCACTAAATCGCTGCCCGTAAGCTGACCAAGTTCAAAACTGACTTCGCCCTCTGCGTAAGAAACGCCGTTTGCCTGTGAGGTTAGGTTTCTGTTCCCCGCACCGCTTGCCGCAGCATAGTTAAACGCGTCTGTTTCCCACGGATTTTTCGGAATTAGATTGACATTTGTTTTTTCAAAAAGCGAATTTCCCTTTTTATAAAGTTTCAATACCACATTCGAGTGTTCATTCAAAGCGACCCCTGTCAAGTCAAAGCCGAGCGCAATATCATATTTCCCATCACTTTTATAGCTGATATAGTGAATATCCATATACGTGCCGCCGCCGTTTGCGGCGTTGTAAGATTTATCCTTTGATGCAACCACTATCTGAGTATCCTCCGTATTAAAAAGCGCGGATAATGTAACCTCTTCCTCAGGCATAGTGAAAGTATAGGTACTATCTGCTCCCTCAGTCAAAGCAATCAATCCGGAAGTTGACTTTGCAATCAGACTGCTTGCAACAAAATGCTCTGTATCTGATACCGTAACCGTTACGGTGTCCCCCGCCGCCGCAAAAATTTTATCCACTGCAATTCCGTCCGGTGCAGTTACACTGTAAGTACCGGGCGCTCCTACTACCTTAATCGCTCCGATATTTGCGTCAAACGCATAACCCTCAGGCAGCTTTACCTCTCCCGCAATCGCTTTTAAATCGCCATCCAACAAAACATAAGGGAATTCTACTCCTTCTACGAAAACAACGTTTTCTGCCGATAGGGTGGTGACAGCAGAAGCGCTGTCCGCTGTAATTTTCGGAACATCGCCGCCGGACGCGTCGATTTTCTTTAGTTCAACAGTTGTCACCTTTGTATTCTCAAGCACAATTTTTCCGAATATCGTCATCTTACTGATTTCGGAATTGGAAATTGTCCCCTTTGCCGAAGTGGAACCGCCGATATTTTCCAGCCTGTCTACCTTTATATTATCAGCGATTATCTTGTTGCTGCCCGGAATGTTAAGATTACCGCCGCCGGTAATTGTGAGATTTTTTAAAGTCAAAGTTCCGTTTGCCTTATATTCTATCCTCTGAGGAGTAGTGATGGTATGATTTCCGCCTTCTATTATAAGATTTTTATTATCGGCAATATCCAAAGCCGCCGACAGAGTGACATCGTCCAGCAGAGTCAAAGTCTCCCCTGCCGCGGATGCGGCAACCGCGCTCGGCAAATCATCATAATACTTCTTGACGCCCGCCGTAGTTATCATTGCTTTTGCGCCTTCGGGAATCACGTCATAACTCAAGGTAAGCTCGGCAAGACGCGCACCCGAACCGTTACTATGCAATATAATATATCTGTAATCACCTATCGCCTCACCGGTCAAAACAGTATCAGATTTTGCGGTATTTAAAACTGATTCTGTCCTGCTGACAGAAACATCCAAATTATTCGGATTATTCAGCCTGTCTCCGTTGCCCCTTACCGAATAGTCAACCGTTATGGCGCCGTCCGTTTCCGACGCTATAGCGTTGGTCAATCCTAACACAGCAGTATTCGTAATATTTGTCAGTTTTATATTGGTGATGGGCTTGTGATTTTCGCCTAAATCTACAATAATATAACGATTATTGTCTCCGCCCGCGCCAATATAACATTCCTTAGCCGCCTCGTCCGAATCCGCCACACCGTCCATCAGGTTTTTAAGCTTGTTATAATCGCCGCCGGAAGTAATTTCCGTACCTGTTGCGGTTCCGACTGTAATCGTTCTGTCGGCTTCCGCCAGTTTTCCGTAAAAATAGCGAAGTGTTACGTCAGTGGCTTTTAAAGATTTTTGCATTTCAACCTGATAGGTCAATTCCAATTCTCTGAAACGCGCCGAACCGTTATTATTACTACTCAACACAATATATCTGTACTTGCCGATATCGTCTCCGTCAAAGGTGTAATCACAATAACTGCTATTTTCAGCGTTTGCCTCATAGGAGGACGCCGCAGAAGCAAGAGAAATATCATCGCTGCCATACGCATCAGAAACATTTGTATTGTTTACTCTCTTTGCATACGCAAGCTGTATGGTATCCCCGTTCGTCTCAGATATGGTATTCGTCAATCCAACAATTATTGCAGTCTGAACATCTTTAATTTTTATCTTACTAACAGATTTATGATTTTCTCCTAAATCAACAATAAGATAACGCTTTGGTCCGCTGCTGGTTCCTACCACAACGGGATCAGTCAAACTGCCGTCCATAATACGCTGTTTATTACGCACCGCGTCATTATCCTCAATTTTCTCGCCGACAGTCAGTACGCTTTTGGTTTTGTCTGTTGTCTGCGCGTTAGCAATATCACCCTGATAATATAACAACTGTATATCGTCGATGGTCAAACTTTTCTCCCCCGGAACCATTTCCTCCGCCGTGGCGGGCAAGGAAAACGCCGCAAAGACACTCAACGATAAAGCAAGCGCAACCACTGCCGATAATACCCTCTTACCAAACAATTTTTTCATCTCGCGATACCCCTTTCTTTTCATTACGATATCAAACTGCCGAATGATTTGTTATCATTGTACCACTACCGATAAAATTATGAAACTTTGTATTTTGCAGATTATGTTTTATTTCAAAAAAATCAAATAATTTCCGTATTTCATTTTTAACTGAGCTATTCGCATTTTACCGTTCCGCGCCCTCAAAAAGCGGCTGTTGCGCGCCGTTCCATACAAAAATTTTCACTTTGTTTGCCGCCTGCTGCTTTTGATACGAAAAGGTTATTTCCGCCTTGCCTTTGACCGTCCGCGCCTCTCGCCGCACGTCAACCACTCTGCCCTCGTCCGTGTATTCCGCGGCATATACGAATACTTCCGCGCCGCGGTCAGCGGTAATCTCCACGCTTACCACTCCGTCTGAATACTCCGCAGTTTCCACCGTAGGAATCGGCAAACGATACAAAACCATTGTTGTCGCCGGCGCAACCTGTGCCGCTTTGCCGTCCAACGCTCCGACTGCCGCCTTGCCGAAATAATACGCCTTTCCGCTAATCAAATCCTTGTATAAGCCATTCAGTTCCAGTTCCTCCCACGGAATGGGATAGGAAACCTCTTTTTCCTGCCCCAACAAGTTATTGCTATTCATCAAAATTTTATAGTCGCCGTAGTTCAGGTACATGAACGCGTCAACATAGTGATTTTCAAAAAGCTGCCAGGTATTGGTACTCCAATCCACGGTAACCGTTTCCGCATAGCCGTATTTATCATACCTATCCGTTTTATGATGCACTCTTGCCAAATTATTCATCATGCTTTTCTGCCCGTCTCGGCGGTCAGACGTATTATAATATGTAGTACTGTGCAGGGGATTTCTCCAGTTGAGCGCAAAATATATCTTATCCTCTCCGTTTTTTATCACTACGTTGCGCCCCATTTCATCCGCCCACGCGTACTCGTCTACGCCGATATCCTCTATAAGATACTGATAATCGGAAATATTTTCGCTCTCCATTGCGGAAAGGATTTCATCAAAATTCAAATACAGTTTTAACACGGACAGCGCATTATCCTCAAAATGCGCATTGGACGGCAGGTAATTACCGCTTGCCGTTTCCAACTTATTATGCGCGAAAAAGGTTTCAAAGGTTTTCAGCGCAGTCTTATTTTTCCGCGAAAGCGCCGCGTAGCTGTCCAGCACATACCGCTCCGTTCCGGGATAGTAAGAATTCCTGCTACTGATGACCCCCTCGGCATACAGCGTAGGGTCACCGCCCGCGCTCGCGTTTGCGGTAAACATAAACTTATCCGCGCTGTCGTACGCCTTATCAAGCAACTGCGTATATTTTTCCGCACGGAAAGAATCCGCGCCGTAATACTCCTCAGCAAATTCCGCAAGCTGTGAAATTTCTTCCAACGCGGCAATGCCGTAATCTCCCGTGTATCCGCCCTGAATGGAACCGAAATTTTCAAGAATTAACCCTTTCGGCGATACCCAGTAAGAGGAACACGCCTTGTTTATCCGAAAACCAAGCGCGATGTCCAACTGATATTCCACCTCGGCGTCACTCCATGTTTTTGCGCTCTCCATCATGGAAAGCGCCTTGTCAAAATTCAGCGCGGCAATGATGTCCGCCATATCCTGATTGGGCGCGTGTCCCGTACCGTCAAACGTAAGGAGATAATCTCTGCCGCACGCTATCATTCCCTCCCATGCGTCCTTCCTGACCGTATCAGGCTCACCGTCCGCGTCGGAATCGATATCCTTGCTCAGATATCCGTTGTTTTTCACATCGTCATAAACCATCACCACAGCCTTGGCAACACTTCTAAGCCCGAACCCTGTCAGATTGTTGCCTGACGCGTTTTGCCTGTCCGGACCGCCTATCCAGCCGCCGCTGCTGAAAAATCCGCCGTTTGCGCCCTGCGCACGCACAAGGAAGTCCACGCCTTTCACAATTCTGTCCAGCAGTTCCGCCCGCTCCGCCTCGGAATAGCCTAATTCATCCGCGTTTTGATACGCCAGAGCAAAAACCTCATACATATTCAGCGGCGTCAAATTTTGCTGTAACATTCCGCCCGACGTTTTATAATACGCGTCTTTCCAGTCGGCATCTTCTTTCTTTTTCTTCTGCCAGCCTGTGCCGCGCGTCACCATTCCCTCCATATAGGCAGGAAAATTCTCCTGTCCGTATATCTGCCACGATTGGAACGTTTCCACCGCGCGGCGCGCATAGGTACGGGCAATCTCTTTCTGCTCCGCAAGCGGTTTTGCAGACACTTTTGCCGTCTCCGCCAGCCGACCTGTCACCGTTTCAAATTCCGTCGGGTCAAAATACGCGTTCTGCGTCATATATACGGCGTAAATTCCGCGGCTGGGCGCGGTCTGCTCCTTGACCTTTTCGGCGCTGTAATCCGCGCTGCCGCCGCTGGAATAAATCTTCAACCGCACGCTTTCCTTACCGTTTGTGTAAATTCTCGGTATCAGATATGTGGCGTAAATAAACCCACCGTCGTACTGCGGCGAGGTCTTTAAGGAATTCAGTTCCACAAAGTCATTCCTGTCGGGAAGTCCGTTGCGTATGGGGGGACGTTTTCCGTCCGCGCTCATGGTTCCGCTGTCCGGCTCGCATACCCACAGCATTCCTTCGCCGGTGTCTCCGCCCCACAATTTGACCGTGAGATAATTTACAGCGTCCGGCGCGCATTGCATGGTAAGTATGACTGACCCGATTTTTCCGCTGTCGCCCAAGGTGCGGTATGTTTCGCCGTTTTCAGCGTTCCACTGCGATTCGCTCGCGTCAGAAAACACGGCAAACGCTCCTTCGCTTGCCGCGTTGCCTATATCGATATATCGCGCGCCGCTTTCCGCTGCATGGGCGGGAAGATGCAGCAGCAATGCCGCCGCGCAGAGTAACAGGCTCACCGCTCGTTTCACGCCGTTTTCCCCTCTCTCTATCAATTTCTGCCGTTCAAACAGATTTCTTATATTCAAACCACTCAAAATCCGCACATTTTTCTTTTCTGAACAAGTCCTGACAGCATATCCCGACCATCGCGCCCGTAAAGCCAAGCGGAACATGCTCGTCTGTGAGGATATTGATATCCAAACTCTCCCCTATGTTCCGAAACCCGCTGCCGTCATTGTACGCGAATTGCAGCCGCGCGCCTTTGACAAATCCCCTCAGTTCTATCGGTACATCTTCCTGAACCGTAACAGTTGCCGGCAGGGGGTAACTCATCTTTCTGTTATCACAAGTCAGGATATTGACTTCCTTTTTCTTCGTCACATTATTTCTCGACACATAAAGATAATGCCAATGCGCTGTATCGTAAATAAACACAAGTCCTGCAAGGTGTTTTTCCCACTCCGGCTCAAAAATTAATTTGGTTGTCACGGTGATGTCCGCGTCATCAATCCGCCGCGCAAGCAGTGTTTGGTCATACCGACTGTTTAGCCCGTCACAGCCCCGCAGTCTCAGTCCGTTTTCCGTAAATGCGGCTCTGTCATCAAGCGGCTTTCTCAACGACTGAAAATCCGTATCGATTTTCCCGCACCTGAAGTCGTAAAACCCGCTCTTTTCCTCTCGCTCTTGCTCTGCCGTATCCGCGGGCAACGGGACATGAAGATGCGGATTTTCTCCGCCCTGTGCCAGTCTAAGCCAGTTGTCCTCCGTCCATTCCACCTTTTGTATCGAGGTTTCACGTCCGTAAATGCTGAACGGCTCCGCACAGGAATATCTGGTCGCCAAGTGTACCATATACAATTCCCCCGACGGCGTTTGCACAAGGTCAGCGTGTCCCGCCTTTTGCAGCGGAAGATTTGGATTGTCCCGCGAATGCAGCAGGATAAACGGACAATCTTCCCACGGGCCGAGTAAGTTTTTGCTCCTTGAAAGCTGTGCCGAATGTCTGACCCCTGTACCGCCCTGCGCTTTCAGCAGATAGTACATATCGTGAAACTGATACAGATGCGAGCCTTCCACAAGTTCATCATGCGGCTCGGTATAAAGCTTGTAAATCTCTCCGACCAGTTTTTTCTGTATCGGGTCGTATTCCTGAATATGCAGTCCGTTAAAACGCTGATTTTCTCTGTAATGATTATCCAAACTCAACAGCCACTTTTTGCCGTTCTTATCGTGAAAAAGGGAGGGGTCAAAACCGAGAGAATTCAGATACACGGGTTCCGACCATTCGCCGTTGATGTCCTCCGTGGTGATCAGATAATTCTCATTCTGCATCATTGGACCGCGCTCCCGCACGTTGGTATATACAAGATATACCGTCTCACCGTCATAAGTCAGGCAGGGCGCCCAAATTCCTCCGCCGTCTGGTACGCCTGTCAAGTCCAACTGCGAAAGGCGGTTGAGCGGACGGGAGTGTAATTCCCAATTTTTCAAATCACGTGAATGGTAAATGCAAACGCCCGGCCACCATTCAAAGGTAGATGTCGCTATGTAGTAGTCCTCTCCGATACGGATAATGGTCGGGTCGGGATTAAATCCCTTTAAAATCGGATTTTCTATCATTGCTGTCAACGCCTTTCTCCTATTGATTTTCCTCTTGCGTTTTTTCACAGCATACACAACTGCCGTCCTTATATTCCTTAAATTCAGCCGAAACACCGTGTCCGGTATCAAGATTGAAAACTCTGATTTCCTGCGCCGTTCCGTCTTTCAATGTAACGCGGACGCAGTTTTCGGACAAAGCAGTTACTTGCTCTACTTTATTTTCTGTTTCATAAAGCTCAATCACGCTGATAAAAGAGGCTTTTCTCGCCTTTTTCCGCTGAGACAGGAACTTTCTTTGATTTTTTCCGTCGCCGAGCGGGTAATCTCCGCCGATACAGCCCTCAAACCGCTCCGCGTCCAGTCCCGTAAGGTCAACGGTAATCACCGCTTCCTTTTCTGTATCGCTCGGTTCGGAGGGCAGTGCCCGCGCAAAGGTCTTTGCCTGAATGGTAACGTCGCCGCCGAAATAGTCAACTCCAACGCCGTTGCCTGTGTCAACATTTTCACAGCGGTACGGCAAGTCGGCAAGATATATTTTCTCACCCGACTTATTCACAAGATACGGGTCGCCCAAAAAAATGGTCTTTTCAAAATCAACGAGTGTGTCTACCTCACGGAATGCCCGCTCCGCCTTTACAAACAATTTCAGTTCTTTTCTGCCGCTTACGTCAACGCTGACTTCGTCGCGCCCTAAAATCCACGCGCCGAATTTTCCGTCCGCTATCACTTCCCCGTCGGTTTCCACACGATAGGTCAGCCGTTTGTTGACCGGTGAATATTCCGGATCACCGCCAACGATAATTTCACTGTCCTGCGCGTGCGCGTAATAAATATCAATCCCCAGTTTGCCCGGCTCATTGTAACCGCTGCGGTAGGTGGTAAACCAGTGCGGTTTTGCCGCGTGCGTTTGGGTGTACTCCATCGCGAACGAGGTCTTGACCGTATCGTCATTTGTCTCATACCAGTTACAATCCGTAATAAACTGCCCGGAGGAGAGCGGGTCGGAAGTCAACTGTTCCGTATGCTTTATCGCTTTCGCTCCTTCAATCAGTTTCATTCCCGGCGCGTGATAGATACAGTCAAATTCATGCTCCTGCGCGCCCTCAACAAAGTCAAAATTCACAGCATATTCATCTGTAACCACCATCAAACGTCTTTGAGTCACCGGCTCGGTGAAATCCGTCCGCGTAGTATATTCGGGTGCTTGTTCCGGCATAGGCACATATCTGCCCTCGTGCCATGTCCGCTCCTCAAAGGTTTCGTCCAACAGAATACGCCAGCCGCCATACGGAGGATTGCTCCAGCGGGTCACGTTTTCCGCCGCGCTGATTTGCATTTTTTTACCCGAATAGAACAGCAGACTTTTACTCTCTTTCGGGTCCTGAAGTTTTAAATCCACAGTCACCATATTATGCGTAATGCTGTTCTGCACAAAAAATTTGTACATAAACGTGCCGTACGCATACCAGATATTTTCGGGATTATAAAAATTTTTACCGAACCGCGAAAGAGAATTCATCGCGCATCGGTCGTAATGTCCGTGCGCCCCTCCGTGTGACCCGTATTTCAAGGTTCCCTGATACCGCTCTCTGTCCGGACGGTTTGCCGCCTGCGAACGCAGCACAGCAACTCCGCCGTTATCGAAATAACAGGATTTTCTATACGTGTCACTTTCTGTTTGCGGAAGTTCGCCCGCCCCGTGCAGCAAATCGCGGAATTCCTCTCCGCCTTTTCGTATCAGTTCGGCATAGGCGGGCTCACCATAGTGCGTATATGCAATGTCATACCGCGAATCAAAACCCGCGCCGCTCCTGCCGCCGAGCATAAACTCGGCGCAATCGTTTACCCCTGCGACAACCCCGCGATAATCCGCCATTGTGACAAGACTGTCCCACAAATCCTTAATACAACGGTAATTTTTTGTACTGCCGCCGTAAATATCCCAACTCAATCCATCTACATGCTGCACGCGAGGCTGAACCGTTTTGGCATATTGCGCCGGCACCCACATCTCCTTTAAATTGATTCCCCACGGCAAAAGCGCCTGTGCGTATTCCGAAAACAGTCCTGCCGCCATTTGATTATAACCTATCGTGCATTCGCACCACCAACCGTCCGGTAAAATTCCAGCCGTCATATGGTCAATAATTCCGCCCACGCCATAAATAAACCGTTCTATCAGCGCCCGATCCTGCAAGCACATGGAACAGTACATCGCGCCCGCTATCATCGCAAGACTCCAGTTGGAAATACCGCCGCCGGAAAGCTCCCAATCGATTCGCCACGCAAACATTCTGAACGTGTTTTGTATATCCTCATGGTCTTGCGCGGAAAATACGCCTACATCATGCAGCAAATCATAGGCAAACGCACAGCTTTTGAAAAACTCTCCCTCATGCACCATCTGCTGGTTGCACGCACGGAGCGTTTTGGGATAACCGTTTGTCCTATCCGCAACGCTCCTTAAAAATTCAGCGGATTTTTCCGCATATTTCCGCTCGCCGGTCAGTTTCCACACCAGCGCGGCGTTAAAGCATTTGTGCGCATTTTCCGTCACATACAGATACGGCTTTGTTCTGTCAATATCAGGAATCTCCCATTCCTCCGCCGTCTTTATGTATTGCTCCTTTAAATTTTTCGCCCAAGCATACTTTTTTGCCTTTTCTTTTACGCCGTTCCAGCCGTCCTCCGTATGGATAACATAGGGGTGCGGCAAATACTTCACGGTATAAAATTCCAACTCGGTACAGCGGCTGCTGTCTCCATTGGCAATCACCTGCACCACTTGTTTTTCAAACCCACCCGGAACGACACGTTCATTCATCACAACTTCCAATCTGCACGTCGCTGTCCGCATAGGTTCCAATACCACGGAATCCGGAATAATTCTGCACTCCAGCGTCTCCCAGCCTTTTTTCTTAAAATTAAGGGAAACCGCTTGCGTTTCCTCCGTACAATTTGCCAATACAATCTCATATGTTACCGTCCCGCCGGTCTGCGCGGGCTTGGACATCACCTTGCTGTGCGCAGATACTGCGTTCCCCCGCACGGCTCTTAAATTATAAACCTCTTTATTCACTTCCACCGAGCGCACATATCTCCACACATTCGGTTCGCAGGTAAACAAATCAAATTGCGAAAGCCGCGCCGTCAGGCTCTTGCGTTCACCGTTTCCGGCAACCGCCGCCCGCCATGTAAACGTATTGCCTACCTCTACATTACGCCCCTCTTTAAATTCCAGTGTTTCCACCTTAATCTCAATTTCCTCCGCGCCGTCAATCTCTGTTTCAAACGCGAAGCCGTACCAACCGTAAATATCTATGGTGTAATCGTTTTTGGGCACAAATCCGTGCATATACCAATTACTCTTACCGGGAGTATTCGGATAGATATATTTATTGCCTCTTTTGTCCCAACCGCTCAAATCAATGATGTACTGGTTCATAGCTGTAGTTCCTTTCTTTTAAAGGCGTTTCAAAATTTTTTTCTAAAAAATTTCCTGCAAAATTTTTTGGAAGAAAATTCTGTAATCATACCGTTCGGGAGCCGTATCCGGTCTGTGATACGACTCCCGACTATTTTTTCGGCGAAAATTATCCGTTCTTTTTCGCTAAAAATTCATTGATTTGTTTCTTTAATTCTTCCTTGATACGGGGACGGCCGTTCTGCTCCGCCTCGGCGTTCGCCTTACGCAGAACGTCAATCGGATTGGCAAGCGCGCCATGCTCCAAAGCGGTTGAATTCTCAGACATGATAGCGTTCACCTTTGTCATCTCTGTTTGAACCTCACTGGAATCGAAGATAAATCCGGCAAGCGGACTCGGGTAATACGAATCGCTTTCCAAATCGTACTTCTTGTATTCCAGAATTTCCGCGGGCAGTCTGTCGGAAAACCTTACATAATGCGGATTCCAAGTCATGACATAGCCGGGGAAGGTGTACTGCGTGGAGGAACCCGCTGTCGCGCTGCCCCCCGAAGACGGAAGGGAATACTGATCCTCGCCTACCGCCGTCCAGTCCTTGCCCTCCAATCCCAGCTCGAACAAGTCATGATTTTCTTTGCTTGTCATTACCCAGTCAAGGAATTTTAAGGTACTGTCTATCTTTTTACTGGTTGCCGGAATACACAGGTAATTATTTCCCTGCAAAGAAGTAACTCTCGCTTGCTGTTCCATATTTCTGACCGCGTCGGGAATAATAAAGGTTCCCAACTTGGACTCGGGCAGGGAGTTTTGCAAATCGTTCTGCATTTGCTCATATGCGTCAAGATTGTTGATAACTGCCGCCGCTTTACCGCCCTTGAAAATCGCGCTATCATCTCTCTGATTCAAAGAATCCGTCTCCAGATACTTATTCCATTCTACCAACTTATTAAATCTTGCCTGACCGAACATCTGTCCGTCACGGTATTTTTCGGGATAGTTTGCGTATTCCGACGGCTCTGCGCCTTCATAAACAATGTCAACCACTTCTGTCTCCGCATCGTTGAGCAGAACATGGCAGAAACCGCCTGCGGAAATTCTCACAATATGATTTTTCGCGAAATCAACGGTATCCTGTGAAAACATTGTGTAAAATCCTCTGGACGCGCTCACGCCGAGCGGAACCATCGACGGCTCGTTTGTCTTTATCGCATCGAGGTACTGTTCCAGCTTTTCGTAGCTGTCAATTTGCCCGATATTGTATTTATCCGCGAGATCCTGTCTGTAATACACGCAGTCGATACCGTTGCCGTAGGTGCGCATATTGGGAATACCGTACAGATGCCCGAAGTAATAATTCGCCTGCCATACGTCCTCGTCATACGCCTTTTGCAAATTCGGATAATCTCCGCTCGCAATATACTCCTCCAGCGGCGCATAAATACCGTCCGCCGCGAAATTCTTCATTTTCAGGAACGGCGCGTCAAATACAAGGTCGTAATCCTCTCCCGCCGTCAAGCGAAGATTCAGCTTATCTTTCATATCACCCTGAGATACCCATTCCACATCCAACTTAACTCCCGGACCAATTTCGTCATACTTCGCGAGAACGTCCTGCCAGCCTACCGGTTCCGAGCCCATCAGCATGACCTTAATCGCGTCGCCTCCGCCGCCGCTGCCGCCGCAGCCCGCCAGGCAGCCTGCTGCTAAAACAGCCGCCAAAGCCGCCGATGCTATCTTCTTAAAATTTTTACTCATCTTCTTTCTCTCCTTTTTATATATAATTTTTATAATAATAACTATTTCTTTTGACTTCTGTCAGTCTATCCCTTGACAGAACCAACCGTCAAACCCGTTACAAAATACTTTTGCAGGAACGGATACAGCAACACGATAGGTCCGATGGTCATAACAGCGGTCGCCATCTGTGACGAATACGCGGGGACAATACCCTCGGTGGTTGCACCGCCCAAAGCAGCATTCTGCTGTACATACTGCTGATTTCTCTGTATCTGCATGATGAGGTACTGCAAAGGATACTTGTGCGCGTCACGAATATAGAGCAGTGCCTTATACCATTCATTCCAATACGCCAACGCGTAAAACAAACCGATTGTCGCAAGTCCCGGCAAAGAAATCGGGAGAATAATCTTAAACAAAATCACAATATCGTTTGCCCCGTCAATTCTCGCCGATTCAGAAAGCGAATCCGGAATACCGTTGAAAAAGTTTCTCAGCAAAAGTAAGTTCCACGGATTCACCAGCGACGGTAAAATCAGAACCCAAATACTGTCCGTCAATCCCAGATACTTTGTAATCCACAAATAGGTTGGAACCAAACCGCCGCTGAAAAGCATGGTAAAATAGATGAAAAACGCGATTTTGCCCCGACTGTAAAACCTCTTGCAGGAAAGCGCGTATGCCGCCGCGCTGGTAATCAGCATACTCAGCGTTGTGCCTACCGCAGTCACAAAAATAGTAACGATATATGCCGGCCCAATCGTGTTGGACGCGAACAACAATTTGTATGCTTCCACGGAAAACTCTTTCGGCCACAGATTATATCCGTTTTGTATAATACTTGTCTCCGACGTAAATGAACTGGAAATAACCAGAATAAACGGAAGCAGACACACCAAAGCGAATAATACTATAATCACGGTAAATGTCCATTCCACCGCTCTGTCTGATGCTTTTTCTATTTTCATATGACTTTCCCCTCTCTTTCTTTAGAACAATGCCGAATCCGGACTCACCTTGTTTGCAAGCGCGTTTGACGCGATGACAAGAATAAAGCCCAGTACCGACTGAACAAGACCGATTGCCGCCGTCATACCCATGTTGGTATTCTCCAGCATCGCGCGGAGCAAATAGGTGTCAATAACATCTGTGGTGGGGAACAGCAACGAATTTGTCCCTACCATGGCGTAAATCATACCGAAATCGCCGTAGAAAATTTTACCCACCGACATGATTGTCAGCATAATAATCGTGTTTTTCAGCAGCGGAAGTGTAATCTTTGTAATACACCGCCATCTGGACGCCCCGTCTATCACCGCCGCCTCGTAAATTTCCTGGTCGATACCGGTAATGGTAGCGAGATATACAATAGAACCAAACCCCGCGCCCTGCCATATCTTCAGGCATACAAGCAACGCAGGCCATACACTCGGCGTGTTATAAAACGCGATTGCCTTGTCTGGATTGCCCGTGACCGCAATGATAATCTGATTGATAAAACCGTCGGATGCGATAATCGCAACCGAGAAAAGCGCCACAATCGTCCACGACATAAAGTGAGGAAGTATTACAATAGACTGCGTAATCTTCTTGACCCACTTGTTTTTTATCTCCGAAAGCATGATTGCGATTGCGACGGACGCTATCGTGCTGGACGCAATGAACAGCACATTCAGATACAGCGTATTGGTTGTAATCGTAATCCAGTCCTTTGAGGTAAAGAAAAATTCAAAATTCTTCAATCCCACAAACTGCGACAGCCAAATCCCCGTGGACGGCTTGTAATTAACAAAGGCAATATACAAACCCGCCATCGGTATGTAAGAGAATATAATGAAAAATACAATTGCCGGTACGCACATGGCGGCAAGCCACTTATTAGCCTTTATGTCCTGCCAGAATGTCGGCTTGCTGCCGAGCGAACGCTCGTTTTTTCTTTTTCGTACTGCTGTTTCTGTTTTCACAGAACCCTCACCTCCATAAATTTTTCATTCCCTGTTTCTTACTGCTACTATACTATCTGTGGCGGCTGTTTTCAACTGTAATAATTGTTTTTATTCTCCGTTTTCTTATCAAAAATCAAAGATTTTCATTTTTTTTATAAAATCGTTAAATTTCGCATATACGTGAAATCCGCTTGACACATATTTCGCGTTATGATATGATAAGAATGGTATCAATTACATAATAAAGGATGGTTGGCTTTATGATAAAGAGAATCATAAAGGATTGCCTGACGCATTATAAAAACAATCCTTTTTTCAGAAAGACCGTAATACTTTATGTGCTGACAGGCTGTATTATATTTTTCTTATTTGGTATTGTTACTACTTTTATTATTTCCGGCACCTCTATGGCACAGCGAAACGCTACCGAACAGAAGATGCTGGCACAGTCCTGTAATACGGCAAATTTAATTTTGCGCGACATACACAGTCTCGCAAATTATGAATTCACCGAGGACTCGGCAATCCGCGAAGCGATGACCGAGCCGTACAGCGTGTCCATTTCACAAAAAGTGCAGTCCGCGTTCTCGGACATGATGGCTGCCAGCAGTCTGATTGATTCTATCTATGTAATGAATTTTACAAACGACGTCATATATTCCACCCAAACAAACGCAAAGACCTCCTCCGACTTCTTTGACGCAAATATTATGGAATATCTGACACAAAATCCGGCAAAGAGCGATATTTTCTTTTCCCGCTCCGCCAATCTCACCTTTGACCCTACCAATAACGCTCATGTCAACTACATTACTTCTGTTTACCGCACCTCCCGCGACTTTGCGTTTGTGGTAAATATAGACCAAAACACCTTTCAGGAACTTGTTAATCTCACTTCGGACAGGGATTCCTATATCACGGCGGTGTTGGATTCCACCGGTTTTGTCATCTCACACTCCAATCCCGAATTTTTCGCAAAAAATATGTCCGATGACCCTCTGTACCAAAGAATTTTAAACTCTCATCTTGACTCGGAAAGTTTTCGGCGCGGCGGCGCTATTGTGAATTATGTACGCTCCAACACGCTTGGGTACACATACCTCAGCATTTCAAACGCCGGCAATCATCTGAGCGGTTTAGGGGCGCAGCTGCTTTATATGCTGCTGTTTACCGTATTTTTGGTGCTGGTATATTTTGTTTGCAGTATGTTTGCCTCACTGAACACCTATGCCCTGTATAATAATTTGAAAAAGAATATTTACAGGCTTTTCAACAAAGAAGATTCGGAAGAAGCCACAGACGATGAACTGGAACACATCACCAGTATGCTCGACGAGGTAAAAAACCGATATAGTTCTATGGAAACCATACAGCACCAGTATATCAATACCAAACAGAACGCCACATTGAAAAAATTGCTGACCGGCGTATTTGCCTATTTGCAGGACGATATGGAAGCCTGCCGCATCACCTTTCCCTACAGCGGCTACGCGGTAGTGGTCTGCAATATAGATAATATGTCCAAAATGGACAGCGATACGATTTATATGATAAAATACGCTATCATGAACATGGGAAAAGAAATCTTTGAGAATCATGCAAAAACATACGTCTCGGAAGTCAACGAATACGATGCGGAATTTATCCTGAATTATATGAGTGACAACAGCTTTATTGAGCCGGCTGTCAAAAAACTGAATTCCTATATGGAAGAATTCTTTCAGGCAACCGTTTCAACCGCCTATGATTGCACGGTTTCCGATTCTATGGAAGATATTTCGGTGCTTTATCATAACGCGAAACACGCTCTGCCGTATCGATTGATGAAAGGACATGCGGCTATCATCGCATATCAGGATATTATGGAGCTTGACAATACGATATCCACCTATCCGGAAGAGTTAGAGCAGGCAATTATCAAGAGCATTCCGGCTCAAAATGAGGAAGAATTATCGAGCAGCGTTGACAAGTTTGTGCAGTCACTCTCCCATTCCTCATTTAACATGGTTCTTTTATACATTGACAGACTGCTGCTGGCAATCGACCAGTTTTCGATTCGCTCCGGTATGTCTGATACCGCCGACGATATGGCTGGAAATGTGCAGAAAATCGTGGCTGAACTGGAAACCATGGAGGAAATTGAACGGTATATTCTTTCCAAGTGCCGCAATTTAATGCTGAAATTCAGCAATACAAAATTTGATTCCAAAAAAGATATTATGGTGAAAAGCGTACTGGATTATATTGAGAAAAATTATACCGACCCGAATCTCTCGATTGATATGATTGCAAGCGAAATCAACAGGAGCGCAAACTACACCCGCGGAATGTTTAAGCAAAGTCAGGGAATTTCCATTTCGGACTATATTGCCAATAAACGGTTCGATGAGGTTTGCCGCCTGCTGGTAGAGACCAATTTGACCGCGCAGGAAATCGGCGCGAGCCTGGGATTGAATTCGGGCAGTTATTTTTACACTTCCTTCAAAAAACACACAGGCTACACGCCGGATCAGTACCGAAAACTGCATCACAAAACCGTGAATGATTAAATCAAAAGGGTATGCAATTTTGCATACCCTTTTTACGTTAAATATTCCTTACTGTCCATAATACGCGTTCTTTCCGTGTTTGCGAAGATAATGCCTGTCAAGCAGTTCCGACTGCATAGCGCCGGTCTCGGCATTGAGTGACATGGCGTGGTAATTCATAAACGCAACTTCTTCCAACACAACCGCGTTATGCACCGCCTCTGCCGCGGTTGCTCCCCAAGTGAATGGACCATGACTTTTTACCAGCACTGCCGGAATTGTCAGCGGGTCAATTGTCCGAAAAGCTTCAATAATTACTTTACCAGTTTCCTTTTCATACTCACCGTTAATTTCCTCTGCTGTCATAGCACGGGTACAGGGAATCTCTCCATAGAAATAGTCTGCCTGTGTGGTTCCCATCGGCAAAATCCCTCTGCCTGCCTGTGCGAATGAAGTCGCCCAGCGGCTGTGCGTATGCACAATTCCGCCAACCTCCTCAAACGCGCGGTAAAGTTCCAGATGGGTCGGCGTGTCACTGGAAGGCTTCCACTTACCCTCGGCTACTTTTCCGGTCGCAAGTTCCACTACCACCATATCCTGCGCACTCATGCTCTCATACGCCACTCCGGACGGTTTTATCACAACCATTCCGCTCTCTCTGTCGATTGCAGAAACATTGCCCCATGTAAAAGTTACCAATTTGTGCGCAGGCAACAGCATATTTGCCTCATACACTTCCTGTTTCAAATTTTCCAGCATAATTTTCATTATCCTTTCCGCCCTGTGTTCTATCACAGCGCAAGCCTATCCCCATATATGTGAAAGACCCTCTTTATACCGCTGTATGAACTGCTCAAAACCTCTTGCGCCTTCTTCGTCGGGCGCAAGCGTCTGCTTCTCCATACCGTCGAAAACGTCTTCGTCCAAAAATGCCGCAAGTGTTTTAGCGCCGCCGCGCACCATGTACGCCGCAAGGAGCGCCATTCCCCACGCGCCGCCCTCGCCCGCAGTGCGCATGACCGCAATCGGAGTTTTCAATCCGTCCGCAAGGAACTGCTGCGCCACACCGCCAACCTTAAACAGTCCGCCGTGCGCCAAAAACTGCCGTGCCGCAATCCCCTCTTTTTCAAACAGAATATCGTTGCCCAATTTCAGTGATGCCAAGGCGGAATATATCTGCGCTCTGAAAAAGTCCGCAAGACTGCTCCTGCTGTCCGAAGCGCGGTACAACAGCGGCTTGCCCTCCTCGACACCGACAATCGGCTCGCCGGAAATAAAATTATACGCGGTGATTCCTCCGCCGTCCGCCGCGCCGCAAAGCGCGTTTTTATATAACAGCTCGTACAACTCTGCTTTACTCATCTTTAACCCGCTCAACTCCGCGAATTCACCAAACATTTTCACCCATATGTCCAGTTCGGAACAGCAGTTATTGCAATGCACCATAGCAACCGGAAGTCCGTCCGGCGTGGTAACGACATCAATTTCCGAATAGAAATTTTTTAAAGGTTTTTCCAGAACCAACATGGAAAAAATGGAGGTTCCTGCCGAGATATTTCCGGTAGCGGGCGCAATGCTGTTCGTCGCGACCATGCCTGTGCCGGCGTCTCCCTCCGGCGGACAAAGCGGAATACCTGCTTTCAGCTTACCGCTTGAGTCAAGAAATTTCGCGCCGCTTTCAGTCAAGCACGCGCCCGCCGCACCGGCGCTCTGCACCTGCGGCAAAACATCCGCAATATCCCAGTCATAGCCTTTATCCGCAATCATACTTCGAAATTTTTCGAGCATACCTTTATGATATCCGCCGTTCTCTATCGGGAACATACCCGACGCCTCACCAACACCTAAAGCGCGTTCGCCTGTCAGAAGAAAATGGATATATCCCGCAAGCGTAGTAATGTGTCTGATTTGCGGCACATGCGGCTCGTTATCCAAAATCGCCTGATACAAGTGCGCGATGCTCCACCTCTGCGGAATGTTGAACGCAAAAGCCTCGGTCAACTTTTCCGCCGCTGCGGCAGCAGTCACATTTCGCCATGTCCGAAAAGGAACAAGCAGACGATTCTCTTCGTCAAACGCCAGATAACCATGCATCATGCCGGAAATTCCGATTGCGCCAACCGTCACCAGTTCCGCACCGTACCTTTGCCTGACGTTTTCCGCCAGCGCGGCGTAACATTCCCGTACACCTATATGAATATCCGCAAGCGAATACGTCCAGTAACCGTTTTCCAAGCAGTTTTCCCACTCGTATGCGCCGTCGGCAACAGGCGCAAAACTATCGTCTGTCAAAACAGCTTTTATCCTTGTGGAACCAAACTCAATGCCAAGAGATGTTTTGCCCTGTTCGATTTTTTCTTTCACTGTCATTCTGTTCACAGCCTTTCTTGTGGCACATGATAACAAAAACCATACTGACGTTATCTGTTTGTGTAAATAATTACTTCCTGCAAATTGCCCTGATACGTGTGCAGATAAACTTTATCATGCGCGCCTATATCGCTTGTCGTACCCTTTTCTATCTGTCTTTTGCTCACAATATAAACAGATACTCCGTTTGTGATTTTATGCGCGCGCTTGGTATCGGACTTTACAACCAACACATTGGCGGAACGGGAAATCACTTCGCCGCTGAGCACAAACAAATCCGAAAATTCATTGACATTGCCGCCTTCCTCATACTCGTTCGGCGTATCGTTGGAAGCAATAACGAGATTTTTTCTCGTTTCGTCCGCCTTATAAAGCGTGCGGAACGCCAACAGATTTCCCTCCGTGTCAAGACTGGCTTGGATAACATCCCCCTGAGCAATCGGAGTGTAACCATCAATATCGCCAAGGCTGTAATATCTGCCCTCCGCGTCTTTTAACGTCAGTTGTTCCTTCGTTTTCAGCGTAACTTTAGAGCCTTGCTGATAGCCCTCCAAAATCACAATCTTTTCGTTATCCTCATTTAAACCTGTCAATACTTCGTCAACAAGAATACTTCTTTTGGATTTTAACTGTTCCGGCTCAGATTCCAGTTCGTCCAGAACGATTGCGCCCGCAGTCATATACTCGTCTATGTCATACACAGAGATATAATACGAGGTTCCGTTGGTCAGACCCTGCGCGTATATCACGCCGTAATCCTCACTCTTTCTGCTGGACGGTACTACAAATATCGGAGTGTCAGCGTCAATGAGATATTTGGAGTTGAAACACAGGTTATTTTTCCGATATCTTCCGCGCCCCTGATAGTAAAGCGAAAATTCATCTGCCGCCTCGTCCGAACCGCTGAACAGATTATTCTTATTCGCGGTATCTATCCTGTTCACCTCACCTTTGCTGTTAAGCGAATATATAATGAGCTGACGTTCCGCTTTACCATTACCCCAAAGCCTTTCAAACAGCTTTACTGCCGAAACAGATTGGTCATTGTGTCTCACCTTGCTTTGCACTTTACGCGTCTCAACAGTTCCGCCTGCGGTCAGCAGCTGTACAGAGCAATTCTCGTAACCGTCAACAGCCGCCGCAATAAGGTAGGCGTATTTGGAAGTCACGTTTTTGCCCGCCGCAAAGCGTACAATGTTACCGTTGTTGTCCAGATAAAACGTTCCTGTTTTGTCTATCGCAAGTTCCGCCCCGCGATACGCGGTACTGACTTTATAAAAAGTATCCGCAATTTTGACATTGCTCGCAGAAAGAGACATGATACTTCCTGTAACAGGAGCGTAGGTGGAAACCTCCGCTCTCAGCACACCTCCGTCAGCGTCCGACTTCATCACAGCGACCACATCATTTTCGTTAATATCCGCAAACGTGACGACCACTCCGTCTTTGATAATTTTAATGCTGTCATATTCGTCAGGATTCAGCGAAAGCTGCCCTCCGGTCTCAAAGTCACTGATAGTCTGATTGGCGGTATTTTTTCCGTTCACCAAATAATACTCATACGCTTCACAGGAGACAATCTCCGCCCTGCCGTCACCGTCATTATCTATCGCAAGCACATAGCCGCTTTCAGGTATGAAACTTGTTAAATCAGGGTTTTGCACTGATTTTCCGTTATACACAAAGGTCGGAGCATCAAACGAGTACGACTTTCTCCTGTCTTTCTCATTGTAATAACTAATTCCGGAGGCGTCCAGACTGATAATATCCACCTCGGCAATCCTCACAACAGTCATATTATTTCTCGCGTCTATCCACAAAAGTTCCTCTTCGTCATTATAGTAAAATTCAACCGAATACCCAAAAAGCTCGTCTGCATAAGTTTTTCCAAGTGAATAGCTTTTTGTGTTGTCTATGATAATCGTCTCCGCATTTGCCAAAGAACAGCCGTTGACAGCGGCGTATTGCGTACCGGTAACAATACCGCTCCCTCTATATATTTCCAGGTTCTCCAACACGGTTTTGCCGCCGCGCGAAAGTCCTACGCCCTCCTCGGAATACGTCACTTCCGGCAGCTTTACATCAAGTGCGTTGTAAAGCATCACAGCCATAGCGTCATTTGTCAGATTAGCGTCACGGGCAAGCCGAATCCCCTTGAGCAATTTATGATTCAACGCCGCTTGGTAGTATCCGTCCGGATAACTACCATACGATTCCGCCTCGTACTTAAAATCAAGCGCTGTTAAAAGCACCGCCGCCGCTTGCTGTACGGTAATCGACTTATCCTCAGCTTTGAATCCGAATTGTTCCGCCAGTATCTCGGTCATGTCGCCGTCCTTGCCCGCTAACTTATATGCTGCAATCGTAAAATCCTTTGCCGCAACCTGTGCGTCTGCCTGATACCCGCTGTCAGGATACCCACTCAGTATTCCAAACGCATTCAGCTTGCTCACCTGTTCCTCATGTTCAATCCCTATTGCCGCCTGTGTTGCGGTAGTGAACACACCAATCGTAAGCAGCATGGATAATGTAAGTGCAATACTCAAAAGCCTTTTACTCATCATACTTCACCGCCATTCTGTAGATTATCACCGCTGCCTCTGCTCTTGTCGCGTTATCCAGCGGAGCGAACGCGCCTGTCTCCGTTCCGTTCACCACACCTGCCTCCGCCATTGCGGTAACAGCGTCTAAAGCATATTCCGCTACCGTTTCAAAATCGGTAAAGGAGGCTTTATATTTACCCGTCATTTCTTTGCCGAAACTGTTCCACAGCCGCACACCCATGACCGCAATGTCCTGCCGTGTGATATTTTCCTCTGCACCGAAGTAATCGGCGCTGATGCCGCTGATAATTCCATTATCCACCGCAATATTGACAGAATTATAATACCAATCGCCCTCGTTGACATCGGCAAAGCCGTTCTCCCGATTATCGGAGGTAAGCTGAAACGCCTTGACAAGCATGGTTACAAACTCTGCTCTCGTCACCGCGTCCTCCGGCGCAAATAAATTTTCCGCTTTTCCGTTTACTACACCGGCGCGATACAGCGCCTCTATCGGCTGTTTTGCCCACGGCACACCGTCGATGTCCTCAAAAACTGAATTACTGCCGCCCGAGAAATAATCCACCGCCGGCGCTTGGAGCAGTGTCGGCACCTCGGAGGTATTGTTGCTGCCGGTTTGGTCAGAACTGTTTGCGCCGCCGTAATTGACATTGCCCATAGGCACGCCGCTCGACGCCCCGCCGGAGGAGTTTCCTCCGCCGCCGGAAGTGGTTCCCCCGCCGGTTCCGTTTCCGCCGCCTCCGCCACCGCCGCCGTTACTTGAGGCGTCGGAAGATTTGGTGATTGCCACGTTAAGTTCCGCAGTATATCCGCCGTACGCCGCACTGAGCCGTACCGTTCCGACAGCCGCCCCGCTTGTCACAGTCAGCGCACCGTTCGTAAAGGTTGCTCCCGACGGAAGATTGTCCGCCGTAATGACCGCATCGGCTGCATTCACCGCATTGCCTGCGCTGTTTACGCAAACAACGGTATAGCTTTCTGTCCGGCTGCCGCTGATTGGCACTCTGACTGAGGGCGCGCCGTTTATCCTGATACCGGTTATTCCACTGTCGCTCATTTTCCGGAAGGAAATATCCGATACCCACGCCGTACCTCTGCCATCAATATTATACGCAACTGCCGCGCTTATCGCACCGCCCGGCGCAGTAACCGAACCTTTTAATTCTTTCCAGTCATTCGTGGTGCCTGTAATCTTATCGGATTTGACAGTTGATATTTCATTTCCGCTTGCGTCGTAGAAGATAAAGGACAAATACGCGCCCGTATCGGCTGCATGTGTTTGAAGCATGGCGCTGTACTCGTACGCGGTTCCCTGCGAAATATTGTTCAGCTTATCCGAAAGCCAACGCTCGCCGTATTCTTTGCCGGTTGTCGTTTTATCTTCATTATACCCTACTAACATAAGCGATGGATTGCCGTTATAGGTCTTCTCCTTATCCAGTCCGCTGACTTTGGATATCTTCACATCATCAAACCACGCATATCCGTCGGAATTATTCAGTCCGCCCCGATACCTCATTTCCATTCTGACCGTAGAGGCGTTGACCGGCACTACTTCTGTGCCCGACCATTTTTGCCACCCCGCCGCGTTCGCGTTGGAAGCATATTCATTCGGATAATAGCGCAGCATATTCGGTGTCTCGGCAATCGTACCGCTGTTTGAATTAAAATATCTCAAATTTACCCTTACTACACTGTCATCAGTGATATTCTTTTGTTTGAAATATAATTCAAACCGATACGGCATACCGCCCTGTATGCGGGCATCATTGGGAATTTGAGCACCCGGCATATTATGACTCGGATTATATATCAAAAGACTGCCCGAATTTCTGCCGGAGGTGTGATTTTCGTCATTTGCCCAGCGCGTTTCACCGTCAACCGGAGCGCCGTAATCCGTTCTGGTAGATTTCCAGCTTTCCACACCGTTGTCAAAGGTATAATATACAACATCTTTGCCGCTGTTTGTCCAGCCGTAAGGCGCATCGCCGTCATTTGCCGTAAAACTGCCGTTAAAGCCGTATTGCCCCGTTGACTCCGGCTCACCCGCCGTTCCCTTGCGGATTACCGCCGCTCTTTTTACTGCGGTTTTACCGTCCTTTGCGGCAGTAATAATAATATTGCCCTCCGACGCGGACGATGCAATCTTTAAAATGCCGTTTGAGGTAATGCTGATACCCGCACAGGGCGTTCCGTCCTCGTTTGCTACCGTCCAGGCAACCTCTGAGTTCATCACATGATTGTACTGGTCATATACAACCGCAATATACTGATACTGCGCCTCAGCGGAATCGGGAATCACAACCTCCGAATTACCGCTTGTTATCCGAATGGAATTCACTTTTGGCTCCTCCGTCTTGGCAAACACCAAACCGTCAAACCATACATTACCCTGACCGTTCGGATTGGACAGTGTAATTTGACAAATTGTCGCTCCGTCAGGTATTGTTATTTGTCCGTCAATGCTCCGCCAGCCGTTTGCGTCAGCGGCAGACCAGCCATCTGATGCAGAAGTGTTGACCGCATACGCTCCCTTGACATTATAGTTATTGTCCATGAAGGTATAGGTAACCTGCCCGTCAACCACGCCGCTGTCCGGTCTGACAGAAGCGTAATAGGTATAATCACTTTTTGGCTCAACAGAGAAAATATCCGATGTCCACGTCAGAGTATTTGCCACCTGCATAGATTTTTCTCCCTCGTAAACCTGCTGTGTATCAATTCCTTTTGGAATCAATCGGAAATAGTCAATATATCCTGTACCTCTCATTCCGCGGATACCGATATTGACACGCGCCTGTCCGTTTATCTGATTTTCCGTGCCGGAAGTAAATGTGCCGGTGAAGGTTCTCCATTGCCCCTTGGTGAACGGCATAACCTGATCGCCCGTCGCAACCGACGCGAGGAATCCCGTATCCGCCTTGTTGCGGAATTCCATGCCGAGATAAATGCCCTGATTGGACAATACCTGCTCAGAATCCGCTGTCAGGTAATAGTCAAGCATATAATAATACGGAATTTCATACCCAACCTTTAAAAATCCCTCTGTTTTGGAATTGTTGATGCCAACCGCCTGATTGCCGCTGTTCATCAAAGTTTCCGCGTCCTCGTCGGACAGAGCGGTTGAATAGGAAAGTTTCACCGTAGAGTCAATGCCGGACGTTCCTCTGACGCCGCCTGTTTCCTGACCTCCGAGGGCATACCCCTGCGTTCTAGTAAAAAGCGTATTGCCGTTGTTGGTATTGGATTCGTTCCACGGATTGTAAAAGTCCGTTTCATCAAAGTTCAGTTTATATACAGGCACATTCGACGTCCAGTGAGCGGCAAGATAGCTGTCGTCCGTGTCTTCAAAGTCACCGTTTTGAAAACTATCGGGAATCTTCTTCACGGTTACTTTCTTCGTTCCCACAGCGAACGCGCTCTTCGCCGTAAGAGTAACAACACCCTCACCCGAATTACTGTTGATGGTCAGCGCTCCTGTGCTGCTGTTAAAAGTAACGTTGGAGGTTTCGCCCAAATCCGCGCTCCACTCCACCTCCTGGCTCGCGTACAATTCGCCGTGCTGGTCATAAACCGCCGCAGTGTATGACGAGGTATAGCTTGACGCCTGACTGTTGATATAAAGCGTGTCATTTCCCGCAATCTCAACCCGACGCGGCGTGGACGGCAAATCATAAGCAACCGTCAAGTTCGGCATATACTGCGCGTTTTTCTCCGCGACACCCGACATATACATCTTAAAGACGGAACCGCCTCTCGCGTCCAAATCGGCGCTTGTCACAACCAGTTCCACTATGCCGTCCTTTTCTTTGGCATGAGCAAGTACGCTTTCCAGCGCGCTACCTGTAATAGAAAAGGTGTATTTATCATCGCTTACACTCGCGGTGGCAATCGGCGCAATATAAGAATCCCTGCCCTGCGCGTAATTTTGCGCCGCTGTATCATGTCTTGTGCCAAAATCATCAAAACCGAAAACCAAAGAATAGTTATTGCACACTTCCGCTTTGTTTTCCGTATTCAGCCAGTCCGTCTCTATCCATGCGCGGTTATCCGTGCGCTGCTCATCTTTCGGGTCGGCATATTCCCAAAGCCCCAAAGCAATGCTCGCACCCGACTCCTTGTAAGCAGTAAAGGTAATCCCTGTGATTGCGCCGGCGGCATCATTTATCACCTGAGAAAGGTTAAAACGGAACAAGCCCGGCGCCGCTGCTTTCATACCGATTTCCTCAAACTCGGGGTCTATTTTCATCGTCTCCGTGTTTCCAAGTCCGCGCAGTTTCATGGAATGCTCTGCGGGAAAAGTTTCCGGCAAGTCAACGATTTTCTTTTCAATTTTTACCGTTTTTGTTTGTGTAACATTTCCGCATTTCGCCGTCAGCGTCAAGGTCTGGTCGGCAACACCGACCGGAACGGTCACTATGCCGTCTCGAAACGTTGCCGCGCCCTCCCGCGCATCTGTGGAAAATTCCCACACAACTGTCTGCCCGGTCATTTCGTTCCCATTTTGGTCAAGCACCTTAGCGGCATAAACAAATTGTCTCTCCTGCGTTGCAATATAACTGTTAATGCTGTCCGCGCCGATAATCTCAATAGCGTCCGCGCTGAGGCGGTCAAGGAACACTTCTATACTTTCCTGCGCGTCGCCGCAAACCGCCGTTATCGTCACTGTCTGCACAGGCGCATTTTGAGGAATATTCAATTTTCCGTCAGAACTGATTTCCACCGCTCCGTTTGTCACGTTTGATACAGACGACCACGTTACCGCCTGTTCCAGCATAACCTCATCATTTTGGTCATACACCTGCGCGGTGTATTCGTATTCAGCAGGAAAACTGTCCAATCCGCCCAGATCAATTGACTTTTGCCCGCTAATCTCAATCCGTGTCGGGCGCGGAACTTCTTTTTCTTTTTTCTTTATCGCAAGGGATTTAATGTAAGTATGGTCACAGACCGTAAGATTCAGCCATAAATCATTGCCGTGTTTTACACCCGAAAGGTTCGCAAAATCATCGGCAGTAAACGTCAAAATACTAAAATCGCCATTCTTTACCGCGTCATTGCTTTCGTGCGTAAATGTCTCATTGCCGTTTTTTCTGAAAAGTTCTCTGGAATAATCGGATTTACCGTTTCTGATATTAGCGGAAGTTTTCTCCTTTGCGGAATCGAACATATAGCCGGCAAAAAAGTTATGTGTTCTGTTCTTACCGTCGTGCTTATATTCAATGCGTACCGCCTCTACCTCACCGTCCTCCACTGCTCCGATATGATACAGCAAGTGTCTGCCGTCACCAGCAAGATACATAACTCCCTCGCCGTCAAAGGTTGGAGTAAGAGAAGCATCCGACACCTCTGTATCGTAACTATTAAGCGCAATTTCCGTATAACCGTCCCCTTCCTCCGCATGAGGAGAAATAACCGCCATACTCAGCGCTGTGGCAACTGCCACCGCTCCCGCCAAAATTCTTTTCAGTCTGCTGTACATAAAAACCCCGCCTTTCCTATGAGTTTGCGGGCGGCGTTTTCGCCGCCCGATATCTTACTGCATCTCAAATACGACATCTCTGATATTGATGAGATAGGTTGCGTTCCACTTCACGCCCGTGATGCTCAAGGTATTCTCGCCTTTGTTCAAATGCACCGTGCCGACATCTGAATAATTGTAGATTGCCCAGCCCTCGCCGTAGGGGAATTCCTTGTCAAAGCTCTCACCGTTCAGTGTAAATCTGACCGTTCCTCCGGCGCTGGTTGACGCGCTCGAATTTATCCTCATCAGGTAATCACCCTCCACAGGAGCGTCTATGGTAAACACGATTTCCTGTCCCTCAACGAAATACGCAATATTTTCTATTCCGTCAGTTTCCTCTCTCTCCAATGCACCGCCGTTCAAAACAGCGTCCTCAGCGGATACTTTTACCATCATACCGGAGTAATCAATTCCGCTGTCTCCGGCATCATATTCCGCGTGAAGTTTGGGCGCGTTCACGCCGGCGGTATATATTTGCGGCTTATCATCATTCTGACCGTAATCGTCATAATTCACTGTGGTAATAAAGAACTCAACCATATTGTTCCCGTTCGCCTGCGCCAGAATCTCGTCAACGGTGTCCGTAATATCAAACACATATTTATTCTGCTCGGTTCTGGGAGAGTGCGCAAGCGGAGCAACTTTCTGCTCGTTCGGCACTGCCATGGTTGTGTTGCCCCAGGTAGGCAGGGTCGCGGTAATGTTGGATACAACCGAATTATAACCCGCCGTATCATCTCCCGCCACTGCTGACCCGTTCAGATTTTTGTAGTACAACGGATTATTCCATTCCGTCTTGTCCGCGCCGTAGGTGTAAAGCCACAATCCAAGTTCATTCTCCTTTGTGCCGTTCTTCACCCATTGCGCCTCTATATACAGTTTTTTCAATTTCTCCCGCTTTTCCTTAATATCCGAAACGTCATATCGCAGTACCATCGCAAACCCTTGCGCGCCCTGAATTTCATTAAACAACTTCAACCCTGTAGCGGCATCGTCCTCCTCCATATACTGCGCGCCTGAACCATACAGACGATACTGCATGGAATTGGCATTCTGCGTGTTTCTGATTTGCACCGCCGCGTTGTAGTAATACTCCTGCTCCGGAGATGCCGTGGACGTACCGCTGATTGCCTCCGGAACTTCCCGCATATCCTTATTATACACACGGTCAAGCACCGAAAGGATTTCCGCCCTCGTCACGCCGCCCGCAGGCCGCCAAGAATCGTCCTCGTAACCGCTCAGCACACCCGAAAGATATGTCTTTATCACATATTCCCGATAAGCGGGGGTGATGTCTCCCGCGTCGGCAATATATTGTTCAAATTGTGTCAAATCTTTGGGATAATACTCTCCCGTCATAAGCGGCAGTACCGCCTTGGCGGTCTGTTCCCGCGTCATTGCCGCGTCAAAGTCGGCAAAATCATTCCTCTCAATAATTCCTTTGTCCATCATCTCCCGAATGTACGGCAGTGCCCAGCTTCCGGTTGAAATGGTATAGTTGATTCCCTGAATGGCAGATACAATGCGGCAAAACTCAGAAACCGTCACGCCGTCATCCGGACGGAACGTACCGTCAGGATAACCGCTGATATAGCCGTTCTCGGTATATTTTTCTATGACCGCCTCCGCCCAGTGTCCCTGAACATCGCTGAATTTCGCATTGTTGCCGTTTCCGGCAGTGGCTGTACCTGTACTGCCCTCTCCGCTGCTCTCCTGATTTTCGGTTTCCTCAAAAAATGCCGCGCAGGTAATTTTTTGATGATGGATATTGGTTTCCTCCTCTTTCAATATGCCGTCATCATCAATTTCCTCATTCTGCGTTTCGCTCATCGCGCTTTCTACCTTAACATAATTGTATGCGCTGTCGGAATCAATCGTTTCCTCATTCCATGCCGCTTTTATCGGGGAAGAAATTTTCGCGAGTTCCACCCAAGCTGTTCCGTCATTGGAACCGTACACCGTTATCGGCGGATTGATTTCCTCCGAATCGGAACCATATACATATGTCCGAAACATCGTCAGCCGCTTTGGTTCCTCCTCGCCGAAATATAAGGTAAAATCCGCGTCATACGCGCCTCTCGCGGAAGTCACGCTGTTATCCGAGCCTTTTTGATAATCAAACAGCGCATTCATCAGCTGCTGCTTTGTCACGTTACTCTCTGTTTCGTATATCATATCAAGGTCAATCACAGCCGCCCCCGATACCGCGTCGCTGTATTTCAAATCCGACCGCACCGCGGCGAAACCTGTACTCCCTGCAAGGAGCGAAAAAGTCAAAAACGTACAAATAATTTTACTTAATCTGTTCATTTTTCAACATCCTCCAAGTTTAAAATAACCGTCTCCTGCGCCGCCACAGTAATTTCACCGTTCAAATCAATCATATTACCCGAAACAATATCTCTTGCGGCACGGATATCCGCGCTGAAATCAATCTTCATGCTCTTTTCCTGATCGGACACATTGGAAATGATGATATACTTGCCGTACTTCGCAATATCCGCTCTGCGCAGTCCGAGCGGCGAGGTCATATAAGCGCATCCGACAGAAGAATATTCGTCCCGCATCATATGATACCGAAACACCTCAGAGGTAGTCGCGACCTCGCGGCTTCTTGTATTGTCTTTGTACTCACTCCGCCAGTTCATCGTACAGCGGAATATTTCGTTATCGCGCAATTTCCACGCATACGATTCGGCAATCGCGTCGTCAAACACATAATCTTCATGCGTCCACGGCTCATTCGGCAAATAAATTCCCGACCCCAAATCAAAACGCCCGATGTCCACACCATTCTCATACAGTTTTTGCAAAATCAACTGCGCCGCCTGCGCTCTGGTACAAAGAGTGGAATACGGAATTTCCGTCGTGTTGCCAAACGCATTGTTCAGCCATCTTTCAAAGGTCGCCCGGTCAATCCTTTCGTCAGGACAGAATATCAACTCGCTTTTTCCGTCAATAATCCCTTTCCACGCAAGCGTGACAATCGCGCTTTCCTCTTCCATCCCGCTGATATCCGCAAATGTTTTGTATCCCTGCGACGCCTCTTTTATCTTATCACCCACCATATTAAACATCTGTATCACATAATACAAATCCCTTGAATCTGTGGTAATGGGTGCACGGTAAATTTCGCCGTATTGGATATACAATTCCAATTCCCGCAGAGCGTCTTTGGAGCCCGACCATATCGCGTTGAAATTATTCCATGCCGTATATTCCACACGTCCGGGCGAATAGTTATTACGCGTATTGATGGCGTCCTCTTTTCTTATCGCGATATACCCCTCCGAATCGGTAATCGTTTCCTGAAAATAAGTGAGAGCGTTCGCCGCCGCAACCGCCTTTTTCTTGATATTCTCATCGCCGGTCAGCATCGCGAGGTCAGCAGACATAGACGCGCCGTGCATACCGTAGTTACCGTCGTAAGCGCCGTTGAGATGCCCGTGCGTTTCCATCGACAAACCCTTAGGCGAAATCTGAATACTGTCATGCGGGGCAACCAGCAACCCCGTCGCGGTGTACCACCACCACTTCATCGTATCTTTATCACGGCATCGGGAAGGATTAAGTATTTCAAGGCATTGCTCCGCCGCCGTTCCCGCGATAATGTTAAACAAATCCTGATTGATAGACGTTCTTCTTGAAATATACTCAAACATATAATAGCTGATATTGACAAACATATTTTCATAGGCTTTTGCCCGCGTTATCATCGGCGTAGCGGGGTCTAAATCATCATCAATCAACTGTTCCATATAACCCATACGCTCCATCTCGTCATGAAGCATCAAAAATACTTCGCCCACGGTGCGCTCGCCCGCATTAATTGCGTTTGTGGACGGCGTTCTCTCCGGTCCGCCAATCCATGCCTTATTGTTCGCGTCATTAAATCCGCCGTTCGACCCCTGCGCGCGGCACATAAAGTCCAGCCATGAAACGCAGCGGTCTACCAATTCTTCATCATGGTAATATTTTGACCATTCGCTGTCATACGCAGCCGCCAAAACACGCATACCTTTCATACTTTCGCTGTTAGAGCCTACGCACTTGTTGTAGTAAACGTTTTTGCACCAGTTTTCCCATGAGCCGTGGCGCATACTGTTCGTGCCTTCCATACACGCGCCCTCCGCGCCTGCGGGAGATAACCCCTCCGCAACCGCTTTGTCCCATTCCTCGCCATAGTTCTGGCGGGAAAAGATGACCTCAACGCCCTTATCCATTTCGTTAACCAAAAAATCATAAGGGGAAAGTCCGTTGGGTGACACCTTGGTTTTGGTCAAATCATACCGCTTGACCGTCGCCGATTTATCGTCGCTCTGCGGGATATACTCCGCCTCGGTATGCGTCGCTATCTTGTAAAGCTGTCTGGAATATTCCTGCGGCGCGGCATACTTCGTTGTGCCGTAGGTGTTGTATTTTCCGTCATTATATATCTTTAACTTCACTTTTGTTCTGCCCAAAGTCGCCTGCGGCGGAATACGCACCGTTCCGTAATAATAAGAACCATTCTGCGCCTGCTCATGCATGAAACTGTCAATCGCCGGCCATGTGTTTAAATAGTCCAGCTGAAAGGTTCCGTACTCGTCCGCGAACATCAGATGCTGCTGGTCTTTCTGCGGAAATTCAGACCCCCACATTTTCACCGTCAAATAGTTCATCTTCTCCGGATCAACGGCAATCTCAAACCATGCAGGCTCTCCCGGATAAAGCTGACGATAAGTATCCCCCAAGCCTCCGAAGCCTACCGCGCTGTTCGGCGCGTCAAAATTATGCGCCCGCTCCGACTCCTCATTGCCGAGTATAATTGTATCAAGTATCGCAGGCGACATTGCCTGATTGTAATCAATATCTATCGAAACGGTATCTGCGTCGGACTTTTTGACTGTCACGCCGTTGTAATGCTCGGTGTCCGGTTTTGTCACCAAACCCGTCAGCACAGGTGTGACCTCAATGTCATCTACCGCATATGTACCGAGCGAACATCGGAACCCGATATTCATTCTCAGTCTGTCGCATTCCTCCGGTAACGTGGTTGTAAAACTGTAATATTTCCACTCACCGTCGGTATTCTCCTTAATATCAAAGGTCTTGGTAAAGCCGGAACCCCTCAGTTCCGTGCCGCCGCTGTACGCGCTGACACCGAGCGTTGCGCCGTGCGTATTATTAAAGCGGGAATAATCTTTCAGATAATACCAAAATGATACCTGATAAACTCCCGGCTCCAGCTTGAACATAAATTCTCCCGATTTGCTGTTGGAAAGGTAGGTATTGTTGGAAGGTTCTTTGTTCTGCGAAACGGAATAGAACTTAAAACTCTTACTGCCCGAATGCGCAATTTCATCTGTGATGCCGACCTCGGCATCACCGCTCCGCGTCACATATCTCCAATAATCCGTATCTGTATCCTCAAATCCGGTACGGTAGCTTTCCGCCACGTCGCCGCTCGCCTGCGTCTTGGAAACAGGATTGATTTTGACCTGCGACTTATCAATCTTATACAGCGCAATGTCATCAAAATTCACCTGTCCGGTCGCGGCACAGAACCCAATCTTTACCGTCAGCCGCTCTGCCTGTTTTCCCGTTTCAATATAAAGGGAAAGATCCTGCCACTGACCGCTTTCCTCCTTTTCGGAGGCAATGCAATACTTATACGCTTCCAACACAGCGCCTGTGCCGTCCGTAATCTCATATGCCACATACGCGCCGCCGTCTGTGCCGTTGCGCCTTTTATAGTTGTTCAGCAAATAGCTGACGTCCAGCCTGTAATACTGCCTATACGCAACGTCAAAGCTCTTTGTCATCTCCCGCCGCTCCTCGCTGTTAGACACTGCGGATGTGGCAGAAAATCGATATGACCCGCTCCCTGTTTTGGAAAGGCTGTCTCTGCCGGACATAATGGTTCCGTTGCTGCTGTACATACTCCATGTTTCATCACCGTTCTCAAAACCGTTTGTATATACAATTTCATCTTGTGCCGCCATCACCGGAAGCGCTGCCGTCAGCATCGCCGCCGCAATTATAACTGCTCCGAACCGTCTGCCTATTTGCACAAAATACCCCTCCTTATTTTTCGTATTACTATGTTTATCATTTTAACATACAAAAATGGATTTATCATCTCTGAATTTTCACACTCTTATTTTATTTTATCACTTTCGCGCCACGTGACTGATACATAAGCCTCCATTTTAAATGTTCCTCATCTACGTTACACTGTCTTTTCTTGTTTTGCAGCCTTGTCAACATTTGAAATTTAACTTTTCTCTCTGTTTTTTATCGCAATCACTGAATCAAAGAATCCCCGACGCGCATACATCAGGGATTCTTCTCATATCCTTATTCTTTTTTCATACCGTTATTTTACGCCGACAGCGCATAATGATTTCATGCTGTCAAGACTTTGCCATAACATTACTTTTACAGACGACGCACCGTGTGCGTCAAAGTTCTGAGGATAAAACATCTGCTTGCCGGCATCGTCAAACACTATCGTCTGAACATCACTGCACAGCAATCTTCCCCACGCGTCATACGACGCAAAAATCAACGTATATTCTCCGCCCTGCGCCACAGACACCGCAGCATTTCCGGCAACATATTTTACACTGTAGCCGGTCGGCATGGGATTTTCGGAAGCAGTTACTGTTCCGAACGAATGAAAGCCGACAATTTTTAAATCTTTGTTAAGCGCCTCGTCATAGGAACAATCACGCACCTCGCCAACCGACAAATACCCGACCACACCGCCGATATACTCTCCCGTACCCGAAACTGTGCCGTCATTTTGGCAATCTAAGATACTGCTGCCGCCATTGAAACCGACTACACCGCCTACCCAGCCTTTACCTGAGACGTTTCCGCTGTTGTCGCATTCAAACATAATATCTCCGTTTTGCAGGAAGCCTGCCACACCTCCCGCACAATCTACAGCGTTGTGTACCGCACCGCTGTTACTGCCGCCTATTATAACGCCATATGAGCTGTACCCGACAATACCGCCAACATAATTCTTCGACTCGTCCGCCGTGTACGAAGCAACCTCCGCGTTGCTAAACACTTCGCCGCCTTTGTTGTCACTGTTCCGTATTGTGCCATTATCAAGGAATCCCACAATACCACCCAGCTTGTTGCGGAATCCGTCCGAACCATTCTCTATTTTGCCTGTATTTTCGCAGTTCTCCACCACGCTGTCAATGTTATGCGCCGTGATACCGCCCGCATAAGTTTCCTTGTTATTGATTTTTATATTTCCGCTGTTTGCGCAGTCTGAAATTACACCGCCCGCGTTCAGCGTTCCGGCAATGCCGCCCGCCTCTCTTTGCGCCGTAATATTTACACTGCTGCGGCAGTTTTTAATATTGCCGCTGCACCAGCCCGCAATCCCTCCGGCAACCGAGCTTGCGGTTATTTCTCCCGACACCGTAAGATTTTGTACTGTGCCGGTAACGATACCAAACAAGCCCTGCGTGCTGTCAGTTCCGTTTATATAAAGTCCGTTGATACTATGATTGGCGCCGTCAAATGTACCCGCAAACGGTTTCACACCGCCGATGTCCTGCGTGCCGATTGGCGTCCATGAACCGCTTGTCTGATTATATTTGGCCGATAAATCAAGGTTGTTGGCAAGCGTTACGGTCTTGCCCGCGTAGCTGTGTCCGCCGTTGACAATCTCGGAAAATCTCTCCAAGTCATCAACGGTTTTGATTTCCGTCACCAATTCGCTATCCGGCAAATACTCGGCGGATTCCGTTATGGTAAGCGACGGCCTTGCCGCGAGAGTTGCCGCGCCGTTTACCGAGTACACGTCATTTCCGCCGCCCGTACTGTAAACCATCAGAGTAATAATCTTGTCTGAACTTTGAAAAAGCGCTTTCTTTACTGCGGCTGTAACATTAAAATTACAAGTCTTGGTCGTCCCTGTCGAATCGACATAGTACTCTTTCAATATCCCGTTTGCCGCGGTTGACGCGTCATTTCCATCGGGAATAATCAAAGCCTGATGATTTTCTCCATTCAACAGCGATACCGTCGCGGTCGCCCCCGCAGCGGTTGTGTATCGGAAAGCGGATATATTGGTATCGGTCGTTCCGTCGATACAGAAATCCTTTGAAATTTTACCCTCATTCCAATCATTATTCGGTACAACAAATACCGCCTTAGTATTTAATGTTGCATTTTTAGTCAGACTAAACCCAATTTCCGCATTCGATATGATATCAGCATTATAATTAGACAAATCAAACTTTACAAACGTAACTCTGTTTGCGCCTATTACAAGGTCCGGAGATTGCAGTTGTCCATTATCACGGATAGAAACACTATTGGTTGCCGCAATACGGCTCGTACCGAATGCGGATTCTTTTGTGTATTCCACCGATACGGCGACAGGCTCGGCAGGCATGATAAAACTGCCGTCTTTTATCTCAACCTCGCTCTCATCGGCTTTCTTTACCGTTATATCAGCGGTATATCCTATGTTCGCACCGCTGTTTACCGTAACTCTGCCGCCCTCCTTTGCGTAAGCCGTTCCGGTTTGATAAGTATCGTTGCCCACCGTCACGGAAATTTCACCCGCCGGATTTTTGTCCGCGCTGAAAGATATCGCATAGGACGGAGCAGCGTTAACCGCTATCGCGACTACCTTGGAATACGCCGCCTCACCTTTTGTTACGGTCATCCTTACGTTTGCCGTTTTCGCGCTGCCGGCATAGGTCGAATTATATGAGATTACATTATTCTCCACTTTCACAATCCCGACATCGTCCGCCGCTGAAAGCGTTACCGTTGAACCACCCGTCACCGCGGGCGCGGATACCGTGTTGTTCTCCGTAATCTCCGCCTGTGACAGCGCCGTATTTGCCGCAAGGAAGTCGGCATACGCGCTTGTGTAATCCGCCTCATCCGTATAGGTAAATATTATCTGCGGATATACCCATTTGCTGTAATCGGTTGCGCCGCCGCTGTATAGGAACGGAACCGCGCCGCCGTTCAATCTTCCGTTGTTTGCTATATTGCAGGTTGCGTACTCGGTTTTATTAGCATTTCCGCTTGCGTATGCCAAATGCAGAGAAAGCATATTATCAACTGCGCCTATCACTTCGCCCGTAATATCTATATTTGTCTGCCAGTTCGCAAGCGCCGACGGATATTCGGTAACACTTGTTATTGCTTGCAAATTAGTATCTTTATTAAAATCATCTGTGCCAACTCTCGGCACATTGAACTGCGCTATCGGTGTTCCATCTGTCGTATCGGTAAAATTACTGTCTATTAAAAATATCGTTTGCTGCAAATTAGTTTTGCTTACAACAGGCGTCAAACGCAGCTCCGCACTTTTAATAACCTTATCAGCCTTATCCTTTGTTGACAAATCAAATTGTAACGCTCCGCTCCGTGCGCCCTTTGTCACCTCGAATATGCCTGATTCTGTAGCGTCAGATATTGCACCGCTGTCGCTTCTGATTTGCCCTACCTTAGACGCGTATATCGTCCATTCTCCGCCGTTGGATATATCGCCGACTGCTCCATTATCGGGCGTGGGAGCGTCAAACGCCATAACAGGTACAGACATTATTCCGGCAGCGCTTGCCGCAACCGCCGCCGCGGTAATCCCTGACAAAATCTTCTTAGCAAATGTATGTTTCAATTTCATTTCCCCCTTTCTCCTATTACCGCCGCAATCACGGTCTTTCCTCCCCCAAAATCTCCAGTTTTGCAATATCAAGCTGTGAACCCGCCTGCGGAATAATCTTTACATATCGCCCGATAATATTGTCCTGTCCCTGATTGGGGTCATGCTGATTCGCGAGCCAGTTCGATTTTACACGCTTATTGCGTTCCGCTCTTGTTCTTGAATTAACCGCGCCTACTCCGTGTTCGTCTGTATGCCCTGCACTCCAGTCCTTTCCGTCCTTTGAAACAAAAATGCGGTAGTCGTGTATCAGAGCGGGATTTGCCCATGTAATACGAACACAGTTCACATGGCGCTGCGTCCCAAGGTCAATCGTAATGCCATTTCCGGTAAGAGTTTTATCACTTTCGTTATAAACGGGATTGCTCTCACTGATTGGTGAATACCATACCGTGTCCGCATTATCATCCAGCACCGCCGCCGGCTCGGAATCTTGCTCGGAAACCTCCGCGCTCGCCGATGCACCGCTTACCCGCGCGTAATCGTAATATTCGGGCCATATATCCTCCGGCACGACAGACGGGTTGTAGATATACTTGGACTCTCCCGCGTTTACAAATTTAATGTTTTTTGTGTTATTGCCGATATTGATATGCGCGTCCGACGCGCTGCGGGCAACCACTCCGTTGATTTTAAGATTTTCAAATGTAACATTTTGCGTAATCTGATTTACTCCGTCACTGGTTTTATAACCCTCAATTCTTCCGTCAAACGTTGGGTCGGTATTTTTATAGTCTATATCTTTAAAATAGATGTTGTTGATTCCCTTGCCGGGATATGTATAAGTGCCATACCTGTCCTGCGTCGTGATAAACAGTTCCACCACCTTATTCGCCATATAATCCCGTATACGAATATTATTAAAATAGATATTTGTAACCATATTCCCCTCGGATACGTCCATACGGATAGACTGCGGCATTCTGTTCAAACTGCCGTCGCCGTTTGTTTTAAACGCGTATTTATTATAGGTAAGTATATCGATATTCTCAAAACGACAGTTATCTATGACCCGTCCGCCGTTGGGTGAGGAACTGTCGCCGTGTGTGCCGAAGTGGATAGGTCTTGCCAAGTCCGGCATCAGCACGCAGTCCCTTACCTTTATATTTCTCACATTGCCCGTATCGCCCCAGTAATTGCCTGTCCAGCGCGGACCGTAAATTGCGATACAATCATCATTTCCACGGAAAAAGCAACCCTCAACCGTTATGTCCTCGGAACAGAAAATATCCATACTATCGCCCCATTTATGGCGCGCGATGGATTTCAAGTCTTTCACATAAACATTTTTACTGTTCGCGATATTTATGAAGTATCCGCCGTTGTCCTTCCAACCGTGATTTAACCCCATAATCCCCTCGATATAAGTATTTACGGTGTCATTCACCGTCATGGATGCCGCAAACGGTCTGTAAATCATTCCGCGACCGATAAGCTTGGCGTTTGTTGTAAAATCCATATCCAATGTTCCCTGAATGACGGCGCCGCCCTCCATGTACCATGTCTGATTGCTGTTGATATAACTGGTTCTGTACCCGTCACCGTTGGAATAAAAGCCCGGTTTTATATATACAACATCAGTGGTATAGCTTGCCGCAAGGTCATCACCCTTGGACGCATCCACCACCGTCACACTTTTGCCCTGCGCTTCCAGTTCCTCTACGGTCGGAAAATTTATCGGTTTGTCCGCCCAAATCTGAAGATTGCGTCTTGTGTCGCCGTTCGGGTCCAATACTACTCTCTGTCCGGGATTCACCGTAAGCGTTATCACGTTGCCGCCAACTTGATAGTCCAGGTCGATTCCGTAGCTTTCGGGATATACCTTGGTTTCATCATTAAGACCGTTCTCTATATTGTCCAATCCGTCGTTACCGCCGATGCAGGTCACCTGCACCTCAACAGGGCCGTCACAGTCAAAATAGGTCATTGCCGCTTGTCTTGTACCGTTGCTCATAACCTGTACCCTATAAACATCTACGTCCTGCCACTCGCCCTCCGGAGTATCTGCCGGACGCGCCTTGACAGTATATGTTCCACTAATGTCTACTCCGGCAGGAGCTTTATAGGTGATTAGTTGTGTTTTTCCTGCCACGCCGCTTGCTGTTCCGATTGCGGAACTGCCCGTATCATCGGCAGCCGGCACGGTAAATGAACCAAGCATGACCGCCGCAGTCAGCGCCGCTATGCCTGTTACAAAGAATCTTTTTAACATTGCGTTCCCCGCCTTTCGCATTTTGATAATTCCATTATATTGCGTCCGCAACCTATATTCAATTTCAAATTTTTAATATTTTATTGGAATTTTAACAATGAAGTGTTTTTCAATTTGCCCAAAAACTTGAAAAAAGGAGGTATCGTACAGCAAAACGCCGGAACGATAAAAATTTTATGAAACAAAAAAAGTCCTCAGAACATCTATTGTTCTAAGGATTTCAAGTGAACGAACCGAACGGCTTAGATACCCCCAAACACTAAAAACATCTTTTTCCCTTTTGACAAAGGAGGGCGGGGCTCCCGCAAAACAGTTTTATCGTTTTGTGGAAAAGAGGAGCTGCGACGGCATGAGTGAGTCGGTGACTTTTTTACAAAAAAGTCACTGCGAACGATATAAAATCCGCAGTGACGTAGTGGTGCGCCATCAGGGACTCGAACCCCGGACACCCTGATTAAGAGTTCGTCCGCCTTATTATACAATTTCTCTCTAAAATTGCAAAAACCTTATAACAAGTAGGGTTATACAGAATTTGCAATTTTCAAAAAATTTACATTTTGCTGTCTTTTTTATCTGATAAAGGATATTTTATCAGACGATTCTTAGACAGGTCTTAGATGAAAAATTGGACTTTTCTATATAATAAATGGCAAAATCTTAATAGATATATAATTCTGTAATGGGTAACAAATTAAAACGTTTTTTGATATTATATCATCGCAATGATGTGATATCAAATATAACATTATGTGATACATAAATTAAAATGCGCCTTGACATTATATCATTGTAATGATACAATGCCAGTATAACATTACAATGATAGAGGAGGGCTTATGGATACTGTTACACTTTTGCATGGTTCAGACCATATTATAAAAAAGCCGGATATTCAGCATGGTAAAGAGCATAATGACTATGGGCGCGGTTTTTATTGCACGAGAGAATATAACATGGCGCAGGAATGGGCGTGCAAGCAAAATACGGATGGGTTTGTCAATCAGTATGAAATAGATATGACCTCGTTGAAGATATTAAATCTTATGGATGGCAAGCACAATATTTTAAATTGGCTGGCACTGCTGCTAAAAAATCGCGAGTTCAGCTTATCGAGCGAGATCGCGATAGACGCGCGGGAATATCTCATAGCAAATTATCTGGTTGATGTATCAGAGTATGATATTGTTGTCGGATACAGGGCAGACGACTCCTACTTTTCATACGCGGTTTCTTTCGTCCAGAACGGACTGTCATTGCGAGGGTTAAATCAAGCTTTGCGGCTTGGAAAATTGGGAGAACAAACTGCATTAGTTTCCGATAAATCATTTGCCGCGCTTCAATTTATTGACGCGAAACCGGTAGATAAAACCGTATATTACCCTAAGTTTGTGGCTCGCGATACGAAAGCCAGAGAAACCTATCGTAAGGATATTAAAAAGCGACAATCCTATAGAGAGGACATCTTTATTCTGGATATACTCAGAGAGGAGATGAAGAATGATGATCCGCGCATACAACGAATTGTATCTGAGTGACGCAAAAGAACGTTTAGCGGATATGTTTGACTACGCAATCTGTATAAACAAGGAAGACAGCGATGTTTTTTCGGAACTTTTTCTCCGGTCAGGATATGCTGAAAAGTTTGAACGCGGCAACCCAGCGGTAATATCAGGTATGTCAGGCGTTGAAATTGCCAAAGCTGTTTTACGCTTTGCGTACGGAGCGGATGAACCGTTAAAAGAACCGAAATTTTCGGGGGAACGCTCGCCGGAATATTGGGCAGGTTGGGCATTAGCGGAATATCAGTGGCATACCTGCCATAAATTTAAAGATATTTTTAAAAGGGTTCCTCTTTCGCAAATAATAGAGATGTATCCGCTGTATCACGAGATGGATATCAGCAGATTTATAGAAGACTTTGAAAAACGATACGATGCCGTCATAACAGAAACAAAACTAAAAACAATCCGAGAAAGCCGAAATCTTTCTCAAACGGAACTTTCCAAGATTTCAGGTGTAAAGCTACGCTCCATACAGATGTATGAGCAAAAAATAAACGATATAGATAAAGCACAGGCGCAGACCCTATACAAATTATCACATGTATTAGGTTGTAGTGTAGAGGATTTGCTGGAACAGCCTATGAAAAAGTAAAAATAAAACAGAAAATCGAAACGCATTCGTTTTTAAATTGACGGATGCGTTTTTTATATATATAAGTCAAAATCCGAATTGAGGTGAGAAAACTGAAGATAGCAAGTATGTTAGGACAGCAGGAGACGCAGGAGGAAATCGGACAGTTATTGAAAAAAGATAACCTAAAATTCTCCGAACCCGATTGTGAGACAGAGATAGAACTTCTTACATTGTTGGAACATGTACCGGACTTGGATGTATTGCTCATTTATTATCCTGTCATTACTTCGGGCACGGAACCGCTTTTTACACAAATTCGAGAAATTGCGCCAAAGACCAGAATAATCTTGATTATTCCGCAGAAAACTCACATCGACTGCGCTTTGGGTGAAGATAATCCATTCAGCATCTATGACGTTCTCTATGAAAAAAAGTGGTTGGATTTAAGTCAGGTTTGCGCGGCAATTCGAAAAGGTCGCTTGCCGGAAATTACTAGATCGACGGACGCCGTAGACGATATAATCGAAACGGATCAGTCCCCCATTGAGTCGCCAAACATTCCGGCAGAACCCGAAAATATTGCTGACGAAACAAAGGAACAGACTCCTCCGCAGATAACAGACTATCTGCCTACGCCCGTTCTACCTCAAACGAAAATCGGCGTATTTGGGTTGTCTGCGGGAGCCGGTGTTTCCACTTTGACAGAAAAGTTACACCGGTTCTTCGGACTATGCAGCCTTTCATCTGAAATAGTATGCTCCAAAGATATCAACGAAGAAAACCCATGCAAAAATGAGCAGTTTACTATTTTGGATTTAGGCGTACCGTTCCGTATCTCTGAGGACGGAAGATTTTTGGGAATGAATCGATCCTGCACACCGGAACAGATAACACTGCTGAAAGAATGCAATTTTAAGATATGTATGGAGCGCTTGGAAGAAAACAATCCCAATCAGGAAAAGCGAGTGCGGACATTTCTGCGCAATTTCTATTTTCAACAGTTTATGCAAAACGATGTAATTCTGTTGCTGAACCGCTCTCCGGTTTTTCATGAGATACCGGATACCATTAACGTTTTCGCGCGTGATGACCCTGCGCTGCCCTATCTCTTTTGCGACATATTTTTTATGAAGGAGGAAAAATTACCATGAATATACCAAAATTCAGCCGCTTGAAAGATAGTCGTCTGATTATTGGCGCAGTATGTATTCTCGTTTCCGCAGCGCTTGCATTCGGAATTCTGCCGCAAATATACAGAAGCAAGAACCGGACTATAAGAATCTGCCGTCTGCGCTCAAATATTCCGAGCGGAACTTTGATTGAGGAGAATATGCTTTATGAGTCAGAAATAGGAAGCTATGGCTTACCGGAAGGCGTTATAACAGATAAAGCGGAAATTCTCGGCAAATATAGTAAGACAGAAATATCCGGCAAGGACTTACTGTTCGCAGATCGGTTCGCCGAGTATATGTCCGATGCAAGACTGGACAAACTCATGGCAGAAAATATGCGGTTAGTTACTGTGAGTTTAGACAATACCGCTTCCGGCATTGCGAACCATCTGCAAAAAGGAGACAAGGTGTCCGTTGTCACTTATAAAGACGACACAAAGCTTTCAGATATAGACCCGGAACTGCAAAATATGGAAGTATATGATATAGAAACTTCCGATACCAGAAGCGTCAGTCAGGCGGCAGCAGAGGAAAACGAAACCGTAATTCCCGCAACCGTCACTTTGATTGTGACGGAAACACAGGCGAAAAAGCTGGTTGCTGCCGAGTATGGCGCTAAAATACATATTGTGTTCGAGAGACGGGGAGGCAGAGTCAATGAGTAGAATTATTACCACATGGGGCGCAGGGGGCAGCGGTAAAACGGTTACGGCTGTCAATCTTGCCCTCGCCTTTGCGGAGCAGAACTACATAACAGGATTGATTTCCTCTAATCTGCTCTACGGTGAACTACAATCCATGCTTGGCATTACGATTCCCGAAGAAAGGAGTTTACCTCAGGCAATCAGTAAGGGAACTACCAAAGACTGCTTTGTACAGATTCCGGCGAACTCGCATCTGTATCTGATGGAAATCCCTAACGGGATTGACGCTCTGCTTACCACTAATATTGCAATGGCACAGATAACGGAACTAATGGACGACGCAGCAATGCGTTTTGATGTTTTAGTAGTTGACGGCTCTTCCGACCTGAATAATCCCATCAGCGGCGTTGCCCTGATACGGAGCGATGCCATCTTAATGACTACCCAGCTATCTATTAAGGATACGCTGTGGCTGAAAGGAATGGAGAAAATCATACATCTGCTGGGACTGCGCGCGAAAATCAAGTATTTATATAATATGACTCATTCTGAACAGTATGTAACCGGCTCAGCGGATATTTCAGCGGCAATTCCGTACCTCCCCAAAATGCAAAAGCTAATCAACGAGGCAACGCCCGCGTTATCGCTGAACAGTAAAGCGATACACGATTACAGAGCCGGGATATACGCGATAGATATTTTTTAATGAGGTGATAACAATAGCAAACACATTTTCTATCCACGAGTTGATTTATTATGTCAATGAAAACGCCAACGCATTGCAGGATACTACTTCCGCCAAAACAGAATACAAGGAAGCGCTGAACAAAATACGCGCTATCATTTCTCAAAATCACGCGGAAGAGCTGGTGAATGTTATCCGTTCCGCCGAGGCAAGCGTTCGACTGAAAGAGTTGATTACAAGATATTTGAACTTGAACCGGCTGTATGTGGAGGGAATGGAGAATATTACGGAACTGACCGACCGAATTTATGATGATATGGCAGGGTTCGGTATTCTTTCAAAATATATTTGGGACCCGAACATTGAGGAAATCAATGTGAACGCCTGGAATGCCATTGAGGTAATTTACTCCAATAACCGTCACGTTCTGGTTGACGAAACATTTGTAAACGCTGAAGATTGTGTTGATAAAATAAAAAAGATGGTCTTACTCGGCGGAAGTGTTATTGATGGTTCCAATCCGATTGTTGACAGTTTTATTGGGGAAGGCACCCGAATTTCAGCGATTATTCCGCCCTGTACCGACCCGTCCGCCGGAGCGATTGCATCTATTCGCCGCCAAAAGCCAAGCAGTATCAGCCATGAAACACTGATACAAAGCGAAACCGCGATTGCTGAGGAACTGGATTTCCTGTCTCTGTGTGTAAATCACGGCGTTTCAGTAGCCTTGGCAGGTCAAACAGGCAGCGGCAAAACAACTGACCTTGCCTATCTGCTTGCCTGCCTTGACCGTAAAAAGCGTATTTATACCATTGAGGATACGCGAGAGCTGAATATTATGCAGCTAAAAAATGGGCGTATGATAAACCGAGTCATCCATACGGTAACATCAGATGAACGCGTTTCAATGAACGATTTGTTAAAAACCGCGCTCCGTTTTCATCCGGATATCATTGTACCGGCAGAGATGCGCGGCGCGGAAGCATTTACCGCAATGGAAGCAGGCAGAACCGGACATACCATCCTGACAACTCTGCACGCAAACAGCGCTAAACGGGCATATCCGCGAATACTATCCATGTGCGAACAGGCAGGGACAGGCTTGTCAGAGGATATTCTTCTGGATTTTATCTTAGAGGCAATTCCTGTTGTCCTGTTCAAGCGTCTGCTGCCGGACGGGCGGCGTGTGTATGCGGAGATTTTTGAAGGTTTAGGCGTAGAGAACGGAAAGGTGGTTGGCAATATCCTGTATAAGTATGAGGTGCAGGAGAACATTATAGACAGAGAGACCGGAACTGTAAAGGTAAAGGGCAGGCACATCAAAGTGAATCCGCCGTCGGAAAAATTGTTGGAACGGTTGAGGATTGGCGGGGCAAGCCGGACAGACCTGAACCGCTTATACGGGAAGGGGCGCTCCGATTGACACAATACATCATCATACTAATATTTGTACTCCTTACAGCGGGTACTTTTTTATTGCTGAAAATTAACCCGTTTCAGAGGAAAAGGTATGTATCCCTATCCCGAAAGATGATAAACGAGAAACGCAAAAAAATTGATTCCCGGTATGCGCGGTTGAACTGGCTGGAAAAGCAAATAACGCGTATCGACCATACCATTCGTATGTGTAACAGTACACGCAAATTTTTTCTTCTGCTTGTATTGTGCAGCGGAGTCGGCGGGTTGGGATTGGGACTGTTTTTGTTCAGCGACCTTGCGCTTGCCGTTGTGACTGCGCTGTGTCTGCTGCCTGCTCCGTATATTTTTATGCGTGTAAGGTCGCGCTGGTATCGGCGCAGACAGAACGAGGAACTGGAGAACACGCTCAGCATCATTACAAACAGCTATATAAGCTGTAACGATATTGTAAAAGCGGTCAACGACAATCTGACTAAACTGGATATTTATCAGCCCTTTGCTGAGTTTGTTGCGGATGTCACGCTGGTAGACTCCAATGTCCGCCGCGCCCTCAGAAAGCTGGAAGTGAAAATTAACCATCCTCGGTTCAGTGAATGGATAGATATTGTAATATTGTCGCAGGATCAATCCAGTGATATGCGTTACATTCTCCCGGCAGTCATCGACAGCATGAACGATGCGAAAAAACTCCAGATAGAGGCGGATACCGTTATGGCGGCTGTATGGCGGGAATATTTTATGGCGATTGGATTAGCGTTTTCTATCATTCCGCTTTTGAAGTTTTCCAATGCGGAATGGTTCCATATTTTGATTCACAGCGCCATAGGAAGAATACTGCTGATATTGATGCTTATTATGACGGTAGTATCTGCGTTTATTACACTTAAAATCAATAAACCAATCAGTTGACAGGAGGTGGCTCAAATGACAGAGTTTCTATGCGTGTTAAGTTTTGGCACAGGTCTGTTCGGAATGCTTTCGGCATTGTTAGGTCTGCCTACTTACAAAACCGCTAAAAACGCAAGGCGGGCAAGAGGGAAACAGACCGAACTCATACAGCGTCTGCAAAGAACGCTTCTCCTCCCTGCCCTGAAATGCGTTGCCCCGTTCGTCCGATTGGAGCCTTGGAAAGAGAAGAAGATCGAACTGCAGCTTAACCGCGCGGGAATTCCCCTTACGCCGCGAGAGTATTACGCGAAAGCGGTGGTGCTTAGTGTAAGTGTCGGAACGGCACTGGGTGGAATTGCGTTGCTTGGTATGAGTGTAATGCTCCCCGTCGCCGTTATACTGGCTGTGGTTATTTATATCCATTGTATCGGTGAGGTTAAGGATAAGCTGAAAGAAAAGGACAAAAAAATTGAGGAGGAATTACCGCAGTTTATCCGTGCGATTGTACAGGGGCTTCGGACAGAACCTGACATTACCAAGCTTTTTGAAACATATTCAGCAGTAGCGCGTCCCGGCTTAAAGTATGATATTGAAGTTCTGCTTATGGATTTAAAATCAGGGAGTTTTGAAGCAGCCATGAGCGCGTTCGACCATCGGGTCGGCAACGCCTATGTGTCCCGTCTGAGCAAATCACTGATTTCTATTGACAAGGGAATCAGTCAGGACGCTACGCTGCAGCATCTCATGTCGGATATGTTCACTTTAGCCCATGAGACGCTCAAGCGGGAACTGGACAAACGCCCCGGCAGAGTACGCATGATGGTGATTCCGGTTGTAGTGCTGGGTATCGCAACTCTTTTTACGGTGATAGGAATACACCTTTTCAGTTCACTGGGCGGGTTAATATAAATTTTAATACAGAAAGGAATGGTTACAACAATGAAAAAAATCAATCAACTTATGCTAAACGGAATGATACAGACAAAAAGGATAGGTCAAAGAGCCGTACGGATACTGAAAGACAGGAGCGGCGATCAGATAACCGGCTGGCTGATTGTTATTCTTTTGGTAGTAGTGGTAGGCGCGTTTTTCCTCAAAACCTATCAGGAGTCTATCATAGAAATCTGGAACGGTATTGTGAACAAAGCTAAGACGACATTCGGTATCTGAGAGGAGGACAGGCATATGCCGAAAACATCTGTAATACATAGCCGCACACCGCCCCGCTTTCTCAAGCCCAAGGCAGGGAGCGCCGTCTACGAAGTGATTTTGAAGACGTTGGTGTTTTTCACATTGATAGCTACTGCCATTTCGTTTTTCAGTATCTTCACCGTATACCTGAACCTTGGCTATACCTGCCGGCGGGTAGTACGGGATATTGAAATCACGGGGCAGGTCACGGCGAATACCCAGAATTTGTTTGAAACATTAAAAACACAAACGGGATTAGGCGCCGGGGCAACCATGCAAGTTGTCAATGTGAATTATTACAATGCAGCGTCAAAGAAAATCCAGCTTCGAGACAGTTTTGCGGTCAAATGCAATACAAGCTATCAAATCAACATTTTTACGCCGAGTATGGGACCGCCCGTCGGGATAAAAATTCCTATGTCGATTACGTTAACCGGAATGAGTGAAAAGTTTTGGAAATGACGGCGCGTTTTCTTATCATCGGGTTGACCTTGCTCTGTCTCGGTTTTAATACATATACGGATATACGGCGGCGCGAAACCAATACGGTTAGTATATACGCAGCGTGTCTGCTTATTTGCGCGCTTAGGCCGTGTTCCTTTCACTCTCTCCTTATTACAGTTGCAGGAGCCTTGCTTAGCAAGGCTCTTGCATACACATTCCGAAACCATATCGGGGCAGGAGATTTTGATGTATTGTTCCTGATCTGGCTTAGCGGCGGAATCGAAAGTTTAGTCGGAACGGTGTTTTGGTCGGGTGTCAGCCTGACAGTTTGGAGTATTCCGCTCCTGCTATGCGGCAAAATTACAATGCAGAGCAGATTTGCGTATGTTCCGTTTCTGACTCTTGGCTATATACTGCAAATTTTGATTGGAGCAGCGTGAAAAACATCACGCTACGCGCCTCCGGCGGAATGATGTGCGCAAGCGCACGAATCGCCATTATACGCCTTATCTGCCCATAATAAGGCGTTGACAAATTTTTTATTACTATTTTTGTGGGCAGAAAGGCTATGGCGATTTCTATGTTAAATCAACTATTGAAAAATAAGCGGGGTGATGGAATTGTTCTGACAATGATATTGGTGTTTGTTATCCTGAGTCTTATTTGCGTAATCGGACAGTATATGCAAATGTATCTGTTTCAGCAAAAGATTGAATATGAACTACAGCGGGCTGTAAACTGCGCGGTGGAATACGCAATGGGCGACAGCTACCGGCAGGATAAAATCGGTTATCTGAATGTTCAGACCGCAAAACAGGAGTTTGAGAAGTATCTCCGTGAGGACATGGGACTGGATTCCGCAAATCGGAAATATCAAAACGGAAAGCTGAACTATTCCCTTTACTTCCAACGGATAAACGGCACAGCAGAACCGCCTGAGTTTTCGGTAAAAGGTATAGCGGCATCCAAAGCAATGTTCTCGTTTCTGATTGGGGATATAAGCATTTCGTTTCAAGTAAAAAGTACAAATTTCAGAACCGACTAAGACGGGCGAAAAATAAAAAGGTAACTTTTTTTATCTTTCAAAAAATTTTTTTGTGCCGTCAAACATATGCGCAGCAAGGAATACAGAGATTTGTTCAAAAAATCTGAAATTTATTTCTTGACTTTTACAGGAACCGGACGCATAATGAGGGCATCCGGAAGAAAAGAAAAAATATGTATTTCTTTGCGCAAAGAACAATGAAAAAGAGGTGTAAGTTATGAAGATGAAAAATTTAGCATATATGAGCGCTGCTGTTTTTACCGCAGTAGGTTTAGCAGCAGCTCCGGTACTCGCGGATACGATGACAACTCCTGACGGTATGCTGACTTATACGGTAACAAAGCATACAGCCGAGCCCGAAATCGGGCAACCGGTAACTGTAACATTAGACGGCGAGGAAATTGTTTTCCCCGATGTTCAGCCGTATATCAACAGCAAGGACAGAACTTTGGTTCCTATCCGATTTGTCGCGGAAAAGCTGGAAGCGGAAGTAGACTGGAAACCGGTCACACTTACCGCGGTTATCTCTAAGGACGGGAACATCATTGAATACTCGCCGCTTTCCTCTGACGCACTGTATAACGGATACCGTATGCAGTTTGACAGTACGGGCGTACTGAAAGGTGACCGCACACTTGTTCCGCTTCGGTTCATTTCGGAAATGCTTCGCTGCAAGGTGGAGTGGGACAACGATAATCAGACGGTTATCCTCTCCTCACCCGAAGAAAAGAGTGAGTTTCCGGAACCGAGAGTGTCTGTACATTTCCGTGAAACGCCATACGACGCAAGGCTGATGTGGATAACACTGGATAATCTTCTTGACTATCCGGATATAGATAACTATGAATTCCAACTTGAATTCACAGACCCTGTCCAATTCAATACCTGCTCGGTTGACGTTGGTGAAACAGCGGGAGTTGAGTATGAGATTTCCAATAAAGTAGTCTGGAAGAAATTACAACCTAATTCAACCAGTTTTACACGCATTCAGGACGGCAACTACTCAGACAGAGAGTCTATGCAGACATTCACTCCGTATGACGATATGCCAATCTCCTATACCCTGCGGGTAAAACGGCTGTGCTGCGGACAGGTTCGGGAATATACCTTTACGGATATGTTCAAGCTCCCGTACCCGCTGCGTGAGAGGAGGTAACATAATTGAACAAAGTTTTAAAACAAATGGCCATCGCACTGATGGTCATTTTTATTTGTCCAACCTTCGCCCACGCAAATCCAAGCGCGGAATGGGCGCCGGAAGATTACCGCTATACAGACAAGTTATATGATATTCACGGTAGTACAGAAAATATTACTAAACCCACCGCTATGTTTACCGCATTGCGCTGGCGGGACGATATTGGGCTTTTGGACAGTGTTGACAGCTATTCCGGTATGGATATATACGCACCGTTTCCGGTTCTGAAATGTTATGTCGGAGATACCCTCACTTTTTTGGATAAAAGCTATACCAACAACGGCAGTGACCGGATTGTGGAATGGGACTGGCAGCAATACGGTGCGATGGGAGACCGCTGGGATTTCTACAACTATAACATTCTTGCCGACAATAGGATAGAATTGACCCAGCCGGGTACGACGACATTTTTCCTATGCGTGCGCAGCAACTATCCGGTCGGCAAAGACAGTGTTGATTTATGGAGCGATAACGGAAACCATCAAACCGTCGGACAGAACAAGTTCTTTAAGGACGGTATGTATTGGTATTTTGCCTCGGTACAGGTAGTCGTTCTTCCGACTGTTGCGGGAAATGTTCAGGTACGATATGTAGATACCTCGACGAATCAGCCGTTTTCGGATGTTACTCTGTACTTAGGCGAGATGTCCGATGAAACGCCGCAGTTATCTACAGAAATAGATATTTCAGACCAGGAAGGCTATCGGTTCAGAGACTGGCAGATTACGTTTCCGGATGGTGCGGAAGAAACACAGGGCAAAGATAAAAACGCAACGGTGACCGTTTCTGAAGAACAACCGCTTAAAATTCTGACTGCTTATTTCGTTCCGAATTCCGGTACGGTATATTACCCACCCGGGGAGAACGAAAACGACAATAATCCCGGCGGGAATAACGGGAATGACGGCTCGGATTCTGACACAACCCCGCCTTCCGAACAGCCGCCGACTGTCAGCGGGAAATGCGATGGTGTAATTACTTGGGAGGAAACCGACGGTCACGAGATAATTGCCGGCTATGACAAAAATAATAAACCGATCCGCAAGACCTGCTATCACACATATTCTTACGAGGGTGTTCTGAACGCTAATGCTGCTGTAAATCCCGAAGTGTTTAAGAGCGGTTATGGATTTGAGCTTCCGGTTGACTGCACGATGAAAACCAATTTGAAAGGCATGACAGCCACATCAGGAAAATGCAGTTGGAACAAATCCAGAAAACCGACGAAACAATTACTTCCCCCTTCTGTCGCGCGCGTAGACCTCCCATTTACAGTCACGAACCGGCGGGGAACGCAGCCGTCCACGATTTATCTTGATATTTCCGCCAAAGGACAAAACAGTGTCAAATTTCAAGCTCCCGCCAATCCCATTTCGGAAATCAGCGCCCGGAAAATATATACGGACGTTGCTTTAGCAGGGACAAAGGAACAGCCGGTTACACACAACATAGATATTTATATTACGGGAGGCGGGATAGGAAATGTGGAGTGGTGTCTGCACATACCCAAAAGCTTTATCATCAACGGCGATCTATATGAAGACGATTTTTCTGCCGCAGATTAGCATACTGCTTTGGCTCGTCTTACTCTATCTTGCTGTTGTTGACTGGAAGCAGCGGAAAATATCCGCTCCTGCCCTTGCTATCCTTGGCTGGATTTCGGTTTTAGGGTGTATTACAGACCCAACCTCCGCGCCCTTTCGGATAGTCGGATTCCTTATTACTTTTCTCACATTGTTATTTCTTGCCTTGCTGGGCGCTCCGCTGAAAGGGGGTGATATAAAGTATCTTGCTATTACGGGCGCGGCGCTGGGAATAGACATTTTGATGATAAGCCTGTTCATCGGCGCGGCGCTTGGTATGATTTGGGCAAAACTGAAAAAACAGAAAAGCATACCTTTAGCTTCGTTCACAGGCATAGGTTATTTTTTGTTTCTTATACTACGATAAAGGAGGAAATCTATGCGTAAAAAGATATTCAAGATTCTGTTGACTGTCGGAATATTGGCGTTATTGATGTCTGTAACCGCCTTTGCGGAAGAAAAAATTTCCGCGGATATGTGGACATTAGCCAAAAGCCTCATTACAAAGGTGTATACTCAGATTTTAGGTATCAGTACCGTATTGGCTGGCTTAATGTCCGCCGTCGCTGTAATAGGCGCAAAAATGTCCGGTAATCAGCAAAAGGTTGACAGAAGCTGGGACTGGCTCAAGCGAATATGGCTTGCGTGGGCTATCATCAACGGAATCGGCGGATTTATTTCATTTATTGACCCTATATTCATGGACTATCACATGAAGACGGAAACGGAAGGAACCGCGCTAAACTTTCTGCTAAACGCTCGGCTGCTGTGACAGGATAGGCATTGTATTTTGTGATAATTCATGAAAAACATTGCATTTATTTTTCAAATGGAGTATAATATAATTAAATAATAAGATTGATGGGGCGGTGATGATATGTGTACAAAATCAGAATTGGATAGGATATTGAAACAGTTTGCCAAGAAGTCAAGAGATATTTTCGGAGACAAGCTTGTAGAAGTAATTCTTTTCGGTTCATATGCCCGTGGGGACTATGATGAGGAATCGGATGTAGATGTTGCTATATTGGCAGACGTTTCACAGGGCAGCGAAACATCATACTACCCTCAAATCGTTAAGGCTATGGGCGAAATAGACGAGGAATTTGAGTATTCCGTCTTATTATCGCCAGTCGTTATCAGTTCGCAATTATTTGATGAATGGAAAAATGATTTGCCATTTTACAGAAATGTTGCTTCGGAAGGAGTGAGAATTGTTGCCTAACGCAAAGTGGGTAGCATTATCAAAGTACAGGCTTGAAAGAGCCAAAGAATTTTTGGATAGCGCTGTTAAGAATATTGCTATAAACGAATATAGAACTGCTAACAATCGTGCGTATTATAGTGTGTTTCACGCTATGCGCGCAGTTCTTGCATTAGATGAAGTAGATTTTAAAAAACATTCTGGTGTAATAGCATATTTTCGAGAGCATTACATTAAAACCAAAATATTTGATAAAGAGTGTTCGGATATCATAAGCAGTTTGAGCTTGATACGCAGCAAAAGTGACTACGACGATTTTTATGTTGCTCAAAAGCAGGAAACGATTGAGCAGGTGGAAGAAGCTCAAAAATTTTATTTATTGGTCGAACAATACTTATCAAGCATTGATTAAACAATTTAATATTACAACATGAAAGACTTGCTTTACTTTAAAAGTACAGCAGGTCTTTTTTATTTCAAACCACAAGGAGCCATAACGTGAAAAAATCTCACGTTATTTCGCTCCACGAGGAATGATGCGCCGCCGAAGTTTTGCTCATATAAAACATTCGCAAACGGCGATGCGCTAATCGCCATTATACGCCTTATCTGCCCACAGTAAGGTGTAGGCAAACAACTTTTTATTACTATTTGTGGGCAGAAAGGCTATGACGATTAATATGAAAAAAACTACTAAAAAATTTTTTAGCTGCGCAATAACTCTTGCTGCATTACTAAGCGCCGCGCTGCCTCATATAAGCTATGCCGATGAAACGGCATTGACTGCGGAGGGCAGTTACGGACAGGCGTTGAGCGATTTGCCGCTCTTAAAAGGCTCAATTAGCGGATTGCCGGGAACATGGACATGGCTTGACCCATCTATTCGTCCCGACGCGGGAACACAAAATTTTAAGGTTTTGTTTACCCCGGATGATATCAACAATTATAATACTGTTACTGCTGAGATACCGGTGACTACCAGTCCGGTTCTCCCTCAAATCCTGAATTTGCCGGAAACATCCGGACTCGCATACGGTCAGGCATTAGCGCAATCACAGTTCACGGGCGGCTACATTAGCGGCTTGGACGGTGAGGAGTTGAGTGGCACATGGGACTGGAAAGACGGCAACATTCACCCCAATGCCGGAACAGACTCTTATGACGCAATATTTACACCGGATAATCAAAATTATTTGCCGTTGGAACAGTCGATTTCTGTTGTTACCTCCAAAGCGGCTATCAACTCCGCAACCGTAGTTGTTCCGCCTACCGCAAGCGAAATTACATATGGTCAGAAAATATCTGACTCAATACTGACAGGCGGAAGTGTGGAAGGGTTCAGCGGTGTGTGGGGCTGGACTGCTCCGGAGACGAAGCCTGATGCGGGAACAAATTCTTTTGACCTGACATTTACTCCTGATAATTCCAACTATGCGCCAATGATAATTTCTGTTTTGGTAACGGTAAATAAAGCTGAACTTATCCCAACAGAAGACGAACTGCCGGAGGCCGGTAATATCATTTACGGACAATCACTCCAAGATTCGGTTTTGCAAGCGAAAGGCACGGTGCAGGACGTTGCCGGCATATGGTCTTGGGAGAACGTTTCCGCAGAACCGGAGGCAGGAGATGAGGAATATAACGTGTCATTTACCCCATTTGACAATAGATACTCGTCCTATACCACCGCAGTTTCGCTTAAAACAAATCCCGCAGCCCCGATAGTTCAGGCAGACGCAGCAGAGGTTTCCAGCGGCATCCGTCTTGCCGATGTGGAAATAAGCTACACGGCTGTCGGAGTAAAAGGTGAGGACTTGACCGGGCGTTTTTTTTAATATCTGACGACTGCACACTAACGGACAATAACGAGGGAAGCTTTCTCTATCAGTTCATTCCTGACAGCAGTAATTATAAGGCTGCAGAGGTCAGCGTCCCTATTACTGTCCGCCAAAGCGCCGCACACAGCGACGGGCATTTGTCAGCAAAAAAATCAGGATACGTTGTCACACATATTGATACGCAGACTCAGCATCAGGCATATATTGCGGGCTATGCAGACAAAACATTTTGTCCAGATAACCCCATTACCCGTGCTGAAACCGCAGCCGTTTTCGCGCGTATCTCGGAAGAGTTTGAGGAAACAGACAATGCTGTGACAGCCTTTCGGGATATTGATTCGAACAGTTGGTACGGTGGTTATGTCAGTTACTTAACAGAAAGCCACGCTATTATCGGCGATGAAAATAACTGTTATCGTCCCGGGGACTATATCACCCGCGGAGAGTTCGCTGCGATTGCGGCGAGGTATTTGGATTTATCCGTTCTAACCGAAAACGCATATTCCGACTGTGCGGAACATTGGTCGAATGAATATGTTACCGCATTATCTCAAGCGGAAATCATCCAGGGCTATGAGGACGGTTCTTTCCGCCCTGACAGTCTGATTACCCGCGCGGAAGCAGTACAAATTATTAACGGTATGCTTGACAGAACTCAGATGTGTCCAAAAGCCGACAATCCGTTTTCAGATGTCCCTGAAACGCATTGGGCTTATGAACAGATATCCGAGGCTGCATCAGACCATAAATCAAGAAACTAACAAAAGTATAACCAGACCGCCGAAAACATAAGCCAAATTTTTGGCGGTCTGATAGGAGGTGTTTCTATTTTAACGCCTATCTTAAAAGATATTTCTATATGGCTATATGAGCTTTTTCTGGAATTGGTGGACTGGGCAGTTGGTGAACTGCTTGGCGTAATGAGTATGGATTTGAATTATTTTGAACAGACGGCTCCCGTTATCAAAAATATTGTAAATATCCTCACAGCCCTCGGATGGGCGCTTCTGCTCGGGAATCTCATCTATCAGGCAATCCGCTCTATGATGCACGGAATCGGATTTGAGTCGGAAGACCCTAAAATCCTTTTCTGCCGCACTCTTGTTTTTGCTTTTCTGCTTGCAGTATCAAGGCAAATTTGCGACATTGGACTGGCAGTTTCGGGGCAGGTAATCGAATGGTTAGGTTTTCCTGCCGAAATTAAGATAGTTATTCCGCCAGAATCCAGCTACGCAGAAGCTAATGTCGGCTGGCTGGTAGCAAACTTTGTCGGCTGGATTTTTATGTTTCAGATTGTAAAGCTGTTATTTGAAATTGGGGAACGGTATATCATTACCTGTATCCTGATATATTTTGCGCCGCTCGCATTCGGATTGGGCGGAAGCAAGCATACAAACGATGTTTTTAAGGCGTGGTGCAGAATGTATGCGTCTATGCTTGTGATGATGATTATGAATGTGGTATTTCTTAAACTGGTTATTTCAGCAATGACAACAAGTATGAACGGCAACGCGCTCATTTGGGCAGTATTTGTGATTGCCCTTACCAAAACAGCGCGCAAAATTGACAGCCATATCGCACGGCTTGGAATGAATCCGGCTATTACCGGCGAGAACATTGGCCTCAAAATCCCAGGCGCACTAACAACTGTTGCGTTCAAAAATATGCTGACTTCTCTGCGTGACTATGCCGGTACAGGAAGTATGTTGAAAACGCCGCAGGGTGCAGCAGCCGCAAATACCGCAGTGACAAACAGCTTTTCCCGAACTAGCCGGACAACCTCAACCAACGGCGGGGTTCAGTCGCCGACACTCTCAAAAAACGCTGCGTTTGATACCACAAGCAACACAGCAGAAACTAAAAACGCAAAGGATATACAGAGTATACGCAATTCGGAAAAAGACAGTGCGGATATGCGCCATAACAATAACAAGACCGTTCCGTCAAAAGGAAAGCCGGTCGGCAATTCTGAACGCGCTGACCGCACACCCGTTCCGTTTGACAAGGCTCCGCCTACGCTCGGCGCTATAAAATCCGTTACGAATACTGTAAAGGAACCGAACAGGCAAGAAACAGACAAGCCGGACTTTTCCAAAACGGACAGATTGGAGAAAAATACAGAGCAAAACAAAGGGATTATGCCAAGCAGAACACCACAGCATAATTTCAATTCGGCTCATAACTTATCCCAAACGGTAAAAGGTCAAGACAGTAATGCGGAAGCGTCACATACACTGCCTGTTCCACCGCAGCAACAATCACATATTTCCTCAGATACAAAGATGAGCCGGCGTATCAGCGAAACGAAAAAAGGAGGTTCTCCCTCCGCCGCATCCGGCACGCACAGTTCCCAAATCAATACATCAGTTCTCAAAATAACTGAACATACTCAAAAGAGCGCACCGCTTTCACAATCCGAAAACATCACCGCGCCAAACTCAAAAACGGTTCCGCATCGTTCCGGTGTTTCTACACCTGTACCGCCCGTTTCTAAGCCGAAAAAACCTATAGGACCGGGAGGCGATAAAAAGTGAGTGAGAAAAGCGGCGCGGCGAAAATAGCCACTGCCGGACAGGCTGTGCGCGGAATTATCAATATTGCCAAGGGCGCGGCAACCGGCGGGTTTGCAGGTGCGGCGGCGGAAACCGCCAAGTCCTTTGCACCACAGTTGATAAAGATAGTGTGCGCGATATTGTTTATCGCGTTGCTCATTTTCTTTTCTCTTCCGCAAGTGTTATTATCATGGTCTGACGATTCGGGTGGAAACTTGACTGAGACAAACCGCCACACTTCGGAACTGCTGTCGGTTTACCAAAGCCTTACGGATAGTCAGCAGCAGCGGCTGAACCAATTAAAAGAACAATACCCGGACGCGGCTGTTGACGGAGAATCGGTATCTGTGCTATGGCTGATTGCCATTGACGCTGTACGAACCTGTCAAAATGTTTCGGCGCTTCAGCCGGATGAAATTAAGTCGCTGGTACAATATACCGTTACGGTAAGTCAATCAGATACCGGTGCGGTATCGCTCCATCTTTGTACAGAAGATGAAGTGATGGAACAATTAGGATTTACTGACTTTGAAAAGAACTGGGCGCGACTTATGGTTACAACTGTAAGGAAAGCACAGGAAAGCGGAGCCATTGACCCGGAAAACGCCGGTTATATGAATGCGATGCGTCCGGGCAATTATTTTGGCCATACCGATGACTCGTTTAATCGGATTATAACGGAAGCTGAAAAATATCTGGGCTATCCGTATGTTTACGGCGGCAGCAATCCTACAACCTCATTTGATTGCAGCGGGTTCATCTGCTGGGTTTATACGCAGAGCGGCGTATGTAATATGCCGCGAACAACCGCGCAGGGAATATATAATATGTGTACCCCCATCACCCGTGCGGAAGCTAAACCCGGCGACCTTATCTTCTTCCAAGGCACCTACAATTTCTACGAAACAATTACGCATGTGGGCATCTATGTCGGTGAAAACCGAATGTTGCACTGCGGCTCGCCTATTCAATACGCGTCTGTCGATACAAGCTACTGGCAGGCGCACTTTTACGGATTCGCACGTCCGGGCGGCGTCTAAACTATACACAGAAAGCGGGAAAGATTATGTACTATATTCCAAACAACTTCACAGACAGCGGAAAAATTTTAGGAATGTTTTTCCTCCGTAATTTGGCGGAAGCGTTAGTTATTGCTCTGCCGCTGCTGTATTTCAGCTTAAAATATATTCCACTGCCTCTTACATGGCGGATTCTGATAAGTATAACGCTAACCGTTCCAACCTCCGGATTTGCATTACTCGGCATTGATGATGTGCCGCTGTCTTCGTATATCAGAATATGGCTTTGCTGGAGATTGAACAGAACAATACGAACACAAAAGGAGCGTGCCGATGAAGAATATTAAAAAACCGTCTGAGTTCTTAAAACAATATTTGCCGAGACGCGCGGAGACGGTCAGCGACTGGTTTCCCGTTTCGGAAATCAGGGACGGAATTGTACTTCTCAAGGATGGAAGATACATAAAAATCTTAGAGGTTATGCCTATCAACTTCTACTTAATGAGCGAGACGGAACAGCAGACTATTATCAGTTATTTCGCCTCATATCTGAAAATCGCACCTGCAAATATGCAGATACGAGTCACTACCGAAAAAGCGGATATGAATTCCTACATCCAAAGGATGCAGGGATATTATAACGCTGAGCAAAACGAACAATGCCGCCTCCTTATTGAGGATAATATTAATCTGGTACAAAACATTCTCTGCGGTGTTGCGGTTACGCACAAGTTTTACCTAATCTTTCAGTTTGAACCGAGGTTTGGCATGTTAAGGCCGGAATTTCAGGAGATTTGCCGCGTTCTGAACGAGGACGAAAACACGGCGAGGAAATATCTTGACCTCTGCGGATTGAGCGTTCGTCAGCCGGAAAAGAAAGATTTGCATATCCGAGAGATTTTGAACGGGATACTGGGAACATCTATATTATCCAAGGAGGCGGAAGTGTATGAACAAGGATGAAATTATAGCCATAGTTTTTGGAGTATCAGATGTTCCAATTCAAGAAAGGAGATGTCCAAATGCAAAACATGAAGAAAAGAAGAAACCGCAGGAATCCGTCGCTATCGTATCTGTTCTCCAAAACCCCAAACAAGTGTTTTGCACAGATACAGACGCGCGCGGTCAGGAGATACCGACACAGGAAGATGCCCTAAAGCAAACAGAATTTACTGCGCAGGCAGATAAACCTACGGAGCGAAGCATACGCAAAGCGGATTCTTCCCCTGCTGTCTTACCGTTGCCGTCCATCGTGGATAATACACGGCGAGACTGTCTGGTGGTAGATAACATATACTATTCCTATCTATATGTCACCGGTTACGGCTATCCGAACCGAAACAGCCCCGCATGGCTTTCGCCTTTGGTTGAAGCCGGAGAGAATATCGGATTTTCCCTGTATGTTCAGCGGATGCCAAAAGACACAGTTTTGAAGAAAATTGCTCAAACCACAATGCTCAACCGTGCACGTATGCGTGATGTGGACGATACGCGCTCAGATTACGAGGAACTGGATTCCGCCATATACTCCGGATTGTTCCTGAAAGACGGAATGAACCGTGACAACGAGGACTTTTATTATATGCATATCGTTATCGAGGTAAAAGCGAATAGCTATGAAGCATTACAAAAACGCCTTGAGGCTGTGCAAACATTTTGTCTGTCCATGGATTGGATAGTGAAGCGCTGTACCTATAAACAGGAACAGGCGTTCCTATCCTCGCTGCCATTACTGTCCCCGGACGCGGATTTAATGAAAAAGGGACGGCGTAATATTCTGACCGAATCACTGGCGGCAGCGTTTCCGTTTTCCAGTCTTGAGGTATGCGATCCGAACGGAATTCTGCTGGGTATCAACAGTTATAATCATTCTCTTACTATGGTGGATATTTTCGATACGGAAAAATACCTGAACGCAAATGTCTGTGTTTTAGGTATGTCGGGCGCCGGAAAGAGTTATTTCCTCCAGCTTATGGCGCTGCGCCTTCGACAGCAGGGCGTTCCTGTCATGGTGGTAGTGCCGCTGAAAGGATATGAATACCGTCCCGCCTGTGAAGCAATCGGCGGTAAGTATATTAAACTGTCCGCTTCTTCACGGGACTGCATCAATTTTTTGGATATCCGTCGCCGCAATCTGAACACAGACTACGAGGTTCGCAGCGATGACCGTTCCGATTCGGTATTAGCCGCTAAAATTCAATCGCTGATGGTATTCTTCACCTTGCGTAAGCCTGATATTACTCAGCAGGAACTGTCACTCATAGACAGCGCCTTATACCGTACCTACGCAAAAAAGGGAATCAGCGAAGATAACAGCACGCTTTTCAAAAAAGACGGGACTTTCAAAGAGATGCCAACCGCCGTTGATTTGTATAATGAACTGCTTGAAAACGAAGCGACTGCATATCTGGCTCCGCTGCTGGAACTCTTCGTTTCCGGTTCCCTGCGTAATTTAGGGAAACAGACCAATGTCGATTTAGATAACGAATATATCGTGATAGATATTTCAGAGATGAATAATATCCTGAAGCCGCTGTTTATGTATATTGCTACGGAAGCGATAGGCGATAAAATCAAGGAATCTCGCATCCGAAAAAAGGCGTTGGTTTATGACGAGCTTTCTATCTTGATTGGCGCGGCAAGCAATGAACTGGCAGCGGATTTTGTTTTGGAACAGTTCAAAGCAATTCGCGGCTTTGGCGGCAGTATTATTGGCGCGAGTCAGGATACAAACGACTATTTCGCTTTGGAAAACGGCAAATACGGAAAGGGAATACTGAGCAACAGTCAATTCAAAATTCTGCTCCGCTTAGAGGAAGATGAAGCCCGAACGCTTCAGGCATATATGGGCTTAACCGACACGGAAACGGTGCAGGTTACACGCAATCGTCGCGGTCAGGCTCTGCTGTTCGCCGGCAGAACAAGACTGAGTATAGAGCTTTGCGCCTCTCAAACCGAGCATGATTTAGTAACTACGGACAGGCAGGATTTGCTAAGACAAGCGGAACAAAGGTAAAGAGTAAAAAATTAGAACAAACTTTAATAATGAGGAAAGTCAGTTGGTGACGAATTGTCGTCAACTGGAAGTAAAGTTTGCAAAAGATAAGAGAAAGACGTTTTAGGATAATTCTTAAAGCGTCTTTTTTCTTTGTCAAAACAAAGGAGATGTGAAAAAAGTGCATGTATATAAGCAAAACGAAACGTTAGGGGTAGTATATTTTCAAATTCCAATCGGATTGTTCGCCGGTCAGAAATACAAGGAGTTATCAATTACGGCAAAGGTAGCGTATGGGCTTTTACTCTACCGGATGCAGCTATCCAGTATGAAAGGCTGGGTGAACCAAAACGGAGAGGTATATATTATCTATACGCGGGAACAGTTGGCGGCACAGTTGGGAATCAGCTACAAATCAGCAATCCGCGTCTTTCAGGAGCTGAAAAGCTACGGACTGATTCTGGAACAGAAACGTGGGCGCGGACTCGCCAATCATATCTATATTTGTAAGGCTGAACTGAACGCCAAGGAGAGCCGGGACTACACGGACACATGGAACAAAGCTGAACAGGAAGAAACAAGACATGAAGAAATTACAGGTCTTGATTCTGCCGAAACGGAAGAAATTCAGAATACACAGGCATCCGAGGACAGACCTGTAAAAAGTACAGGTCAGGAAAACGCGGCGGTTTCAATGCCGGAAACCAATACTGAGCCGGAAGTTCCGATACAGTCTGAACCTATACCGGAAAGAGACAGTTTATCTCCCATATGTAAAAATGACAGGTCAAAATGTGTAAAAAGTTCAGGTCAAGAACTGTCATTTTTACACCCAAGTAAACAAGAGATAAGTCAGCAAAAAAAGAGTTATCATGATGTAAAACCGTCTGTCAGTCAAGATGATGAAAAGTATCTGCAAAATCTTCTGGACTCACTGGATTACGACGGCTATACCACCGAGGAAGCAGCCGTACTCCGCTCCTCTGTTGAGCGGTTATACTACTCAAAATCCGTTACGGTAGGCAATGCTGTTTTGCCGCAGCCAGCCATACGCCGACTGCTGCAAAAACTCAATACTGAAATTCTTCAGACAGCCTATCATAAGCTGCGCAGTAATGCGCGAAAGGTAAAAAACTGTATTGCATATATCATGTCGGTCATTCTCAACACCATTGTAGAGTTTGAGGGCGAATTTATGGTAGACCCATACCTCAACAGCTTCTATTCTCCGCTAAAGGGGGCGCGCTATGCTGAAACCTGACGAACACGAAATATTAAAACTACTCAGCAGCTTCGGCGCGCTGCGTCGGAACCAGATTGTTGAATATTTCCAGCCGAGGATGTACGGTAATATTTCCCGTATACTGACCGCTTTATGCACGAAACACTGTATCTGCCATCATACGAAACAAGGCACATTTTCACTTGTCTGCGATAAGGATTGGAAAAACGAGTCTATCGTCCGCGCTTTCGATGTATTTCTGCAAATGCGCGGCGAACGAACGGAAGCATACCGTGCCGAGGAACCGGCACAGCTGCATTTCTTTCGGCATGGTGAGGAATATGAGATTGTGGATGTCCGTCCCGGCGAGGAAAGACAAATATTATACCGTTTGAGAGACAGGCGGCTGCAATATATCTTTATTGTTCGGACGCCCGACCAAATCCCCTGCCTGCAATACGAAGACGCCTTTGTATTTTGTACGGTATTAGAGGGAACGGTTGAATTTTATCAATTAGAAAAGGAGAATCAAAATGAATAACATTCAGAAAAGTTTAGGAATCCATCAAAAGAAAGTAACTGAGAACGCAGAAATTTTTGAGGATTTGAAAAGAGGACTGCTCAGCCGCGAAGATACGGACAGCGCCTTGGTAAAGTACATCATACATACTGAACAGCTTGCAATCAGCGCACGTAATCTTCCGGTTCTTCACGGCGGCGCATCCGACGACAGATTTAAGTTAGCCCCATCTCTGCTCCCTATGGTACATGAGGTTATTATTTCACTCACACCGGAGGGGTGGGTCAGGATTTGGATGGACGCGCTTCTGCCGCTAAAAGAGAACGGCGCCCGTTCGTTTATCTGCGCTCCGTTAGACTACGCTTTGGATAACTTTCAAAGCAGGACTATGTATCAGGCGGACTATTCCAGAGCAACCATTGCCGTCAGGCATGTATACGCTAACAATACGCCGCTGGGCATGATTCGTGACCATGACAATATCGAAACGAAAGCCGTGATAGATACTATCAAGTCACATTTTCTGCCCGATGATAACGGAATGTTTCTCAACCTCTTTTTTACGGCCGGATTCGGTCAGAAAACCGGAACGGAAATCTTTCTGCTTCCCTATGCCGATACCTCGGACTGGATAGAATTTTATGGCTAAAAACAACTACGAAAATGACAAGTATTTTTATGCCGAAAACGGCGGTGATATTTTTGGCTGAAAACAGGGATGTTTACAGCTTTTTCACAAACAGTAAAGAAAATTTCCGGGCATCGTATATAACTGCACGCCCGAAAAGGAGGAAAGCATGGAATTAAAAAACGGAACAGCCGCGTATGAGATTTTGAAGTTCATATGCTATGTTCAGGAATACCCAAGGCAGCATCTGCATCTGCTCAGTCAGAGTTCGACAGACTGGACAAGGAGATTGGTTCGGCGCATGGCGGACGCCGGATATCTGCGAATAAGAAAAAAAGAGGGCGAGCCGCCAAGTATCGGTATTCGCAAAAGAGGATGGGAACAAATCTATCACGCACCGTATCTGCCGGGGAAAATAGACGCCGAGCGAATTACCCGCCTGCATAAGCTGGCAGTTGCGGCAGCCGTAATGAAAAACGCGGGGGTAGAAATTCTACCCGATAACAAACCGCCGCTGATACAGTCGAGTAGACCTGCGTTTTGGACATCCAAGGAATTGAAGGCGGGCGATATGGCTTTAACAAGAAACTTAAACGGTTCACGCTTGGCAGGCGTATATGCGACGGGCAGCGATTTTCTTGCGGTATACAGTCTCGGCAGTAACCAAATGTGTTGGAGTGAGGTTTTGGAATCAAGAGCTAAAGCTATTCTTACAAGACTAACCCGAGCACAGCCGGATAAGATGCTGTTGCTGGGTGAAACAATGGAGCAGGCGCAAAATATCCTCAATACGCCGCCGAATCACCCCAAACGCTATCTCAGCCCGACAACCTGCTACAGTGATATGTACTATATCCCCGCCTCGCAGGAAGCCACATGGATAGTACGACAGATACAAAACCCGTATCGGCGCAGAATCTGGACGGAAAACTTATTCGGCTGCGCCGATGAACGACCGCTTACAGGGAGTATTGACTGTGACGGGTTTACGGAATCGAAAGGGGAACTTTGTCCATACTTGTTCTGCTTCGATTTCAATCTTTCACGTCTTTACCGTCTCAAACTTGCGCTGGAACTTGGCAAAGCCGAAAATGTTGTACTCTTCTGTCTGCCCTTTCAAAGCTCAGTTCTGCGCCAATATTTTAGAAATCAAGGCAGAATAATCGAAGTCAGTCAGGAGGCGTTAGACTACGAGAAATAAAACACCTCATAACACTAAAGTACTGATAATTGCAGGCATTGCTTTCGTCATACTTCTGCTCTATATTATCGGTTCGGTCACTCAGTCACAGCAGGCATATGAGATATATTTGAAAACGGGCGTATTCCCTAAGAAAGCGGCAAATCCGTTCCGAGTAATAGGAACGGCTATATCCACCGCGCAGGGGCTCCGCTATCTCTTGTTTGCCGGACTTGCCGGATGCACAGTTATAATTATTAAAAAATTTTTTCGTTCCCATCCGGGCAAACCGGACGAAAAACGCAACCTGTATATTGCGGAGGAAAGCACTTACGGTTCTGCCGGCTGGATGTCGGAACAAGAGCTGCACTCCTGCCTGAACCAGTCGCGCATCTCCGATACAGACGGAGTGATACTGGGCGTGAGGCAGGGCAGGGCGGTCAGTTTGCCGCTTGATTCCGAACTGAATAAACATATTGCGGTCTACGGCGCGTCCGGAACAATGAAATCCAGAGCGTTCGCCCGTCCATATATCTTTCAGGCTGTAAAACGCGGGGAGAGCTTGGTTATGACCGACAGCAAGGGTGAATTGTATGCGGATTTATCTGAGTATCTTAGAGAGAACGGCTACAATGTCAAGGTATTCAATTTGGTTTCGCCGACACACAGCGACGGCTGGAACTGTCTGGCAGAGATAGGAACGGACGAACTCATGGCTCAGACCTTTACGCAAATCATCATTGACAATACCAATGTCGGTAACAAAGGCGACCATTTCTGGGACAACGCTGAGGCGAATCTTTTAAAAGCGCTGGCGCTGTATATCCAAATGAGCGATGACATAGACGCGTCGGAAAAGACGATAGGTAAGATGTATCGGCTTCTTCTGGACAAAAAAGAGTTTGAACTTGACGCCCTGTTTGAAATATTACCCGACGGGCATATGGCAAAAGCGCCGTATGCAATCTTTAAGCAGTCGTCAGCTACGATACGCAGCAGCGTTATTATCGGGTTGGGAAGTCGCCTGCAGGTTTTGCAGAACGAGGTAATCCGAAGTATTACAAGCTATAATGAGATTGACTTGGAACAGCCCGCAAAAGAAAAATGCGCGTACTTCTGTATTATTTCCGATCAGGACACGACGCTTGAATTTCTCTCCAGCCTTTTTTTCTCGTTCCTGTTTATTAAGCTGGTACGTTACGCAGATACCAAGACCGACAACGGGCGATGTCCTATCCCTGTCAACATTATTCTGGAAGAATTTCCGCAGATTGGGCGTATCTTGGACATCAATAAGAAAATCAGCGTCATTCGCTCCCGCGCTATCAATTTGACCTTGATTTTTCAAAATATAGGGCAGTTGAAGAACCGTTATCCGGATGATGTGTGGTTAGAATTACTGGGCGCTTGTGATACGCAGATTTATCTGGGCTGTACCGACCCGTTGACCGCCGAATATGTTTCCAACCGTACAGGGGATATTACTGTTATAGCAAACGGACAAAGATACAACCGCTCCGCTTTCTTCCGTTCACCGGTCTATGGCGACAGCTATAGTCAAGGGCGGAGAAAATTGCTTACGCCTGATGAGGTACTTCGTTTCCCGAATACAGAATGTTTAATTTTTCTGCGCGGTCATAACGCACTGCAATTAACCAAGCTGGACTACACAAAATTTCCGCAGGCAAAACGACTAAAAATTGCTCCGGCTTCTCAGCACATTCCTGCATGGAGCGATGTTGAAACTCAACGAAGCAACAGTATTGTTTCCACTACGGCAGAACCGAAGACACCGTCACGCGCTGTCAAAACAATTAAAATACATAAAAATAAACTATTTTAAATCAAAGCCTGCAAATAAAAAGTC
>JAAGKN010000602.1_pt1 | contig 176251 bp, 173 predicted proteins | sample 6206371 | NCBI WGS metagenome assembly JAAGKN01 (sample SAMN11533720, study PRJNA540317) | gut metagenome | isolation source: fecal pellets from male and female animal of same cohort | host: Peromyscus leucopus | place: USA:CA | collected 2017 | reverse complement strand
CGAATCCCTCTCTCCCGGCCACTTCTAAAATCCATAGAATCTAATCTTGAAAATCTTTCAAATATACAACGCATTGTAGAATTTCCATCAATTTTTCATTTTTGTGATGATAAAATAATCCTAGTTGTAGATGTTTTATCATTTGCTCCATTGATTTCTTGTGTTTGCAATACATATTCTTTTTTAAATCAAAACACGATAAAATGCGTCTGATTTTAATAAAAGGTGAATAATGAGTGCTTATGAAACTATTATTGGGCTTGAAGTGCATGTCCAGTTGAATACTAAAACAAAAATTTTTTGTGCATGTGCAACAAGTTTTGGAGAAGAACCAAATAAAAATATTTGTCCCACTTGCTTAGGGTTACCCGGTGCTTTACCTGTTTTAAATCGCGAGGTTGTCAAAAAAGCAATTTCTTTTGGGACTGCTATCAATGCAGAAATTAATCAAAATTCTGTTTTTGCGCGCAAAAATTATTTTTATCCAGATTTGCCTAAAGCCTATCAAATTAGCCAATTTGAGATTCCAATCGTAGGACGCGGAGAAATTGAGATTGAGGTCAATGGGGAGAAAAAAATCATCGGCGTAACCCGTGCGCATATGGAAGAAGACGCAGGAAAAAATATTCACGAAAGTCATTATTCTAAAGTGGATTTGAATCGTGCTTGCACTCCTCTTTTGGAGATTGTAAGTGAGCCAGATATGCGAAGTAGCGATGAAGCAGTTGCCTATCTTAAGAAGCTACATTCCATTGTCCGATTTTTAGGAATCTCTGATGCCAATATGCAAGAGGGGAGTTTTCGTTGCGATGCGAATGTTTCTATCCGCCCCAAAGGTGATTCCAACCTCTATACACGTGTGGAAATTAAAAACTTAAATTCTTTTAAGTTTATTCAAAAAGCAATTGAATATGAGGTAGAGCGACAAATTGAAGCTTGGGAAGATGGCAATTATAGCACAGAGGTTGTGCAAGAAACTAGACTTTTTGATACTGCAAAAGGCACGACCCGTTCGATGCGTGGCAAAGAGGAAGCAGCTGATTATCGTTATTTTCCTGACCCTGATTTGTTGCCCGTTTTTATTGATGATGAGTTAATGGAGCAGGGGCGTAAAATCCCAGAAATGCCCGATGAAAAACGTGTGCGTTATATTCAAGAATTTGGGATTAAGGAATCAGATGCAAAAGTGCTAACAGGTGAGCTGGAAATGGCATTGTATTTTGAAAAAATGCTTTCTTTAGGTGCAAGTCCAAAGGGTGCAGTTACTTGGCTCACTACCGAGCTTTTAGGTAGATTAAAAGGTGAGAATAATTTGCAAAATTGTGGGATTGAGTCAGAGACTTTAGCTATTTTAGTTAAGCGCATTGATGAGGGCAAAATCAGTGGCAAAAGTGCTAAAGAAATCCTAGATGTTCTGGTGCGAGAGCATGGTGGCAATGTTGATAGTCTTATTGAATCTATGGGATTGGCGCAAGTAAATGATGATAGCGCAATTCTTAGTGTGATTGAAGCGGTGATGAGTGCCAATGCGGATAAAGTTGCAGAATATAAAAGTGGTAAAGATAAGCTTTTTGGATTCTTTGTGGGGCAAGTTATGAAAAACTCTAAAGGTGCAAATCCAGCGCGTGTGAATGAGCTCTTGAAAGAAAAATTGAGTTAATAAATACTTGCAGTTAGATAAAAACAAATGTTTATAATAGCATTAGCAGTGCAGTAAAATACATTTGTTTTGATTTGGCTTTAACCAGGAAGAATTTTGAATTTAAACTCTAAAGGCTTTGAGTTATTTTGAATGCTTTTGTTGTTTATCGGTATTTAGAAATCTATCCACTAAGAGCAAGATATAATATATTAACGCTAAATTTCCCTGTTTTTAGTCTAGGTAAAGCCCCTTGTCGTTGTGGGGAGTTATTGACTTAATAAATGTCGTAGTATCAGATTTGACATAGAATTAAAATATCAAATGACGAGTTGAGAAGATAGATTGCTTTACTTGCAAGAATGAATTAATAAAAAGTAAGAGCGCAAGTAAGCATTATTTGAGCATCATATCTAATTCTTTTTCATTAATGACTTTGATGCCTAATTCTTGTGCTTTTGTGAGTTTAGAGCCCGCATTTTCTCCACAGAGTAAAAAATCTGTTTTTTTAGAAACACTCCCACTTACTTTTGCGCCTAAGGATTCTAAAATCTCTTGATAGGTTTCGCGTGCTTTGGATAATGTGCCTGTGATGACAAAAGTTTTGCCTTTTATTTTGGAATCTTGCGAAAGCTTTAGCGTAGTGCAGGTGGGAGAAATGAGTTCTAAAAGGCGCAAAAGGCGTTGGAGATTGACTTTGCAAAATTCTGTCAAAGACGCTGCCATTTCCTCTCCAAATCCATCAAGTAAAATAAAATCCTCATAGGTTTTTCGATAAAAATCTAATCCAAAAACATTTGCTAACTTTTTGCTTGCGCCCTCACCAATATGTTCAATGCCAAGCGCATTGATGAAACGCCACAATTCTACCCCACGCGTAGCAACAATTGCTTGAAGGAGATTGTTGATTTTTTTTTCTTTGAAGCCTTCTAAGTCTTTTAAATCATTTGGCTGTAGAGAGAATAAATCTTCTATGGAGCGAATCTTGCCTTTGTCAAAGAGTGTTTCGACAATTTTTTCTCCTAAGCCATCAATGTTGAGGGCTTTTTTACTTGCAAAGTGGATAATTGCATTTTTTACGCGTGCTTCGCAGTTGAGGTTTTGGCACTTGATGAGTTTTTCTTCAACTAGCAATTCGCTTTGACAAATCGGACATTGGGTTGGAGGTTGATAAATGAATTGAGTTCCATTGCGCAAGGCGGGTAAAGATTTGATAATTTTAGGAATCACATCGCCGCTACGAATTAAAATCACAAAATCATTGATTTGAATGTCTTTTTTGGCAATTTCATCAAAATTATGTAAAGTTGCGCGACTAATTTTTGCTCCTTCAATTCTGATGGGTTCAAGTTCTGCAACAGGCGTGATGACACCTGTTCTACCAACTTGTAAAGTGATTCCTAGTAATTTTGCTTTTTTTTCTATTGCTGGGAATTTGTAGGCACAAGCAAAACGAGGGGCTTTGATAGTAAAGCCAAGTTTATTTTCTAAAGCCATAGAATCCACACGCACGACCATACCATCAAGCATAATTGGGTAAGAATCGCGTTTAGAAATCAAATGCGAGTAGGCGTTTTGAATACTCTCCAAATCATTGCATTGCTCAATGAATGGAGATTTTTGGAATCCCAAAGCATAGATTTGTTCCATTAGCGCAAAAAAACTATCCTGGATTGAATCTTGCTGTAAAAAGAGATTTGAATGCAAGTTAAAATCTTTTGTAAATTGCATAAAATCTGCCAAATTATAATCCCCAATCCCCCAAGGAATAAATTGTAGCTTGCGTTTGGCGGTGATTCTTGGGTCTAATTGGCGTAAGCTTCCAGCAGCTGCGTTGCGTGGATTTGCAAAGAGATTCTCTCCTTTTTGCAAACGTTCTTGGTTGAGATTCTCAAAATCTTTTTTAGAAATCACGCATTCCCCACGAATCTCAATGCGCCCTTTGTAGGCAATTCTTAGAGGGATACTTGGAATCGTGCGCGCATTTTGCGTAACATTCTCACCCACAAACGCATCTCCTCTTGTTGCAGCACTTTTTAGGATTCCATTTTCATAAAGAAGATTGAGGCTTGCACCATCAAATTTTGGACTAATAAAAAAGGATAAAGAATCTTGATTGGTTGTGCGCAAGATACGTTCTATCCAATCTTGCAATTCTTGTGCATTGAATACATCTTCCAAGCTCCACATTCTTTGAATATGTGTAGATTTACTAAAAGATTCTAATACTCTATCTCCTACTCGTTGTGTAGGAGAGTCTATGGCAATATTTTGTGGATTCCGTGATTCATAAGCTTGGATTTGATGATAAAGTGTATCGTATTCTTCATCGCTTGCGATAGGGTCGTCTAAGACATAATAATGCTTCGCCCACAAATTAAGACATTCAATTGCCTTTAAATAGTCTTCTAAAGTCATTTGAGATTGAGTTTTAATGCCTCATTATCCATGATACCAATTCCTTTGGCTAAAGTATTCTTAGCGATTTCTTTGGCTTCTTCAAGGGAGTGCATTTGATAAGTGCCACACTGCAAAGAGTTGGCTTCTGGAATCTCTTTGACTATTAGAATATCTTGCATGCTTTTTTCCCACGCATCTCGCACTTCTTGTGGAGTTGGTTTGCCAATTAAGCTCATATAAAAACCTGTGCGACAACCCATAGGAGAAATATCAATGATTTCTACTCCGTTATGATTTAAATGCTCACGCATAAAACCGGCAAAAAGGTGTTCTAATGTATGGATTCCTTTTTCGCTCAAGATTTCTACATTGGGCTTACAAAAACGCAAATCAAAAACACAGATTTCATCTCCCTTGGGTGTGTGCATAACTTTCCCAAGACGCACAGCGGGTGCTGGCATCATTTCATGATTCACTTTGAAACTATCTAAAAGAGGCATAAGATTCCTTTTGGATTTTATAGGTGTGAATGTTAGCAAAATTCTATTAAAATAAGCCTTTGGTGCGCAAAAAATTTAGGATTTTTAGACTTAAAGTAGAAAGCGGTAAAGACTCTAGAGAATTTCGCGTAAAAAATTCTAATTCTTTGAAATGATTGGTAGAATCATGCAATGGTAAATCTAAATCATTTGGATTACAGAGAAACACAGAAATATCTAAATGATATTTTGTATAAGAATGCTTTAGATTGCCAATTTTTTGGCTTGTTTTTGTTAGTTGTGGTAGAATCTGTGGGAAATTGTAAAGCCCAAAATATAATTTGTCCTTGCTTTTCAAAAGTGCAACTTTGGAATTTTGGATAAAGATGCCAATTTGTAAAGTTTTTTTGACGATTTTTGTAGATTTGCTTTGAGTGAAGGTTTGCCAATTTTGCTTACCTAAACAAAGAGAGTTTAAAGGACAAATTTCACATTTTGGAGACTTTGGTAAGCAGACTAATGCACCTAAGTCTAGCAATGCTTGATTGTGGTTAAAAGGGTCTTCATAGTTTAAAATTAGTTTGGCTTTGGATTCCAAAAGAGAGGGGGTAGCAGAATGTAAAGCAAAAAATCTCAAGAGAATGCGTTTAATGTTGGAATCTACAAAGCTAACAGGTATATCAAAACCAAAACAAGCAATTGCTCCTGCAGTATAAGCTCCAATTCCGGGAAGTTTGCGCAGAAGTTCGACCTCGCATGGTAAAAGATTGGCTATGGTTTGAGAATTTTGTGTAGAATCTTTTGGGTTGCAGCTTGAAAATGCGTTAGAAACGCAGATTTGAGCGAGCTTGTGCAAATTCCTTGCGCGCGAGTAATATCCTAGTCCTTGCCAAGCATGTAAGACTTCAGTCATCTTTGCTTGACCTAGTGTTTGAAGGTTTGGAAAACGTTCCAAAAAAGGAAAATAAAAATACTCCAATACGGATTTAACCTGCGTTTGTTGAAGCATTATTTCACTAATTAACACATGATACGCGCGATTGGGTGTTTGTCTATTGCGCCATGGCAAATGATGGCGACCATAAACGGCATACCAACTCAAAAGTGCCGTTTGCATATTTTTGAGTTCAGTTTGTTTAAAATCCATTATAGATAAGGAAGAACGCGTTCTTTATAGAGTTTGAGAATGTTCTTGGAATCTTCAAGTTTGGAAGAAAGAAGCTTGAGAGAAAGAGTATTAAATTGGATTTGTTTGCGCAATTCCAAAATTTGCTCTACGCAGTCTTTTGGAGTGCCGACAATCATGCAATCTAAGATTTTGTCTTTGTTGAAAAATTCCGCTCTAAATTCTTCATAATCACTTGTTTTAATGATTGCGTCAAAAGTTGGGTTGGATTCGTTAGCGCGTAACATACATTGAGTAAAAATATCCACTCCTATTCGTGCTTTTTCTTGTGCGATGCTGCGGTCTTCATCAATATAAATCGCACGTGTTAGCACATATTCTAAATCTTTTGCCCCGTTTTGAGCAAAAATATCATAAATTTCTTTAGCGCGTTTGGCATTAAGTGTCAAAGAACCCAAAAAGTTATAGCCACGTTGGGCAGAAATGTTGAGTGTTTCTTCGTGGTTACTTGCAACATAAAAAGGAATTAAACCTTTTGGATGTGGGCGAATACTGACATTATTGACATCAAGAAATTCTCCCTCGTGAGATACTTGGTCTTTGAAGAGTAAATCATGCACAATTTTAGCGTTTTCTAGCATAATTTTACGATTATTATTGGGGTTATTGCCCATAGAAATATCAAAAATAGGGAATGCTCCTCGTGCAAAACCAAAAAGGAATCGCCCTTTACTTAATAAATCCAGTGTTGCAATTTCTTCTGATAATTGAATGGGGTGATAATGGGGAAGTAAAATAGCCGCACTACCTACTTTGATTTGCTGTGTACGTGCAAGTGCATAACCTATGAGAGTGAGGATAGCAGGACAGAGGGTGAAACTATTAAAGTGATGTTCTCCTATCCAAGCTTCATCAAAGCCTAATTTATCTGCATATTCTATTAGCTCAATAGCATCTGAAAGTGCAACTGCTTCGTTGTTTGTCCAATTTTCTACCAACTCAAAAATACTGCTCTTCATTTCTAAACCTTACCTTAAATTAAACAAAAATTACTACAATCTTAGCACAAAATTCTAAAATTTTTATAAATTATTTTTGGGTTGTTTTGCTTTATAGCATTGACCATTTATGAAGCAGACTTATTTTTCTTGGCGAGAATCCAAAATGTTTAGCAAACTATCAATGACTGCTTGAGGAAGATTGGCAATGGAATCTTTAAAGATTTAAATTACCAATCATTATCTTAATATTTTTTATTCTTTATATCTTCAACGATAGCATTAGATAATGCACTCAATGTTTGACTTATTTCTTGCGAATGATTGGCGATATGAACATTGGATTCGGTTACTTGTTCTAATTCGCTAATTGCTTCATTAATGTGTGAAATATCTGCAACTTGCTCTCTGATAGATTGGGAAACATCGCTAATAGATTGCACAAGCACATTGGTGTTTGCTTCAATTTCGCTTAATGACTTAGTTGTGCGTTCAGCTAGTTTTCGCACTTCATCGGCTACCACTGCAAATCCTCTCCCATGTTCTCCTGCTCTTGCTGCTTCAATGGCGGCATTCAAAGCTAAAAGATTGGTTTGGTCTGCAATGTCTTTAATTACATTGACAATGCTTTTGATGTCTTCTGCTTGCTTTGTAACATCGTGTGTTTTATCACTAACATTTTGAATTGTAGCACTAATCTCTTCAATGGAGCTAGAAGTTTGATTGATACTTGTAGCTTGTCCTGTTGCACCATTTTGCAGTTCTTTTACGGATTCCGTGATATTGTTGGAAATTCCCAAAAGATTTTGTGCAGTATCAATGCGTTTTTGTATAGTAGAGACAGAATTTTTTCGTAAAAGGTTGATGGATTCATAAAGACTTAAAATATCTCCTTCAATATGAGCAATTTCACATTGATTTCTAAAATCTTCTTGTGCATAATTTTTGAGCAATACGATTCCGCTTTCAAGATTGATTGCAATATGAGCTAAAGCATCATTGATGATATTCTTGAGGCGCACAAGGCTAGGGTTATGTGGTTCTTTTGTGATTTTATGATTCAAATAACCCTTTTTAATGCTTTCAGCGACCAAAACGGAATCTTCTATTGCCTCATTGTCTTGTTTGATGCCGTGTTGAATATTCTGCATAGATTTATCTAGCTTGTTAGAGATTTTTCCTATCTCATCCCCAGAATCACTTTTACATAGCGGAGGCATTTGGTCGCTTTCGTGATTGATGAAACTTAAGAAGCTCAAAATTGTCTTTGTAAGGGTTTGCAAACGATTGAGGATTCCGTATCTAATCGTGATGAGTGAAATTGCTAAAATAATCACAAGCATTACAAGGATTCCTATTAGGATAATGCGCTCCATTGTATGATTGTCGGCAACAAAATCCTCTAATAGTGCTTCTGTAAGAATTTGCATTTCAAATGAGGGATTGAATCCACTATAAGCACGATAGGATTGATTATTGTGTTGATAATCTACAAATCCTCCATCAGGTAAATTTTGGAATCGCTTGAGTGTGCTAGGTTTCGTATTATTGGATTCTCCTAGTATGAACTCATCGTATTTTGGGTCAATAATGATGACTTTTCCGTGTTGCCCTACATTGATTTTACTAAGGTTTTCTTGGATCCCCCTATAAGCTCCCGTTAAATCATAAGCGACAAAAAGCGCACCAATAACAGATTCTGTGTGGTCAAGAATTGGTGCATAAAGGCTCATATAATTTTTGCCAAAAAGTTTTACTCTTCCCATAAAAATTTGATTTTGGTTTAGTAATTCAAACGCAGGGTGTGATTTGCCAAGTTTTGTGCCAATGACAAGATTACCCTCAAGATTTCTAAGTGAAGTTACAAGACGCGTGAAGTCTCCTTCATTGTCTTTGACAAATATTGTGCAACATTAGAGGTTAGATTTGTAAAATATTCTGTTATATCCATTGCTTTGGACAAATCATGTCCATTATAATAGAGATTTGGGATAGAATGTCCAGCCATCAAGATTGAATTTTGGCGCACAAATGAATGGGGAGTTTTTGCCCCCTTATATCTCTCTAAGATTGTTTCAAAGATATTATAAGATTTATTGGTTTCATCTAAAACATGATTGGCAAAGAGTTGAAAGTTTTCATTGATAATGCGGTCAATTTGATGAAGTCTATAATTGAGTTGCTTTTCTGTATGATTGGTCATCATTGTATCAATAAAAATCATAAAGGGAACCAAAATAATGATAAATACTATAATTTGCTGAATTAGGAATTTATTACCAAGTGATAAGTTTTTCCAAGACATTTAGATAAACCTCCGTTATTAATGTATAGTAATAATTGATTGAAATCAATTTAACTGAGTTTTGATAATTATATAGAAATATTAATTTAAATTTCTTAAAAAGATAAATTAATATTTTTTTATAATAAATATTATGAAAAGTGTTACTTTTCATCAACTAAATATTGATGATTAAAGTTTATTTAAAAAGCTATTTAGTGTATTTATAATAATTTTTCCCCCAATTTCTATAAAATATAGTTATAAAAAATATTTTCTTGATTTATTTATAATTATCTATAATAATTTGTAATAAATATTATATAAAAACTTAAATATTTTTTGTGCTTAAATGCAATGTGGAATCCAACGAATAAAAATTCCATTTTCTATATAATTATAGAGTAATTGCTTAGTTAGTTTATTTTGATTATGGGATTTTGTATTGATTATGTTGCGGAGTTTTTATAATTTCAATTGCTCGAAATTCGCAAATTTTCTTTGTTGCAAATATCTCGATGAAGCAAGATTCTTTTGCGATGTAATGGTTGCTTAGCGGTGTTTTAATCCCATTCCTAAAGCTTGGTCTAGTAAAGATTTACGCTCTGGATTTTGTTGTTTGAAGTGTCGTTCTACTTCTAGGATTAGTTTGGCATTGACGCCTTTATGTGAAGTAAGAATTGCTACAAATTCCAAATCAAAATTTTCAATTTCTTGCATATATTGTGCGTAATGTTCAGAAGCCAATTTGGAGTATTGTTCTAGTTTGTGTAAATCATTGTCTTTGTCTTTGAGGAGTATTAAAACTTCTTGTGCATTTGGAATCTTAGGTAGATTTTGAGTTGTTTGTTTTTTGCCAAACATTTTATCGCCCAAAAAGACAAAAAATAGAGCAATAAGCAACAATCCAACAATCAAAAATACTAAAAATAAAATCCAATCTTCTTTTTGCATTTTTACCCTTGTGATAATTTTTGATTCAAATTATAACCTAAAATCATTTGAATCAAATCTTTGCAAACTTTTAACTGAAGTCTCTTAGTTTTTATGCGTATTTTGGCTATAATCCGCAAATTTTTAAGGAGTTTTGAATGAATAAAACAGAATTTAAATCTAAAGTGGAATCCTTGCAAAATGCGTCAAATTATAAACAGCCTTTAGGGTTTGGTATTTGTTATGCTGATGTTGGAATCATAAGCAATAAGGTGCTTCAAGCGACTTATCCTGTGCTAAATTGGGGAGAGAATTTTGGTTCTTATGCGATTTTTGAATCGTTGCGCAGAGAATGTGAGGTGTTGGAGGATAGTGAAAGTGAGTTGGTGCTCGGAATCACAGAAGAATTTGTCATCAAATCTTTGGAGTGTTTCGCTCCATTTTTGTCTGAAACGCAAGCCAATCTAGGAGAGCATAAAAATGTCGCAGTGGTTTTAGAGCTTCAACGCGCCTTGCAAGAAGATAGAATTTATACTGAAAATGGAGACTTTCGTTATCGGTTTTGCGCAATTTACAAAGACGCACAATGCAAAAGTGTAGAATCTGCTTATATGAAATTGCTTGCACTCTCACTTGGCAAAGCTCCTCTTAGAAGTCTGCAATTAGATGGAATCTTCGGGCTTTTAACCAATGTTGCATGGAGTGGCAATGTGCCTTTTGAGTTGGAGTGGTTGCGAGAAAATGAGATTGCACTTAAAATGCGTGGAGAGTTTCCAGCCATTGATTTTGTAGATAAATTTCCACGTTATTTGATGCAAGTGATTCCACAATACGATAATATTCGCTTGCTAGATACTGCTAAAACTCGCTTTGGAGCGTATCTCGGCAAAGGGGGTTACACACAAATGCCGGGTGCTAGCTATGTGAATTTCAATGCGGGCGCAATGGGTGCTTGTATGAATGAGGGACGTATTAGTTCTAGTGTCATCGTAGGTGAGGGGAGTGATGTCGGTGGTGGAGCGAGTATTCTTGGTGTGTTAAGTGGAGGAAATGCAGACCCTATTAGTATTGGTAAAAATTGTCTTTTGGGCGTTAATAGCTCCACAGGAATTAGTTTAGGTGATGGTTGTATTGTAGATGGTGGAATCGCAGTTTTGGCGGGAACGATTTTTAAAATTAGTGAAGAAGAGGCACGCAAAATTGCAGAAATCAATCCGAATTTTGAGATTAAGGAAAGCGGATTATATAAGGGGCGTGAATTATCGGCTAAAAATGGGGTGCATTTTAGACAGGATTCTAAAACAGGCGCAATGATAGCTTTTCGCTCTAATCGTAAAATTGAGCTTAATTCAGCTTTGCATTAGTTGTAGTGCAAAGCTTAACATTCAATCTGCAAAGATTGAGTGCGTAAGGTTTGCAAGTCTTGCGTAAAGATAAAGCAATGTTGCAAGTTTTTAAAGAAATTCTTTAGTTGCTCGTGCGGTAACGAAATTGCCCTTTTTTGAGGACCATATCCATTCCTCCGATACTATAAAGCCATTTGTTTTCGATTGTATTTTTCATAAAGGCTGCCATCTCACCTTTGACATTGTTATGATATACAATTCCAACTCCATCTGTGTGTCCTATGGAGCAAACTGTGCCGCGATGATTAAACTTGAATTGTTTATTAAAGGGTTCATTCTTTAGTTTTGCGCATAGAAGTTCTGCAAGATAATCTCCCATTTGTGCTGATAATTGTGCTGTTGGGGCGTGAATTGCATCTTTATCCGTTGCGATGGCGCAATCTCCTACAACATAAATATTTTGGAAATCTTCACATTGAAGTTGCGCATTGACTTTGATGCGTCCTTTTTTGTTTGGAATTTTTGAATTTTCAACAATATCACTTCCTTTTACACCTGCACTCCAAATAATTGTATTACCATGAACTTCTTGTATTTGCCCGTCTTTTTCTATGATAACTTTCCCTTCTTGTAATTCTTTGATTGTTGCGCTAGAAAGAATCTCTACGCCTAATGCCTTGAGCTTAGATTCTGCAGTTTGCACAAGGCTTTCATTGAAAACGGGCAAGATGTGTTTAGAGCGTCCAATACAGGTAACCTTTGGAATCCCTCGATTGATTCCACAAATCAAACAAAGCTCTTCTAGTTGTGTGGCGAGTTCTGCCGCAAATTCAATCCCTGTAAAGCCTGTTCCGCAAACAATAACTTGTAAATCTTTTGGATTTTTAGTATGCACAAATTCTTTGAATTTATTTTCAATATTTTTTGTTAGTTTGAGTGCTGCATTGAGCGAAGAGAGCTTGTAGGCATATTTATCAACGCCACAGATTCCAAAACTATCAGGCTTAAATCCAAGTCCAATTACCAGATAATCATAAGAATATTCGCCTCCATTGCCAATGACTTTGTTTTCTTGTGGGCAGAGATTCGTGATTTTGTCTTTGATGAATTGCACTTTTTGAGGATTGAGAATCTTACGATAGTAAATCCTTGCTTTTCGCGCACTTAATGTGCCAATTGCTACTTTATGTAACAATGTTGTCTGATAATGATAGTCGTGTTTGCTGATTAGAGTGATTTTTGCATCACCTTGATATTTTCTCTGCAAACCCAAAGCGACTTTTAAGCCACCATAACCACCGCCAATAATTAGAATCTTTTTGGCTTCTTGCCCCATTTTGCCCTCCTTATTTGGACTTTATGAAACTTATCTTAAAATATTATTGTTAATATAATCCTAAAAGGTTAAAAATTATTTTATTTTTTAAGGAAAATATGAAGTTTTTGTTTTTTATGATTGTGAAATAATAAATTTAAAATGAAATTATAAAAATAGCTAAACTTTTAGTTATAATAACCGCTTAATTTTTATGATAAAGGAATGGGATTGCAAAACATTAAACGTTATTCTTTGCTTGTTGTGATTATTTTAATGTTGTATTTCTTGGTCGTGTTTCCAGAAATAGCGCAGATTCTTGCAGGGGTTGCAATTTTGTTGATTGGTATGATGAATCTAAGCTCTGGATTTAAATCATTTAGTGGAGGGCTTTTGGAAAAGATTTTGACAAAATCTACTGATACGCGCCTCAAAAGTATTGTATTTGGTGTGATTACGACAATGTTAATGCAGTCTTCAACCCTTGTTTCCGTGATTTCTATTTCTTTTCTTTCTGCTAGTTTAATCACGCTTGCTCAAGGAATAGGGATTATTTTTGGAGCAAATTTAGGTAATAGCGCGGGTTCTTGGTTGATTGTTGGATTGACAAGTATTAATATTTCTATTTTGGCGATTCCATTGATTGTATGTGGGACGGTGCTAAATTTCCAAAAAGACAATGTTTTCAAAGGAATTGGATTAATCTTTGTAGGGCTTGGATTCTTTTTCTTGGGCGTAGATTATATTAAAAGTGGTTTTGAATCCTATAAAGAAATTATGGATCTTTCACGTTTTAACTTTGAAGGATTTAAGGGAGTTATTATTTTTGTCGGTCTTGGTGCCCTCATGACAGGAATTGTGCAAAGTAGCCATGCAACTTTGGCAATTATTATTTCGGCATTAGTAAGTGGGCAAATTGGTTTTGAAAATGCACTTGCTGCAACACTTGGAACAAGTGTTGGGGGGGTTGTAACTGCAGTTGTAGCAAGCCTTAGTGCAAACATTGAAGGAAAGAAGCTTGCAATTGCGAATTGTATTTTTAATTTTAGTATTGCGATTGTTGTGATTATACTTTTCCCATATTTTGTAAATTTAGTCAATATCACAGCGGATTTTTTGGGACTTTCACATGATAATATCGCGCTAAAAACAGCTCTTTTCCATACTTTGTTTAACCTTGTGGGTGTGATTTTGATTTCTTTGTTTATCAAGCAAATTGTATTTTTCTTGGATAAAACAATCAAAGCTCCACGCGATAGAGAAATGGACGCTCCATTGTATTTGAATAATAATATTATCGAATATTCTGATACAGCGATTGAGGCTTTGCAAAAGGAATCTGTGCATTTATATAACAATGCTTATGCGTTAATTGCGCATACAATTGGTTTTAATCGGAGTGATATTCGTGGAAAAGAAAGCTTTGATACAATTGTAAAAACCAAAAAATGGTTTAGTGGTAATGTTGATTTGGATTATCTCTATAAGCGAAAAATTAAGGTGTTGTTTGACGCGATTATGGAGTTTTCTACTAAAGCACAAAGATATATAGAAGATGAAGATAAGAACCAACGCGTTTATTCTTTTAAAGTTGCAGCGCGTAATATTACAGAAGCGACTAAGAACTTAAAGCTAATTCAAACTAATATGAAGGTCTATTCGGTTTCATCTAATCCTTATCTCGCAGAGCAATATAATACAATGCGTAAGGATTTGGGAGAATTATTGCGTAGTATTGAGGAATTAAAATTAATGAAAGACGAAAGTGCATATGTGATTTTAAAGCAAATTGGAGTTGCAAAAAATATGCCAAAAGAATTTGACCAGAATATTATGCATGATGTGGAGAAATTAATCGCAGAAGAAAAAATTAGCGCAACCAATGCAACCTCTATTTTGAATGATAGTTCTTTTATGGCAGATATTGCAATGAATTTAATGGAAGCAGTGGAAGTTATTTTTACCAAAGAAGAATGGTTAAAGACTCAAGAAGTAGAAGAAAAAAAAGAGCAAGAGTAGAAATCTCTTGCCCCCACGATTTTTTATATCTTATCAATTTACAAAAACTTTTCAAATAATAGTCAAAATTCCATTTACATTCATTTAAGTCTAGCTTTATTAGGAGGCTTTTATAATTTTATATTCCAATCTTCAGGATTCTTAATGCGGATTTTAGTGATTTTTTTATTTAGTTTTTATGCGCAGCTATGGGGCAATGAGATTGAAAATATATTAAAAATTCCTAATTTATCTCCTATAGCGCAAGAAGCATTGAAAAATGCGATGGCAGAATATTACGCAGAGAAGCGTGCATATCAACAAAATAATTATCGCATACGCAATCGTTTATTACTGGATTTGAAAAATGGAGTGAAAGTAGATTTGGCGCAGTATGAGGAAGCATTCAAAGAAGTGAGTGAAGAATATATCAAGGCTAGAATCTCTTTTTATTACGCAATAGCCGAGATTTTGGATACAGAAAGTATGGAAAAACTTTTGGAGAGAATTTGGGAGTAATTGATGTATAAAATTTTAATTGTAGAAGATGATTTAGAAATGCAAAAATTATTAGTAGATTATCTGCGACAAAGCGGTATGGAGGTATCAGCGACAGATAGCCCAAATGTAGCATTGGATTGGATTAGAAGTAAAGGAGGATTTCATCTTGCAGTATTGGATATTATGCTTCCTGAAATGGACGGATTAGAATTATGCCAAAAGTTGCGTAAAATTAGTGATATACCGATTATTATGTCTTCCGCTCGCGCAGATATTAGTAGCAAGATTTTAGGATTTGAACGAGGAGCTGATGATTACCTTGCAAAATCCTATGAGCCTATTGAGCTTGTAGCGCGTATCAATGCTTTGTTGAAACGTTATTCGCAAAACCAAAGTATAAAATATGGAGATTTGGAAGTTGATGCAAATAAACGCAAAGTTAGTGTTGCAGGCTATAATGTTGAATTGACTCCGGCAGAATTTGAGATTTTGAATCTGCTCATCAAACACAAGGGCAAACCTTATTCTCGCGAAGTGTTAGCACAAGCGATTTCTAGTATTGCTCCTGATTCCTCTTTAAGAAGCATTGATACACATATTCGTAACTTACGAGTAAAATTAGGCGATGATGCCAAAATGCCCAAATATATCCAATCCATTTGGGGAATTGGGTATAAATTTTGCGATTAAGAATCTATCTTTAGTCTAGGAAGGATTTAATGAAAGATAAATTTAAGATTTCAAATCTAATCCCTCCTCTTTTTGTGCAAATTTATGCTTTATTTATTGCTTCACTCTGTGTAAGCGGAGTAATTGTCTATTTTGCTAATGTAAATAATTTAAAAAAAAATGAGCAAGCTATCTTATCCAAAACAACCCTTTTAGCACAGCAATCTTTGCTGGAATTTATTAGTGGAAATACAAAACATTTGGATAAAATGATAAAAAGTAAGCATTATCAAATTGTGCGCCAAATGCCAAAAGATGCAGTAATATTGCTAGAAAATCAAGAATCTTTTACAAAAGTGAGAATCTTTAGATTTCAAAGTCATTATGGATTTTGTTTGGAGTATTTGGGAATGACTTTTATTGCCTTAAAAGATTATGAAACAGAATTATTTATGGACGATGGATTGAATCTTTGGATTTTTTTAGATTTTTTGATTCAGCTTTTGACTTTTTCAATTGTGTTGGTTTTGCTACATCCATTAAAAGTTTTGAAAAACGCATTGCAAGAATTCACCAAAGGGAATTATAAGATTAAGATTCCTATCCCACAAGAGCCACAACAAGCGCAGTTAGCATGGAGCTTCAATGAAATGAGTGCCAAAATTTCCAAGTTAATGATGACAAGAGAATTCGTGTTAAGAAACATAGGGCACGAACTGAAAACTCCAATTTCTAAGGCAAAACTTGCATTGGAGATGATGCCAGAAAATCCTCAAAAATCTCTTGTAATGAAATGTGTAGGCAATCTTGACAATCTAACGAGTCAGATTTTGACTTTTGAGAAGATACAAGAGGGAGGAGATTTGCTTGTATGGAGTAAATTTGATGTAGAAACATTGATTGTGGAGACTTTGCAACATTTGTTTTTGGAGGAAGAGGAATTAGACATTCAAATTGAGGAAAATTTTAAAATCTATGGAGATTTACAATTTTTATCCATTGCCTTAAAAAATCTTATAGAAAATGCAAAAAAGTATAAAAGTAGTGGGACAATATTAATTCAAGCAAGGGTGGAAGAGAAGCTTGAAAATATTGTTACTTGGGGCTTATCACCAAAGGAAAAAGAATTTTTATGTCTTAATATTTACAATTTTGGTGTGCCATTGAAACAATCTATTTATTATTATTTTGAACCTTTTTCGCGTGAGGATACGCATCATTTGATTCAAGGTTATGGTCTTGGGCTTGGAATTTTTAAAGGCATTTTAGAATTGCATCATTTGGGTTTTGGTTATGTGTATAAAGAATCCGAACAACAAGAAAATCCTCTGAAAGGTGTGCATTGTTTTAAGATTATTTTTCCAAAGGAACATCATGGAAGTCATAGGGATTGATTTAGGTAGCAATTCTTTGCGTGGAGTGAGAATGCAAGTCATGGGGGAATCCCAAAAAGAGTTTGTAGTCTTAGCTGAATATGATGCAACAGTGCGCACGGCAGAGGGATTAGAAAATAGTGGTGAAATTTGCAAAGAAGCAAAGCAAAGAGTTATTCAAGGCTTACTTGCATTAAAAGCTGCATTAAAAATTACCGCACAAGATAGGGTGATTGCGCTGACGACGCAAGCGATGCGTAAGGCACATAATCGTGAGGTAGTTTTAAAGGAGATTTGGGATTCTACACAGATTCAATTTCAAGTTATCTCGGGAGAGCAAGAGGCACAAATCACTGCTCTAGCACCTAAGATTGCTGTGCAAAAAATCGCTAGAGACAATCCAAAATATCAACAAGATTGCTTTTTGCTCGTAGATATGGGTGGAGCAAGTAGTGAATTTATCCTCTGTGGAGGGGGGGAAGATTTGGCAAAAAGTTTTGAGATTGGAATCGTAAGTGCTAAAGACCGCTATGGAAGTGTGGAAAATTTGTTAATGCACAAAGAAGAATTTTTAAAACCCATTATTACTTTTATCAAGGAGTGTTCTAAAAAGGGTAAAAAAGCGCATTTTATGGTAGCAAATAGTGGCACTCCAACAATGGTATGTGCTTTTAAAATTGGATTGCAAGAATATAATGCAAGGGCAATCTTTGGGACAGAACTAACCAGAGAGGATTTTTCAATAGAATTGACGAAATTTTTGGCACTTTCAAAGGAATTGCAAATTGGTCTTGTAGGAATGTTTAAAGCTGATGTTGTGCCATTTGGAATCGCATTATTTACTTGTTTTATGGAGGCTTTGGGATTTCAAGATTGCTTGGTTATTGATGAGGGATTGCGCGAAGGTGCAGTGATTGCCTACACATTTGGAATCTTGAATGATTTACAACCAAAACATTAACACTGCTAAGATTGCAAAGTTTGCTTTTTGTTATAGTGGGGTTTGGCGGTTTAGCTTGTCTCAAGATTCTTTATTTAAGCCATTAAGCACAGGAACAAAGATACATTGTTCTAATTCTTGCTTGTCGCTTAAAATTCCATTGCGCTTGGTGAAACGAGTGATGATTTGTGTATTATCCTTTTCTATGGGAGCAACAAGGATTCCGCCTTCATTTAATTGTTCAATCAGGCTTTGAGGGATTTCTTTGATAGAAGCGGAGAATAGTATCCTATCATAGGGAGCATAGGCAATCCAACCCTTTTGACCATCATCTAGCTTTGTGTTGATATTGGAAAGATTGCATTTTTTGATTCTTATCCGTGCTTCTTCTAATAGTTTTTCAATCCGTTCAACGCTAAAAACACGGCGAATAAGCCGACTAAGAATCGCAGCTTGATAACCACTTCCACAGCCAATTTCTAGCACAGAATCCGCACCCTCACATTGCAAATATTCAGTCATTTTTGCTACAGTCAAGGGAGAGCTAATCCATTGGCTTGCCCCCATAGGGAGCGCATCAAGCGTATAGGCGAGATGAGTTAAGCCATTTGGCACAAATACTTCGCGATTGATACTCAAAAAAGCTTTCTCAACTGCTGAACTCAATCGGAATCGCTTGGAGATTTCAAGCACCATATTGGCAGTTTTTAATCCTTGCATTTTGTTTTACTAAGCCCAATATCAATAAATTTGCGTGTTTGTGTAATTGCATCAAAATCTGCACGCAAACTAATTACTTCTTGGTTATCTTCTTTGGTCGCATAACCAAAAGGTGAAATGATGGCACTGCCTTTGGCGCAAGTATCGTTTGCTCCACTGCTAGCAATTACAAAACTTTGTGTGGTGATTGCTAGAGCTTTGGAAAGCGTTTCAAAATTGTCTTTGCGCTCTTTACCCCATTGGGCTGGAACAAAAATCAAATCACAGCCTTTAACGCGTTGCCAAAGCTCAATAAAACGCAATTCAAAGCAATTAATTGCACCGCACAAGATTCCATCAATCTCAAAAGGGGCAATTTCAGCCAAATCTCCACTTTGGAAATGCAGATGTTCATTGCCTAGAGGAAATAACTTGTGCTTACTCTGCTTATGTAATAATTCACTTTTGTGAAAGACTTTTAGGTTGTTGTAGAATCCATCACGATATTTTTCAATCATTGTTAGCACGATTGTTTTGTCGCTTGATAAACGCAAGAGTGATTCTGTTGCAACCTTTGCAAATTCTGCGGCTTCGTCCATACGTTGATAGCAGAAGTTTGTCAGGCAAACTTCTGGTGCTAGAATGATAGAATCCCTCTCGCAATTTAAAATGAGATGTTTTAAATGCGTTAAGTTCTCTTCAAAATTTTGTTTTGTTTTAAGTTGTAATGAATAAAGTTGTTTAGAAATCATCAAAGTTTATACTCCCTTTCGCGTAATTGCCCACATTTCCTTCAAACATATTTGTCTTTTGGCTGTTGAATGAGCTAAAAGAATCTACCCATTTGATAGGATTTTTGGCATTAAAAAGTGGTGGTAACCCCACACGCTTTAATCTATCGTCTGCAAGATAGCAGATGTATTCGTGAATAATCTCGCTTGTAAGCCCTAAAATCCGACCTTGCGTGATGTAATCACCCCATGCAGATTCTACCTTGACTGCTTCTCTAAACATTTCGATTACTTCTTCAAGCAAGTCTTTGGTAAAAAGATGAGGCATTTCTTTTTTGAGCGAATTAATCATATTTTGGAATAATAGCAAATGGGTTACTTCATCACGTTGAATGAAGCGAATCATTTGCGCACTTGCTAACATTTTACCACTTCTTGCGAGGGTATAAAAAAAAGTAAAGCCACTATAAAAATAAATTCCTTCTAGGATTTGGTTGGCAAACATTGCTTTAAGCAAAGTGGGTTCATCAGGATTGAGTGCTAGCCTTTCATAAACATTGGCAATATAATCGTTTTTTGCTCTCAATCTTGCATCACTACGCCACATTTCGTAGATTTCATCGGTGTTTGCTGAAATAGATTCTACCATTACTGCATAGCTTTGAGAGTGTAAGGCTTCTTCAAAGGCTTGGCGCACCAAGATGAGGTTAATTTCTGGACTTGTAATGTAAGGATTAACATTGTCAATTAGATTGTTGGTTTGTAAGGAATCCATAAAGATGAGTTGAGCCAATGCTCTATCATAGCCAACCTTTTCTTCTGGAGTTAAGCCATCGGCATAATCGCGTTTGTCTTGTGTCATATTGACTTCTTCTGGAAACCAAGAGTTTGCTAACATTACTTTCCAAAGATTATAAGCCCATTGGTATTTGATTTTGTTAAGCTCGAAAATGCTCGTAGGATTCCCCCCAAAAATCTTTCTGTCATTGACACTCTCTTTTGAGTTTGGATTATAAATTTTTTTGCGATTAATCATAAAAATTGCCTTAGAAAAACTAAATTATATAAGCATAAAATAAAAAAAAAATTATAAAATTTTAAAGCTTTAAAACTTATCAAAATGATAGAAGGAATCAATGAAAATCATAAAATTAAACATTAGTGGAATGCATTGTAGTGCTTGCTCTTCCACGATTGAAAAAAATTTACAAAAACTTCCAAGTATTAAAAATATCAAAATTAATTCCATTAGCGGAAGAGCAAAGATCGGTTACGATGAAGCACAGATTTCAGAAGCCAAAATAATTGAATTAATTACTTCGTATGGGTTTCCTGCAAGCCTTGATGATTCTAAGGAGCAAGAAATCGCTTATATTCAAAGTTTAAAACAAAGATTGTGGATAGCGATTCCATTGTTTTTGGTAATTTTTTCTTTGCATATGTTAGGTGTGCATAACCTTTGGAGCGCATTTGCGCAGTTAATACTCGCTAGTGTGGTGCAGTTTTATTGTGGTTTGCCTTTTTATCAAGGGGCTAAGAGTTTTTTTAGAACCAAATCCGCAGATATGAATGTTTTGATTGCGCTTGGCACAAGTGTGGCATATTTATATTCTCTTTATCTCTTTGCCAGTGGTGTGCATGGGTTCTACTTTGAGGGAAGTAGCGCAGTAATTTGTTTTGTGTTGGTTGGAGAATATCTCAAATCCAATGCAAAAAGAAAAGCAAGTGATGAGTTGGAGATTTTAGCCAAACTTCTCCCAACACAAGCAAGAATTGTTAAAGAGATAGAATCCCAAGAGACACAATGGGTTGCAGTGGATAAAATACAAAAAGGTGATAAGTGCTTGGTTATAGGTGGTGAGAAAATTCCGCTTGATGGGATTGTTCTATCGGGCAAAGCAGAAGTGAGTAGTGCGCATATTAATGGAGAAGAATTGCCCAAGATGATTGAAGTAGGCGCAGAAGTGATTGGCGGAAGTCTAGTGCTTAATGGTGAAATTGTCATTGAAGCAAGTAAAGATTCTAATGAGTTTTTTGTTTATGAAATGCTGGATTTGTTAGAGCTTTCTCAATCACAAAAGCCGCCCATTGGGGCGTTAGCAGATAAAATTGCAAGTGTGTTTGTGCCAAGTGTTGTTTTGCTAAGTCTCGCAAGTTTTGTTTTTTGGTGGTTTTGGAGTTATAATTTGGCTTTTGCCCTTTCTATTGCGGCATGTGTCTTGGTTATTTCTTGTCCTTGTGCGCTTGGGCTTGCTGTGCCTTTGGCAATTGTATGTGCAAGTATGCGTGCTAAAAAATCCGAGATTCTTATCAAAACACCAGATGTTTATGAAAAAGCAAAACAGGTTCAAACGATTGTTTTTGACAAAACAGGCACATTGACGAAGGGAGAGATTGTTGTAAGAAATTTTGAGATTCTTTCACAGGCGCAATCGCAAGATTTTATGTTGGGGTTGGTCTATGCCATGCAAAACAATAATCCTCACCCTGTCGCTAAGGCAATCTTGGAATTTGCTAAAGATTCTTTACCGCTTGAGTTGGAATCTAAAACTTATGAAATTGGCAAAGGAGTGCAAGCAAGATTTGAGGAAGAAGATTATTTTTTGGGTGCATTAGAATGGGTTGAATCTATCAGTGAAACAAACCTCAAGGAAGTCTCGCGTGAAAATTGTATTGCACTTGGCAATAAAAGGGAAATTCTAGCTTTATTTTATCTGCAAGATTCTATCAAAACTCACGCTAAAGCTAGTATTGAAGCGTTAAAGTCTCGCGGAATAAACCCTGTCATTTTGAGCGGAGACAATGAAGCAAGTGTGGCAAAAATTGCAAAAGAATTGGGAGTGGAACAATTTTTTGCGGGTGTAAATCCCCAACAAAAAGCTGATAAGATTGCATTGTTTTCTCAAAAAGGAGGAGTTTGTTTTGTGGGAGATGGAATCAATGATGCTTTGGCTCTTAAGGAAGCGAGTTTTGGAATTTCTTTTGCACAGGCGACAGAATTAGCACAAGAGGTTGGCGATGTCTTATTGCTCAAAGACGATTTATGGGGAATCGTTGAAGTGTTTGATATAGCCAATGCAACTTTGAGAAATATCCGCCAAAATTTGTTTTTTGCTTATGTTTATAATATCGTCTTGATTCCTATTGCAGCAGGTGTGCTTTATCCGTTTTTTGGAATCTCTTTGCAACCTGCTTATGCTGGGGCAGCAATGGCTTTAAGTTCGCTTAGTGTAGTGAGTAATGCGCTAAGGATTTCACATTTGAGGCTTGACGATTGCGCTTAATTCTTATACTTTTATTTTTTGTGTTTTCAAATTCAGTGAATGCACTTTCTTATTTGGTTTTAGAAGAAGAATATCGTTTCAAAAAAAATACGATTTATGCACAAGATTTGTTTCCAGAATTGGAAAACAATTTTTTGCTTTTTGAAATTCCTAAAAACTCCAATAGCTATCAAATAAAAAGTTCCCAAATCGTTGAAAAATTTGAAAATGAAGAAATTTCTGTGGGTTCAAAAGTGCCAATTATTACTTTTAAGCGCGCAGTTGGGGGAGAGATTGAGGGGATTCGGAAGTATATAATAGCCGAATTTTTGCGAGAATATCAACCTTATAAAATTCAAGTTAATGTGGTGCATTTAGAGCAAATTACACCAATAGACTTTGATGAAGAGGCAATCTTATCAATTGATTTTCACTCCAAATTACTAAAGAGGAGGGAGGGGAGTTTTGACATTGTGGTGCAAGAGAAAAACGGAGAGAGGCTAAGGAATCGCAAAGTCTATTTTAAATATGCAGTGGATGCGACTTTACAAGTTATACAAACAAGTGAAGCAATTAGTGGCAGACAAAGTGTTAATTTCCAAAATGCTCGTGTTATTCGGATTCCTTTTGAAAGAATAGGAAGCACACTAATGAAAGAAAGCGAAATGGGGAAAGTTGCTGTGCGTTCTTATACCCCAAAGGATATTATTATTACTCAAGACCGATTAATCCTTAAACGTGTAGTAAAAAAGGGAGACAAAATTACAGTGAGCGTCAAAGAAGAAGGTATCTTGCTAGAATTCATCTTAGAGGCACAAAAAGATGGTGCAATTGGTGATGTTATCAAGGCGCGTGCTTTGCAAGGCAAAAAAGTGTATGAAGTAGAGATTATAGAAGCAGGGAGAGGACGATTGCTATGAAGCGCATTATTGTAGGTATTAGTGGTGCAAGCGGAGTGGAGCTTGGTTTGAGATTTTTGCATTTCTTGCCTAAAGAATTGGAAAAATATTGCGTTCTTACACAAGGTGCGCGTGGCACTATTGTGGAAGAAAATAAAAAATTAAAACAGAATATTAATCATTTTTTGTTAGAGGAAACTTTAGAGAAAAATTTGCAAGAGATTCCAAACCTCACTTTATTGCAAGATACAGATTTAGGAGCAAGCATTGCAAGTGGTTCTTTTATATGTGAGGCAATGGCAGTGATTCCATGTTCTCAAAATACTTTGGCAAAAATCGCTTGTGGTATTTGTGATACTCTACTCACACGCGCTGCAAGTGTAATGATTAAAGAGAATCGTAAATTACTTCTTGCCCCTCGCGAAATGCCTCTTAGTCCTATCGTGTTAGAGAATATGTTAAAGCTTTCAAGGTTAGGAGTTAGAATCTCCCCCCCGATTTTTGGCTATTATGCAGGAAAGGGTTTGGAAGAAATAGAGAAATGTCTTATGGGTAAATGGTGTGATAGCCTCTCTATTCCTTGTGATTATGCGCGTTGGGAGTGAAGTTGGGCGAAAGCCCTATTTGGTAAGTTGAAGAAGATTTCTTACAACACATCACACATAGATTCTCCGTTGTGCAATCGCGCACTTTTGGTATGCTGACATTCTAAGATTAGATTTTTTAGGACAAAGTAAGCTTGTCGCCCATTGTCATTTGCAATGAAGCCATTTTTTTGTTTTTCAAAATAACATGTGCTAGGCTTTAAATCAAGATTTTGATAAAGCGCACCCCAATCTATTGTAAGATTTTGTTGCTTTTGTGATTTGAGGGTAAGTTTGAGATTTAACACTTGAAGTTGTAGCTTTTTGATGCAAGCATTTTGGGTATAGTGGTTTAACTGCGGAATTCCTATGGAAAGAAGAATGCCCAGCAAAGATAGCACGAGCACCATTTCTAACAATGTGAAAGCGGATTTATGTTTTAATTGCTTCATCAAAAGACAATAGAGCTACTAAGTAACGGAATCCTAAGTGTTTGAATGAGATTTATATTCTCAATTAATTTTTCACAAGTATCCCCTTGTATATTGCCACTTGCTTGCGTAGAGAGTTGCAAGAATTGCACATTTTTAGGTGTGGTAGCAGTTGTGTGATTAGAGTCTAATAAAGTTGCGCTGATGCAAGGATTGCCATTCTTGTCTTGTAATTTGCTTGTAATCGTATAATCATTGAGATTCCAATTGACATTACTTAGAGTGATTGCGCTGATAAATGTTCCTTCTCCTTGTGCGAGAAAATAAGCAGGGAAAGAAGTTTTGAGCGTATTGACATCACTTTTAAGTGCGACGAGTTTTGCATCTTCGCGACTTGCAGAAATTTTTGGAATTGCAACTGCAGCCAAAATACCTAAAATGACTAAAATAAATACAAGTTCTAGCATTGTAAAAGCTTTTTTCTTACGCATTTTTTTCCTTAATGTTGTTAATTGTATCTGCTTATTTGAATTTTAGCGATTTTTGATTATCTTAAGCTTAGCTTTAGAGTAATTTACTTGCAACATAAAGTGCTGCAGTTTCACTTCTCAAGATATTACATTTGGGCGCACCAAAGATTGGTTTGTCTTGTAGGATTTTGCGCTCACTTTGGCTAAATCCACCCTCGCAACCAATCATTAATGGAATCTCTAAAGAGGAATTGAGAGATTCCTCACAAAAATCCAATACTGCAAAATTTGGGTAATTTTGTAGCACTTCATCTAGGTTTTGTAAAATCTCAATCTCCAATCCAATCACTCGCCCACATTGTTCGCAAGAACCTCTAAGGATTCTTTCAAGTCGTTTTAAATCAAGCTTGAATTGCTTTTGAGAATATTGCGCATAGAAAAATGTGATTTTGGCAAGATTGAGTTCATTTAACATAGGGAGTGTTTTTTCAATATTCTTTGGCTCAATGATTGCCCAAATCAAATGTCCTTTTGGAGGATTTTTAAGTGGCGTGAATTGAGTTGTTGCTAGTGTGAGTTTAGCTTCTTTTTTGCCAATTTCTACAATGCTATAAAGATAAAGATTGCAATCTCGTCCATTGCGCAAATATAGAGATTCTAGTTTGCGTGCTCTGCGAGCGTGAAAGAGGTGATGATAGATTTCATCTTGGAGTGTAATCTGTGCTTCTCCTGCATTTTTGTGAAGAATAAATTGCATTTAGATTGCCCAAAGAAGTAGCAAGATAAAAACAAAGAAATCAAAGCTGTATTTGAGTTTTGCAAAGTAAAAAAAGGATTCGCGTTTGAGTTTGTTTGCTTCTATTTTGGTAAGTTTTTGTTGTCTGTGGCGCACAATTTCAAAGCAGAAGCATATGAGCCACAAAGTGAGCATTGCAAGGATTTTGAAAGTTATCACAAATCCTAGCATTGCCCAAATGACAAGACCACTAAAAAGACACGCACTTAGCAAAGTATAATATGCAGGTGCAGTGAGTGCAAGAGAGCGCAGCTTTTGTGTATGGGATTCTTTGGTAAAAAGACAATAGAGATTCCAAAGTGGGGGTAAGAGGAGGGGAAAGGATAAAAACAAATGAATCGAAAGTAATTGTTCCCCAACAAATTCCATAGCCACTCTTTTTGAATAAATTTGTAAAGAATTGTAACGATAAAAACTTAGATTAAAGTTATGGAATCTCATTCCTGTGAAGTTTTGCAACGATAAGGTGATAAAATCTTGGATTCATAACAAATAGCCCGAGTTAATGCGCTTTAGAATTTCTCTCATGATTTTTGTTTTTGTAATTTCATTGTAGAATTTTAGAAATCATTTGAAAGGATTTCAAAATGTGGATTTTATTTTCTCCTAGTGAAAAAAAATGCTTAAAACATAAAAAAGAACAAAGAATCAAAAAAGAATCTCAAGGCGAGCAATTTTATCAAAATTTTATTTGTAGAAATGGTTTAGATGAGACTTTAAAGGCTTATATTGGATTATTACAAGGTGGCAAAGAAGCAGAAATTAAACAAGTTTTTGGTGTGAAAAATATTGTTTTGGAGGAATTAGCTTTAGCTCAAAATCTAATGGATTCTCCCTTGTTGCCTGCAGTCTTGCGTTATGTGGGTGTGGCATTTGAATCTTTAGATTTTGAGCATTTATCAAAAGAATCTCAAGACTATTTGAATCAGCGTTTGCTGATATTTTCCAATCTCTTTGGATTATTGCGTGCCAATGATAGGATTCCTTATTATGATTTAAAACAAGGAGAAAGATTTCAATGGAAATCAGTGGAGTTTGAGACGAAAAAATTCTATATTAATAATGCCCATTGGATTTGGGAATATCTTGCAAACTATCAAGTGAAAGAATCCCACACTTCAAAGAATCTTGGAAATTCTTTAGAGTTTTTGGATTTGCGTGCTGGGTTCTATCAAAAATGTTTAATTTTGGACAAAGCAGTAACCTTTCTTCGTTGTTGCAATATCTTAGTATATGAACCAAATTTTATAAAAAATGGCAAAGTAATAAGCCATTATGCCAAGCATTATCGCGGTATATTGTTGAGAGTTTGTGCGCAAGAAAAATTAACGCATTTGGAAGATTTGGAAAATCTTTACATTGAAGGCTTGGAATTGGATTCTGTTCAAGAGATACAAAGTGAAACACTAAGGCGTGTTGTTTTGACTTATGCAGTAAAATAATGTTTGAAATAGTGTATAATATCTCACTTTGTTATTTTTTAAGGATTTGAGAATGAAGTTTTGTGGAAAAAATGTTTTAATCACAGGAGCTAGTAAGGGAATTGGTGCAGAGATTGCCAAAGTGCTAGCAAAAGAGGGCTTGAAAGTTTGGATTAATTACCGCTCCAAACCCGAACTAGCCGATATGCTTAAAGAGGAGATTCAAAAGGAGGGTGGAGAGGCAGCAGTCGTGTGTTTTGATGCCACGAAAGAAGAGGAGTTTTTAGCTGGTCTTAATGCAATACTTGAAAGCGATGGAGAATTAGCCTTTTTGGTTAATAATGCAGGAATCACAAATGATAAACTCTCAATGCGTATGAAAGTAGAGGATTTTACTTCAGTGTTAGAGGCAAATTTAACTTCAAGTTTTATTGGTTGCAAAGAAGCATTGAAAGCAATGCGCAAACAAGGTTATGGAGCAGTCGTTAATATTGCTTCTATTATTGGGGAAATTGGTAATGTTGGACAATGCAATTATGCTGCAAGTAAAGGTGGAATGATTGCAATGACAAAATCTTTTGCTAAAGAAGGCGGTAGCAAAGGAATTCGTTTTAATTGTATCACGCCGGGCTTCATTGAGAGTGATATGACTAAAACACTTAAAGAGGAAATCCGACAAGCTTATGCGCAAAATATTCCATTAGGAAGATTTGGAAAAGGTGAGGAAGTCGCTAACGCTGTGGCATTTTTACTTTCAGATAGTGCGAACTATATCACTGGTGAAGTATTGAAAGTCAATGGTGGATTATATATGTAGCAAACTAAGAAGTTTTTTAAGAAAAACTTAGCTACAATAACAACTTATTGAAATTTTTTAAGGAGATTAGCAATGGCAATGTTTGATGATGTAAAGGCAGTTGTAGTAGAACAACTTAATGTAAATGAGGGTGAAGTGAAACCAGAATCCAAATTTGTAGATGATTTGGGTGCAGATTCTTTAGATGTTGTAGAGCTTGTAATGGCATTAGAAGAAAAATTTGAGATTGAGATTCCTGATGAGGAAGCAGAAAAAATCCAAACCGTAGGTGATGTCGTAGCATACATTGAGAAAGCAAAAGCTTAAATCTAATAAACAAGGTAGTTCTAAGGCTTTTGGTATGCCTTTTGGCATACCTAGTGTTTAAAGTTACAAATTATTAAGGAGAAATATGAGACGCGTGGTGGTTACCGGGATAGGAATGATTAATGCTCTCGGGTTAAATAGAGAAGATTCTTTTAAAGCTATTGTAGATGGAAGATGTGGAGTTAAAACAATCTCCTCTTTTGATGTCTCGGAATTTCCTGTAAAGATTGCTGCGGAAATTACGGATTTTGACCCAACTTCTGTAATGGATGCAAAGGAAGTCAAAAAAGCAGACCGCTTTATACAATTGGGAATCAAAGCCTCTAAAGAGGCGATGGAAGATTGCGGTTTGATTGATAGCAATGGGAAATTGTTAGAGAGTGTGAATGCGGAGCGATTTGGAATGAGCTCTGCTGCTGGCATTGGGGGATTGGGGAATATCGAAAAAAATTCTATTATCAACTTTGAACGCGGTCCTAAACGTATTTCCCCATTTTTTATTCCATCTGCGCTTGTAAATATGCTTGGTGGATTCATTTCGATTGATTTTTCTCTCAAAGGACCCAATCTAGCGAGTGTTACTGCATGTGCAGCAGGTACACATGGAATCAGCGAAGCAGGTAAGACGATTATGTTAAATTGCGCAGACCGTATGTTGGTTGTTGCGGCAGAAGCTGCGATTTGTGGCGTTGGAATCGGTGGATTTGCTGCAATGAAAGCTTTATCAGACAGAAACGATGCGCCAGAGCTTGCAAGTCGCCCGTTTGATAATGAGCGCAATGGATTTGTGATGGGTGAAGGTGCAGCAGCATTAGTGCTTGAGGAATATGAAATAGCAAAAGCAAGGGGAGCAAAGATTTATGCAGAGCTTGTAGGATTTGGTGAAAGTGGAGATGCAAATCATATCACAACGCCAGCACCAGAGGGAGAGGGAGCATATCGTGCGATGAAAATGGCACTTCAGATGGCAGGAATTCCGATTGATTATGTTAATGCGCATGGAACAAGCACAAAATATAATGATTATTATGAAACGTTAGCTCTTAAAAAAGTTTTTAATGGTGCAGTGCCTCCAGTTAGCTCTACAAAAGGACAGATTGGGCATTGTTTGGGGGCTGCGGGTGGTTTAGAAGCAGTTATTTCTATTATGGCAATGCAAAAAGGAATCTTGCCACCAACAATTAATCAGATTCAAAAAGACCCAGATTGTGATTTGGATTATATTCCAAACAATGCAAGAGAAGCAAAGATTAATGCGATTATGAGTAACTCTTTTGGTTTTGGCGGAACTAATGGAGTAGTAATTTTTAAACGAGTATAAATTGTGGCAACTTATTTAGATTTTGAAGTAAAAATTAAAACAATTCAAGAAAATATTGCAACTGCACAATTAAAAAACGATGCGCCCGCAATTGCGATTTTACAAAAAGATTTGGATAAGGAAGTAGCAAAAGTTTATTCTAATCTTTCTGACTACCAAAAGCTTCAATTGGCTCGCCACCCAGATAGACCTTATGCAATGGATTATATTTCTTTACTTTTAAAAGAACCATTAGAGATTCATGGAGATAGGCATTTTAGTGATGATAATGCGATTGTTTGTTTTCTTGGCAAAATTGACCAGCAAAAAGTTATGGTAATTGGTGAAGAAAAGGGACGCGGAACAAAAAATAAATTGCAAAGAAATTTTGGTATGCCAAACCCAGAGGGTTATCGCAAAGCATTGCGTGCGGCAAAAATGGCAGAAAAGTTTAAAATTCCAATTTTAATGTTTGTGGATACCCCGGGGGCGTATCCGGGTATTGGAGCAGAGGAACGCGGACAGAGTGAGGCAATTGCGAAGAATCTACAAGAGTTTAGCAAATTAAAAGTGCCAACGATTTCTATTGTGATTGGAGAGGGGGGCAGTGGTGGTGCACTTGCGATTGGAGTGGCAGATAGACTCGCAATGATGCAGTATTCTGTGTTTAGCGTGATTTCTCCAGAGGGCTGTGCGGCAATTTTATGGAATGACCCAAGCAAGATTGAAAGTGCTACACAGGCACTAAAAATCACTCCAGAATATCTAAAAGAGTCCAAGTTGATTGACGCCATTATCAAAGAGCCACAAATTGGCGCACACAGAGACAAAGAGGGTGCAGCAGAAGCAATTAGAGATTATTTCTTGACTGCTTTAAAAGAAATTCAAGCAGATTCTGATTACTTGCAGAATCGCTATTCCAAATTAATGGCTTATGGGAGTTTTCAATAAACCTTGCAAAAGATTCCAAAGGTTGCGATTATTGGGGCAGGGGCAAGTGGAATCTTTTGCTCAATTGCCCTTTTATCAGTTGGGATTCCTGTTGCCCTTTTTGAAAAAAACAAAAATCTAGGCAAAAAGCTTCTTGCCACAGGTAATGGACGTTGTAATATTCATAACTACAATACAAATGTAAAGCATTATCAAACTTCAACTTTTGATACTAAAGTAATCCAAAATATTTTGCAAAACTTTGATTTCAAAGCTTTTTTAAGGATTTGTCAAAAACTTGGAATCGCATTAGAGATTCAAGAAGATGGTAGGGTTTATCCATTGGCAAACTCTGCAAAATCCGTGTTGGAAGTGTTTAGTGATTTGTTGAGAGGCTTTTGCAATTTTGAAATGTATTTGGAAACCGAAATTCTAGGGTTGCATAAAGTGCAAGGAGGCTTTTTGCTGCAAAGTCATCAAGAAGAAAGGATATATCCTTGTGTTGTGCTTGCCTGTGGGAGTGAAGCAGCACCAAAACTTGGAGGAAGCGATAAGGGATTACGGCTTGCTAAAAGTTTGGGTTTGGAGATTGCCCAAACTTATCCAACCCTCGTGCCTTTAAGTGTAGAATCCAAATTGCTTGTTCCTTTGAATGGTGTAAAAATCAAAGCAAAATTAACACTCAAAAAGGATAATCACATTCTTAAAACCATCTTAGGAGATGTGCTTTTTACCGATTATGGTATTTCTGGCTTTGGGGTTTTAGATATTTCAATAGCTGTTCAATTGGAACAAGATTTGAGAGTTGTTTTGGATTTTTTGCCATTGTTGGAGGAGAAGACATTAGAAAATCAACTTGCATATCTCGTTAAAACTTATCCAAATCGGAATCTTGTTACATTGTTAAGTGGATTTTTGCATCCTAAAATTGCCCAAGCTTTCGTGCAAAATTTTACTTGGAATCTTAAAAACACTAGAGAACTTAAGCAATTTGTATTTCAATTAAAAAATTTTGAATTGAAAAATCCTACATTAAAAGGCTTTGAAAACGCAGAAGTCAGTGGCGGGGGCGTAAGTGGCAAAGAAATTAATCCAAAAACTATGGAATCTAAAAAATATAAAAATCTTTATATTATTGGGGAAATGCTAGATGTTGTAGGGGAGAGAGGAGGTTATAATTTGGCTTTTGCGTTTTCTAGTGCGTGGGTATGCGCTCAAGCAATTCGCAATGTGCCACTTGTAAAATAAAAATAGTATTGGAATAATTAGATTTTAGAATATCTTATTCTTTGTTGTGTTATGATGAGTGTAAGTGAAGCATTTGCAATCTTGCATATTCATAGATTCTCCCTCAATTGTTGCTATTTTAGTTTATGTGGAGTGAAGCCAAAAGCAATCCATATTCTAAAACTTGCGCAGATTTTATTACAAAATCTTAAAGTATGCAAAGTTGTAAATTACTACAACTTCTTATGAAGTCTCGCAATGCCATAGGCAAGTTTTATTGTGCAAACTTTGTTGTTTTTAGGCTTTGTTCTTGCAATGATGTAAGTCAGGAGATATTTTAAGTTGTGTTATTGTGAGAAAAGTTAAGGATTTTCGCAGTGTCTTGTTCTTGGGCTTTGCAACTTGTAGTTCTGAATATTGTTTTGCTGTTAGGATTCTATATAAGAGGGTTTAAAAAACTCGTGAATTACTAGAAATTGGAGCTTCACTGCCTAAGAGTAAAAAATTTAATGATGATTTAGAAGCTACTTTAGATGAAATTAAGATTCATTATCTAAAAATAAAAAGAGTCTAAAATTAATGATTTAGACAATGTAAATAAATACATAGAATTAAATTCAGAACAAGAAAAATCAAAATATTTTTAGAAAGAAAGAATATTACAACATTAATCCATTTTACTGATAGGAAAAATTTAAATAATATTTTAATAAAATGGTTTCTTTATGTGAGATTATAGATTGCCACGAAAATTTTTCAAATTTTCTCTCACTAATACAATGGTTATCCTTTTGCTCTTTTGTGGAAGTGGAGTAGTAGCAATCTATACCCCCTCGCCCTCTAGCGGGATTCCATACTTTGCGAGATTAAAGTAATTTTCATCTACATAATAGATATTGTGGAATCCCATTTCTACAAGCATACTGCCGACTTCCGCAGCTGTAACTCCGTGATGACAATAAAGCAGAATCTTTTTCTCTGTATTTTCTTGTGCAATAAAAGCAATGCGTTGGAGAGATTCTACATTAATTGCCTCTTTGATGTGGCTAATCAAAAAATACCCGCGTGAGCGCAAATCAATCACGATAAATTCGCTTAGATTTAATTTTTCTAAATCAATGGGTGTTGCTAGACTTTGGTTTTTGACATACATTTTGTGCCTTTTAGTTTTGTAAAAATTTCGTTAAAATAAACAAATGAGAACGATTTATTATATCACAAAAACCAATGAGACTTTGTGCCAAAGCAAACAAGAATCTATTGAGATTTTACCGCTTTTAGAGATTAAAACACTTCTTGATAATGAAATTTGGAGCAAACTCCATACTTGCGATTCTTTGATTTTTACTTCTGCAAATGCAATTTTGGCGTTGAGGGAAAATTTAGAATCTCTGTCAAATGCCAAAGAGGCAATGCAAAGGTGGCGCAATCTTCCAAACTTCACTTTAGGGGTTGGGTGCAACAAGGCATTGGAGGATTTAGGTTTGCAAGTATTTTTGAGTGCAAGTCGTGCGTATGGCAATGTGTTTGCCGATGAGCTGATTCCACATTTGCAGGGCAAAAAGCCCTTATTTGTTCGTGCGCGTAGAATTGCCTCCAAACTTCCGCAGATTCTGCAAGATTCTGCGATTCCTTTAAGCCAAGCAGTGCTTTATGAGACTTTGCCTATTTTGCTTAAAGAATCCCAAAGACAACCATTAGAAAAAGATAGTGTCGTATTCTTTAGTGCGCCCTCACACATTGGAGCTTTTTTGTTGAATTTTACTTGGGATTCTAGTTTTATTGCTTTGTGCATTGGAGAAACCACGCGAAAATGCGCTTTGGAGCTTTTAGGAAACGAGGCGAAAATTCTAATTTCACCGCAAATCAGCAAGCAAAGTGCATTAGAATTTGCTAAGACGCTTTAGCGATTCTACGATTCAATTTCGTATTTCAGGGGATAGATTGTTATGAAAATTTTGCAAATTTTCTTGCAATGACAAGATATATTCTACTCCACCATTGAAGTATTTGCGAGGATTGAATCTTTTGAATGTAAAGCAAAGTTGTGATAGAATCCAAAGATATTAAATTGACAACAACATCTAGCAACAAAACAATCATATAATGGAGTAACTTTGCAAAAACAAAAGGTGAATCTAAAGACTACAAGCATTCCAAAGTTATTTTTGACTTATTTTTTGCCCTCACTTGTGGCAATGCTTGCACTTTCTACTTATTCTACGATTGATGGAATTTTTGTTGGCAAGAAGCTTGGAGAAAATGCGCTTGCAGCAATTGGAATCGCTTGGCCTATTTTTCCGATTCTCATTGCGTTTGAATTGCTCTTTAGCGTAGGAGCTGCTGCAATGGCTTCTTATTTTTTGGGGCGCGGGAAGGCTTTTCGTGCTCGGATTGTCTTTAGTAGTGTGTTTTATTTTGCTTTAAGCACGAGCTTGATTGGTGGAATCGCACTTTATTCCTTTAGCGATTCTATCGCTCTTTTGCTTGGAAGTAGTGCGACGCTTTTGCCACTCGTGCAACAATACACTGAAGTGATTTATTTGGGAGCATTCATTATTGTCTTGCACCCTATGCTTGATATTTTTGCAATCAATGACAAACAACCAGTGCTTGCGATGGTAGCAATGATTGTTGGTTCAATCGTTAATATTTTGCTTAATTATTTTTTCTTGTTTGTTTTGGAGTTTGGAATCGCAAGTAGTGCTTTAGCAACACTTCTTGGGCATGGGATTGGAATGTGTATTTTGTTGCAACATTTTTTACGCAAAAGAGGGGATTTGTATTTGATTCGGGCTTTTGATATTTATGCTTTACTTAGTGCAACCAAAAACGGAATCCCGCAAAGTAGTTCGGAAATTAGTGTGAGCATTATGATGCTCATTTTCAATCATACGATTGTAGAAATTGCTGGGGATAGAGGATTGGCAATTTATAGTGTGTTGATGTATGTGGGAATTATTCCCTTTACGATTTTACTTTCTATGGCGCAAGGTGTGCAACCAATTGCTAGTTTCAACTATGGAGCTGGGCTTATGGGGCGTGTGAGGGGGATTTTTAATTTTGGTTTGGTATTTAGTTTTTTGGGTGGAATTGTGCTTTATGGAATGTCTTTTGTGTTTTCTCCTTTTCTTGTAATGTGGTTTTTACCAGATGATATTGCTTTAAGAGATGCGAGTTTGCTAGATGAAACACAGAATGCGATGAGATTATATTTTTTGAGCTATGTTTTGTTGGGAGTTAATATCGTCAGTGCTATTTTTTTTCAGTCCATTCAACGCACGCTTAGTTCTTTTGTTATTACTTTATCTTATACTTTATTTTTTGCACTTTGTTTTGTGATGATTTTGCCCAAAATATATGAATTTAATGGGGTGATTTTGTCCTATCCCTTGGGAATTTTATGTGCAACCTTTGTTGCTTTTGGAATCATTAGATATGAATTTAAATATGGAATTTTAAAGAATAATTAAATAAACATAAAAAATTTATTTTTATATTTGATTTTATTGAAATATAAATATTTTAGGTGTAATATCAATTTCATAAAGATTATTAAATGTTAATCTTTAAATTTTAAATTTTTAGAAGGGTTATCATGGGAACTAGAAAAGAACATGACTTCATCGGCGAGTTAGAAATTGACGATTCCGTGTATTATGGAGTGCAAACCTTTAGGGCTTTGGAAAACTTCAAAATGACAGGAAGAACTCTTAGAAACTATCCTTTTTTTGTAAAAGCATTTGCACAAATTAAAAAGGCAGCAGCATTAGCAAATAAGGAAGTGGGAGTGCTTGATGCGGAAAAAGCAGATGCGATTGCAAAAGCTGCAGACCGATTGATTGCTGGTGAATTTATTGATCAATTTGTAGTAGATATGATGCAAGGTGGCGCAGGAACTTCCACAAATATGAATGTGAATGAAGTAATTACAAATATTGCATTAGAAAGTATGGGACATAAAAAAGGCGAATATCAATATTTGCACCCCAATGATCATACAAATTTAGGACAATCTACAAATGATACCTATCCAAGCTCTATCAAGGTTGCAACACACGAGAAATTAGGGCATTTGCTTGAGGCAATGGAAGAATTAAAAGGTGAGTTAGAGATTAAAGCAAAAGAATGGAAAGACATTATCAAGATGGGACGAACAGAGCTAGAAGACGCTGTGCCAACCACACTTGGTAATACTTTTAATGCGTTTGCGAGTTATCTCAAAAGCGATATTGCTAAAATCAAGGCAGCAAGAGAATCTATGGCAGTGTTAAATATGGGAGCAACTGCGATTGGAACAGGGATTAACTGCCACCCAGATTATAAGTTTGTCGTAGAAAAGAAATTAAAAGAAATTACAGGAGTAGAATTTAAACCCGCAGAAGATTTTATTGCGGCAACTCAAGATACAGCAGATTTCGTGCATGTTAGTGGCGCGCTTAAAACTGCTGCAGTAAGACTTTCTAAAATCGCAAATGACTTGAGATTAATGAATAGTGGTCCTAGATGTGGTCTTGGAGAAGTGAATTTACCCAAAATGCAACCCGGAAGCTCTATTATGCCAGGTAAAGTCAATCCTGTAATTTGTGAAGTTGTAGGTGAAGCTTGCTACGAAGTCATTGGCAATGATGTAACGATTATGCTTTGCAGCGAAAGAGGAGAATTTGAACTCAACGCATTTGAACCCGGAATTGCTTACGCGCTTTTCAATTCTGTAATTGTGTTAGAAAATGCAATGAGAACTTTAGCCCAAAAAGCAATTAAACACTTAACAGCAAATCCAGAAGCTTGCAAGCAATCTGTGCTTAACTCTATTGGAATTGTAACTGCATTCAACCCTGTTTTGGGCTATGAAAAATCTGCTAGTATGGCAAAAGAAGCATTGCAAACAGGCAAATCAGTAGCGGATATTTGCTTGGAGAGAGGTTATTTGCCAAAAGAAGAAATTGACAAAATTTTAGACCCACAAAATATGCTTAATCCGCAAATGAAATCTAAAAAGTAAAGGAAATCAATGGAAATGTTAATGCTTATCTTGCAAGTGATTGTGCTACTTGGAGCGATTTTTGTAGGGATTAGACTTGGAGGAATCGGGATTGGTTATGCCGGTGGTTTAGGGGTTGTGATTTTAGGACTTGGTCTTGGTATGAAGCCTGGAGCGATTCCATGGGATGTTATTTTAATTATTATGTCTGTTATTGCAGCAATTTCTGCAATGCAACTTGCAGGAGGTTTGGATTATTTGGTTCAAATTGCGGAAAGAATCTTGCGTTCTAATCCAAAATATATTAACTATCTTGCTCCTACTGTTACTTATTTCTTGACAATTTTAGCAGGGACTGGACACACTGCATTTTCTATGATTCCAGTTATTGTTGAGGTTGCAAAAGAGCAAAATATCAAGCCTTCCGCTCCTCTTTCAATTGCAGTTGTTGCTAGCCAAATCGCAATTACTGCATCTCCTGTAAGTGCCGCGGTAGTGTATATGACAGGCGCATTAGAACCACTTGGTTGGAGTTATCCACTTCTTCTTGGTATTTGGATTCCTACTACATTTATCGGTTGTATGCTAACTGCATTGGTAGTTACAATGTTTTCAAATCTTGATTTGAGCCAAGACCCTGTATATCAAGACAGATTGGCAAAAGGTTTAGTTAAGCCAGCAGTGGGTGCTCAAAATATGCAGTTAAAAGAAGGTGCAAAACTTTCTGTTGGAATTTTTCTTGTTGGTGTTTTGTTGGTTGTTCTCTATGCGACTGCGATTTCAAAAATCGGTGGCAAACCTGTCTTGATTGAAAATGTAATTGTGCCAAGAGATGCTGCGATTATGAGCTTTATGCTTGGTGTAGCGACTTTTATTACTATTCTTTGCAAAATTGAAGTGGGTAAAATTACAGAATCTAGTGTCTTTAAGTCTGGTATGATTGCGTGCGTGTGTGTGCTTGGTGTGGCTTGGCTTGGAAATACATTTGTAGATGGCTATAAAACACAAATTGGCGAGCTTTCAAGTGATTTGGTTAAACAAATCCCTGCTTTGTTGGCAGTAGCTTATTTCTTTGCAGCAACTTTGCTTTATTCTCAAGCAGCAACCGCTAAAGCAATTACTCCAGTGGTTATTGCAGCACTTGGTATTAGCGTGGCAAATCCGGGCGATTCCTATATGATTGTTGCTTCTTTTGCTGCAGTTTCTGCATTGTTTGTGTTGCCAACTTATCCTACATTGTTAGGTGCAGTGCAAATGGACGATACAGGTTCAACAAGAATTGGTAAATATATTTTCAACCATGCTTTCTTGATTCCTGGCGTATTAGCTATTGCGTTTAGCGTTATCTTGGGATTCGTTGCAGTTGCTTTTGTATAATTTATAAAGTTCCAAGCTTTCGCTTGGGCTTTATTTAATTTCTGCATTTTTCTTTTTTAAATTTAATTTTTCAACTGATTTACCTTTCATTTACTTTTTTGATTTAAGTCAAGGAGTTTTGATAAAATTCTAATTAAAATATCTACTTGAGTTTGGAATCTTTTTGAGATTTTGGATTCAAAAAATACTAAAAGGAGCGCAGATTGCAAGGTAAAGAATCAAAACCGCTCCCATTTATCGCTTTGTTGCTTGGGATTCTGTGTGTATTTGCCTGTATTATAGGATTATATACTTTTTATAATGCGAAAGGTATGTCCTATTTTAGCAATGAAAGTGAAGCCTGTAATAATTGCCATATTATGAATGATGTTTATAATGATTGGCTGAAAGGCTCGCATTCAAAAAAAGTCGCTGGAAAACCGCGTGCAACTTGTAATGACTGCCATTTGCCGCACGAATTTGTAGAAAAGTGGATTGCAAAGGCGGAGAGTGGAGTAGGGCATGCGTATGCATTTACCTTTAAGTTAGATGTGTTGCCAACCAATCTAAGTGCGACACAGAAATCTAAAGGTATGATTCAAGATAATTGCGTGCGTTGTCATAGCGAAATGGTGAGTAATGTCGTAAATCCTACGACTAATCCACATGGAAATGAGTCTCTTAGTTGTGTTTCTTGCCACACAGGCGTAGGACATAAACGGGGTTTTTAAATTAATTTAGGAGGTTAAAATGCAAAAAAAATCGCCTTTGATGCCAATTTTGGTGGTGATTGTTTTGATTGTAATTGCTGGAATGTTTTGGCTAAATTCTGATATTAGCAAAAAACAAGCAGAAAGCACAGGTGGGCTTAGCTCTAAGGGCTTCGTAGAAATGAGTGATGAGAATCCAACTTTTGATCATTGGGGCAAGAATTTCCCAGATTATTTGGATATGTATTTAACAGTAGAAAAACAAGAGCCAATTTCGACAGAATTTGGTGGGAATTTGGCTTATTCCAAATTAATTCGTTATCCACAACTTACAATTCTTTGGGCAGGCTATCCTTTTAGTATTGATGCAAATGAGGAAAGAGGGCATTTTTGGATTCAAGTGGATCAAATGGATACAGCAAGAAACAACAAAGATTTTTTGAATGCGCACGGATTTGGTGCATTTGGAGGGCAACCTACTGCCTGTATGAATTGTCATAGTGGTTGGAGTCCTTGGTTACTCAAAAATGTTGGAATTGGAAATACACCAGAAGAAAAATGGATTTCTTTTAACTCTACAAAATATTGGACAATGATTAAAAATGTCCCCGCTGTTAATGGAATCGCTGAAAATTCTCCAGAACATAGCGGACCTCATGGAGGCAAAAGAATGGGGGTTACTTGTGCGGATTGTCATAATCCTAATGATATGCAATTACGCATCACACGACAAGCCGCGATTAATGCGCTTGCAAGTAGGGGATATGAAAAAGACCCTGTAACAGGTATCAAAGCAAGTCGTGATGAAATGCGCACACTCGTTTGTTCCCAATGCCATGTGGAGTATTACTTCAAGCCAACAGGCACAAAAGTAAAAGTAATGGGTGAATCTATCGCGAATGATTCTACTCAAAAATGGTGGAATGGCACACAAAAAACTTATGATGAGTTTGATTCTTGGAGAAATGGCAATCAGCCAACAGAAATTGAAGTTGCAGGGCTTGAGTTGGTGTTTCCTTGGAGTGCATGGAAGAAAAATGAGCCTTTTAGAATCGAAATGTTTGACGACCACTATGAAAAAGTGCGTGATATTTTCCCGCAAGATTGGCAGCATAAAATCACAAAAGCTCCTATGCTAAAAATCCAGCACCCAGAAACTGAACTCTTTAGCGGTGGTGTGCATGCGGCAAATGGTGTAAGTTGTGCGGATTGTCATATGCCTTACAAACGCAAAGGTGCGAAAAAAATGACAGAACACAATATCACTTCTCCATTGCAAGATATTAATGCGGCGTGCAAAACTTGCCATACCCAAAGTGAAGAGTATCTTAAAGCGCAAATTTTTGATATTCAAAAATCTATCGCATTTGACTTAAGAAGTGCGGAATATGCGACTGTGAGCTTGATTGAAGATATTAAAGTAATGCGTGAAAAACTTGGTGCATTACCAGCTTTCCAAACAGAAGGTAAAGCCGATGATAAAAAGATTACAGCAGCATTAAGAGAACCATTGGAGCTTCACCGCAAAGGACAAATGAGAGGTGATTTTGTAGGTGCAGAAAACTCCACAGGATTCCACAATCCAAGAGAGGCAAGTAGAATGTTACTTCAGGCGGTGGAAATGGCAAGAATGGGACAAACAAAACTTGTTGAAATCGCTAATGCTAATGGAATCAAGGATTTTAAAACTTCCAACTTAGGCTTTGAGGAGATTCAAAAATACAATCCGGGAGAAATTCGCTACAAAGTGGATTTGAATGGTCATAAAGCAGGTGAGCGTTATTATCAACACAAAGAAATCAATGGTCCAGCACCAAAAGAGCTTATGGAGTTGGATAAAAACAATAAACCTTATAATTATAAGGCGATTGATTCTAAGACTTCTGCTTACTAGATTGTAAAACCCTAAAGCGTTTCCACGCTTTGGGTTAAATGTAATCTTTCAATTTCTCTTGCAAACTTGTAAAATCTATCCTTTAAAACTTTTAAAAACTTTACAAAGGAATTTAAATGTGGTTCCATTTTTCCTTATTACCTCTTTGTTTTTCAAGATGGAATCTCCTAGATGATGCAGAATCTCACGCAACATTATGTGCTATGAAAACCTAGATGTTTTCGCAAGCTGGTTTAGTTATTTAAGACTTCAACGGAGATTTTTAGTTCGTCAAGCGATAGACGATTGGAATCTGTAAATGCACGTTATTAGTGTATGCAGGAAAGCGAACAGAGGCTTTTTGTATTGTTTGGAGTGCGTTTTCATCTAAAACATCATAGCCTGAACTTTTGAGGATTTTTAAGTTCTTTAACTGCTTGTGTGTTGTCCATAAAAATCCTACGATAACTTCACCTTGCATACGCATCTTGCGTGCTTTTCTTGGATAGTCTAGTGATTTGTCAATCGAAGATTTCACTGCCCTTAAAAACGGATTATCATCTTTACCATAAGACAAATAATGTGTGGAATCTTGCGAGGGTGTGTTAGTAGAATCAGTAGAAGCTTGTGCAACTTGCGTTTGCATCGTTTGTGGGATAGGTTTTGGTTTGGATTCTGCTTGGTGATGCTTTTTGTGCTTTTTTTTATGTTTGAAGTCTTTTGGAATAGGCTTGATGTTTTCAAGTGATTGTTGTATGGATTGTGTGCTAGAAGTAGCAGGGCTTTGCATAGCAAATTGTTTCATTGAAAGTGTAAAGCTATTTTGACTTGCAGAAGGATTGATTTGAAGCAAAGAAGTCGTCCAAAAAAGCCCAACCACTAAAGGCAAGAAACAAAGAATCGTTAAATAAAAAGCTTGGGATTTGTGATTTAAAAAATGATTCATTGGGCTTTCTCGGTGATGATTTGGAAATTTTCGTGATTTTTGTTTCTTAAAATATCAATGATTTGTATGAAGCTATCAAATTTGGCATTTTTATCGCTTTTAAGCTCTACGATAGTTTGTCTCTCCAAAGTATCGATTTTTGTTTGAATTTCCTCCAAAGTCGCTTCTTTGTCTTCCATATAAAAAATATTTTCAGAATTGATAATGATTTGTAATTTATTAGAATTATCAGAGCTTTGCTCACTAGAATCTGTCTTGGGCAATTCTATCTTGATTTCCCCATGTGCAATGAAAGTAGAAATGCTCAAAACCATTGCCAATAATACCAAAATCACATCAATAAAAGGGACAATGTTTAGACCTTCAGAATGTTGGATTTTAATCATTGCTTATCCCCTATGGTCGGTTTTGTAACGACTGCTAAGGAGGCTTACTTTTCTAAAAAGTGCATTGTGTGCCATAAGGCTTGGAATTGCAACTACAAGCCCTAAAGCAGTTGCTTTGAGTGCAAGAGATAAACCTACAACAATGGATTTTACATCAATATTTCCACTTATTCCCATATCATAAAAGGTAATCATAATCCCAATAACCGTGCCGAGTAATCCAACATAAGGCGCGTTAGAGTAGATAATGTGCAAAGTTGTGAGATTTTCTGTAATTGCATCGTCAAAGTCTTGTTGGGTTTTAAAATCTTGCAGATTCAACTTCCTAAAAAACAACAATCGTTCAATCACGCACCAAAGTGCAACAAATGCCATTAGCCCAAGAATGCTAAAAATAATAATGTCAATGTAGGTTTTGAGTGTCTCCATAGATTTCCTCTTTCTTAAAAAATCATCCGCGGATTATAAGAAATCAAAACTTATATAATAATTAGAATAGTTATTATTTATTTCAGATTGTTTTTAATAATAGTTATTATAATTTCACATTCCAAAAATTCGAAATATTCTTATAAATATTGCGAACTTGGAAAAATATTTTTAAAACTACAAAGGTCTAAAATGCGAAAATTATGGTTAAGTATTCCTGCTTGCTTGTTTATTGCACAAGGGTTATCTGCACAAACAGAGCAGTTTGTTTTGGGAAACTCTGTCGTGAGTGCTACTGGATTCGAACAAGACATCAAAGACGCACCTGCAAGTATTTCTGTCATCACAGGAGAAGAGATTATGGAGCGTCCAATTCGAGATTTGGGAGATATTGTGCAAGAAATTCCGGGTGTTTCTACTTCTGTGGAAAAAACTGGAAACACAAGCATTCAAATGCGTGGTATGGCGTCTAAATATACTTTGATTCTCATTGATGGTAAGCGTATGAATATGGACGCTGGATTTGATGGCAATGGATTTGATTCTACAAGCGGATTTATCCCGCCTGCAAGTATGATTGAACGCGTGGAGGTGATTCGTGGTCCTGCTTCTATTGTCTATGGAAGTGATGCCATGGGGGGGGTGATTAATATCATTACTAAAAAGAATCCAGGCAAAGTTACTGGGACGATTTCGACAGAAACAAGATTGCAAGAACACCATGATAATTGGGGGAATACTTATGGGACCAATGCAAATCTGTTTGTGCCATTGGGCGAGCAGTTCTCAATGAATCTAAGAGGTAAGGTTTATTATGGAGAAGCGAATCATTTCTACCAAAAAGATATTCCGGGATATACTCCAAGTGCTCTCAATCCTTACACAAGTCATTCTCCTACAAGTTATCGTAATGATTCTGTGGGTGGAAGATTGAATTATCTTTATAATGCACAAAATAGCTTTTATGCTGATGTGGATTATGGATTTCAAAGATTAGGGTCTTTAAATACTTCTTCTTCACAAATTACTGCCGTGCGAGAATACCACCGCTGGAATACTGTGCTAAATCACGACGGACATTATGAATGGGGAAGTATTAACAACTATATTCAATATCTCAACACAACAAAGATTCCTCATAGGGCAGAGGATATGACTACAGGATTACACCCAGGACAAAGTTCTGGAGTCAAAGATAGAACAAAATTGGTAGAAGATCAAAATATTGTTGTAAGCTCTGCTTCAAAATTAGATTATGATTTTGGTTCTAAAGGTGCTTTAATTCTCACAGGTGGTCCTTACTACAAATACGAGAAACTTTTGAATCGAAGCAATAGCTTCCTTAAAGATTCTAATCAATTTGCGGTATTTGGGGAAGGGGAATATTTCTTTAACGAATATGTTTCCACAACAGCAGGATTGAGAATCAACTACGACGATACCTATGAAGAGTTTTTTAATCCAAGATTCTATGTCAATACTTATCCTACAGAGTGGCTAACGATTAAAGCAGGGGTTGCAAGTGGTATGAGATTACCTGAGCTTGCTACGCGTTACGATGGGCTTTATGATGTGAGTAGCAGTAGGCAAGGTGATGTCGCGAGTTATGGTAACTCAAGTCTCAAAGCAGAAGAAAGCTGGAATTATGAGCTAAGTGGAATCGTAGAATCCTCTATTGGAATTTTAACGATTACGGGATTCTATACAGATTTTAGAAATGCGATTGCCACAGAAAGTTATCAACAAAATATGAATCTACCCGGAGGATATGGGATTTGTGGTTATGATACTTGCACAATCTACAATAATGTAGATAAAGCAGCAATTTCAGGGTTAGAGGCTTCGCTTAAAACCAAGCCTATGCTCACAAGCATTATTCCTAATGGAATCACAGCGGATTTGTCTTATGCTTTGACAGAGACAGAAAGAAAGAGTGGCGACAGAAAAGGTTCAGATTTAAACGATGTTCCTAGACATAACTTGTCTGCGAAAGTTTCTTATAAAACTGGCAAATGGAATACTTATGTGCGTTATGTTGGCAAACTCAAAACACCAACAAGTAATGCACACACTGCAAATATTGGTCCTGGAGAGTATTATAAAGATATGCACACAGTGGATTTGGGCGTGAATTATCAGCTTAATAAAACTTGGCTTTTTGGAGCAGTGATTAATAACTTATTCGATAAAGATTTTGTGGATTATGTAACTTATCAAGGAACAAGAGGATTATCTTATACAAATAATTATCAACGAATGATTCCAGGAAGAAACCTTTGGTTGAATGTCCGCGCGGAATTTTAAGGAGTTTTGATGTCAAAGAAGTGGATTTCCAATAAAACTTGGATGCAGATTCATTTATATGTGAGTTTGTTTTTTATTCCTATGGCGTTGATTTATGCAATCACAGGTTCTTTGCATATTTTTGGGATTCGGCAAAATGCTGGAGCGGAGATTGTAGAAGTCAAAGTGGAATCGCAAATAGCTCAAAATATGCGAGGAAACGAACAGCAAGTGATATTAGAGACATTAAAGGCAAATGGATTAAAGATTCCAAACAATACCGAAGTGAGATTCTTTAGAAACTCCCATTCTATGGGAGATTTAAAATACTCTGCAACGCTTGCCAAAGATAAGGAAGGGAATCCTGTTGTTAGAAGTGTGGATAGGCATTGGTATGGTGTGCTTTTAATGCTTCATAAAGCAGCGGGAAAGTGGTATTTTGATGTTTTGGCGGTTGGGTTTTCTATCGCATTGATTGTATTGTATCTTTCTGGATTATTCTTGACTGCATTTTGCAAACGCAGTTGGAAGAGTGCAAGTATCGTTACAATTTTGGGTTTTGTTATTACTGCTTTTGTGGTGTATTGGAGCTTATAGGGATTCTGTTGTGGAATCCCAACGCGTTCAAAAGCTTCCAAGATAAATTTTATTTCAGTCTTCTTAAGTTTATATTGCCTTGCATTTTTGCGAGGCTTCGTATTTGCGCGATATTAGATTAAAGCTTCTTGCAATTTCCATCTTTGAAAAAATAAAGAGACAATGATGAATAAATATAGAATCTTTATTATTGTAAATTATAATGGGATTCTAAAATTTTTTATTAAGGTTTCATTGTGAAAAAATTGTTATGAATTCTATGATTTATATTGTTGCAAACCATAAACTTTGCAAAGCTTATGGTTTGATTAAGATTTGAATGAGAAGATTTATTAGGGTTTGCGTATCACAAACCTTAAAGTTGGTCCATCTTGCTCTACTGCTAAGACATCAAATCCTCTATTTTTAGCATCTACCGGAATTGAGTTGATAGCTTGTGGGCAATCACAGAGCACCTCCAAAACTTCTCCTTTTTTGAGTTGTGGCAATACTTCCATAGTTGCAATAGCAGGCATTGGACAAGCCTCACCTTGAATGTCAAGCGTATATGTGATTTCAACATTTTCTAAATTTGCCATTTATAGCCCCCTTTTAGCAAAAAATTGTTTTTTGTAAGCGAAAATTAGCGCAAGTGAGAGAAGTAAAAATCCGATATTTAAAGCAAGTCCGGGCAAGGCACCAAACTCGTTTAAAAGTTGAATTTTAGGACCAGATTTAATCCAATCTGGAATCTTATCGTAAATCAATGCCAAAATAGCAGTTCCAGCGAAGTTTGCCACGCCAACTATCATAAAATGAAGCTGCCCTTCAGCAGCTCTATATGTCCAACCACATTCACAACCACCGGCAAAAACAATCCCAAAGCCGAACAAAAAAGCACCAAGAGCAACAGCGACCGAGAGGCTTCTAACAAAGGCTGTGTATCCGTTTAACATAAGGATAAAAATAATGAATGTGGCAATAATCATACCAAAATATGCGCCTTTGGCGGCATTATCTCTACCAAATAAAAACAAATCCCGAAAACATGATGTGAAGCAGACTTGACCGCGCGAAATCACGAATCCAAAAACCAATCCAAAAAGTAACCCAAGTGGCAAGAAAGTAGATTTTACTTTCAAAGTAAAGGCTTCAGTGGTTGCAAAAAGATAGACAACCCAAATAAGAGTTAAAATTAGAATCGCTAAGCCATATTTAAAATGGCGATTCGCACGATTTTTGTCATGCACGATTCCTTTGCCATTGATGCCGCATTTTTCAAGTGTAGTTTTTGGCATAAAGATTTTTAGTCTGCCAACTTTTGTAGCTGCAAAAATCCCAAGCACCATAAATATTGCAAATTCCCAAGTGTGTAGTGAGAAATACGGAAGTCCTGTGAAAAAATCAAGCAAATTACAACCAAAAGCAAGCCTTGCGCCAAAACCCGACAAAAGACCGCCAATGATTGCCTGAAAAACGCGAATCTTAGAAGCAGGGAGACGAAATTTTACTTTATTCGCCCAAAGAGCCGCTATCAATGCACCTAGAAACATACCAATAAGCACAAGCCCTTCATAGCGAGTTAGTGGATTGCCGGAAAGGTTTGTCATCTTATAGTAGCTATACTTGCTTGTATCAAGCCCGAAAAGCTCCAAGAACTCACCGCCCCAGCGTGTCATCTCACCAGTAACTTGCCAACCTGTCCCAAAAAAACCGAAATAAATTGAAGCAATAATTGCAAGTGCAACCATAGCTTTTGAAGTGTCCCAAAAATAGATAAGATATTTTTGTTTGAATTGCTTTAAAATTGAAAGCATGAAGTGTCCTTAAGAATAATGTTATATGCAAACCTTGCACCAAAAAAGAGGCTAGAATTGTAACCAAAAAAACTAAATTCAAAATAAAAGGCTTTTTTGGATTTAATCAAAAAGATGATAATTTTTTGGCTATGTTATGCGATTTAAACAATATTTGAGATTTTATAAAATTCTGTGCAAAAGTTTTAAGTGTTGTTTTTAAGATTCCAAAAATTATGTTTTATAAAGCTTTTATTAATTAAACATTAATTATTAAAAGATAAAATTCCATAAATTTTAAAATTAAGGTTCAACATGAAAAAGATTTTTATTCATTCTATGGTGGCATTGGCGTTACTGCAAAGTGCAAGTTTTGCAAAAACTTATGCGGAAGCAAATGGCAAGCCTATTACAGAAAAAGATATTGCGCCCTTAATGCGTTCGTTACCTGGTATAGCATTTGAGCAATTACCAGAAGATGCGAAAGGACAGATTATCAATCAAGCAGTAGAACGCAAACTTCTGATTGAGCAAGCTAAAAAGGATAAGATTCAAAGCTCCAAAGAATATAAAGAAGCACTTGCAAGTGTAGAGGAAGAACTAACGCTTGAAGTTTGGATGAGAAAACAAGTAGAAAAAATTAAAGTTGCAGATTCAGAAATCAGTCAATTTTACAATCAAAACAAATCAAAATTTGTCCAACCAGAAATGGTAAAAGCAACTCATATTTTAGTTGGTAGCGAAAATGATGCAAAAGCAATCATTGCAGACCTTAAAAAAGCAGGTAAGAATGCTAGTGCAAAGCTCAATGAAGTCATCAGAGAAAAAATGCAAAATGGTTCGGCAAAAGATGGTGGGAATTTGGGATATTTTGCCAAAAATCAAATGGTGCCAGAGTTTTCTAATGCTGCTTTTAAACTCAACAAAGGTGCTTATACGACAACGCCCGTTAAAACACAATTTGGTTATCATGTGATTTATGTTGAGGATAAAAAAGCATCTGGCACATTAGCACTTGATGATGTTAAAAGACAGATTGAACAGAATCTAAAAATGAAAAAATTCCAAGAGAATCTTAAAAAAGAGGGAGAAGCACTTCGCAAAAAAGCAAAAGTTGAGATTTTTAAATAAGGAATCTCAATGTTAGTTTGTGGAAATGTAATTTTAGAAAAAGCAAATCAAGAAAACTATGGAGTGGGTGCTTTTAATTTCGTGAATTACGAAATGTTAAGTGCGATTTTTGAAGCCGCTAATCTTAAAAATTCTCCGATTATTGTGCAAGCAAGTGAGGGGGCAATCAAATATTTGGGGATTGATATGGCAGTAGGAATGGTTAAGATTCTCTCTGCTCGTTATCCGCATATTCCTGTGGCATTACATTTAGACCATGGGACAAGTTTTGAATCTTGCGTGAAAGCAATTAGGGCAGGATTTACTTCTGTGATGATTGATGCAAGCCATCATTGTTTTGAAGAAAACCTAAAAGAAACTAAAAGAGTTGTTGAGGTTGCACATATTGCAGGCGTTAGTGTGGAAGCGGAACTCGGGCGTTTAATGGGGATTGAGGATAATATTTCTGTCGATGAGAAAGACGCATGTTTGGTGAATCCTAATGAGGCAGAGGAATTCGTCAAAGAATCCAAAGTGGATTTTCTAGCTCCTGCAATCGGCACAAGTCATGGGGCATTTAAGTTTAAAGGTGAGCCAAAACTGGATTTTGAACGTTTGACTGAAGTCAAAAAACGAACAGGGATTCCATTAGTTTTACATGGGGCTAGTGCAATTCCACAAAATGTCAGCGAAGCATTTTTGGCTAGTGGAGGAGATTTAAAAGGAAGTAAAGGTGTGCCTTTTGCATTTTTGCAAGAAGCAGTCAAGGGTGGGATTAACAAAATCAATACGGATACAGATTTAAGAATTGCTTTTATGTCAGAAGTAAGACGCGTAGCGAATGAAGATAGAACACAATTTGATTTGAGGAAGTTTTTTGCCCCTGCAAAAGAATTTATGGTCAAAGTGATTGCCGAGCGTATGGACATTTTAGGAAGCTCTAATAAAATTAAATAAAGGAACAAAATGGCTTATTCAATGGGAGATTTAAAAAAAGGTTTAAAAGTTGAATTAGAGGGGATTCCTTATAGAATCACAGAATACCAACATGTTAAACCGGGTAAAGGAGCAGCCTTTGTGCGTGTAAAAATGAAATCCTTTTTGGACGGCAGAGTATTAGAAAAAACATTTCACGCTGGAGACAAATGCGAAGAACCAAATTTGCAAGAACGTTCAATGCAATTTTTATATCATGATGGTGATTATTTTCAATTTATGGATAATGAGAATTATGAACAAATTGGCTTAAGTGGAGACCAAGTTGGAGAGGTTGCAAAATGGATGATTGATGGAATGGCAGTGAGTATTTTATTTCATAATGGTAAAGCTATCACTGTCAATGTGCCACAAACTGTGGAGCTAAAAATCACAGAAACTCCTCCAAATTTTAAAGGTGATACCACAAGTGCAGGCAAAAAACCTGCAACACTTGAAACAGGTGCAGTTGTTCAAGTGCCTTATCATGTATTAGAGGGTGATGTAATTCGCGTTAATACTGAAACGGGCGAATATTTGGACAAAGTTAAATAAGGAAAAACGATGAGTGCGAGAGTTTTAATCCCTCTTGGAAAAGGATTTGAAGAAATTGAAGCAATTTCTGTGATTGATGTGTTAAGGCGAGCAGGTTGTGAAGTGATTCTTGCTGGGGTTGATGAAGAATCGCAAAAGACATTAAAGGTAGAATCCCAAAGCGGATTGAAAATATGTGCAAATGTTAAGATAACAGAAGTTTTGGCGAGTAGTATTGATAGCATTGTGCTTCCCGGAGGTTGGGAGGGGACACAAAATTGTATAAAATCTAAAGAAGTGGGTGAGCTTTTGGCAAACTTACATCAAAGAGGAAGAATCATAGGGGCAATTTGTGCTGCACCTTTGGCACTTTTTAAACATAATATTTTGATAAATCAAAACTTTACTTGCTATCCCGGTATAGAGGAAAATATTGCAAACAAGAACTATATCCCTGACCAACCAGTGGTCAAAGATGGAAATCTCATTACTTCAAGGGGTCCTGCAACTGCGCTTTGCTTTGGCTTTGCTTTGGCAAAAGAGTTGGCAGGAGAGCAAAAGGCAAAAGAAGTAAAAAGGGGAATGCTGGCATTAGCGTAGAATCTATTGCTATGTTTGCTTGTTTTTGGTATAAAATTATTTTAACGGGATTCTAAATAGAAATCTAAAATAAATCAGAGGTTATAAGTGTGTTTAGAGTAACTTGTAACAATCGTAAGGGTTTTTAAATCATTCTCTTGTTTTTGGTCAATGCAAGCAAAGAATGAGGGGGAAAGTTCAAACAAAGGAGTGTTAAGTTTTTGAAGCCTTTTAGAATCGTAAGGAATTTTGGTTTTATTGTGGGGGCAGGAATCCTAATGAGTGGGTGCTTGTTTGGTTATAAAGATTTGATTTATAATCCGCAGATTCTTACACAAGGAGTCTCTAAAGAGCAAGTTGTCAAAAAAGCAATTAGTTACGCACTAAATCCCGAGCAAATTGAAACTGATATTAAAAATCTTCAAGCAAATTTTAAAAAAGTTGTTGCAACTTTAACGCAAAATGCTTCTAAAAAATGGGGTGAAAATAACACACCTACTGCCTCACAAGATGTTTATGTAAAATATACGGATTCCTATCTTTCAAGAGCTCAAGTGGATTTTAGCAAAGGTGTGATTTCAGTTGCGACATTAGACACAGAGAATCCTAAAGACTCACTCAAAAAGGCAATTGTTACTACATTGCTTACTCCAGAAGATCCAGAAGAGGTTGATTTGTATTCGGATAAGGAAATCACATTTACAGGTAAGCCTTATTTGGCAGATTTGGTAAAAGATAATGAGGGAGAAGCTGTGCTGTATCCTTGGCGTGCAAATCGTTATGCAGAATATCTAATAGAAAACAAGCTACAAACCACAGAGATTACCGAAAACGGACAAAACAAAAAAGTCTATTATGTGCAATTTGATATGGTAGAAGATTATGAAATGCAAAGTGAGCATAAATATGGAGAATATGTTGCAATTTTTGCAAAGCAATATCAGCTAGAGCAGGCATTAATTTTTGCAATTATTAAAACTGAATCTAGCTTCAATCCTTATGCGGTGAGCCATATTCCAGCTTATGGATTAATGCAAGTCGTGCCAGCAAGTGCAGGAAGAGATGTCTATAAAGCCCTAAATAATCAAGATGGAATCCCAACTAAAGAAATGCTTTTTACGCCTAAAACTAATATCCAATATGGTTCTACTTATTTAAATATTTTATTTACTCGTTATATTAAGGGAGTGAATAATTCTTTGTCTCATGAATATTGTGTGATTGCGGCTTACAACACGGGAAGTGGCAATGTGCTAAATATATTTGATAAAGATCGCACAAAAGCGGTGCAAAAAATCAATAAGATGACTTCCGCTGAAGTGTATCGCTATTTACGGACAAATTTAAAATACGAAGAAGCACGCAATTATTTATTGAAAGTAACGACTGCCAAAAAAGAGTTTCAAAAACAAAGCAGTTTGGATAATATAGAATCTCCAATGGATTCAAAGGTTTATTTAAGCTTAAAATGACCGATGGAAGTTTATGAATTAGTCCAAGCTCCTAGACCTTGTAGTTATTTGCCTTCCATGCAAGCATCTTTTCGCTATTTTTATATTAACGGTTGCACAACTTACCTTTACTATGCGTTATTAGAACGTGGTTGGAGGAGGTTTGGAAATTACTTTTTTGTGCCAACTTGTAAGACTTGTGATGCTTGTATTTCTATTCGTCAAGATTGTGCTAACTTTGTATTTTCTAAATCGCACAAGCGCAGGTTAAAAGCTCCAATTTCTTTGCAAATTACGCGTCCAAGAGTGAGTGAAGACCATTTGAAGCTCTATGATAAATACCACCAAAAAATGCAAGAAAAGAAGGGTTGGGAATATCAAGGAATTACTCTGGAAACATATTATGATACTTTTGTTCAGGGATTCTTGGACTTTGGTTACGAGTTTGATTATTATGTTGAAAATCAATTAGTTGGTGTGGCATATGTAGATATTTTACCCTTAGCAGTTTCCGCAGTCTATTGTTATTATGACCATGATTTTGAGCATTTTTCTATCGGCACATATTCTATTCTTAAGCAGATAGAAGTTGCAAAAAAGTATAATATCAAATATCTTTATCCGGGTTATTGGATTCAAAATCATGCCTCAATGGGTTATAAAGAACGTTTTAGACCTTTTGAGATTCTTTGCAATCGCCCAGATTTAAATGAAAATCCCATTTGGGTTAAGGAGTAGCTTTGCACTATACAAATATACTTTCTTTGTGTTTTGAGAAATTTGCCCATTATGAATTTCACCCAAAAATTCAGCAATGGATTAATCGCGCGTATGTCAAAATTTTTGATGTTAAGTTAGAAGAATTTGATACTTTAGCAAATTATCCTACTTTAAATGCACTTTTTACAAGGTCTCTTGTGAAAATGCGTAAGTTTGACAAAGCAAATTTTCATCTGATTGCACCATGCGATTCTGTAATTATGGAGTTTGGTCGGTGTCGAGAGGATTATGCAATGCAAATCAAAGGCAAGAGTTATCGTATCAGTGATTTTATTAAGATGAAGCTAGGAGAAGATTATGATTTTGTAAATTTCTATCTTTCTCCAAGTGATTATCACCGATTCCACGCTCCATTGAATCTAAAAGTTAAGGGTTTGGAGTTTATAGATGGCAGGTTGCTAGGAGTAGATGAGAAATCGCTTTTGAAGCATCATGATGTTTTTATACAAAATAAACGCGTTGTGTTGGAGTGTGAAGATGAATTTGGAGAAATGTTTTATTTTATAGCGATTGGTGCGCTCAATGTTGGCAAAATTCAAATTAACTTTGCTCCTGAAGTAGTTCATTTTAAATCCTCTCAAAATATCCGTTTTGAACCACCTATTTTGTTAAATAAGGGCGATGAAATCGGAAGTTTTTTAATGGGTTCTACGATTGTGCTATTTAGTAAAAATTGGCAATATGATTTGAAAGAAAAAGAAAAAGTTTATTTTGGACAATGTATTGCGGCGCATCTTACAAAAATGAGAGCAAGAGAATTAAAGGAAGTGGAATGAAACGGCAGATTAGAGATTTATTAAACGAATTAGATGCACTTCTAGTGGCACACTTTTATCAGCAAGATGAAATAGTTGAAATAGCAGATTTGACTGGAGATAGCTTAGAATTAGCACGCAAAGCAAGCACAAGTGAGAAATCAACAATTATTTTTTGTGGTGTGGGATTTATGGGGCAGAGTGTCAAGATATTATCCCCTTCTAAACGCGTGTTTATGCCAAGAATTGCATGTTGTTCTATGGCAAGAATGATAGATGGAGATTCTTTTGATTCTTCGATAAAAACTTTAAAAAGCTATGGAATCACAGAAATTTTCCCTATTACTTATATCAATTCTAACGCTGAAATTAAAGCTAAAGTTGCAGAATTAGATGGGGTCGTTTGCACAAGCTCTAATGCGACAAAAATTTTGGATTTTGCTTTGAAACAAAACAAAAAAATATTCTTTTTGCCTGATAGTTGTTTGGGGCAGAATCTTGCGATTCAAAATGGGCTTAAAAGTGCGGTTTTGGGTGTAGATTCCATTGAGACTATCAAAGAGGCTGATGTGATTTGCTACAATGGATTTTGTTCTGTGCATCAGCTTTTTACTCCACAAGATATTGAATTTTATCGGGCAAAGTTTCCAGATATTTTGATTGCTGTGCATCCAGAATGTCAGCCTAGTGTCGTCAAAATGGCAGATTTTGTTGGCTCTACAAGTCAAATTATCAAATATGTGCAAAATTTAGATGAATCGCAAAAAGTTGCAGTTGGGACAGAGTTTAATCTTGTCAATCGCTTAAGGAAGCCTAAAGGAGAGCAAAATACTTTCGTATTGAGTTCTACAAAACCAGAATGTCCAACAATGAATGAAACTACTTTGCAAGATGTGCTGAAATGTTTGGAAGCAGTCAAAAAAGGCGAATCTCATCATCAAATTTTTTTAGATGAAAAAATTGCAAATTCTGCAAAAAAAGCATTAGATAAAATGCTACAATTATCTTAAACAAAGGAGTTAAAATGCATAAAATTTTATTAGATAATTTTCTTAAAGAAGTTTTAAAAGAAGATATTGGACGCGGTGATTTGTATGCACGAATGAAAAATAATACACAAGTTGAGGCTTATATTATCGCAAGAGAAGAGGGTGTATTGTCTGGGAGAATGTATATTGAGAGACTTTGCGAGTTACTCAATATTAAATGTGAATTTACCTTTGATGATGGTATGTTGTTTAGAGGTGGTGAAAGAATTGTTAATTTCGAAGGCAATATGGGCGAATTGTTAAGTGCGGAACGAACGATTTTGAATTTATTGGAGCATTCAAGTGGAATTGCAACTTTAACTCATGCTTATGTGCAAAAATTAGAAGGCACAAATTGTGTTTTGTTGGATACTAGAAAAACACGTCCTTTGCTTAGAGATTTTGAAAAGTATTCCACACGCAATGGTGGTGCAGTAAATCATCGTTCAGGTTTAGATGATTGTTTGATGCTGAAAGATACACATTTGACAAGAATCTTATCTCTCAAAAAATTTATTGAGGATATGCGCAGTAAAACACCCATTGTCTCAAAGTTTGAAGTAGAGTGTGAGAATTTATTGCAAGCAAAAGAAGCCTTAGAGGCGCAAGTGGATATTTTGATGTGCGACAATATGGACATTGCGATGATTAAAGAGGTTGTAAAAATGCGTGATGCAATTGCGCCTAATGTTTTATTGGAGGCAAGTGGAAACATTACTTTAAATAATATTAGACAATATGCCCAAAGTGGTGTGGATGCAGTTTCTGTAGGAGCAATCACGCACCAAGCAGTTTGGGTGGATTTGAGTATGAAAATAGACTAAAGCCTAATGCGTGATAGGGAAAAGGCTTTTATTGGCGCATTAAAGCAAAGTGGCGCAACCTTTGGAATTGGAGATGATGGTGTTCAAATTGGTGCGTATATAATTGCTAATGACGCATTTTTTGAGGATATTCACTTCAAACTCGCATGGACAGATTTAGAATCTTTGGTTGAGAAGTGTTTTTTGGTGAATTTATCAGATATTTATGCAATGAATGCGATTCCACAATTTTTACTTTTAAGTCTTTGTTTGCCATATAATTTTAAAGAAGTCTCTAAGTTAGCACAAATTATAGGCACAAATGCAAAGAAACATAATATAAAAATTATTGGCGGTGATACATTAATAGGAGAAAAATTACAATTCTCTCTAACCATTTTGGGCAAAAAAGGTCATAAAACCCTGTTAAGGAGTGGCATTAAAAGAGGGGATATTCTAGGATATATTACAACTAAAGGCACTTTAAATCATTCCAAAATGCAAAGTTTTGGGCAAAATTTAAAACATTTAAAAAATTTCTTGCGTTTTTATTCCAATAAAAAGATTCCTAAGTATTCGCGCTTTGCCAAACCAATTTTATATCCTAAAATGCTTTTTGAACTCAATACAATTGCTAAAGCGGGTATGGACATTTCTGATGGAATTTTTATGGAGTTGTCGCGTTTAAGTGCAATCAATCATTTAGACTTTAAGCTTTTTAAACCTAAAGGTGCTTGGTTTTATTCTCCCGAAGAATATCAAATGCTCTATGCCATCAATCCCAAAAATCTCAAAAAAATGCAAAATCTAGCGTCAAAATTTCATCATCAATTTGTGCCTTTTGCTGTTGCTATTCGTGGTCAATACCGCGCAAAAAAGAAGAATTGGCACACATAGTTTGTTGTATGCTAATGAAAATTTAGGCAATATTATTATTTTATGACAATAAAGTTTTCAAAGGACGAAATGCATGATTCTTTATGAAAACTTATCGTGATAATGTAGAGATATGCAAGAATGATACATTCTTCATGTGTTTGTAATGATGATAAGGGGAGAATCCCCATTCTCATCATAGAATTGTGTGCTTGTAAATGGAGAAATTAAGGATGGTGGTTTCCTCTCATATAGCAGTCGCGACGATAACCTCTGTCGCCTCTATCATGATAACCTCTATGGTATCCATATCCTACCAATCCACTTTCTCTTGCTTGGGATTCACTCATTGTATCCAAACGTTTTTGCATTTCCAAACGGGTTGCTTCACGATATTCTTGATATTCCTTGCGTGTCATCTTATCATAAACATTATTGCGAGATTCTCTTAATTTATCACCAAAATCCCTCGCTTCTTTGATTTTCATTTCTTGCATGCGTTTATGAACTTCTATTTTGTAATCAGGGTAATCTTTAGGTGCGATTTTGCTTGATGAGAGTTTGACAAGCTCTTCATTACTTAATTTAGAATAATCCGCGCTTAAAGCACTTGTAACCAAAGCACCAACGAGTGCGAAAGATAAAACTAATTTTGTTTTCATTGTTTGCTCCTTTAGTTTTGGATAATGTCATTATAGTATGTTAATGTGAAGCCAATGTGAAACAAAATAAAGCTAATGCGGAGAGATAGAAATCTTGTAGAGTTTTTTGCGCTCACTAGAGCTAGCAATATTGAGTTGAGCGCGATATTTGGTAATCGTGCGCCGCACCATTTTGATATTGAATTTTTCTTCGATTAATTCCAGGATTCTGTTATCACTTAGAGGTTTTTGCTTGTTTTCATTTTTTATCAAATCGGAGACAAAATCCTTAATTGTTGTATTTGCAGTGTCTTCATCAATAGCTGTGGCAAAGAAATTTTTAAGAGGGAAAATCCCACGAGAGCATTCCAAAAACTTGTTGGAAATTGCGCGTGAAATAGTGCTGGGTGCGTGTCCAAATTCTTCGGCTAAATCTTTCAACTTCATCGGCTTGATTTCGCCTCCCTTGAAAAATTCATATTGGTATTCTACTAGCATTAATCCAATTTTATAGAGTGTAGCTTTTCGCATTTCGAGCGCATCGACAAGGTCGCGTGCCTCTTTGATTTTGGTTTTGATAAATTCATCTTTTGATATTAGCTTGTCTTCTTTGGGCTGTGTTTGGATTTCGATGCTTGGATAATATTTTTCGTTAATTTGCACTTGAATATTGTTTTTTTCTTCAAGAACCAAAATATCTGGGATAATTGCAGCTTCTTTTTGAAAAAAATCAAGTGCTGGAGGATTTTTGAAACTCTGAATCACTTTCATTGCTTTTTCATAAAGTGGGGCATTTTTATGTTTGGTATGGTTGGCTAAATCTTGTAAAATCTCTTGACATAAAGCATAAACCTCACTTGGAACATCTAAGTTATCTAATTGGAAGCAAAAAGATTCTATCAAATTTAATGCCGCAATTCCGGGTGGGTCGAGATAAGCGAAACGTTTGCGGATTTTTTCAACCTCTGTTGCATTAGTAGGATTCTGAAGAATCTCACTACAAGTTTGGGCAATTTGCTCACAATCGCCCTCAAAATAACCTTCTTCATTGAGATTTTCAATAATAGCTTTGGCAATTTCTTGAGAGCTTGCTGTTGGAAATAATGGTGGAACAATTTGCCCAATAAGCACTACTTCTAGTGATTCTTCTTGGATACAAAATTGCTCTATTGCATCTCCTTCTAGGTTAGAACCTTTTGCTCCTCTTGTAATCTCCTTTTGTCGTTTTTTTTGAATAGAGCTTTGAGAGCTAAAATCCTGTGCAATGTTAGATTTAACATTGAAATAGGGATTTTCTTTTCCAAATTCACCCAATGTTTCTTCTAAATCATTCATTCCACTTTGGAGAATCGGTAGCCAACTTTTGAGCGTTGAGGAAAGTTTGGTTTTGAGTGCGACTTGGGCTTGAGTGCGTAGTTTCATACTTTGAAATTCTCACCTAAATAATGCTTTCGGACAAGCTCATTTTCATAAATTTCATTAGAATTCCCACTTGCGAGCAAAGTGCCCTTATTGATGACATACGCACGATGGCAAACTCCAAGAGTTTCACGCACATTGTGGTCAGTGATAAGGACTCCAATCTCTAGAGAGATGAGTTTTTTGATAATATTTTGAATATCTAGCACTGCAATAGGATCAACTCCCGCAAAAGGTTCATCTAGCAAGATGAATTTTGGTTTTTTGACTAAAGCACGTGCAATTTCTACGCGTCGTCTTTCTCCACCACTTAAATTAATACCCTTACGATTCCGAATCGGCTCAATGCTAAAATCTTCTAAAAGTTCTTCAATGCGTTTGATTCTTTCATTTTCGTTTTTTAGGCATACTTCTGCTGCAATGAGGAGATTTTCTTCTACACTTAAATCTTTAAAAACACTTGATTCTTGTGGTAAATAACCAATTCCAAGTTGTGCGCGTTTATGCAAACTTAAGTTTGTAATATCTTGATTATCAAAACATACTTTGCCACTACTTGCTCTTAAAAGCCCACAAATAATATAAAATGTAGTTGTTTTGCCTGCACCATTAGGTCCTAGAAGCCCAACTACTTCACCACTTTGCACGCACAAGGAGATTCCGCTAATGATTTTAGTTTTTTTAATCGTTTTGCTTAAGAGTGTCGCCTCTAATGTGTGCATTTATTATCCTTGAATCTTATATTTTCGTCCATTTTGCGTTGTGCTGATGATAATACGACAAAAAGGTAAGCCAATTTGTTGTAGAATTTTAGCCAAATTTTCATCGCCCCATTCAATAAAATGCCAACCTTTTTTCTCAATTTCTTCTAAGAATCCTAATGCAAGGAGTTCTTTTAAATCTTTATTGTAAATATCGTAGTGATAGATATTGTTACCATAATCTAGTGTGGTCAAGAAGGTTGGAGAAGTAACATTTGCCTTACTTCCAAGAGTTGCAACCATTGCTTTGACTAGAGTTGTTTTCCCACTTGCTAAATCTCCACTTAGCAAATAAATACCCGGACGATTCTCCAAATCTAAGATTTGGCAGAGTTGTGATAATTCATTTTCTTTTAGGACTTGTTCCATTGCTTACTTTCTATTTTGCATCTGACATAGATTTTGGGCGAACTTTGATTTGTTTAATCTCCAATAATTCCTTGGCACTTTGCAATAGAGGTAACGCTAAAGCAGCATTTACTTCGGCTTGAATGTTGGTTTGGGATTCTGCTTGTATTGGAGGGGAGGGATTTTTTGGGGGTATGTTTTGGTCTTTAAAATCTTTAAGTTCTGTTTGTATTTCTGAACTTGGGAGAATCTCGGATTCTTTGGAGTTTTGCTGAGCTTCTTTAGATAATCTGTCTGGATTGCTGATAGACTTGATTTGTGTTTGAATACCAAAAATCTCCAAAACAAAATTTTTAATAATTGAATAGCTATTTTTGAGTCTTTCGCGGTTTTCTCCATTAGCTAGACTTTCCCATGTCAATGTATGATTTGCAAAGGAAATAAAGCGAATCTCTTTGCTAAAAATTTCTCCAAGATCATAATTGCGTTCATAAATTTTTTGGGTTAGTATCGCAAACATCTCCAAACCCAACTCTTTGCTAGATGACTCGTTTGGCAGAGTGATAGGTGTTTGAGAAGGTGAGGGTGTTTGTGATTCTATGGTTTTGGGAACAGAAGAGATTTGTGAAATCATAGAATCTGTATCAGCCCGCAAAGGATTGATTGGTTGTTGTTTTGAAGATTCTATGTTTTGTGTATTTAAAATTTGTTTGGGTAGATTGTCAAATAAGCCTTTTTCTAGATTTTCAATAGCGACATCAATTTGTTCAATCTTGAGGGCTTCTAGCATTTTGAATGTAGTAAGTGTTAAGACAAATTCGTCTTCAGAACCCAAAAATAATAGTTCTTTTGCTTGTGCAAGAATCCTAAAAAATCTGTCTATTAGTAAAGTATTATAACGAGAGTCTCCCCCTCTTAAGAGTTTTTCTTTGAGAAAAATACTCATTTCATCTAAGAGCATTTCGCTTTCGTATTCGAAAAATGTTTCAATCTTATGCAATAAAACTTCTCTATCTTGTTTAAAAATACATTCAAAAAGGTCATTGAGGCTTTGAGGATTAATCAATCCTAGCATATTTGCACAAGATTCAGAAGTGATATTGTAATTAGAGTAAATAATCACTTGGTCAAGCAAAGTTAAAGTATCACGCAAAGAGCCTGAACCACTGCGAATCAGCATATTTAACGCCTCTTCTTGATAGCTAATTTGTTCTTTTTGCAAAATATTTTTTAGGTGTTCTAAAATACTCTTGTCTGATATACGCTTGAAGCGAAAATGTTGTGTTCGACTCAAAATGGTTGCGGGTAGTTTGAGCGGGTCTGTTGTTGCTAAGATAAATTTAACATATTCTGGTGGTTCTTCTAGTGTTTTTAATAGTGCATTAAAGGCTTCTTTGGTCAGCATATGCACTTCATCAATGATAAAGATTTTAAAACGTCCCATATTGGGGTGATATTTGGTTTGTTCAATTAAATCACGAATATCATCAATCTTGCGACTAGAAGCACCATCAAGCTCTATAATATCAATATGTCGCATTTTGTGAGGATTAGCTGCAATGCAGTTAGCACACACTCCGCATGGTTTTGCGCAAGGTCCATTCTCGCATTGTAAGGCTCTTGCAAAGATTCTAGCACTAGAAGTCTTGCCACTTCCCCGCAAACCAGAAAATAAATAGGCATGCGAAAGCCGTTTGCTACTCAATGCCAATGAGAGGGTGCGACTTACTGCTTCTTGTCCAATAAGCTCATCAAAATCCATTGGACGATATTTTAGTGCTAACGCTTGTTGTTCCATTAATTGTTGTCCTAATTTCAAAATTCAAATTCTACACAAAGCAAGCCTAAAAAATTGTTAATTCATCAAATTTAAAATCCTTGAAGTTAAAGTCTGCCTAATCTTAGATATAATGTTAGAATTTATAATGTAAATAGGTGGAAAATGTTGGAATTTGAGAAGAAACCAAGTGTATTTGGTGGAACGATGATTATCGCTGGGACAGCAATTGGAGCAGGAATGTTGGCATTGCCAACGATTAGTGCAGGAATGTGGGTTTGGTATTCTTTGGTGTTATTAGTGCTGACTTGGTCAATGATGTTGCTTTCTTCTCAAGCATTATTAGAAGTCAATTTGTATTATAGTCCTGGTTCAAGTTTTCATACACTTGTTTTGGATAATCTAGGGAAATTTTGGAATCTCATTAATGGTTTAAGTGTTGCCTTTGTGCTTTATATTTTGATTTATGCCTATGTGAGTGGTGGGGGTTCGATGGTGGTGCATATTTCTATTGTTGCTTTAGATTACGAGCCTCCAAAATTGCTTGCAAGTTTATTGTTTGCGATTCTGCTTAGTGGCTGTATTTGGTGGAGTACTTATGCGGTGGATAGGTTTTCCGTGGTGATGATTGGAGGTATGATTTTAACTTTTCTTTTTGCAATGAGCGGTATGTTGAGCGAAATAAAGATGGCTTATTTATTGGATTTGCATCACGATGGCAATGCGTATGGAATTTTTGTTTTTGTTGCACTTTCAACCTATCTTACCTCTTTTTGTTTTCATGCGAGTGTCCCAAGTCTCGTAAAATATTTTGGCAAAGAGCCTAAAAAAATCAATCAATGTTTAGTCTATGGCACTTTGATTGCATTCTTTGCTTATATTGTGTGGAATGTAGCGTGTGATGGTAATATTGAACGTAGTGGATTTAAAGATGTGATTGAAGCTGGAGGCAATGTCCGACACTTGATTGAAGCAGCAAGTCTTAGCCTCAATGGAGCTTTTTTGTTGAGAATGCTAGAGGGATTTGCATTTTTAGCTGTGGCAACTTCGTTTTTGGGCGCAGGACTTGGTTTATTTGATTATATGGCAGATTTATGTGGATTTGATGATACCCGATTAGGGCGCACAAAAACTCTACTAGTTGCCTTTGCTCCACCTATTATTGCGGGAATAATTTATCCTGATGGTTTTTTGTTGGCGATTGGTTGGGCTGGGCTTGCAGCGACAATCTGGTCTGTGATTATTCCTGCATTACTGCTTAGAGCGAATCGAATCGCAAGACAAGAAAATTTGCAGAATGCAAAAGCAAACAGCTTTCGCGTAATAGGGGGAAATTGGACTATTTATATTTTGTTGATTTATGGTTGTATTGTGGGTATATGTCATATACTTTTTGTATTTGATTGGTTGCCAATGTATCGATAATTGAGGATAATTATGAAAGAGTTATTGCAAGTTTTTCAATATATTCAAAAATACCATGAGGATAATTTTGATGTCTTGCATTTGACATTGGAATTTTTGCTGGTAGGGCAAAATGAAGCCTTGAGTGTGGAAATGTTGGCTTGTAAAAGCCGTGAGATTCCGCAAAGTTTTTATGTTTATTTGCAAAAATATGATTTAAACTATCAAATCAAAATTAATCCAAAATTGAATTATAGAAAGATTCTTAAAATTGTGCGTAATCTCAAAATTAGTGCGCAAGAATTAGAAAATTTTATTCAAACAATTGCTTTGCAAAAAACCATTTTAAAGCTGTATGATTATGCAACTCCTGCTGAAATCAATGCGTTAGTGTGTGGATTGTTACATTTGCAAAAAGACGAGAGCATTTATAATCCTTGCTGTGGGGTTGGTTCTTGGCTTTTAAGCTTGAGTGCGCATCATAAGGAATGCCGATTTTTTGGGGTTGATATTCATCCAAAACTCATCAGAATCGCAAAGCTGCTTGCCGTGCTTTTAGATTTTAAAGATTGCCATTTGGAAGTTGCAGATATTTTTAAGCAATCCACACAGATTCAGAAGTTTGATAAAGTTTTTTGTCATCCTCCATTGCTTTCACATCTTAATCTCACTGCCCCAAAAGATTCCCCACTTGCTCCTTATACGAAAACAGCCCCAGAGATTCCATTTTTGGATTTTGCACTCTCAAGTTTTACTCAAAAAGCAATTTTTATCATTCGTTCAGTGTTGTTAAATAAGCCGATAGGAGAACGTTTGCGCCATTATCTGATTCAATCCAAACAGATAGAAGCTATTATTGAATTGCCGACAAATATTTTTCCTCACCAAATGGGGGAATTTTGTCTTCTTGTGCTATCTCCCAAAAATAAACGCGCTTTTTTTGTTAATGCTGAAAAGTTTTATCTAAAAGAGGGTAAATATCATAAGTTGATTAATTTAGAAGAGATATTGGATTTATTTACTTTCAAGCAAAAGACTGAAATTTCATGCCTTTTAGATTATCAGGATTTGGATTTGGAAAATCTAAAGCCATCGTATTATACGCAGTTTCAGAATAATGTAGAATCTCAAACAGCAAAGATTTTTTTGGGTCAGCTTTCGGAAAAGTGTTATCGTGGAGTGCGTATAGAAACTAAGCAAGATAAAGATTTAATAGGTTGCTATGATTTGGGAATCAAGGATTTTGAAGCCTATGGCTTTAGTGATAGTTTTAATGATTATGTGCTAAAGCCTAATCTTGAACGTTTGCAGGCGTTAAAAGTGCAACCTTATGATATTTTGCTGTCTATGCGTGGAGTTGCTCCAAAAGTTGCAATCATTGGCAAAAACGCAGCTCAAAAGATTGTTTTGCCTAATGCAGGAATTCTTGTGATTAGAATGAAAAATGCTCTTGTTGCCAAAGCATTATATTTTTATTTCCTATCATCAGAGGGTTATTTGACTTTAAGTAAAATTTATCAAAACAATAACGAGCGTATTGGTGAAAAAGAAATCAAAGAAATGCCTTTGCCTAAAGAGTTTTTAGATTTATCCGTTTTGGAGGATTATAACAAGTGTTTCTATGAACTAATTGCACGAGGTGAGCAGATTAAAGCCCAAAAACAAGGAATTGAAAAATTACTAAGGTATCACAAAGATAAGTGAGTCATTATTAAAGCTTGCGAATTTAAAAATTAAGTTGATTTTTGGCAAAAACCTAATATAATCCTACTTACCTTTCTTGAGACTTGTGCGATGGGTAGTTTGGATAATGCTTCAGGGTGGGAACACAGCAGAGCCCCCAAATCACTCAAGTGCCGCAAGTATCTTAAGAGGGGCTTTTGAATAGCTCTCTAGAACTTTAAATTTTCAGATGGTTTAGTTTTGTTGTTGGAATTTTTTTGAATCTCGCATAAATGCCGTTGCGTCATTACAAAACTCGGTATATCAAGTCGTAGAGATTATTCTGTAATCTTTGATGCCTCAATGGAATCTAAATATTTGTAAATCGCCTCAATTTCACTCGTAGTGAGATAATATTTTGGCATAATCTTTTTGTTTTTTTGTAATGCGCTTTCAAAGTCTTTAAAGCTTAGATTATTGATGCGCGGACCTTGTAGTGTTTTGTTTTTCCTTTTGTGAGTATAATTTGCAATCTGTTGTCCCTCTCCAAAGCGTCCATGACATTCTACGCAGCCGATTCCGCGCGGATTGGTATAAAGCATTTTGCCATATTCTAAAGGAGTGATGAAGCTTTCTTCTGCATTCAGAGAGATTCCAAAACTACTAATAACAACCAGAAAAGCTTTCAATACTTTTTGCACTTGTATTTCCTTAAACTTTTAAAAAATCTTTTTTGACTATAATAACAAAATTATTTTTTAAAGGGTATTATGAATGCAGATTTTAGACGGAAAAGCTCTTGCGCAACAAATTGAAGTGGAAATTAAGTCCGAAGTTGAAGCTTTAAGCCAAAAGAGTATTACACCGGGTTTAGCGGTTATTTTGGTAGGAAACGATCCTGCCTCACAGAGTTATGTCAATATGAAAGCCAAAGCATGCAAACGCACAGGAATCTATTCTATTACCCATGAAATGCCAGAGAATATCGCTCAAGATTCTTTATTGCAAACAATAGAAATGTTGAATTGCAATCCAAATATTGATGGAATATTGGTGCAGTTACCTTTGCCAAAAGCAATTGACACTACTGCAGTGCTAGAGGCAATCGCTCCACACAAAGATGTTGATGGATTCCACCCTTTTAATATGGGACGCATTTTTGCTAACCTTGAAGGCTTTATTCCCGCAACTCCTATGGGAGTTTTGACGCTTTTAAAGCATTATAAGATTCCAATTCAGGGTAAAAATGTAGTGATTGTTGGAGCAAGTAATATTGTAGGGAAGCCTCTTGGAGCATTATTTTTGAATGAAAATGCAACGATTACGCTTTGTCATATTTATACACAAGATTTAATACAGCATACCCAAAATGCAGATATTTTGTGTGTTGCAGTAGGCAAACCAAATCTTATTACTAAAGAAATGGTTAAAAAAGGTGCGATTGTCGTAGATATTGGAATCTCTAAATTACCTAATGGACAGATTGTAGGGGATGTTGATTTCGAAAATGTTGCACCTCTATGTGAATTCATTACGCCTGTTCCTGGTGGAGTTGGACCAATGACGATTGCTTCTTTGTTGCAAAATACTCTAAAATCTGCCAAACTTCGTAGTTTGAATGGGAATGAAAGGAAAAATAATGAAACATCTCTTCATTAAATTCTACGAATTTGTCAATAGTTGGGTTGGAACAGTTGTAATTGTGCTTGGTATCATATTCTTTGTCGCACAAGCCTTTGTGATTCCAAGTGGAAGTATGTTAAATACAATGTTAATTGGGGATAATCTGTTTGTCAAAAAATTTGCTTATGGAATCCCAACCCCCACGATTCCATGGATTGAACTTAGAATTTTGCCGGATTTTAATGATAATGGGCATTTGATGGAAGGTGAGCGTCCTAAACGCGGAGATATTGTTATCTTTCGTTACCCGCAATCACCAAAGATTCATTATGTCAAGCGCAATGTTGCCATTGGTGGTGATGAGGTGCTTTACACTGCAAGAGGGCTTTGGGTTCATTTTGGTAGCGATTCTATCTATCAAGATAAATCTACAGAATCTTTAGAGTTTAGAGGCAAGACTTTTTATTATGACCCTTATTTGGAAACTCACCCAGGTGTGCAATATTTAGAAGTTTTTCCTGATGCGTTCAATCAATTAGTGATTCTTTCTCAGCAGGGAGAACCACTTGGTATGGAAAGAGTAAGATTGTCAAATGGAGAGTTAGGATTCTATGCAAGAGTGCAACAAGATGAATTTTTTATGATGGGGGATAATCGTAATAATTCTAACGATTCACGCTTTTGGGGAGCGGTGAATTATCGATATGTGATTGGCAAACCTTGGTTTGTGTATTTTAGTTGGGATGAGGATTTTAAGGTTCGTTGGGAGAGAATAGGCAAAAGTATAGAATCACTAGAAAAACAAAAACAAATCCATCAAGAGAAAGAAACAAAACCTGATGATGGTTTAGAATCTTAAAACGCCAAATGATGAGACATATAAGGAAATTCTATGTTTGATTTACCACTTACTTATAAAGTTCCAATGATGGTCATTGCGCTATTGATTGCTATCATTGGACATGAGATTATGCACGGGTTTATAGCGTTGAGGTTTGGTGATACGACTGCTAGAGATGCTGGAAGATTGAGTCTCAATCCGTTGTTACACATTGATTTGGTGGGTTCTATTCTTTTGCCTGCTTTATTGTTTGTGTTTAATGCACCTTTTTTATTCGGCTGGGCGAAACCTGTGCCTGTGCGAATGGACCGAGTGATTTATGGAGGAGGCTATTTTGGGGCTTTTGGAGTTTCTATTGCGGGTGTGGCTTATAATTTTGCCCTTGCGATAATAACGGCTATGCTGATTTATGCTTTCAATGGTGGAATTTTTGGTGGTTTTTTTGAATATTTTTCTAATCCAAACTTTGTTGCCTTGCTTGTGATTTATTTTTTCTTGCAATTATTAATCTATAATGTTGTGTTGGGGGTTTTCAATCTGATTCCTATTCCTCCTTTGGACGGTTCTAATGCACTTGCGTATCTTGGGTTGATGTTTAAAAGCGACCTTTTTGCAAGGTTGTTTGATAGAATTCCTCCAATGGTGGGTATGGTTTTGCTTATTTTGATTTTAAGTACGCCACTCTCTAGTATTATTTTTGCACCTGTGCAATACATTGTAAATTTGTTATTATAGGAGGATTGATGAAGTTTTTTGTCGCAAGCGACCATGCGGGATTTGAACTTAAAAGGTATGTAGTAGAGCATTTAAAACAAATGGGACATAATGTGGAGGATTTAGGACCCAAAGACTCTCATCGTGTAGATTATCCGGATTTTGCCAAGATTTTGTGTGAAAATGTTTTAAAAGAGGATAAAAATTTTGGAATTTTGATTTGTGGTAGCGGAATTGGAATGAGTATTGCTGCTAATCGCTATAAAGGTATTCGTGCCGCACTTTGTCATGAGCCTTATAGTGCCGCAATGAGCCGCGCTCACAATGATGCAAATGTCCTTTGCTTGGGTGCGCGTATTGTAGGGGAGGGAATGGTAGAGTGGATTTTAAAAAGTTTTTGTGAGGGAGTGTTTGAAGGTGGTCGGCATACCTGTCGTTTGGAGAAATTATAGTTTTTAAGGAAGCAAAATGGCACAATTTACGCAATGGTTATTTTTAACAGCATTTATTTTATTTGTTTTGTTTATGGTAGTCAAAACATTTTTTTATAAAAGTGTTGCCCAAAAAGAAGAAAAAAATAGTGCTGTAATGAAGCTAACGCTACAAGAAGCCGAGATTCTAATCCGAAAACATCAATTGCAGCTTCAAAGAGCGTTAGGAAACATTGATATTCTAACAGATGAAATTACTGCTTTGCGTAATGAAGTGAAAGCACTCAAACAGCGTAACTCTCAATATCGTGTAGAGGGTGAAAAATACAAAAGTAAAATCAAAGATTTAGAACAAAAGATTGAAGCTTTGTTGTAGCTTTTTCTTTACTTCAAATGATTTACCACTTCGCTTGCTCAATGATAGAGAGTAAAATAATGAATTGATGGGTATGGATTCGCACTTGTGTGTTTCCAAGGTTTGAGTTGTCGCAAAAATATTGAACTCTCTTTAGAGGTGATGATTAACACATGGTCATCCATGGTAAGATTTGATACAATAAAATCTCCAAGATTCATTTGTAAAATCACATTTAAACCTACACAAAATCAAAGAATCTTTAGCAAATTTGCTTTAGAATTTTATAAAAGTTTTGGGAACTAAAATTGTGAAAAATTATATTTTATTTGTTGTATTGTTGAGTGCTATGGTTACCATCTCTAGCCTATATATCACACAACCTATACAACCCCTTTTTATGGAAGAGTTTGGAATCTCTATTGCACAAGTTACGCTTTTTACTTCTGTGGTATTATTTGCTCTCGCCTCTGCACCGATTGTTTATGGATATTTACTGGAAAAATTTGACACACGCAAAGTCTTATTTGTCTCCTTGGGCTTGATTGGAATCTTGCAATGTTGGTTATGTGTTGCCCAAGATTACAAGACTTTTCTTGTTTTGAGGGTGCTTGAGGCACTTGCGATTCCAGCGGCTCTAACTGCGACTCTGACAACTTTAATGCGTATTGATACGCAAAATATACAAAAGTATGTCAGTCTTTATGTGGCTTCTACGGTATTTGGTGGTGTATTGTCTCGCGTTGGAGGAGGATTTATTACTTCTATTTCTTCATGGCAATTTACTTTTGCAGCACTTGGAATCACAACATTAACTGTTGCGATTCTTTCTTATCGACTTCCACAAAGTTCTAAAATGGTCAATGCCAAAATTACGCCCAAGGTTGTATGGGAGCTGCTTAAAGACAAGCGATACGCGACGCTTTATATGGGGGCATTTTTGGTATTGTTTTGCTTTCAAGGGGCATTAAACTTTATGCCTTTTGAGATTAAATCTCTTGAACCTGACATCACACCCGCTAAAATTGGATTATTGTATGTAGGTTATATTATTGGTATCATCACTGCTCTTTTGGTTGGACGCATCAAAAGACTGCTTGGAGGAGATTTGCGTGCTATTATTTGGGGGTTTGTGATTTTTGGAATCGCGCCTTTAGTGATGCTTCTCAAAAGTTTTTGGTGGTTATTTTTTGCTGTTTTTATCATTTGTATTGGAATGTTCATCGTGCATTCGGTATTGTCTGCCTTTGTGAATTCTATTTCTAGTGAAAAAAAGGGAATTACCAATGGCTTATATCTTGCATTTTATTATACAGGAGGAACGATTGGGACAACAATGCCAAGCTATCTTTATCATTATTTTGGGTGGGAAGTGCTTTGTTTGTTTTTGAGCGGAATTTTATTTTTAAGTGCATTGATATTTTACAGAATACGTTGGATTTTTAAGGAGAGAGAATGAATCAGTTAGGAGAATATTTTGATTCTTTATTTAAAGAAATTGTGCCATTAGGGAATTTACATATTTTAGAAAGCGAACAAGCAAGCGAAATTATAGCGATTTTTTTTAGTCTTGATAGTCATGCTTTTAATGCTTTTTGGCAGAGCTCTATCCTTCAAAATCTTTGTGAGAAGTATTGCAAAACTTTAAGCTTTAAGGGTGTCCAACAAGTGCAATATACTTTGCTTTTGAGTATTCATAAGGCGTTTGCCAAAGAACCAAAATCAACACAAAATCTGCTCCAAAAGGTGTTAGAAAATTTAAATGTATTGGAGCAGCACGGAATCGCAAAAGGAGAATTTTTAGAACAAACAAAAAAGGTTTTCAATGCAATTCTTCATCAGGAAATCAAAAAGGAGCAGAGAGAAACGGAGAAATGTTCAGGAAAACAGGAATTGACTTTGGAAGTAGAGTTTTTGGAGGATTTTTTAGGGAATAGTTTAAAAATCTTAGAACAAAAGCAACAGGTTTTAAGCAAAATGAATCAACAAAGTCTGTTAAATCTTAACCCAAGCTTGGAAGAATTGGAATCTATTTTGCAAAAACTTAAGAATCAGCAATTTTCTATTGGAATTACAGGGGTATTGAGTTCGGGTAAAAGCACACTTTTGAATGCACTTTTGGGACAAGAAATTTTGGGTAGTTCCACAATTCCAGAAACAGCTAGTTTGACGATTCTAAAATACGCCAAAACTCCAAGTGCATGTGTGAGCTTTTGGAATAAATCAGAATGGGAAGATTTAAAATCCACAATGGAAGATTCTATGCTTAATCAGCTTTTATCCAATGCAGAATTTAAGCAAACTCTAGAGAAGTATGTGCAGGATTCTACACAAAGCCTAGAGATTTCTTTAGAAGAGTTGCCCAAATATACTTCTGCTAATCATACGAGCAGATTGTGCAATCTTATCAAGAAAACAACGCTTTTTACACCTTTGAAGTTTTTAGAAAACAAAGTCGAAATCGTAGATACGCCGGGACTTGATGACCCTATTGTGCAAAGAGAGGAAATTACCAAAGGTTACATTTTGAGTTGTGATTTGCTAATCCATGCGATGAATGCGGCACAAAGCGCAACACAAATTGATGTGGATTTTGTTTTGAAAACTTTGCAAAATGCCAATATTTCAAGGATTTTGATTTTGCTTACACACGCAGATTTATTAGAGCCAAAAGAACTAGAATCCGCACTGCAATATACAAAAGAAAGCATTCGAGCAAGATTGAGTCAAAATATGCCAAAACAAAATGCAGACCTTTTGCTCCAAAGATTAGATTTTATTGCTCTTGCAAGCTATCCTGCATTATTGGTGCAAACAAATCCTAAAAAGGCTGAAGAATTGGGCTTTAGTTTAGAATCTTCCAATTTTAATGCGTTAATTCATTATTTGAATCGGACTTTGTTGGGACACAATAGCACGAAAGCAAAAGATTTGATTTATCTAGGTGCGCAAGGTTTCGCGCGTTTGTTTGAGCACATTCAATCGACTTGTGTTTTGGAGAGAAGTTTGCTTTTTGCCAAAGAGAGTGAAATTCAAAAACTAATTAAAGATGCTAAAGAGGAGCAAGAACAAAGCCTAAAAAAACTTGAGCAAACAAAAGAATCTTTAAAAAATGCAACTAAACAATTGCAAGAATACCTTGTTACTTTGCAAAAAGAATTAAGTCAAAAGTTAGAAATGTCAAGAAGTGTTTTAAGTGAAAGAATTTTTGCGGATATTGTTTATGATTATGACAAAGGCAAAACCCCAAGCAATGAGCGGTTACAAAGAATTTTGGATTTGGGATTGAAAGATTCTCTAAGTGATATTTTGCGTTTTTGCACACAGAGTTTGGATAAAAAAATTACGCAATTACAAAATCAGTTTGAAGTCTCTGTGCAATCACAAGAAAAAGATTCTAATCTTTTGGGGAATTTTCATCTTCACTTTGATGAAAGTCTTTTGAAAAAAACTTCACTTAAAATTTTCCATCGTATCATCAAATCAGTGCAACAATTTGGCAAAAATCAAAAAAGCGAACTTAAAGTTGCACTAGATTCGGATTTTGAAGTCGGATTTTTAGAATTTTTTGAAATAATAATAACACAAAGCAAGACATTGGAATCCAAACTAACAGATAACTTTCAGAGCTCTCTTGACCATTTAGAGGCGACTTTGAGGGCGGATTTGGAAAATAAGGAGAAGATTTTGGAAAACGCTTTGAAAAACTCACAACAAAGCACGCAAGAGAAATCTGCCAAAGAGGCTTTATTGGCACAAAATGAAATTGCATTGGAAGAGGCTTTGCGGTATTTTAAAGCCTTACAAACTTATGCAACACAAGGAGAGTAGTATGCTCACACAATATATCAAAGAATGTGAAACTCTACAAGCAAAGATTGCACAAAAAACCCCCACGCAAAAACTCATCTTAAAATGTCTTGATAATCTCAATCCCAATGATTATACTTTAAGTTTTTTTGAAAATTTACAACAAAAAGAAGTAGAGCCTATGCAAATTGCAGTCATTGGGCAGTTTTCAAGTGGTAAAAGCACCTTTTTAAATGCGCTTTTGGGGCAAGATATTTTGCCAACAGGAATTACACCTATTACTTCAAAAGTTTGCAAAATCTGTTATGGCGAGGATTATATTTTAGAGATTCTTTATAAAGATGGACGTAAGGTTTTGCAAAATGTAGATTTTTTGCATAAACTCTCAAGAGAAAATTCTCAAAATATTCATCATTTTTGCCTCTATGCTCCTATTTTATCGTTAAAAGAAATCAACTTTTTAGATACACCGGGCTTTAATTCTCAAAATTCTGATGATACACACACAACACTCAAAATCTTAGAAAATGTAGATGGAATCATTTGGCTGACGCTGATTGATAATGCCGGGAAAAATAGCGAGAAGGCATTATTGAAAGAATTTATTACGCATTTTGCTCAAAAAAGTCTTTGTGTCTTGAATCAAAAAGATAGACTAAAAGATGAAAAAGAAGTGCAAACGAGCCTCGATTATGCAAAAGTCGCTTTTGAGGGTATCTTCTCTGCTGTGATTCCAATTTCTGCCAAACTTGCATTAAATGCAAGGCTCAACACATCACAAAAACTTCTTGAAACAAAGCTTTTGGATTTTGCGCAAAAGATTCAAGGATTGGCATTGCAATCCTCAGACGAAATGAATGAAGAATCGCAAAATCCTCAAAATATTTTAGATTCTTTGAATGCAAATTATCAAAAAATCCAAAGTCAAATCAAACAAGAACTAGATTTGCTTAATCCTCAAGATTCTGCTAAACTGATGCAAGATTCAAATATGCCTTTGATTTTTGAATTTCTTAACCAGACGATTCAACCCAAAGCAAGTTTGGCAAAGTCCTATAGCACTCTCAAAAAACTTCGAGAAATGCACATTTTACTTCATCTGCAATATCATAAAATTAACCAATGTTATTTAAGATTGCAGAATATTTTAGGAAAGAATCTTAAAATGTATATTGAAAATTGTGCCATTTCCCAGGAAAAAGAACAGAAGATTTTTAATGATTTGTATATTGGGCTTGATTTGTGGTTAGATACATTAGCGCAAAGAATCTTTACTGCATTAGAGAAAAAGCCTTTGAATTTTTCCCAGACACAAAAGCGTCTTTTAGGGACTAAATCGATTGAGATTTCAAAAGAAGTAGTGATTTTGCCAATTGAAAAGATTCGCATAGAGTTGCAAAATCAAGACACGCAATTGGTGAAAAATTACAAAGCCTTAAGTGTTCAGATTAAAAACTTTTTAGATTTATTTGTTGAATCTATTGCAAAAAATACTAATGCTCTGAAATTGGAACTATCCAAATGGCAACACTATGCACCTAAAAATATTGAGCTTTATCTTGTTGCTCCCCAAAGTCAAGCTTTAAGTGTTTTACATGATTTTGCACAAAATTGTTATGAAAATTTATTTGATGATTTCAATAAAAATGCTTTGGTTGCAACTTCTTATTTGCGTAGCGAATTGAATGTTTTGAGTAATTTTCTTGCCCTAAGTTATAATAATGCAATTGATTTGACGCTGAATCGCTTAGATTTAAAAATCAAAAATGCAATCGCCAAACATAGTGAAAATCAGGAAGAATTTGCTTTATTTAATCCAACTTTAGAAAATGTGCGTGAGAGTTTGAATGAAACTTTTTGCTTTGAGCAATTTCAAGCACGACTTTTTGGTCCAATGAATTGTTTGAAGAAAACTTATGCGCAGTTTTTAAACCAAAATGAACAAACAACACAGGATAAAATTGAACTCATTGCGCAAGTTTCGTCTGAACTTAAGAAAGAAATAGCTAAAATTACAAAGAATCTTGAAGCCATTAGGCAAGAGTTGGAGAATGTAAATATTCAAAAATAAAAAGTGGAATCCAAATTGCTTATTCTACTTTTGAATACCTCCAAAGGGTGGTAAATTCAGGATAAAGACTAAGGAAGGTTTATGAAAGTAGAGCTCTTAGAGCCATACATTCAAATCAGCATTGAAAAAGAATCGCAGTTTTTAAAACGGGCAGTAGATTTTGCATATAAGCATTTTTCAAAAGCCTATCGTCTTTCAAGCTCTGTGCTAATTCTTGATGACGGGGAACGTTATAAAAAAGACTATTTTCTCAATTGGGCATATCATGTTGCAATGCAAGAAGAAGTCAAAAAAGATAGTGAAGATTTTCAAACAATTCTTGATAGCAGTTATCTTCCAATTCGCATTAAGATGATTGAGCATCGTGCAATATTGGAGCATATTATTGTATCGTTACAAATCATTCAAAGTTCTTTTGATAATTCGCAAGTTTGCTTGAAACTTAATCGCCCAAGTCGCCTTGCAAGACGCTACTTAACTTCTTTGTTTCAGGATTTTGTGCTTAGTTTTACAAGGCAAGAGATTTTTTTAGATTCTAGTAGTCCTTATTTTTGGGAAAAGCTCATTGGTGCGCTTTCGCAAAAAATTATTCATAATATTGTGTTGGACTTTGATTATGAGACTTTCAAGACACATAATACTTTTGAATGCTTTGAGGAGTATTTGACCAAAGAAGAAAAAATCCTCAAGAAAAGTTACAAGATTTTAGGATGTGGCTATAATGATGATTTTGAATCTGTAAAAAATCGTTACATTGAGCTTGCTAAGACTTATCATCCAGATAATGTTTATGGGCAAGATAAAAAAATTATTGATGGCTATGCAGAAAAATTTCGTCTAATTAATGAAGCGTATGAGAATATAAAATCTAATTTCAAACGCGTGGCATAAGGAGTTAAAATGTCTAATACAACACAAAAAGAAACCAATACAAACCTTGATAGTCTCTCTGCTACGATTCCTGATGATATTTTTGATACCTTTGAGGAATTTAAAGAGGAGACAAAGGAACAGCCAAAGACTGCATTTCAAAAACCAATTGAATATGCCTTAGAAGATTCCATAGAAGAGTCTAACAATAAGAGTCGTTTTTTGACTTATTTATTTTTGATGATTGTGCTTGTTGCATTGATTTTTGGTGGAGGATATTATTTCTTGACACAGCCTAGTGGGCAGGCATTGTTGGACAAAGTCCAAAACCTCTTAGGATTTCAAGTCAAACCCTCTAAAGCCATTGAATCTCAAATAGATTTTACAGCTTCGATTCCAGAAACTGCAAAAGATGAAGAGATTAAACGTTTGCAAGAGGCACTTTTCCAAAAAGAAAAAGAGCTTGCTTCTTTGGCACAATCCGTAGATGGATTGAGTTTGTCTGTCAAAGAAATGCAAAATGCTCGCAATGTAGAATCTAATACAACAGCAAGATTGCGTTATACAATCAAGCCCAAAAAGCAAATTATTACTGAATGTTTTTCTATGCAAACTGGGGCTTGGGAGATTCCGCAAAGTTGTTTGCTTGCAATTGCGACAAAAGTTGATAAAGAATTACAAACAGATAAGCGCGTTGTTGCTTTTGAAGTGCAAGGGATTGTGGATACGAATCCTTATCGTGGATTGTCTCCCGAACTCAAACAAGAGGGGCTTGCAAGTTTTCGCGCTTGGAATGCAATTCGTGCGATTAATGATAAAATCCCTAATGCTACGGTGTTTGAAGGTCCAAGTTTGCAACTAGAAAATAAACGCGGGTATAGCATTAAAGCTTATTTTGTTGAATAATGAACCTCAATTCCCCAATCCATACTTTGGGCGTGTTTTTGCGCCCCTCCACCCCAGAGCTAAAGGCTTATTTTTTAGAATTTCAAAGCTTGGCTTTGGATTTAGGATTCCATGTGATTTTAGATTCTTTGAGTGCTGGAATGATTGGCATGAGGGGATTAAACTTTGAGGAGCTTTGCAATGAATGTGATGCACTAATCTCAATTGGAGGTGATGGCACATTGATTTCTACTGCAAGACGTTCTTTTGCATTTCAAAAACCTATTTTAGGCATCAATATGGGACATTTAGGGTTTCTCACAGATTTACAAAAGGACGAAGTTCCTTCATTTTTGCCTCATCTTAAAAGTGGAGATTATCATATCGCCAATCATATTATGTTGGAGGGAAAAATACAAAGCGATAGCAATGAGAGTGCAAGTTTTTTTGCGCTTAACGATATTATTCTAACACGACTTGATGAAACTTCTATGATTTATCTTAGAGCCTACATTGATGGGGAGTATTTTAATGCTTATTATGGTGATGGGTTAATTATTGCTACACCTACAGGCTCAACAGCCTATAATATTAGTGCTGGGGGAGCAGTGGTTTATCCTTTTTCACATAATTTGCTCTTAACCCCTATTTGTGCGCACTCTTTAACGCAACGCCCACTTATTTTGCCAAGCAGTTTTGAAGTTCAAGTGGAGCTTGGCGAACAGGGTCGTTGTAATGTCGTTATTGATGGGCAAGAAAGTAAGCCTTTGAGGTTTGGACAAAAGATTACCATTCGTGTTCAAAACGATGGTGTAAAGCTAATTCATAACGCACAATGGGATTATTTTAAAATTTTAAAAGAAAAATTCCATTGGGGAGATTTTGAATAATGCAAAAATTGCTAATTCATCAAATTACGATTAAAAACTCTCCAGCTTTTAAAGAAATCACTTTTTCCCCAAGTGAGCATTTTAATGTCTTTAGTGGAGCGAGCGGGGCAGGGAAGTCTGTGTTAATGGAATCTATTCTTGCGCTTTTTGGTCTGCGTGAATGCAATGCGCAGATGCTAGAAGCGACTTTGGAGTTGCAAGGAATTGCACAAGAGTTTGAGGGATTGGTGGAAGAGGGAGAAGTGATTTTGACATTAACCAAAAAGGACAAAATTCGCTTTTTTCTAAATGCGCAAAATATTCCCAAAAAGAAAGTTCAAGAGATTTTCGCTCCTTTTTTGAAACATTTGAGTGTCAAATCTGATGATGCAATTAGTGCAGAAAACCTATTTGCGGTTTTTGATAGTTTTTGCGCCTCTAAAGATTCCAAATATTTTTTGCTTCTTCAGTCTTATCGGGATTCTTTTGCACAATTTCAAGTAGCAAAAACTGCCTTAAAAAAACTTCAAGAGGAAGCATTGAGAGTAACGGAATTAAAAGAGTTTGTGCGTTTTGAGATTCAAAAGATAGAATCCCTGAATCCTAAAAAAGGAGAATATGAGCAACTCTTGTTGCTTAAAAAAGAAATTTCCAAAAAAGAAAAAATCAATGAAAGCCTCCAAAAAATGCAAGATTTTTTAAGCCAAAGTCATCAAGTTTCTCATTTTCTGAATCTTGTTGGAAAAGAAAATGATTCTATTTTAAATGCTTTGAATGAATTAGAGGAATTATGTGAGCAAGAAAGCACGCGGTTAGAAGAATTAGGGAGCATTAATCCTGAAGAAGTCCTCAATCGCATAGAGGCTTTAGGTTCGCTAAAGCATAGATATGGAGGTGTAGAGGAAGCATTGGAGTATTTAGAAACCAAGAAAAGAGAATTGGAAAAATATGAAAATTTAGATTCTATTTTGAAAGATTCTTCAATAGAATTTGAAAATATTAAAGAGTCTTTGAGTAAAAATGCAAATGCTTTGCAAAAGTCAAGAGAGAAACAACTTGTAGGTTTTAAGGAGACTTTGAGTAAGGCTTTAAATTCCCTCAAAATGCCAAGTGCAAAAGTTGCTTTTGAGCCTCTCAAGGAGGTAGAATCCTATACTATTTTTGGCAATCAAAGCTTGGAAATTTCTCTTAATACAGAGTTGAAAAACCTAAGTGCAGGGGAGTTTAACCGATTTCGTCTTGCGCTTTTGCTAACTCAAAGTGTGCAGGAAAAAAATCAAGCAATTATTATTTTAGATGAGGTAGATGCAAATCTAAGCGGAGAGGAATCACAGGGCGTTGCAGAAGCTCTAAAAGCTCTTTCTTGTGATTATCAAGTTTTTGCAATTTCTCATCAACCCCATATGCCAAGTTTAGCAGACACACATTTTTTGATTCAAAAGCAAACTAGTGGTTCGAAGATTACCCTGCTTGACAAACAGGGCAGGATTTATGAAATTGCGCGTATGATTAGCGGCAATGAAATCACCAAAGAAGCATTAGAATTTGCGACACAACGTATTAATTGTGGAATTGGTTGATAATGATTCTAAGCTTATCTGGTTTTAGTTGGCATTGATTATGAATCTCTCCACATTGCAAAAATTCGCAAATTACTTCAATCAAACTCCCCCATGCAAGTTGCGTTCAATTTATAGAATTGCGGATAATTTGTTCAAAATTGACATCAATGGAGATTTGTTTTTTATAGATTTGAGTAAAGGTAAAAGCACGATTTTTATTAGCAAAGATGCTCTTGTTTCCTCAAAGGTTTATCAAGCTCCTTTTGACAAAAGTTTGCAGAAATATTGCTTTAATGCTCTGATTATTCAGGCAAAAGTAGATGGTAATAATCGTATTTTGCAGCTTGTTTTACAAATCAAAAATAGTTACAAAACTTCACAAGTTACTTTACAAGCTGAATTTACAGGAAGAAATACAAATTTGATTTTGTTAGATTCCAACAAAATAGTGTTAGATGCCTTACGACATATTACCAAAGAACAATCTTTTCGTGAAGTAAGAATTGCAAAACCACTTTTGCCTTTACCGCAGCCTGTTTGCACGCCAAAATCTCAAGATGAAGGAGAACTTTTTGTAGCACTTGAAAATAATTTCAGGCATTTAAAAGCAAAAGAATTAAAAGCAAAAATTGCAAAATCTAGTGCGCAAATAATGCAAAAAATTGCTCAGCTTCAGCGCAATTTAGAATCTTTAGAAGATAAAAACATCTTGGAGAAGAACGCCCAAAAAGAAGCCAAACTTGGGCAACTTATCTTGCAAAATCTTTATCTTTATCCAAATTTCAAAGGGAGAGAGATTGTGCTAGAAAACCAAAATATCGTCTTTCCAGCCAAAGCTTATTCTTTGAGTCATTGCGCGCAGATTTTTTTTGAAAATTCCAAAAAATTTGCTAAAAAAGCAAAAAATATTCATTTGCAAGCTCAAAATATCCAAGAGAAAATTTTGTTTTATAAAAGTTTGCTCAAAATGATACAAAATGTAACAAATCTTAATGATTTGCAGATTTTGGATTCCAACGCACACAAAAAATCTAATATCAAAGAATCTAAACAGAAATTAAAGCAATTTGAAAGCTTTTTTATAGAAGGGATTAAAGTTTCTATTGGCAAGAATGAGAGAGAAAATATCGCATTGCTCAAAGCAGCTAAAGCAGAGGATATTTGGCTGCATATTCGCGGGATTCCAAGTTCTCATTGTGTGATTCATTGTGGAAAGTCCAAAATTTCTGATATAATCTTACAAAAAGCAGCACAAATTTTAGTAGGATTTACAAGAGGTATTGATGAAAATTATGTTGTGGATTTTACTAAGCGAAAATTCGTCAAAATCACATTTGGCGCAAATGTCGTTTATGCTAAAGCGCAAACGATACAACTCAAGAAGGATTAATTATGGCAGTTTCTCCTATTGGCAACATTACCCATATTCATCAAAATGCTCAAGTAGGTTCTGTTCAGCATGCTAATTCACAAGTTAAACTTGATTTTCAAGCAATGGTAAATTTGCAAGAAATGCAGGATAGACAAGAAGAAATTAAAGAAGTGCGACCTACTGAAGAAACCTTGGAAACTAATGATGAGCGTGAGGGTAATGGCAAAGAACCACAAGGGGAGGGAGAGCAAAAAGAGAAACAAGAAGAGGAAACTCAAGAATCACAAGATTCTATACAAACTAAGGAAGACGGCACGATTGTGCATCTGAACATTTCCGTATAGGGATTTTGTCATTAAAAATTTCGATGAAATATCTATGAAATCTTTATTGTTGAAATAGCTAATGTTTTTAAATCAATCATAACAGAGGAGGGAAGATGCACAATCCAATAAGATTCTATTCCAAAACGCGTAGTCGCAGAATCCTAAACATTGCGATTCCTTCTGGTTTGAATTCACTTTTGGATATTATCAACCTATCAATAGATTTGTTAATGATTGGCACTTTTGGGGCAAGTGCAATCGTTGCTGTAGGGGTGAGTTTAAATTTTATGATGTTGATTTATGCCTTTACAACGATTATTTTTGTTGGAAATAGTGCTTTAGTCTCACGATTCTTGGGTGCAAATGACAAAAGAGCAGCCAATGAAGTTGTGTTGAGCTTGAGCTTTGCCGCTTTTTGCCTTTCTTTGCCTTTGACGCTTTTTGCATTTTTTAGCTTTGATTTTTTCTTTGCTTGGATTGGGATGGAATCGCAAGCGCATACGATTGGAAGCGAATACTTAAGCATTGTATTGTATTGTTTGCCTTTGTTATTGCTAAAACAAGTCAGTATTTCTGCATTTTCTGCTGCTGGGGCGACAAAATTGCCTTTTTATATCAAAATCTTTATTACACTCTTGAATCCTATCGTGAAATATACCTTGATTTTTGGGTTCGTCTTTATTCCTGCATTGGATGTGCTTGGTGCAGCGATTGGAAGTTTGATTATTGGTTTTTTTGAAACCTTTGCTTTATTTGCCTGCTTACTGTTTTATAAAAACAGCCCCATTTCTCTTAGGGGTAGAATCAATTTGGACTATATCAAACGCGCTTTTATTGTTGGGATTCCTAGTGGTTGTGAGCGTCTTTTCACTCTTTTAGCAATCATTATAATGACAAAATTTGTCGCACTTTATGGAACTTATGATTTGGCAGGTTATCAAATCGCAACAAGGATTGAAGGATTCGCTTTTATGCCTGGATTTGGTTTTATGATAGCTGCAATGGCTTTGATGGGACAGAATCTTGGAGCAAAAAAGCCATTAGAAGCAAAATATTCTACCCTAAATACATTGCTCTTAGGTGGAATCTTTATGGGTATTGTAGGTTTGTTTATGAGTATTTTTGCACCTCTTTGGTCTAGTTTTTTTAGTGAAGATTCCACGACAATTCGTGCGAGTGCAAACTATCTTATTCCTATTGGAATCTCACAAGTTGCCTTTGCATTTATCTGCATTCTTGATGGAGCATTGCGTGGAGCAGGCATTACAAAGATTACCCTTGTGATTAATAGTGTGATGATTTGGGGATTGCGTGTTGTGCCATGCTACCTTATTGCCACGATGGGATATCCTGCAATTTATATTTATATTTGTATTTGCTTAGAGACTTTTTTGCGTGCATTTGTATATTGGAAGATTTTTCAAAGCGGAATTTGGAAAAATCAAAAAGTCTAAAATAACGCAAAGAATAATTCCAAATTGGAAAAGATATAAAGTAGAATGATTCCTGCGCAAAGCAAAAAGGCAACAATAAATAAAATCTTTTTTTCAAAAGAAGTGAGTTTGTCTCCGCTTTTGCTAACCGAAAATGCCGTAATGGCTAAAATCACTACTGATACCAAACATAAAATCCCAAGCACCATTGCAAAATTTCCAACTGAATTCAAAACTTACTCCAAATATTAATTTAGGCTAAACCCGCAAAGCTTATAGTATATTTTATTATACATTATTCTTATGGAATTTTTGATGATTTTTACAAATTTTAGTGTGTTTTAACAAGCCTTAGTGTAGAATCTAGCCATTTAAAAACTGGGATTTACTATGATTGATTTAAAGCTTTTAACTCATCACTTTGAAGAAACAATGGAAAAACTATCCAAACGCAATATTGATGCGGTTTTTTTAAATACATTGCGCGAAAGTAGCCTCAACTATAAACAAAAAAAATCTGCTTTAGAGGAATTACAAGCAACACAAAATGCCAAAACAAAGCAATTTGCTAAAATCAAGCAAGAGGGGGGCAATATTGATGCACTAAAATCTGAATGCGATTTGCTAAAAGCTCAGATTGCATTATATGCCCAAGAGGTAGAATTGTGGGAAAACAAATTGCAAGAACTTTCGCACAATATTCCGAATATTCCGGATTCTAAAACGCCTTTTGGCCAAAGTGAAAGCGAAAATATAGAGATTAAAAAAGTGCTAGAACCGACTTCTTTTGATTTCAAACCCAAAGAGCATTGGGAGTTGGCAGAGCAAAATGGTTGGATTGATTTTGAACGCGGCGTGAAACTTGCTAAAAGTCGTTTTAGTGTCTTTATGGGAATGGGGGCAAAGATTGAACGCGCATTGATTAATTATATGCTCGACTTTAATACTAAGCGAGGATTTAGCGAGGTCGGCACACCAGCAATTGCCAATGCCCAAACACTTTTTGGCACGGGGCAACTGCCAAAATTTGAGAATGACTTGTTTAAAATATCAGACTTTGAAGAAGACTTTTGTGATAAAAATGCTAAAAAAGGGCATGAGCTTTATTTGATACCAACTGCAGAAGTAACTCTAACGAATCTTTATCGTGATGAAATTTTAGACGAAGAGGATTTACCCTTAATGCTAACTGCTTATACTCCATGCTTTAGGAAAGAAGCAGGAAGCGCAGGACGAGATACACGAGGAATCATTCGGCAACATCAATTTGATAAGGTAGAGCTTGTAGCCCTTACAATACCAGAGGAAAGCGATACAATGCAAGAGCGTATGATTGCTTGTGCTTCCGAGCTACTAGTTTCTTTAGGGCTTCCTCATCGTTTGGTTCAGTTATGTGGTGGAGATTTGGGATTTGGTGCAAGCAATACAGTAGATATTGAAGTTTGGTTGCCCGGACAGAATTGTTATCGAGAAATTAGCTCTATCTCTAATACGCGGGATTTCCAAGCAAGGCGCGCCAAAATTCGCTACAAAGATTCCAACAAGAAAAATAAACTAGTTCATACTCTCAATGGTTCAAGTTTAGCAGTTGGACGCACATTAGTAGCAATTATGGAAAACTATCAACAAGAAGATGGAAGTATTAAGATTCCTTTAGTTTTAGAACCTTATTTGAGGTAATAGAATGCCAGACAATCAAGAAAACAATCAGGTAATTCAACTTGATGATAATTTTAGTGTTTTAGATGATATTCTCAAAAAAGAGCCTCAAGCCCCAAAACCACAAGGAAAATTTGAAAAACTCTTAGAATTTTTCAATCAACACAAAAAATTAAGTGTTGTTCTAGCGATTTTATTGGGATTTGCTATACTCGGGTTTATTTTTCTGATTGGTTGGGCTTTGACGCACGAAGTCAAACCGCCACAAACGCAAACGAATGCTTTGCCTCCTGTGGAGTTTAGTATCAACAAAGGGGCAGACATCATTACAGATGCTGAAAATCTCGAAGCATTGATTAAAAAGGCAAACTTCCTTTATATTAGTGGAAATAAACAAGAGGCACTTGATTTATATGGCAAGATTTCTAATTATTCCGAAGGGCTTTCTAATTATAATTTGGGTGTTGCGCAAATGGAAGAAAAATCCTATTTAGAGGCATTGAATTCTTTTCAAAAAGCGATTGATTTAGGAGAAGATAGAGTGATTAGCGCACTGAATGCGGCGATTTGTTCCTTATATCTCCAAGAACCCTTGAAATATCAATATTATTTGCAACTTGCCCAAACTTATTTGCCAAGAACTGGAAATTTACCAATTTATTCATATCTCTATGCGCTAACTAATTTTTATTTGGGCAATTATTTGGAAGCTTTTTCTTCTTTGACGCATAGTTCTTCTACTTACTATCAAGAGGAAACCAATCAGCTTTTAGCCGCAATGTATGCGTATTTTGATAATAATTACAAAGCCATTGACGCATTAAGTAGGAATTCTACCAACCCAAAAACTTGGTTCAATCTTGCATTGCTTTATGCTCGTATTGGAGATTACAATGAAGCCAATAAGCTTTTGCTGCAAAGCATTGAGAGTTATGGTAGCACTTTAGAGTCAGATATTGCTTTGATGCTTGTCAAGCTTCAGCTGACAGAATATAGTCAAGCAGCGCGTCTTGCTAACAAATATTCCCAAGATGAACAAGCTCTAAATCGCAATCCTTATCCGATTAAAATCACTTTGCGGGATGATTTTTTCAATATCAATGTTGCTCAAAAACGTTTCTGGGATAATTTCACAGGACAGAAACTCAATGCCTATAACCTTTTGTTTTATTTTGCTTCTTACAAGGTATTTGATGCAAAAGAAGCTTTTAATGTTATTCAAGAGGGAGGCATTAATATTCGCATTGAAAATTTACAAGAGGCAAAAGAAATTCTAGTTAGAGGACAAACAATTTCAAGAATGAATCGTAATATTGCCAATGCGATTTTGGAGACACTCAATGGAAATATTAGAAATGCAAATGCTTTATTGACGGAAGTAGTCAATACTTATCCTAATCATTCTATTTTACATTATAATTTGGGGTTAAATTATGCGCAAATGGGTAATTTTGACGCGTCCTATCGGCATTTTTTGCGTTCATTTCACCTCAATCCAAAGGATTTATATGCAGGGATTTTTGCCCTCATTACAGCCAAATTGACTTATCGTGATACGGGACGCTTGGAGAGTGAAATTGGAAGAGAGATTGTAAATTTTCAAGGAAGTGCGGAGGAGCAGGAATTTATCCAAGCCTTACTTAATTTTTCTCGAGATGGAATCCCAACTCCTTTACAATCTCTTGAGAAGCAAGAAGGAAATGTTGCGATTTATTATGCTTTGGACTTTGCTCAAGGTGTGCAGATGAATAATCAGACTTTGCTCATCAAGTCTGCAAATGGACTTAAGCGTTTGTATCCCAAAGACCCAATTAGCAATCTTTTGACCCTTCTTGCGTTGAATTTTCAAGATGAGCCAAAGTCTTTAGCATTAAAGTTGCAAAACTATTATCAAGACCCAAATATCAATAGAGACCCAATCTACTATGGAGCTTCTGTTGTGCGTGAAATGTATATCGAGGTTGCACACATTATTGGGACTTTACATTATATTCAGAAGGATTTAGACGAGCGTTTGATTACCGAACAAAAAGATGCACGAGGGGTAATTCAGGCTTTAGCATTGACTTATTTGTATCTGCAAGAGTTTGAAAAGTCTTTCACGCTTTATAATAGCTTGATTGATGATTTCAAAGAGCAGGATACGCAAACGCTTTTTTTGGGTGCAGTGGCTGCGATTGGTGCGGGACATATTGAAAATGCCGCAACACTTTTACAGCTTTCCAAGCTAGAAGCTCCAACAAACTATGAAACAAGAATTGCCAATGGTATTTTGTCTTTGCAAGAAAAAAACTTCAGTGCTGCTGCATCACAATTTACAATGGTTGCGGAGTCTAAATTGCGTTCTAAATACTTTGATTTCAAAATTGATACCCAGCAAATTTTGCAAAATCCTTAAAGTTTTCTTGCATTGCCAAAATTCACATTTGCTTTAGAGTTTTTGTATAAAATGCCAACTTTATTTTGAGGAGATATTTTGGCACAACGAGTTTTATATCAAAGAATATGCAAGTATTTTAGCCTTTTTTGGGTGGGTTGGGTATTTTTTGGTTGTTCTGCCAATTTGCCAACAGAATCTGAAATCACACAAACACTCCCGCAAACTTTCCAAAATACTTATCTAATCAGTGTCAAAGCAGAATCTAAAGATGAAAATAAAGCAACTCCAACCGAACAAATCAAACTTTTGTTTGATGATTCCACATTGACCAATCTTTTTGATATTGCGTTGAGCAAAAATTTGGATTTGCAGATTATGGATACTAGAATTTTGCAAGCTAAAGCACAATTAAAAAGTGCATGGGGAGAGCTTTTTCCAAAAGTAAATGGAAGCCTTAATACAAATGAATCCCATACACGCACCAACACAACACCAGTGCAAAAAACGCAAAGCTATACTTCAGCAGTGGGCGCAACACTCTCTTGGGAAATTGACCTTTTTGGGAGATTGCAACATAGCAAAAATGCCAAAGTTTCTTTGTATGAAAAGTCATTGCAAGATTTAGAGAATGCCAAAATCACACTTTTAGGAGAGATTGCAACCTTGTATTTTACTTTGTTGGAAACCTCACAAAATTTGCTTTTGACACAGGAAAACATTGTGTATTATCAAAATGCTTTGGAGCTCACGCGACTAAAAGTTGAAAATGGACTGCTAGATAGCACAGAACTTTTTGAAAAGCAAGATATGCTCACTAATGAGCAAAATACTTTAGAATCCCTTAAAAGTAATTATGAGGAAAACAAAAATGCTCTTTTGATTTTGTTGGATACATTGGAGCTTCCTTTTGCAATAGAATCTCAAATGCCTGAAGTAGCAATCACACTACATTTGGATTCTATGCCAGCAAATGTTTTACTCTCTCGTCCAGATATCAAAGCCGCACTTTTTAGCTTGTATGCTCAAGTCTATACCAAAGCCAATGCAAAGGCAAGTTTGTTTCCTGTCCTTTCTATTAGTGCTAATCTCAATGAGATTTTGGATTCTAATGCGCAAGCAAGTGGCAATCTTGCTTGGCAATTTGCAAGTTCAATTAGTGCACCGATTCTCAATCGCACTCAACTCACACAAAATTATTTTTTGCAAGATGCGATTCTGCAAGAATCCTATCTTACGCTCCAAAAATCGCTTAAAACTGCTTTGAGTGAGATTGAAAATACAAGTTTCAATGTCAAAAGCACGGATTTGCAACTCCAAAATAGCTATAAACGAGCCAAGAATGCACAAAATTATTTTGAGTTTTCTTCCAATCGCCATTTTGTTGGGCTGATTGATGACTTGGAGCATTCGCTAAATGCGGCTTCATTTAATAACGCACAGAAATCACTCAATTCTGCTAAATTTGAGAATCTCAAAGCATTTGTTTTGCTCTACAAAGCATTTGGTGGAGATTTGAATCTTCATTCTTTGATTCAAGATTCACAATTAATCAATAAGGAATAAAATGCAATCAACAAGAGAAATTTTAATGAATCTCAATCCTAAGAAAAACTACAAGAAAATTTTAATGCTTTGGGGTGGAATCTTAGGCGTAGCGATTTTGTGCATTGCGTTAGTTTATTGGTGGCAGACAAGAGAGCCAAGCTATATTTACACGACGCAAGAGGCAACATTAGGAGATATTTCGACAAGTATTAGTGCCAATGGCACACTTTCCCCAACACACGAAGTCTCTATTGGTTCAGTTATCTCTGGGATTGTGCTTGAAGTATTGGTTGATGTCAATGATGAGGTGAGTAAGGGGCAGATTTTAGCCAAAATTGATAGTGAAAGCATTGAGCAGGACCTTTATCGTTATGAGGCGCAACTCCAAAGTGCAAAGGCGCAGTTAAAAAGTGCCAAAGTAACCCTAGAAGAGAAAGAATGGCAATACAAGCAACTTCAGACACTCTTTAAGCAAACCAATGGTAAAACTCCCTCCAAGCTTGATTTGCAAACTGCAAAAACAGCATATAATTCAGCCTTAAGTGAAGTTGGGATTCGTCAAGCTAATATTAAAGAAATTGAAACAGCAATCCGTTCAACGCAGGTGGATTTGAAAAATTCTCAAATCACAACCCCGATTGATGGCGTAGTGCTTAGTCGTTCGATTGAGGTAGGGCAGAGTGTTGCGGCAAGCTTCCAAGCACCGGAATTTTTTATCATTGCTGAAAACCTAGAAGAAATGGAGCTAAATGTCAGTATTTCCGAAGCAGACATTGGCAAGGTGAGAGTGGGGCAGAGTGTTAAGTTTAGCGTGGATTCTTATCCTCAAAAAATCTTTGAAGCTCTTGTGGATAGGGTAAATTTTGGTGCAAGCGAAAGCACGGACAATATTGTGAGTTATGAGGCACGCATTTATGTGGGTAATCAAGATTTGCTTCTTAAACCAGGAATGAGTGCAACAGCAGATATTGTAACAGATTCTGCCAAAAATGCACTTTTAATTCCTTCAAGTGCGCTTTATTTTACCCCAACAACTTCTAAAAAAGATTCTGCCAAATCCTCATCAGGAATGAATCCTTTTGCAATGAGATCACAGCGTCCGCAACGCACAAGAGGGGGTGGAACAAAACGACAAGCAAATTCTAGTATTTGGATATTAGAAAATGGCAAGCCCAAAGAGATTTCTATAGAGGTTGGCATTAGCGATGGAGTTTTGACGCAAGTGCTTGGTGATTCCATTCAACCAGGTATGCAAGTGATTATCGCTCAAAAAGAAGCAAAATAAATGGCGTTTATTTGTTTGGATAAGATTCATAAAACCTATGGTAAGCCACCAAATGCTTTTGAGGCTTTGCGCGGAATTGATTTGGAAATCAAAGAAGGAGAGTTCGTTGCTCTTATGGGTCCAAGCGGAAGTGGAAAAAGCACTTTGGCAAATATTTTGGGTTGCTTGGATAGCCCAACGAGTGGAATTTATGAATTTTGTGGAGTAAATGTCAGTAATCTCAATCTTAAACAAAAAGCACTTCTAAGGCGACACTATATCGGATTTATCTTTCAGGGTTTCAATCTTTTGCCACGAACAACAGCATTAGAAAATGTTGAATTGCCTTTGCTTTATCGTCAAGTCCCCAAAAAAGAGCGCATTAGACTTTCAATGCAGGCTTTGGAAATGGTTGGTTTAGAAAAGTGGCACAATCACCAAAGTAATGCGTTAAGTGGAGGACAACAACAACGTGTAGCAATTGCGCGGGCGATTGCTTCCAAGCCACTTTTTTTACTTGCAGATGAACCCACAGGTAATTTGGACACCAAAAGAAGCATAGAGATTATGGAAATATTAGCGCGTCTTAATCAAGAATCCAAAATCACAATTTTAATGGTTACGCACGAGCCGGAAATGGCACAATACGCGACCCGAGAGATTGTATTTTTGGACGGCTTGATTCAAAGAGATTCCGCTATTGATTCTCGCGAGGATTTGTAAATGTTCCTTTTTGCCTTGCGATTTACCCTCTGTCTTTGCGAGGCAATGCTGAAGCAATCCGTAATCCAAAATACTAATGATTTAAAACAATCTACAAGGAGCGCACAATGATTCTTAATGCTTTTTTTCTAGCCTTTCGGCAAATTAGGCGAAATTTCTTGCGCGCACTTCTAACAATGCTTGGAATTATTATTGGCGTGGGCGCAGTTGTGATTATGATTACGATTGGAAATGGCACGACACAAGTGATTACCGAGCGTATGAGTAGCTTAGGAAGCAATATTTTGCTTGTTTTTCCTGCTCGGAATCAGAATGTAGGAGGTAGTGGTAGGAAGCTTTTTAGCCTAGAGAATATCAAAGCGTTAAATTTGCAAGTTGGATTTCTTACGCGTGCAATTGCGCCGATTTCTCAAACCTCCACTCTTGTGCAATTTCGTCAAGAAAACACACAAACACAGATTCAAGGCGTTAATACAGATTTTTTCGTTGCGACAAATTGGAATATTTCCGCTGGGACAAGTTTTAGTGAGCAAGATTATCGCGCAGGAAGCAATACTTGCATTATTGGTTCAAGTGTCAAAAAAAACTTATTTGACAAATCCTCTACGAATCCTTTGGGAAGTAGAATCCGGCTTGGAAATATTGTTTGTGAATGTATTGGAATCTTGGAGGAAAAGGGTCAAGGTGCGATGGGCAATGACCAAGATGATGTGATTTTGTTGCCACTTCGCACCTATCAACGCAGTATCTCCAAATCTAGCACACTTTATAATATTTCAAGATTGATGATTTCACTCAAAGACAATGTGGATTCCACCTCTGCAACGACACAGATTTCTAGTGCATTGCGCGAGATTCGTAACATTCGTGAGGGGCAAAAAGATGATTTTGAGATTATGGATACAAAGCAAATCATCGAAATGATGCAAAACACTACCGCAAATCTAACGATTTTTTTAGGTGCGATTGCGGGTGTGAGTTTGATTGTCGGAGGAATCGGGATTATGAATATTATGCTAGTTTCTGTAACAGAACGCACACGAGAAATTGGCACGCGTTTAGCGATTGGCGCGATGCAAAGCGAAGTCTTATTGCAGTTTTTGATAGAGTCTCTAACCTTGAGTGCATTGGGCGGAATCTTGGGGGTAATCTTGGCATTTTTTGGCGGATTGGGGATTTGTCATCTGATGAATTTGCCTTTTAATTTTGATTATGGCATCGCCTTGATTGCTTTTGCGTTTTCAGCATTTATTGGAATCTTGTTTGGTTATCTTCCTGCGCGTCGTGCTTCAAGGCTTAATCCTATTGATGCTTTGCGCCACGAATGAGCATATCCGATTGCTTTACTCTTGTGGCTGATTTATCCTTCTTCTTGCGAGTGAAGCGAAGCAGTCTATAACCTTAAATCTCGCCAAAACACTATAATCAACAAGGAAAAATGTAATATTCATTACAAAATTTAAAATTTTTTTATTAGCTTATTTGCTTTTTTTGAATTTTATGCTAAAATATTTTTTAGCTTTGGCTAAATTCTAACCTAATGGTCAAAGTTAAGGTTTTTTGATTAACAAATCCAAAAGCGCAGAATTATCTTTTAGATTTGGATAATCAGATTGCAATTTCGAAATTCAATCAAGGAGATTAAAATGAAATTTCTAAAACTTAGTTTAGCAGCAAGCGTTGCTTTAGGTGCTTTGTCAACTGCATCTTTTGCTCAACCATTAGAAGATGCGATTAAAGGCATTGATGTTAGTGGGTATTTGAGATATAGATTCAATAGTGATTACTATGATGGTCTAGAGAATCAAAAAGATGTTGGTGCTCACAGAGATACTCACCGCTGGAAAGCCGTAGCAGACTTCAAAGCTCCTGTATCTGATAATGTAGCATTTAACTTCGGTGTGCTTTATAACAATGAGCAAAACAATGTGCATGGAACAAATGGTCTAGGTTCTGGTCTAGGTTCTGGTAAAGATGGAAGCTTTGGTGTAAGCACCTTTAATGCAGTGATTACTCCAGATAGCACTGCTACAACTGTGATTATCGGTAAGCAAAGACTTGCAACTCCTGTAACAAACGCTGGAGATGATGATAGAGGGACAGGTATCCTAGCTCTTAATAGCGATTTAGACGGAATGACTTTTGCAGCAGGTGCATTTGATTCTTGGAGTATTGATGATGTTATGCAAGGTTACACTTCAGGAAGCAATGATGGTGGTTCTGTAACTAAGCCTCTTTATGCACTAGCAGGAATCTATAACCTTGATACAGAGTATGGCAATTTTGGTGCGCAACTTTGGGGATTCTATATCCAAGACGCAGTCGATGCTTTGGGTGTGCTTGACCTTACTTGGAACAACGCAACATTCAATGCAGGTATCAAATATGCAATCGCAAGTTTGAATAACGATACTGCTGATAGCGGTGTATTGGGAGCTGTTCATCCTAGTATCAATGGTGGCAGTAGAGCAAACATTCCTGAAGCAAACGATTTGTTTGTATTCAATGTAGGTGCAGATTTCACTCAAGAGTATAATTTCCCATTAGATGTTAAATTGGGTTATGTTACAAACTTCCAAGATGGCACAGCGGTAACTCTTAATGATGATGGAAACATCTTCACAAACACTTGGGCTGGAGCAATCTGGTGGCAAAACAATGCAACAGGCTTTAGCACTTCTGCATTGTTGAATCGTGGCAATGTTGCAAGATTTGGTAGTGAGCAAGATTTGAGCGTATTCTATGGTGCAGTAGGTTACAAAATGATTGATAACAGACTAAGAATCGGATTAGATTTTGTTTGGGGTAACAACTCATTTGATAATGCAGCTGGTCAAACATTCTTCGATAAAGACTTTATGGAAATCACTCCGAAAGTTAGCTGGAAACACAACAAAAACTTAACCATCTCTGGCTACTTCGCTTATCTAACAACAGATGCGAATGCAAATACGCCAACACAAGATCAAGATGATGAAACAAGAGAAAGAGCAAGAGTAGAAGTCAAATACAGCTTCTAGTCTTATTTCTCTCTCAAGATAGGGTCTCTCCCTATCTTACTTTTCAAATCTTTCTATTCTTTTCATTGCAAATCTTTACTTCTGTTATCATAACTCTCTGTTTTGTCTTATGATTGCCTTTGTCCTTGCAAATAATTCTTTATCCACATCTGCCAATCCACAATCTTATCAACTCATAATCCCTAGTCTTGTTCTTGAGAGCCAAGCAAAATAATCCATAATCCAAACTTTCATTCATAGATAAGATTAATTTCTTAAAAATTATATTTAATTATTAAATTTAAGATTATATTTTGTATAATCATCTTTGCAATTTTGAAAAAAGGAAGAGAATGAATAAAATTTATAAGGTTGAAATCATCACGCGTTCTGAAAAATTAAATATCTTGAAAGATTCCTTAGCTCAAAAAGGCATCAAGGGTATGACGGTTAGTAATGTAATGGGTGCTGGCAATCAAAAAGGCAAAACAGAAGTGTATCGTGGAAATGAAACGACAATTGACTTGTTGCCAAAAATCCGCATTGAGATTCTTACTAAAGAAAGCTCACTCCAAGCTATTATTGAGGTGGCAAAAACCATTTTAAAAACTGGTAGTGCTGGTGATGGGAAGATTATTATTTTGCCAGTTAGTAATGTGATTAGAATCCGCACAGGTCAAGAAGGGGAAGATGCGATTTAAGAATAAGAGGAATCAATAGAATAAAGGGCGAATAATGAAAGCGGTTTTGTTGTTTTTTGGATTGTGTGGATTGGCGTTTGGTGCAGATTCCGAAGTGTCTGCTGTGGATACTTTGTTTTTGATTGTATGTGCTAGTTTAGTGCTGTTGATGACGCCTGCACTTGGAATGTTTTATGCTGGAATGGTGAATCGTGAGAATGTATTAAACACAATGATTAATTGTATTATGCTCTTTGCTTTGCTTTGTATTCAATGGGTGATTTTGGGCTATACTCTTGCATTTGGAGATGATATAGGGCATTTGATTGGGAATTTGAATCATATTTTTTTAAGCAATATTCAAGATTCTATGATTGGCTTGATTTCGGAGAATCTTTTTATGTTTTTTCAAATGCTTTTTGCTGTGATTGGAGCAGCAATCATTACGGGTTCTTTTGTAGAGCGTATGCGTTTTGGAGTGTTGTTGATTTTTGTTCTTTGTTGGAGCACTTTTGCTTATGATGTCTTAGCGCATTGGGTTTGGGGCGGAGGCTGGCTTATGGAGATTGGCTCGCTTGATTTTGCAGGGGGAGGAGTCGTGCATATTGCAGCAGGTGTAGCTGGGCTTGTAGGCTGTTTGTTGCTTGGGAAGCGTCGATTCAAAAAGGGAATTCTACCCCATAGTTTGCCACTTTCTTTTGCAGGAGCAATTTTTTTGTGGTTGGGTTGGCTTGGGTTCAACACAGGAAGTGCTCTTAGCGTCAATTCTGTTGCGGTTAATGCGTTTTTGAGCACGAATTTTGCAGTTGCTGGTGCAATGATTTCTTGGATGATTATCGAATGGACAAAATATGGTAAGCCTACATTGTTGGGAAGTATTACAGGGATTGTAGCAGGACTTGTGGCGATTACACCCTCTGCAGGTTTTGTAACGCCATTTTCTGCTATTGTGATTGGGTTCTTGGTTTCCCCTATTTGTTTTTTTGCTATTAGCTATATGAAGTTTAAATTGGGCTATGATGATACGCTTGATGCGTTTGGCTTGCATGGCGTAGGGGGGATTTGGGGCGGAATCGCAACAGGGTTGTTTGCGACAAGCTCTGTTAATGAAATCGTGAGCAAAGAAGCCGCAGGAGAGGGATTGTTTTATAGTGGAGATTTTAGTTTGTTAATCGTTCAGATTATTGCAATTATTGCGTGTTTTGTGCTTTCGGCTCTAGTAAGTTTTGTTGTGCTAAAAATCATTAGTCTTTTTGTGCCTTTGCGTGTTGAAGAAATACAAGAAGAAAATGGCTTAGATCAATCTTTGCATGGAGAAATTGCCTATCGTTAGGAGTGCATTCTTTGCTTTAAAAGTATTGAGCAGAAAATCCATAAGACAAATTCATTATAACCCTGCATAAAAGTAGTGTAATTGCTACTAAAATGAATTTGTAGTCATCATTTAGCTCCTTTGGGGCTAAAGTTCTACTATAAGAGCAACTCTGTAACCCCTATATTGCAAAATCTCACCTTTGATATTTTATCTTTTTGTCTCTTTTTAGGATATTCCAGATTGCCACGACTTGACATATCAAGTGGCAATGACGCGGTATGATGTAACATAATTTAGACAAAAAAGATTTTTTTGAGCATAAAAGTCAGTATGAAACAATACAGAACAATTAAAGCGTATTTGTGTTTTTTGGCGTTAATTTTGCCAAGTAGCCAAATCCCGATACGCACACCAAGGATAGAGGAGATTCCGACCAAGAATCCTTGCTGATAATCCACATAACCATGCAAAGCAAGTGAAGTAAAACCTGAAATAGAAGAAAAAATAATGAAAAACAATGAAATAGGGACAATTCTTTTGCTACAATATCCTAAATAATAAGCAAGCAGGGGCGCAAGCATCATTCCGCCACCCACACCAAGAGAAATGGCAAAGACGCCAACAATGCAACTGCAACCTACTACAAATAACTTCGCTTTGATTCCATCTCCTATTCGACTTTCTCCACCCTCTGGATTGGCTTTGAAAAATTTGACTAGTGCATAGAGGATAAAAAGTGTGAAAACTCCCTCTAAAATACGCGAAGGAATCGTATCTACAACTACACCACTAAAGGCTGCACCAAGTAATCCTCCAAGTCCAGCATAAATGCCATCTTTGAAGTCAAGATTATGTTGCTTGAAATTAATATATGAACCATAAACAGAAGAAAAAATCATCTGCATAATGGAAATTCCAATAGCGATTTTGATGTCATTTCCTAGTAGAATCATAAAAGGAACAATAATCGCTCCACCGCCAATTCCAAATAATCCAGATAAAATTCCTGTTGGAATCCCAATTGCTAAAAGCGCGCAAAGATAGAAAGGGTCTAGGGATAGAATTTCCACATCAAGCCTTAAAGTTTGAAAAATTTTGTATAATTTTGCAAAAAAAAAATTAAAATAAGGTAAAATTTAGATAAGCCCAAAAATAATATTGGAGATTTGATGCGAAAAACCAAAGAGGAAATTAAAATTACGCAATTTGTCAAAGTTGCTGGTTGAGCGGGTAAAATAGGTCTGGAAGACCTCTCACAAATTGCTAGCTCTCTAAGCAACTTAGAGGATAAAAATATTTTGGTAGATTTTAGAGGCAATGAAGATGCAGGTGTATATCAGCTAACGCCTGAATTAGCACTCGTGCAGACTGCAGACTTCATCACACCTGTTGTAAATGACCCTTTTGTCTATGGACAGATTGCGGCGGCAAATGCGTTGAGCGATGTGTATGCAATGGGTGGAATTGTCAAATGTGCATTAAACTTAATGATGTGGGATTCTTGTCGGATTCCAAAAGATTATGCTTGTGCAATTTTGGAGGGTGGATTGTCCAAGATTCAAGAAGCGGGCGGTGTGTTAGTTGGTGGGCATACGGTGTCTGATGGCGAACAAAAATATGGTTTAAGTGTAAGTGGTATTATCAATCCTCAAAAGGTGTGGCGTAATAATGGTGCGCAAATAGGAGATGTTTTGATTCTTACAAAGCCTATTGGTATGGGTGTGCTGACAACAACACTCAAGGCAAATATGCTAGATTCCAAAGTGGCAAACAAAATCTCACAGATTATGGCAACTTTGAATCGTTACTCTTGTGAAATTGCAAAGGAATTTAATATTCATGCTTGCACAGATATTACAGGATTTGGGCTTTTGGGACATTTGAGTGAAATGTTGAATCCAAAAATCAAGATTCGTTTAGAATCCCAAGCAATTCCTTTGGTCGAAGAAGCGATTGAGTTTGCAAAAATGGGGATTATTCCGGGGGGGAGTTGTGGAAATGAACGCGCAATTAAACATTTGTGTGAATTTCGTCTCAAAAGCGATTCTAAGTTTAAAGATTTGGAAATCTTGCTTTTTGATGCGCAGACTTCCGGTGGATTGGTGTTTGCTTTGCCACAATCTGAAGCAAATATATTTTTGGCAAAATTGAGAGATAAGGGGATTGAATTTTCACAAATCATTGGGATTGTAGAACCTTGTTTTGATACATCAACAGAGGCAAGAATCTTGATAGAATAATTTGCTTTACTAACGCTTATATTTTTATGAAAGGCAGGACATCTATAATCTAACCCTTATTTAGATTTATGACTCATTTGCTTCTAATAAAGCCTTGACATAAGGGTGTTTTGGGGATTTGAAAACTTCTTGTGTTGTTCCATATTCAAGCATTTCCCCCTCTTTTAGAACAAGCACATTTTGACAAAGGCTTGCAATGACGCTTAAATCGTGGCTAATACAAAGATAGCTTAGATGATATTGTTTGGCAAGATTTAAAAGTAGGGTTAAAATCTGGTTTTGCGTTGCGCGGTCTAATGCACTTGTTGGTTCGTCCAAAATAAGCACTTTTGGACGCAAAACTAAGCTTCTTGCAATGCTAATGCGTTGTCTTTGTCCCCCGCTAAGCTCATTGGGATAGCGTCCCAAATAACTTGCATCAAGACCCACATCTATCAAGCTTTGAATGATTTTATCTTCCAAGTCCTTAAGGTTAAAGTAGAGTTTTTCTTTGTGAGCTTTAATTCCTTCTTGCAAAATTTGAAAAATGTTCATTTTAGGATTCAAAGAGCTAAAAGGGTCTTGAAAAATAATCTGAATCTTCCCTCTAAATTTACGCAATTCCGCACCTTTGAGGGTAAAAAAATTTTCCCCTAAGAGATTCATTTCACCTTGTATAGTTTCAGGTTCAAGCAAACGACAAAGTGCGTGAGCTAAGCTACTTTTACCACTTCCAGATTCTCCAATGATGCCCAAACTTTCTTTTTCTCTTAGATTAAAACTAAGTGGTTTTAGAGCTATAAAGGATTGCAAGGTTTTGCCCCAAAAACTCTTTTTGAGAGGGTATTGGACACTTAGATTTTTGACCTCTAAAAGCGGTTTTGAGCTATAAGGTTGTTGATTATAATGGAATCCTAAGGATTGAACTAGCATTTTTGTATAAGGATTTTTAGGGGCTTGGAAGATTCCTTGTGTTTTTCCAGATTCTACAATCTTACCATTTTGAAGCACGAGGAGTTGAGGACAGAGTTTGGCTACCACAGCAAGATTATGACTAATAAACAAAATGCTAAGGTGAAATTTTTTTTGCAAGTCTTTCAAAAGTGCGAGGATTTGCGCTTGTGTTGTGGAATCTAAAGCCGTAGTTGGTTCATCAGCAATAAGGATTTTAGGAGAATTTGCAAGAGCAATCGCGATACACACGCGTTGTCTTTGTCCTCCGCTAAGTTCATAAGGATAGGATTCTAAAACTCTTGTTGTTAAATTAACATTTGTTAAGAGTTCCAAAATTCTTTCTTGTAATATTTGTTTTTGAATATTTGGATTATGAATCAAAATTGCTTCGCTTAGTTGAACTTTGATTTTCTGTAAAGGATTGAGTGCGCTTAAAGGTTCTTGAAAAATATAACCGATGTCCTTGCCGCGTAGATTTTGCATTTGAGATTCTGTGTATTTGAGTAAATCTTGTCCCAAAAACAGAATTTCTCCACTTTGCACTTGATAATTTTTGATTAGTCTTAGAATCAAGTGACTAAGCAGGGTTTTACCACTTCCTGATTCGCCAACAAGCCCTAAAGTTTCTCCATGATGGAGTGTCAAATGAATATTTTGTAAATGGAATCCTTGTAAAGAAGCCTGAAGAGATTTGATTTGCAAAAGAGGATTCATCGCACTTTTCCTTGAGTTATGGCACTCTCGCTTCGTAAGCAATCTCGCAAACCTTCCCCAATAAATACAAGCAAACAAAGTAAAATGCTTAAAGAAAAGAATCCACTAAGTCCAAGCCAAGGAGCATCAAGGTTATTTTTGCCTTGAGAGAGGATTTCACCCAAACTTGCACTAGGTGGAGGCAATCCAAGACCTAAAAAATCCAAAGAAGCCAAAGTAGTGATGCTACCACATAAAATGAAAGGTAGATAAGTAATTGTTGCAACTAGTGCATTAGGCAAAATATGATGAATCATAATGCGAAAATGGCTCACACCAAGCATTTTTGCGGCTTTAATGTAGTCAAGATTCCGCACTTTTAAAAATTCTGCACGCACAAAGGGGACGAGTGCAATCCAAGAAAACATTAAAACAACACATAAGATGCTCCAAAAATTTGGTTCTAGCAAACTTGCAAAGATGATTAAAACAAAAAGGATTGGCATACCGCTCCAAACTTCAATTAGACGCTGTCCTAATAAGTCTATTTTACCCCCAAAATATCCACAAACAGCCCCAACTAAAAGCCCAAGACAAGAGCTAAAAAGAGTAAGAATTAGACCAAATAAAATGGAAGTTTTCAGACCATAAAGAAGCCTTGCAAGCACATCTCTCCCCAAATCATCTGTGCCCAAAAGATTTTTGAGGCTTGGAGGTGAAGGAGCAGGAGAGGGCAAATCATAAATGACGGAATCATAAGCATGGGGAATCAAAGGCATAATAAAGAAACCCTTTTCTTGAATTTTGCTTTGTAAATAGGGGTCATTATAGTTTGCATTGCTTTCAAAATCTCCACCAAAAGTTGTTTCTGGGTAATCTTTGAACAAGGGGAAATAGTTTGTTCCTGCATAATGCACAAAAAGCGGCTTATCGTTGGCGATAAATTCAGCATTTATACAAAGAAGAAACAGCACACCAAAAACCCAAAGTGAAAAATAGGCACGCTTGTTTTGCTTGAAGGCTAAAAATCTTCTTTGGATTAAGATTTTGTGCGACATTGTCAAACCTGTTGGAAGTGGATTCTTGGGTCTATTATCGTGTAGAGCAAATCACTGATTAGTCCCACAACTAAACCAAAAAGCGTAAAGATGTAAAGTGAACCAAAAATAACAGGATAATCCCGCGTGATAATGGATTCATAGCCCAAAAGCCCTAAACCATCTAGTGAAAAGATAATTTCAATTAGCAAAGAACCACTAAGTAGGATTCCAAGGATTGCAGAGGGAATAGAAGCGATAATAAGAAGCATTGCATTGCGAAAAATATGGCGATAGAGCACTTGAGATTCGTTTAAACCTTTAGCAAAAGCCAGCTTGACATATTGTTTGTGAATTTCTTCCAAAAAAGAGTTTTTAGAAAGCAGGGTCAATGTGGCAAATCCTCCAATACTAAGTGAAATCACAGGCAATGTGATATGCCAAAAATAGTCTTTGATTTTGCCCAATAAACTTAAGTTTTCAAAGTCATCTCCAATGATTCCACGCAAAGGGAAGAGGTTGAAATAAGTCCCACCTGCAAAGAAAATAATCAAGAGGAGTGCAAATAAAAAGGTTGGAATCGCATTGCCAATGATGATTAAAGTGCTTGTAATATTATCAAAAGCACTTCCTTCTTTGAGTGCCTTTTGAATCCCTAATGGAATCGAGATAAGGTAAATCAACAAGGTGCTCCAAAGCCCAAGACTGATAGAAACAGGGAGCTTTTCTAAAAGCAAATCAACCACGGCAGTATTTTTATAAAAACTCTTACCGAACTCAAAACAGAGATAATTTTTTATCATTAAAAAATAACGCTCCAATAAGGGTTTATCAAAACCATAAAGTGCATTGATTTTGGCAATCATTGCTTCATCTAAACCTTGATTTTTGTAAAGGCTTGTTTGTTGGCTAACCTCTCCTTGCATACCTACTCCCTCCAAACGCGCAATCATTTGTTCTACTGGACCACCTGGTGCTACTTGGATAATAAAAAAATTCAAAGTCATAATGCCAAGCAAAGTTGGAATCATTAATAAGAGTCTTTTAAAGATATATTGTTTCAAAGATGCCCTCTAGCGTCTAAAATCTGGGTATTTGGTTTGTAAATTTTTGAGCTTGTCGGGATTTGCCCACCAAGTTTCAAAGCCAATATTGTAAATGGGGGTAATTGCAGGACGTTCCAAAAAGTCCCAAAACGCAACTCTGAAAGTTTTAGTATGGAAATGCGGAATCACATAATATCCCCACAATAGCACGCGGTCAAGTGCTCGTGTGCAAACGAGTAGTTCTTGGTGATTTTTTGCATGAATGATTTTTGAAATCAGTGCATCAACGACTTCATTCTTGATACCAATATAATTATAGCTTCCTGCAGAATCTGCTGCATTTGAACCCCAAAAAAATGCCTGTTCATTTCCTGGTGAGAGACTTTGTGGAAAGAGGCTTACAATCATATCATAATCAAATTGGCGCAGTTGATTGATATATTGGCTTATATCAACAACTCTGATTTTCATTGTAATACCCAAAGTTTGTAAGTTTTTTTGAAATGGAATTGCTACGCGCTCCATTGCTGGGCTCATTAGCAATAATTCAAAAGTAAAAGGTTGCTCTTGGAGATTGGATTCTTGAGATTTTATGGCTTGTGTGGAATTTTGCGTGCTAATGATGTCTTTTGGTGGATAAAGTTTTCCATTTTTGATGACAAATCCCGCCTCTTTTAGCAAAGCCTGTGCTTTTTTGAGATTTTCGCGATTGTTGCCATCGCCTTTGCTTTTTGGGGGTAAAAAGCTTTGTGTGAAAACTTCGGGAGGAAGTTTAGAACGATAAGGCTCTAAAAGTTCTAATTCTGCTCCTAGTGGAATCCCAACACTCGCAAATTCAGAATTATCAAAAAAGCTTTTGGTGCGATAGTATTGATTAAAAAAAAGATTTTTATTGCTCCATTCAAAATCAAATGCGAGTCCTAAAGCCTCTCGCACACGTCTATCTTTGAAAAGATTTTTGCGCAAGTTAAATACGAATCCTTGCATACCGCTTGGCAAGGAGTGAAGCAATTCAAGTTTTTTAATTTCACCTCTTTTGAGTGCTGTTCCTTCGTATCCCAATGCCCAATTTTTAGCACTTGATTCTTCGCGATAATCGTATCTTCCAGCCTTAAATGCTTCTAATGCGACCGCATCATCTTTGTAATAATCAAAAGTTATTTTATCAAAATTAAAATAGCCTGTTCTTGTTTTATGATTGCGCGCCCAATAATTCTTAACGCGTTTATAGGTAACACTTCTGCCTGCATCAAAAGATTCTATTGCATAAGGACCGCTTCCTAGAGGGAGTTTGAGGGGATTTTCACTCAATATGGTGTTTTGATAGTAATGTTTAGGTAAGATTGGTAAATCCCCAAGAATTAGAGCTAATTCACGATTTTTGGGATTGTTGAAGTTGAAGCGAATAGTGTATTTATCCACAACAATAGCTTCTTTAACATCTGCATAATAGCGCATCATTGAGGGATTCTCTCCTCTTGCGATGGTTTGGAAGCTAAATTCTACATCAAAAGCAGTTACTTCTGTGCCATCGTTGAAACGCGCATTTTCATCTAAATGAAAGATGACAAAAGTATTGTCTTGCGCTCTTTGGACTTGCTTTGCTATCAATCCATATTGGCTACTTGGTTCATCAAGCGAACGCACCATTAGGGTATCATAAAGAAGCCAAAGCCCTTTAACGCTTGTTCCTTTGAGTAAAAAATCATAAAAGCTATCATAGCTTCCGAGTGCATACTGCTTGATATGTCCTCCTTTTGGCGCGTTTGGATTAACATAATCAAAGGAAGTGAAATTTGTATATTTTACCTCCCCATTAGCACTAAAAGCAGAATCGCTAAAAGTTTGTGCTAAAAGATAGGAAGTCATCAGAGAGACAAAAAAGAGCAGAGCAAAAAGAAAGCGCATAAATTTCCTTTAAGATTTTAATTTAAAGTATTCTAGCAAATTAAAGTTAATAATTCTTCACATTTTCTTCACATTTATTGGATATATTTCTAGGTTTAATTTCATAACTAGGAGTCATTGATGACAAAGCAATTTCGGAATATCCACATTTATCTTAGTTTATTCTTCCTGCCTTTAGCCTTGATGTATGCAATTAGCGGGATTTTGTATATTGCTGGGATTAACCAAGATTTTGGTGCAACAAAGCAGACTTACCAATTGGACCAAAGAATAGAAAAAGGACAAGAGATTCAAGCACTTGTGCAATATCTGCAAAGCAATAAGCTTGAGATTCCAACAAATTTGGAAGCTAAAAATAATAGGAAAAGTGGGGCATTAGAGATTGGGGGTGTGCATTATTCGGTAAGTATCAAACAAAATTCAGATTCTACCTATACTATTACAACCTTAAAAAGAAGCCTAATTGGCGATATGATTATGTTACATAAAGCAAAAGCGAAATGGTATTTTGATGTTCTTGCAATTGGTTTTGGCTTGACTTTAGTGTTGCTTTATATTTCCGGATTAATGATTACTTTATTTAATATTAAAAAGAATCGCAAGAGTCAAATTATCACTATTGTAGTTGGAATAATTATCAGTATTGGCGTAGGTGCTTTGAGTGTGCTTTGAAGTCTATCAAATCTTTGCAAAGAGTGAAATTGCTTGCCTTTTAAAAATAGACGAGAGATTCTACAATATAATGGAATCTTAAGACATTTTAGTTTATTATTTTTTAACTTTTATATATAAATGCGGAGGTGCTAATTATGGCATGTTTTGTTGAATCTATCGTAGTAGCTGGTGTTTTAAGTGTTGTAAAAAAAGGCGTTACCAAACAAGAAAGTGCAAATAAAAATGTGCAAAAAATTTCTTGGAGTAGAAAATTAGGTTGGCTTGTCAATATGCTTTGGGGTGGCGCATTTTTGCTTTGTATTGAGCATATGTGGCATGGAGAGATTGTTGCTTATCCTCCATTCTTGACTGCAATGGGTTCGCCAGAGGATATGCAGGCAATGGTTTATGAAATTTTGACTATTGGCAGTGCGCAAGTTGCGTTGATTGTTGCGATTTGGGCGGTGATGGTGGTCTGTGCAGATAAAATGTATTCCAATCTCACCTCTAAAGCGCAGATAGCTTAAGGCTATAAAATGTGTTTGCTCATTACTTTGTTTGCAGCCGTAGTTTCAAGCATTTGTTGGTTTGTAAGTAATCCTCAAAAAAACTTGCAGTTAGGCACTCTAAGTCTTATGTATTGGGGTGCTGGGTTGATGTGGATTGTGGATTGTATCTTTGCTTTGAGTGAGGGAGAGCCATTTTTGGATATTAGTGGCGATGATGCAGTGCTTGGTGCTGTTGTCGTTCTTTGTGGTTTAATTGCATGGTTTATTGTTTTGCTCATTAAGAATCCCAAGAGGCTTTTTGCACAAGCTCAATAAATTTGCGTGTGAGGAGCGAATCATATAGATTCGCGTAAGCGCAATTTGCTAACTATTACGATGCTTATAATCTTGATAAGAAAATTCTTTAAATAATTCAAACTTTCCATTTTCGCGTAGCATTCCAATGCAAGGCAAGGGAATCCCATTAAATGTATTGTTTTTAACAATTGTGTAATGCACCATATCTTCAAAGATTAAGCGGTCACCAATTTTAAGCGGTTCTTTGAAACTATAATCCCCAATCACATCGCCTGCAAGGCAAGTAGGACCACCCAAACGATAGGCGTAAGGCTTTTTGCCTTTGAGAGTTAATTTGTCATGCTTTTTACAGCTTTTAGCCTCGAAGCTATTGCGCACCATTGGACGATAAGGCATTTCAAGACAATCAGGCATATGTGCTGCTGCACTAATATCTAAAATTGCAATTTGGATACCATTTTGCACAATATCTATGACGCTACCAATTAGGAATCCACACTGCCAACCAACCGCTTCTCCGGGCTCTAAATAAACTTCCGTTTTAAATCTTGATTTAAAATTGCAAATGAGTTTGATAAGCAAATCTACATCATAGTCTTTGCGCGTAATGTGATGACCGCCACCAAAATTAATCCATCTCATTTGTGGGATATAGTCTTTGAAGTGAGAAGTAAAATGTTTTAAAGTGCGTTTCAGTGCATCACTATTTTGTTCGCAATGAGTATGAAAGTGTAATCCACTAATGCCTTCTAAACCAAATTTTTTTACCCCTTTTTTAAACTCTTTAGGAGTGATTCCAAGTCTTGAACCCTCTACACAAGGGTTATAGATATCAGGGGTAACTTCGCTATATTGCGGATTAACGCGTAAGCCCACTTCAATTTTTGTCTTTCCTTCACGCTCTCTTAGTTGATTTTGGGATTCTATTATCTCCTTGAAAGTTTGCCATTGGGCAAAAGAATTGAAGATGATATGGTTTGAAATTTGCACAAGTTCTTGCATTTCCTCTTGCTTGTAAGCTGGGCTAAAGGTTGTAATTTCTTTCCCAAACTCTTCATAACCTAATCTTGCCTCATAGATTCCGCTTGCAGTAATTCCACTCAAGTAATTTTTCGCAATATCAAAACTTTTCCATAACGCATAGCCCTTGAGTGCTAATAAGATTTTTGCTCCACTTCGTTGTTGCACAGATTGCAATAATTGTAAATTCTGTTTAAATTTTGTTTCTTCTAGCACATAACAAGGGGAAGGTAGAGAAGAAAAGTTGGCAGGATAATTACGAGTTAGCAATCTTGTTGGGTTGGATTCTTGGTTTCTAGTTTTTGACATTTTTGCTCCTTTGAGATAAATTCTAGCAAATCCTTGCTTGTATAGAGATTTGTAGGAAGATTTTGTAGGCAAATTTTAAAGACTTCTAATGCGGTTTTGGCATCTTGTAAAGCACGATGAAGATTTTGGTGGTTAATACCTAAAAATTCATTTAAAAATCCCAAAGAATAACGTGGGGTTTGCAGGGTTTTTTTGGCAAGTTTGATGGTGCAGAGTTTTGCATTATAAAGATGCCCAAAGCCATAACGATAGAGAGAAGAACTCAAGAAGTTGTAATCAAAATCTACATTATGGGCAACAAAAATACAATCTCCTAAAAACAATTTAAAAGATTCCAAAACTTTTGTAATTTTAGGAGCATTTTCTAGCATTTGGGAATTAATTCCTGTAATTTGTGTGATGTATTCTGGGATTTCTTCGCAAAATATCAGAGATTCGAAAGTATCGATGACGATTCCATGGCTAAATTTGACTGCACCGATTTCAATAGGAGAATGAATGAAAGGATTGTGTCCATTGGTTTCAATATCTACAATACAAAAAGATTCTGATTCGATAGGAGTAAGGCTTGGACGATAATAAACTTTATCATGTGCAAAACACAAAGGAATTCCACTTCCTTTGATAATTTCTACTTCGCTTGCTGACTCACTAAATAAACCAGCAGCTTCAGAGAGTAATGATAAAAACTCATTGTGGCTCAAAGGACGCTTTTGTAATCTTGAAATTATTTTGTCATAATGTTTTGGCATTAACTATCCAATTAATGAAAATCTAAAAGATTAATTATGTTGCCATTTTTGCTTTTTTGCTAATAGAGAGCACCATACCAATCATAATGCTTGTCGCAAGAATGGAACTCCCACCATAGCTCAATAATGGAACAGCAATGCCTTTGATGGGAATTAATCCAGAGATTCCAAAGGCATTAATAAGAAATGAAAATCCCAAAATCACTGCCACTCCAGAGCAAAAGAGGTAATACATTGTATTTTCGCAACGATTGGCGATTTTAAGAATCCGAAAAATGAGTGCGATAAAGAGCAAGCTAATGCAAGACAATCCAATAAATCCAACTTCTTCTGTAATGCCAGCCAAGATAACATCAGTATGCACTTCGCTTAAAAACCCCAATTTAATAAGACCATTGCCTAAGCCTTCACCTAAGATTCCACCATTGGCGATAGCATTGAGGGAATGTTGAATCTGATAGGGTTCAGGTAGATTTTCGATACGAAGTGAATTGGCAATAGATTGTGGGAAAATGGACAAGATTAAATCTTGCGCTCCAGCCCACCAAGCTTTAATTCTCATAATACGATGGGTGCTTGTGATAATCACAATAATAAAAAGCCCAAAAGCCCCACTTAAAAGATATAAAAAAAGTTTGAAAGATGAACCAGCAAAAATCATCATTAATGCCAAAGTTGCACCCAATAGCACGATTTGTCCCAAGTCATTTTGCAAAATAGCAATTAAATAAACAGCAACAAGAAAGACGCCAACATAAGGCAAAAAGGTAATAAACTCTTCTTTAAGACTCTTTTGTTCCACTAAGGAAAATTTGCGTGCAAAACTCCAAGCTAAAAAAACGACAAATCCAATTTTAAAAAATTCCACAGGGGCAAGCGAAAAAAAAGGTAGGCGAATCCAACGTTTTGCTCCTCCAGCACTTGTTGCAAGGCTTTCAGGTAAGAAGTGCATAATAAACATCAAAAAGATTCCGCCAAAAAAAAGGGAAAAACCAAACCACAAAATAAAATTATCAGGATTGCAACGCGAGATTCCCCACATAAGTATGATACCAAGTATTCCAGCAATCAGTTGGCGAAAAACAAAGTGAAATTCTCCATAATCATAATACAAGATTGCAAAAGTAGAAAGTGAATAAGAAAAAATAATACCAATAGTGATTAAACTTGCACTAATCACGAATAATGGGCGATCAACCATAGAATCTCTTTCATTGAAGATTAAAGGGGAGGAACGAAATAATAAACAAGGAAAAATCCTCCAAAAGTAAGAATTCCAAATAAAATTAATGCAAGCCCAAAGGCTTTGCTACCGGATTCAAAAAATTTTTTTAAATCTACCTGAAGCCCTAAAGCACTCATTGCCATCACCAAAAAGAATCCTGATAAAAATCTAAAAAAAGAGACAAATTCAATTGGCAGCAAGATAAGAGAATGCATAATTACAACCCCCAAAAACCAAAAGGCAAACCAAGGAATATGTAGTTTTTTCCCTCTCCCTTCTTGGCTCTCGGTAAAGAAATAAGGAATCACAAGCAAAACTGCTACTAAAAGCAAAACGCGAATCATTTTTACAATCAAAGCAACTTCTTGTGTGCTTTGAGAAATCGCTCCTCCAGCACCCACAACATTAGCTAATTCGTGCAATGTAAGACCAATATAATAGCCCTCTTGTATTGGGGTTAATGGAACAAATCCGAGCGTATAAGCTAGAGGATAAAGGAACATTCCTAAAAGCCCAAAAACGACCACTGTTCCTACGGCAATAACTCCTTTATAGGGTTGGGATTTGAGTGAGGATTCTAATGCTAAGACTGCAGCAGCTCCACAAATTGCACTCCCACCACTAACTAAAATTGCTATTTCTTTATCGAGTTTCAGTAATTTTACTCCAATCCAATAGCCAAGAATCAAGATTAAAACAACGACGATAAGACTTAAGAGGATTCCATTAAAGCCTACAGAAGCAATGCTTTGCAAGGTTACATTAAAGCCATACAAAATAATCCCAGCCCTTAGAAGCTTTTTTGCACTAAAGATGACAGCCTTTTCACATTTTTTTGCTGTCTGTCTAAAAAGTGGAGAAGCTAGGATTCCAAAGATAACCCCAATAATTAAAGGAGATAAATGGATTTGAGCTATTATAGGTAATGAGGCAATCCAATAGCTTGCTAGAGTAACTAAAAACACCAGCATAAAACCATTGAACCATTCATCAAGAAAAGCTTTTATCCAGCTTTTTGGTTGAGACATTTTATACCTTAAGAGTTAGGATTTTATTTTGATAAAATAAAACTGAAGTGTAGCAAATTCTCTTTAAAAATTTTAATAATTTTCATAAAATTTAACGATTTAACAAATTATTTTTTCAATTAAATGGGGTTTATTAGCACTCATAAAATGAAATTTTTGGTGTAGTTGATAAAGGGTTGAAAAAAGATTTTTGTTTTTTTCCAATCCTATTTGCTCTTCCGTGCCTTCTAGACTTGCTTGTTTCATTTGTGAGAGCCAATCTTGTGGAACAAAAACACCAGGTAATCTATGGTGCAAAAAAAGAGCTGTCTTGTAAGAGAAAATAGGAAAGAATCCAAAAACTAACACACATTTTGTTTGATATTGTGCATTGATTTGTTTGCACCATTGTAGTAATTCTTGTGCTATATTTGGGTCATAGATTGGTTGTGTGAAGATTGCTTGCGCACCATTTTGTATTTTTTCTTGCATTTTGTGGTAGAGATTCTCTTTTTTGTTTGCATAAGAGTTCAAGACACAAAAGGGATAAATCGGCTTAGAATCTCCACTAAGGCTTTCGCCATTAATATTTTTTTGACAATTGAGAGCGCGAATAATTTTTAATAATAAAAGACTATTTCCTTCAAATACTCCTTTGGCTTGTGGTTGATTGCCAAGTCTCAAAGGGTCTCCAGTCAATGCCAATATAAGGCGCAAATCTAAACTATTCATACCCAAAAGATCACTTTGTAAAGCAAGAGTGTTTTTGTCTCTCATAGAAATAGTTGTAATGCTCGGGATTCCAAAAGTATTTTGAATCTTGAGGCTTGCAAGAATAGCACTATGTTTGAGTTGTCCCAAAGGAGAATCTGTGCAGATAAATGCGTCAATCTTGGAAATAAAGTGTTCATTTTGAAGATTGTAAAAAAGTGGTTCGAGATTGAAGCTAGCAGGTGCAGAAAATTCATAAGTGAAGCATTTATCTTGATGAATTAGTTTATCCATAAAAGATTCTATTTGCGCACTTGAAAAAGAACGATTTGCAAGTAAATGCCCTGTTTGAAAAGTGGTATCATGCATAAAGATTCCTCTATTTTGAGAGTTAGGGATTTGTTAATTTAGAAATTTTATCAAAAATTTCTAAATACAACTTGAATTTATATATTTATTTTTAACCCTCTTTGTTTTTGTTTGTGGTGATGTTGTGGATTATCTCTAGTGTTTATAGGAGATTGGGTTAAGCAATCTTTATAAATTGTCTTTAAATATAAATTCTTTTGGCTGGGGACAGACAAAATTATATCCTAAAAGACTGATTGATTCTGCATGGAGCAAAATACGATTGGCAGGTTTTGCTCCATAGAGTGTATCCCCAATAATAGGGTGTTTCAGATGTGCTAAATGCACGCGGATTTGGTGTGTCTTACCTGTCTTGATTTCTATGGATAGTTTGGTTTTTTTGCCTGAAATTTCCAAAGGACAAATCTTTGTAATCGCCTTTTGACCCTCGCCATTTTTACTAACTTCTACTTTGGCAAATTTGCCTTTTTTCACGATTAAGGGAGCAGTAATCTCGCATTCTTCTTGTATAATGCCCTCTACAATAGCAATATAACACTTTTTGACTTGCATTTGTTTGAAAGATTCTTTTGCCTTGAGGTGAAATTCACTTTGATTTTTAACTAATAATAAAATACCGCTCGTTTCTTTATCCAATCTATGCAACAAAACCCATTCAGGATAGGCTTGAGCAATCTCTTCGCTTGTTAGAAATGCAGGTTTTACAAGGGCTAAGATTTGAGAATCTCTAAAAATTTCAGTTATTTCACTCGGCTTTTGAATACTAAATTTTGTTTGAGGAGAAAGAAGCGCACGCGCAATTTGTAATTTTTTGCCATTAACGCTTACCAATCCTCTATCAATTAGATTTTTCGCTTCATTATTTGAGCAATTTTCTTGTAAGCTTAAAAGTTTGTAGGCTTTCTCTGCATTTTTTGGAATCTTAGGGTTAGTAGATGATAGGTTGGAATTTTGTTTGAACCCATTGGAAGTTTTGGAAAATTTTTGTTTTTTCATTCTATAAAATCCTTAAGAGGCACAAATTGCCCGAATGATTTTCGTTAATTTAAGTTTTTTGGTGATTTTTGTATTTTTTAGTAACTCGCGCTTTTTCAAGAGATGTGGTAGGCTTTGGATTTTGCATAAACTATAATTTTGTATGCTTGCAAAAAGTGCTTTTTGATTAAAAATATCATATCCACTAATGAGTTTAGTTCTAAAAAAGGCTGGTTCGATTGGATTGTGTCCCCCAATATTTTTGAGAAAACTCCCACCAAGAATTACTCCTTGTGCAATCTTGTAGAGATTATTGAGTTCTCCTAGAGAATCCAATAAAATAAATGGAGCATTGAGAGCATTTTGCACTCCTAATTCAGAGGTTTTAAGCAAATGAGGAAGAGAGTAGGAATCTAAGATTTGATTCAGATTTGATTCCACCTCTACAAAACGTTCAGGGTGTCTAGGAGCAAACAAAAAACGAGGCATAGAGTTTAAAGCATCTTGAATGGAAGCACAATCGTCCAAGAATGCTTCTATAATGGCTTTTAAAATCAAAATTTCTTCACTTTGATTGTGTCGATTGTGCGTGCTAGCGACCACCCATAAGGATTGTTCAGGGCTAATGTAGTTGGTGTTGGTTTGTGGAATTTCAGCTAATTTTAGATTTCCCAAAACAATTATATTATTAGCTCCTAATGCCTCAAGACGCAATTTGTCTCTTGGTGTTTGGCAAAAGATTTGCCCTATCAAACCAAAGAGTTTGCGATAGAAAAATCCAAACTTCTGATAACGTGGAAAAGAATGTTTGGAGATTCTTGCATTGATAAGCAAGGTTTTTGCACCTTTTGATTTAGCGCAAACCAAAGGCATCAGCCAAAGTTCGGCTTCGACTAGCGTTAAACTCACAAGGGTGATGTTATGCAACCAAAAAGGGATTAAGGTTTCAAAAGGCAAATAGCGAATGATACAATTTGGATAAAGCTTACAAGCAAGGTCAAAACCTGTCTGTGTCGTAGTGGTAAGCAGAATTTTCTGATTATTATCAAGTTGTTTTTCGAGAGATTTTATGAGGCTTTGCAAGGATTTTATTTCGCCAAAAGAACAAGCGTGTAGCCAGTGTAATTGCAAATCTTTTGCTTCTTGCTCTATGGAATCAGGCAAAAAGAAACGTTTTTTGAGAGAGAATCGATATTTTGATTTAAAACTTAAAAGAAAAAGAAAAGGTATAGCACAAGAGTGTGCTATAATGAGTAGAATATAGTAAATGCTAACAAAAAATTTCATTAGAAATTATATGTTTTCCTCTTGAAAGTAAAGGATTCTACCGCAGTGAGGACAAGTAATAATATCATCAGAACGGATAATATCAGAATAGATTTTATCGTTAATGCGAATAAAGCAACCCCCACAAGCTTGACGCGTAACAGGAACAACACTTGTGTTTTTTGCCCATTTGCGGATTTTTTCATAAAATGAAATGATTTTTTGATCCATTTTACTCACAAGCTCTTCTTTTTGTGTGAAAATCTTTTTTTGTTCTTCTTTGACTTTTTGAACTTCTATTTCTACTTTTTGTGCAATTTCTTTTTGATTGATTTGCAAAGAATCAATTTTTTCTTTTAGTGCGTTGATGGAGTCTTTTTTGGATTCTATGAGTGTGTTTAAGCGCGCAATTTCTTCATTGGCAAAAGTGATTTGTTCTTTTGCTAGCTCTTCTTCTAAGCTTAATGCTTTGCTTTCTTTTTCGGTCTTGATAAGTTTTGTTTTGTTGGCTATTTCTTCTAGTTTTAGTGATAAATCTTCCAAATGATTTTCATTTTTTTGAATAGAGAGCAAGAGGTCTCGTGAGGCATTTTCAAGCTCCTCTGCTTCTTTATTGAGGGAATTTTCCTCCTCTTCAATGAGGCTTAATTCCTTTTTTGCCTCTTTAATGCGAGGTTCAAAAGAATCAATTTCTTTATCAAGATTTGCAATTTCAATTAATTGACTTAAATGCTTGTTCATAAGACAGCTCCAAAATTTAAAATATTTAGACAAAATTAAAGGGATTTTGTGAATCTAAAATTATAGCTTTATAGCCTTGATTTGTCAAAAAAGGCAAGAGGATTTCGCCAAAATAACACTCCAATTCATAATGTCCGCAGTCAATCAGATGAAGATTGCAAGCTTTAGCTTCCATTGCTTCATGATATTTTATATCCCCCGTAATCAAACAATCTATCTTGTCAAGATGACGCACAAATCCTCCACCACTACCTGTAACAAGGGCTATGTTTTTGCAGTGTGCATTTTGCGATTTTGTAAGTTTTAACTGCTTGAGCGCAAATTTTTCTTTGATGTGCGAACAAAGAGATTCTAAAGTGTCATTCCATTTAAAATACACGACAAAATCGTTCTGTTCAAATTTTTGAATTTTTAGAATCTTTTGTGTAATGTATTGACCAAAATGTGTTTTGTCAAAGTTTGTGTGCATTGCAATAAGTTGGATATTTTTTGCAATCGCCATTTGCAGTAATTTAGCGGGATAATGTTCAAAATTTAATGTTTTAAGTGGGCTAAAAATTAAAGGATGGTGTGTAATGAGTAAGGAGTTTTTTTCCATTTGTTCTATGATTTCACAAGTTACTTCTAGGCTCAAATAAATCTTTTCAAAAGAATGATTTAGTGTTCCTAAAAGCAATCCAGAATTATCCCAAGATTCTTGTAAATCAAAAGGGCTTAAGCTGTCCAAGAAGCTTAAAATCGTAGCAATTTTATGCTTTGTGGTTTGAGATTTTGTATTTTTAAATTTAACATTTTTGTTTGGCATTTTCTAATCGCTCTTGACGCATAGGTTCTTGCTCCTTGTATAGGGTTGCACAAGCCTTGGAAAGTTCTCTAATTTTTAGAATATAGTTTTGACGCTCTGTTGTAGAAATTGCTTTTCTCGCGTCTAAAACATTAAATAAATGACTTGCAAGCATTGCACAATCGTAAGCAGGTAAGGGTAGTCCTGCTTCTAAAGCAAGGTTGCCCTCTTTTTGCATTTTGGCAAAAAATTCAAAGAGCATTGAAGTGTTTGCAACTTCAAAATTGTATTTTGAAAACTCATATTCTCCTTCTAAATGAACATCGGCATAGGTATAGTGTCGATTCCATTGAATATCAAAAACATTTTCTACTCCTTGCAAATACATTGCTAGCCTTTCTGTTCCATAGGTAATTTCAACGGCTACAGGGTCGCAAGGAATCCCTCCTACTTGTTGGAAATAAGTAAATTGTGTTACTTCCATTCCATCTAGCCAGACTTCCCAGCCCAAGCCCCAAGCCCCAAGCGTTGGAGATTCCCAATTGTCTTCTACAAAGCGCACATCGTGATTTTTGAGATTTAATCCTAAGTATTCTAAACTCTTTAAATATAATTCTTGAATATTATTTGGGCTTGGCTTGATGAGGACTTGGAATTGATAATAACTACCTAGACGATTAGGATTTTCTCCATATCGTCCATCGGTTGGGCGACGAGAGGGAGCGACATAGGCTACACTCCAAGGTTTGGAATCTAAGCTTCTAAGCATTGTAGCCGGGTGGAAAGTTCCAGCACCTGCTGGAATATCATAAGGTTGGATAACCAAACAATCCTGCTCACGCCAAAATTGTTGTAATTTTAAGAGTAAATCAGAAAAATAAAGCATAAAGATTCCTTATAGCCATTCCAAAATCTTTTGGCTTAATGATTCTTTGTCTAAAATCTGTTGATGAATTTCTGGCTGACTAAAGAGCATCGCAATTTGCTTTGGAATCATAGTTTTATAAGTTTTAGAGATTTGCTCTAAGGCTTCTTTATCGCTTAAGTCTCCTAGACCAAGTGCTTTGGCTAAAGTTGGGGCAAATTTTGTCCATTCAGCGGTTGAGCAAAGAATACAAGGAGTATTGGGGAATTTGGCTTTAATTTTTTCGTAAGCTTTGAAACCACAAGCAGTATGAGGGTCTATAATATAGCCTTTTTGAGCATAAGCTTTGATAGTATTGAGGCAATAATTATCATCACAACTTGTCGCACTAAAATAAGTTTGTATCCAAGCAAGTTCTTCTTTGGTGAGATTGTATTTTTTGGTCTGTTCCAGTGATTCCATTAATTCTTTTGTTCGTTGTGCATCGAATAATGTAAAAAGCACGCGTTCAATATTGGAGCTTTTCAAAATATCCATTGCGGGCGAATAGGTTTTTTGTAAAGATTTTTCTGAAATGTCATAAATTCCTGTGTTGATGAATTCGCTCAAAACATTGTTGGAATTAGTTGCAATCCAAATGCGTTCAATCGGAAATCCTATCAGTTTAGCATAAAACGCACCTAGCGCATTGCCAAAGTTACCGCTTGGCACAATAATATGACTTCTTTGATGGTTGATTTTAAAGATTTGCAAACTAGAATAGGCATGGTAGAGAATCTGAAATGCGATTCTGCCAAAATTTACGCTATTTGCAGCACTTAAATGAATATTTTTGGATTTTAGAATCGCGTTAAATTTTGGATCCTTAAGTAAGCTTTTGAGTAATGTTTGTGCATCATCAAAATCCCCATCAATTCCAAAGACTTGAATGTTGTCTGCATTCATTGTTGTCATTTGCAGGCGTTGCACATCACTTGTGCCGCCTTTTGGATAAATGCACACGACTTTAATATTTGGTTGATTGGCGAAACTTTGTAGGGTCGCAGGTCCTGTATCACCGCTAGTTGCAACTAAAATAAGATATTCAGTTTCTTTTTTGGATTCTCTTAAAAATCCACCAAATAAAGCCCCAAAGGGCTGCAAAGCCATATCTTTAAAAGCGCGCGTAGGTCCGCAATAAAGCTTTTGCAAGTTAAGATAAGGGTGGATTGAGCAAAGAGGTGCTGGATTGGTAGGGTCATCAAAATTGTGATAAAGCTTTAATGCTTCTTGCAATAATTCCTTATGCACTCCCAAACCCAAATGATGGAAAATCTCATATGCTAACTCTTCATAGTTTAATTGACTAAACTCTTTGATAGTATCTTCATCAAGTTTCGGTAATTTTTTAGCTGTGTAAAGCCCTCCAAATGCTGCATTGGGATTTAGAATTGCATCTTGAAAGGTCAAAGCCGTATCTTGTCCCCCACGAGTGCCGATAAAATGTTGTGTTTGCACGCAAATCCTTTGTGAATAAATTTGCGTATTTTATCAAAAGCAAGCCAAAATTTGTCTTTAAAAAGGCCAAACTGATTCAATAAGTTTTGTTCCCCAACCTTTTTCTGTGCTTTTCTTTAACTCTCCTTGTGTATCATACATAATTTTTGCATCTGCAATATATTGGGATTCTATGGTATTATTGCGTGCAATATCTGTTGGGCGAACCACACCACTTAGGTGAATAATTTGTTTTTCTCCATTAATTAACACTTCGCGGCTACCCTCAATAAAATAGTTACCATTTTGCATTACTTTAATGATTCGTGCTGCAATGGTTGTGGTAAAAGTTTCTTGACGATTTTGTGAGCCATTTCCTTGATAGGTTGAGGTATTTTCTCCACTTGTAATTCCAAATGCTGTAACATTGTTCAACTTTCCTGTGAGCTTACCAATACTGCTACTAGGTCCTCCAAAGGTAATTCCAGGTCCATTGAGATTGGAATTTGAAGATTCGTTAAGATTTTTATTGGCTGTGGAGCTTGCTTGAGCAGTTTGATTGATAATTACGGTTACTAAATCATTTAATTGCATTGCACGGCGGTCAGAGAATAGCAAGTTGTCTCCTTGTCCAAAAATACTACCTGGGTTGCCAAAATTATCATCCTCTTCTTTTGGCGGTAGTTCCTCTACATAGGCAGGAGGACGAAAAGAGATTTGAGGTTCTGTTGTCGCGCAACCGCTCAAATAGAATCCAAAGACAAGATAAGAGGCAAGGGCTAGAAAAGGTTTCAAAAAGATTCTAAAATTCATCGCATTTCCTTATGTGAATTTTGGGTATAATCCCGAATTTTTAATAGAGTTAAGCAAAGCTCATTCCAAAATTAAAGGATTGTTATGTCAAGCGAAATTAAAGAGAGAATCTTAAGTGATATTAAGAAAGCAATGAAGGAGAGTCATAAAGAAAAGCGAGACGCATTAAGAATGCTAAGTAGTGCATTGAAGCAAATTGAAGTTGATGAGCGAAAGGTTTTGGAAGATGAAGATGTGATTTTGATTCTTAAAAAAGCTTACAAGCAACGTTTAGAAGCAGCAGAAGCCTATCAAAAAGCAGGTAGGGAAGATCTTTATCAAAAAGAAAATTTTGAAATGCAAGTGATTATGGAGTATTTACCGAAACAATTAAGCAACCAAGAATTAGAGAATGCGTTGAAGGGAATCTTAGATGAACTTGGAACAAAATCCAAAAAAGATATGGGTAAGGTTATGGGAATTGCAAGCAAATCTTTGGGGAAGGTTGCAGATGGTAAAAGAATCAGTGAGATATTGAAAGGTATGCTAGAATAATTGTAAGCTATGCAATAATTAAATTTGATAGCAGTAGGATTCACAATTGCAAGCAAATTTAAGCTTAAATTTATCATTTTATACAATAAAATTTTGTTGCTTTTTGATTGTAAGTTTTGATAGAATCCTTAAATTGATTCTAAAAAAGTTTTAAGAATTAATCAACTCAAATCATGAGGAAGGAAAGGGTTTATGGAGAGTTTTTTACAGCCTGATAGAGGGTTTAAGATAAACAAAGAAAGTTTGCAAAAAGCAAGTATTATCTTTTTGTTTGTGCTTGTGATTATCATAATGGTTGCTTTTGCAGAAAGTGTTACGAATCCTATTTTATTGGGATTTGCAGCCATTATTGGCGGTTATATGGCATTGAATATTGGGGCAAATGATGTGGCAAACAATATGGGACCCGCAGTAGGTTCTAAAGCCTTGACGATGACAGGTGCGATTATCATTGCGGCGGTATGTGAGATTTTGGGAGCATTAATTGCTGGTGGAGAGGTTGTTAGCACTGTGAGTTCCGGGATTATCTCTGTCGATGCAATTGGTGATCCAAAGCAGTTTGTTACTTTGATGCTTGCGGCATTGGTTTCTGGTGCAATTTGGCTTAATATTGCTACCGTAATTGGTGCGCCTGTTTCTACAACACACGCGATTGTAGGAGGGATTTTGGGCTCTGGAATTGCAGCAGGTGGATTTGGAGTAGCAAATTGGAGTGAATTGGGAGGAATTGTTGGAAGTTGGGTGATTTCTCCTATTATGGGTGGAATCATTGCGGCAATTTTGTTATTTTTTATCAAACATACAATTACTTATAAAAAGAATAAGAAAATATCGGCAGAAAATATTGTGCCTTATTTGATAGCCTTTATGACTTGGGCATTTAGTTTGTATTTAATCAATAAAGGTTTAAGACACATTATTACGCTAGATAGTAAAATTGCTTTTGGAATCAGTGTAGCAGTCGCAATTGCTGTGCTTTTTATTGTGAAGCCAATCATTAAAAAAGCCTTAGAGAAACTAGAAAATAAAAAGGAAGAAATCAATAAGCTTTTTACGATTCCATTGATTTTTGCTGTGGCACTTTTGAGTTTTGCTCATGGTGCAAATGATGTAGCAAATGCCGTAGGACCTTTAGCGGCTATTAATAATTCGCTTAAAATTGCCTTTGAGTTTGGTAATATGAGTGTGCCTTTTTGGATTATGCTTATTGGTGGGCTTGGAATCTCTATCGGACTTGCGCTTTTTGGACCGCGATTGATTCGCACAGTGGGAAGTGAGATTACTGAATTAGATCAAATGCGTGCCTATTGTATTGCAATGAGTGCCGCCTTAACTGTATTGATAGCAAGTGAATTGGGAATGCCTGTAAGCTCAACTCATATCGCAATTGGTGCGGTCTTTGGTGTGGGTTTTTTGCGTGAGCATCTTAAGCGACAATATAAAGAAATGGAATTGAAAATTTTAGAATCTCGTGAGGGAGAAGATAGCGAAAAAGTTAAAGAATTTTTAGACAAATTTCGTAATGCTTCTATTCGCAGAAAACGCGCAATTTTAAAGAGTATTGATAACAAGAAAGTCAAAAAGAAGTCTAAAGCAAATCAAAAAAATGTTAATATTCCAGAATTAAAAAAGAAAGAAAAAGAAAGACTTAAAGAGGCTTATCAAGAAGAGCTTGTAAAACGTTCAGCAATCAATAAAATCATTGCCGCATGGGTGATTACTGTGCCCGTATCCGCAGTTTTTAGTGCGATTTGTTATTTTATTCTTTCTGCAATTGGATTTTAGTTTGATGAAAGCTCAAGATTATTAGGAAAGTTGGGATTGGCAACAAGAGAGTTTAATAATTCACAGCCTATTTATATTATTGGTGATGTGCATGGCTGTTATGATACCTTGTGTTTATTGATTGAAAAACTACCGCAAAAATGGGAATCACAAATCATCTTGACAGGTGATTTGGTTGATAGAGGTGATAAGAGTTGTGAAGTGATTGATTTGGCAATTTCAAATCATTTTGCTTGTGTGCTTGGAAATCATGAGGAATTGATGTTGGAGTATTATCATAAGATTCCAAGTAGTGGTAGAGGGAGTGTGTGGATTAGTAATGGGGGCTATGAGACGATGGAGAGCTATCGGAGATATGGAGGTTTGCGCAAGATTCATGAGCATTTGGAATGGCTTGTGGAATTGCCACGATTTTTGGAAATTGATTCGTGTGATGAACGAGGTAAGAAATTATTTGTTACGCATGGATTTGGATTGCCCTATTACAAGACGCGCAATAAAGAATCACAAGCAATGACTTGGAGCAGACTTAAAATGCACAATTTGCAAAAAGAAATAAAAAAACAATATGGCGTGTTTAATGTTTTTGGGCATGATGTGCAAAAAGAAGTTTTAATCACAGAAAATTTCGCCGCGATTGATACAGGTTGCGTTTATCATAAAAGCAAGCCAAATGCAAGATTAAGTGCGTTGGAATGGCCAAGTAAAAGAATCTTTGAGCAAATTTTTGTGTCTAATAATCTAGTTTAGATTTTTGTTTGCTAGAAATAGACTCCAATCAAATTTGGAAGAATAAGTTGGAATCTATCCGCTTTTATGTAACTTGAAGAAACAAATAATGTAAAGTCGAGTTTATACTTTATGTGTTGCCTTTGGGAAAGATAATTTATTGAAACAATCTAAAACCCAATCTCCTTTAATGAAACGTAGTATTGCAAGGGAAGATTTTTTGGGCAAACTCGCATAAGAATATTTCAATAGAAGTTCTGCTATCTGTTGTCTGCCAAATAAAATTGCAAAGGTATAAGGAGTAGCACCCAAGGCATTCTTAGCATTTGGATTGGCTCCATAATCCAATAGAAGTTTTGCCATTTTTATATATCCTTTGAAACAAACTCCTGCGAGGGGAGTTTGTCCTCTGTCGTTGGGTTCATCGACTAATGCTCCTTGTTGAAGAAGCATTTTAGCACAGGCTAGAGAATTATTATAGGCTGCTAGCATCAAAAGTGTATCACCTTTGTGGGTTTTTAGATTAATATTAAGTCCTGCTTGAAGCATAATTTTGAGATTCTCACATTCATCTCTTCTAGCAAAATTAAATGCCATTTGGCATAACTCATCAAATCTTTGCTCCTCCTGAATCTCTAACATTGTTTGCATAGAATCTCCTTATGTTGGAGGGCATTTTTTACTCCTTTAGCGTATTGAGGAGAAATTTTTTCAAAATGTTTTAAGGCTTTTTGGATAATTTTCTTTTCCACACCCTCCATAGAAGTTGCAATATTGGCAAATAATTGATTTTTTTGATTGTCGTTCATTAATTCAAAGAGTGCTCTAGGCTGTGTATAGAAATCATTATCCAAAGGAGCGTATCTTTGGGCATTTTCTATAATTTCCAAATCAGGTTCTAAAAATTCCCTACTTTCTTTTGGGCTGTTCTCATAGCTATTTGGCTCATAATAAGCTGCACCATTCTTGTAGGTATCAAAATTCATAGCACCCGCGACATTATAAGTATGGATTTCATTTCTTGGGCGATTGATTGGAAGCAAATGATAGTTTGTGCCAATACGATAGCGTTGAGCATCTGGATAGCTAAAAATCCTTCCTTGTAACATTTTATCTGGGCTAAATCCAATTCCTGGGACGATATTGCTAGGGCTAAATGCTACTTGTTCTACTTCGTTAAAGTAATTTTTTGGATTTTCATTTAAAATAAGTTCGCCTATTTCAACAAGTGGAACAACCTTATGTGGCCAAACTTTTGTTAAATCAAAAGGATTGAAGCCAAGTTTATCAAGCTCATTTTCTGCTAAAACTTGTATATTGAAGCTCCATTTTGGAAAATTTCCTTTTTCAATATGAGTGTATAAATCTCTTTGATGACTCTCTCTGTCTTGCGCAATAATTTTTGCTGCTTGTTCGTTGGTTAGATTCCTGATTCCTTGTTTGCTCTTGAGGTGAAATTTTACCCAAAAACGTTCCCCTTTGGTATTGATTAAGCTGTAAGTATGACTTCCAAATCCATGCATTTCACGATAGCTTGCTGGGATTCCTCTATCACTCATCAAAATTGTGATTTGATGGAAGCTTTCAGGGCATAAGGTCCAAAAATCCCAAGCAGCATTATTGCTTCGTAAATGAGTGCGTGGGTCTCGTTTTTGGCTATGAATGAAATCTGGAAATTTATAAGGGTCTCTTATAAAAAAGGTTGGAGTATTATTCCCTACTAAATCCCAATTTCCTTCTTTGGTATAGAATTTGATTGCGAATCCTCTTACATCTCTTTCTGCATCTGCAACACCTGCTTCTCCAATAACAATGGAAAAACGCAAAAATAGTGGAGTAACTTCACCCTTTTGCAATACTTTTGCTTTGCTGTATCTTGAAATATCCTTAGTGATTCTTAACTCTCCATAAGCCCCACTTCCTTTAGCATGCACGGTGCGTTCAGGAATCCTTTCTCGGTTTTGGTGGGCTAATTTTTCAAGTAGCATATAATCTTGCAGTAAAAGAGGTCCTTTTTTGCCAGCACTTAATGAATTTTGGTTGTCCGCTATAATATTTCCAAAGTCGTTTGTCATTTTTGTCATAGTTTATCCTTAATAATTAAAGAGTAAAAATAATAAAAATTTATTATTTCAAGAAAATTTTAACTCTAAAAAATAAACAAAATATAAATATTAAATAAATAAAAGATAAATAATTTTTGCAAGATATTTATCTTATAACTTTATGATATTCATTAGAACAAATCGGATTAGAATCTTGTAGAGTCCAAAAATACGAAATATAAAAAGTTATATATTGACTTAAATCAATTCTTAAATTTAGCAAAGTAGTTATAATTTTTTTGCATTAAGAAATGCTTAAATCAAGCTTAAGGAGGCTTTTGTGGCATACAATAGACGCGAATTTCTAAAGACGGCAGCAGCAGCAAGTGCGGCAAGTGCGGTTGGAATCGCATTACCGAGTAATACACTAGCGGCAGCAAAACAAGCAGAAGGTGGCTGGAAATGGGATAAATCTGTTTGCAGATTCTGTGGAACAGGTTGCGGGATTATGGTAGCAACCAAAGATGAGCAAATCGTTGCGATAAAGGGAGACCCAGCAGCTCCTGTAAATCGTGGATTGAATTGCATTAAAGGATATTTTAATGCCAAAATTATGTATGGTGCAGACCGCTTGACACAACCGCTTTTGCGTGTTAATTCTAAAGGTGAATTTGACAAAAAGGGAAGATTCCAACCGGTGAGTTGGCAAAAAGCTTTTGATGTAATGGAAGCACAATTCAAAAAAGCTTACAATGAATTGGGACCAACAGGCATTGGAGTTTTTGGCTCAGGACAATATACTGTGCAGGAGGGTTATGCAGCAGTTAAGCTTATCAAAGGTGGTTTTAGGAGTAATAATATTGATCCTAACGCAAGACATTGTATGGCGAGCGCGGTAGTTGGCTTTATGGAGACTTTTGGGATTGATGAGCCAGCAGGTTGTTATGATGATATTGAATTGACTGATACAATTGTTACTTGGGGTGCTAATATGGCAGAAATGCACCCAATTCTTTGGGCAAGAGTTACGGATAGAAAATTGACGAATCCCGATAAAGTTAAGGTTATCAATCTAACACCTTATTCTAATAGAACTTCAGATTTAGCAGATATTGAGATTATTTTTGCCCCGCATACAGATTTGGCGATTTGGAATTATATTGCACATGAGATTGTTTATAACAATCCAAAAGCAATTGATTGGAATTTTGTTAATAAAAATTGTATCTTTACGACAGGATTTGCAGACATCGGCTATGGTATGCGCGAAAATATCAAACATGCAAAATATGGAACAGCAGAATTGGATACTGCAGCAAAAGAAAAATCTAAAGTCATTAGTGAAGCAGAGGGTGTAACACTTGCCTATCTTGGTATGAAAGCGGGTGATGTTATGGAAAATAAACACGCTGCAGCAGCAGGAAATCATTGGGAGATTTCTTTTGAAGACTTTAAAAAAGCATTAGAGCCTTACACCCTTGATTTTGTTGCGAGACTTGCAAAAGGCGATGCAAAAGAAAGTTTAGAATCTTTTAAATCCAAACTCCAACAACTTGCACAATATTATATTGAAAAAAATCGTAAAATTGTAAGCTTTTGGACAATGGGAATGAATCAGCACACAAGAGGAACTTGGGTTAATGAGCAAAGTTATATGGTGCATATGTTACTTGGCAAACAAGCGAAGCCTGGAAGTGGAGCATTCTCACTTACGGGACAACCAAGTGCATGTGGAACAGCGCGTGAAGTTGGGACTTTCTCCCATAGGTTGCCGGCAGATATGGTGGTAGCAAACCCAAAACATAGAGCAATGACAGAAAAAATTTGGAAATTGCCTAGCGGAACAATTAATCCACAAGTAGGCGCACATTTTATGCAGATTATGAGAAATCTCGAAGATGGCAAAATTAAATGGGCGTGGGTGCATGTCAATAATCCTTGGCAAAACACTGCTAATGCAAATCACTGGATTAAAGCAGCTAGAGAAATGGATAATTTTATCGTTGTGAGCGGATTCGTATCCCGGAATCAGCGCAAAGGTTGCCGATTTGATTTTGCCCTGTGCGATGATTTATGAAAAATGGGGTGCTTATGGTAATGCAGAGCGTAGAACACAACATTGGAAACAGCAAGTGCTTCCTCAAGGCGAGGCAATGAGTGATACTTGGCAAATGATGGAGTTTTCTAAACGATTCAAACTTAAAGAAGTTTGGGGTGAGAAAAAAATCAATGACAAATTAACACTTCCAAATGTCTTAGAAGAAGCTAAAGCGATGGGTTATAGCGAGGATTCTACACTTTATGATGTGCTTTATGCGAATCGTGAGGCTTTGAGTTATAAATCAACTGATAAAATATTGAAAGACACATTGAACTCTGAAGTTTTTGGTGATAAACGCGAGGTTATTGGTAGTGATGGAGAAGTGTTTAAAGGCTATGGATTCTTTGTGCAAAAATATCTTTGGGAAGAATATCGTAAATTTGGTGTAGGACACGCGCACGATTTAGCAGATTTCGATACCTATCATAGAGTGCGAGGGCTAAGATGGCCTGTCGTAGATGGCAAAGAAACACAATGGCGTTTTAATGCAAAATACGATTACTACGCAAGAAAAGCCAATAATGGAGAGTTTGCATTTTATGGTAGTTTAGGCAAAGAATTGCCGCGAGGTGATTTGAAAACTCCTAAAACACAAGAAAAATTTTCACTTAAGAATAAAGCAAAAATTTTCTTCCGTCCTTTTATGGATCCACCTGAAATGCCAAGCAAAGAATATCCATTTTGGCTAAGCACTGGACGCGTGTTAGAGCATTGGCATAGTGGGACAATGACAATGCGTGTGCCTGAACTTTATCGAGCTGTGCCTGAAGCACTTTGTTATATGAATCCTGAAGACGGCAAAAAACTTGGGATTCAACAAAACGATGCAGTTTGGGTAGAATCAAGAAGAGGCAAAGTTAAAGCTAGAGTCGATATGCGTGGGCGTAACAGACCACCACTTGGACTTGTTTATGTGCCTTGGTTTGATGAGAAAGTTTATATCAATAAAGTCTGTTTAGATGCAACTTGTCCAATTTCCAAACAAACTGATTTTAAAAAATGTGCGGTAAAAATTTATAAGGCATAAAATGCGTTTAAATACGAATCGGCGTAAATTTTTGTTGAGTAGTGCGCAAGCAATTGCACTTGCTGGACTTGGTGGTTTGGTATGGGGTGCGTTTTTGCAAGAAAGCAAAGCAAATCCAATGATTTTAAGACCACCTGGAGCTTTGAGTGAAAAGGAATTTTTGCAACATTGCATTAAATGTGGTTTATGTGTGGAATCTTGCCCTTTTGGCACTCTCAAGCTTGCAGATGCTGGAAGTGGAAAACCAATCGGCACGCCTTATTTCACGCCAAGAGAGATTCCATGTGAAATGTGTGAGGATATTCCTTGTGTGCCGATATGCCCAACCAATGCACTAGATTCTAAATTGGTTTCTAATGAAAAAGGGCTTGAGATTCGCCTAGCCAAAATGGGAGTTGCTGTTGTGGATAAAGAGCATTGTGTTGCTTATTGGGGGATTCAATGTGATGCTTGTTATCGTGCTTGTCCGCTCTTGGGTGAAGCTATCAAGCTAGAATTAAAACGCAATGAGCGCACGGGTAAGCATTCCTATCTTTTGCCTGTGGTAGAAAGTGAAGTTTGCACAGGTTGTGGTAAATGTGAAAAGGCTTGTGTTACAGAAAAAGCTGCAATTATCGTATTGCCAAGAGAAATTGCTCTTGGTAAGGTTGGAGCAAATTATATTAAAGGCTGGGAAACAGAAGATGAAATGCGTTTGCAAGAAGTCAAAGGTGGAATTCCTAAACATAATTCTAAATCCAAAGTGCAAGATTATCTAAATAGCGAGGATTTGTAATGAAGAAATACCGATATTTGTTGATGCGTAGAATCGTGCAAATTGGGCTGTTAGTCTTGTATGTTTTAGGAAACTACACTAGTTTTAAGATTTTGCAAGGCAATCTTAGTTCCTCTCTCGTCTTTGGTGTAATTCCTTTGAGTGATCCTTATGCGCTACTTCAGCTTTTTTTTGCAGGAGGGTTTTTTGGTGCAAATGCTATTATTGGTGCGCTAATTATCTTGGCTTTGTATGGTTTGCTTTTAGGAAGAATGTATTGTTCTTTTGTTTGTCCAATCAATCTTGTAACAGATTTTGCAACGCTTTTGCGCCGTATTTTTGGTTTAGACGCACTTGGGAATTTGATTTATTTTAAAAATTCTTTACGTTATGTGCTTTTGGGATTGAGTTTATTGCTATCTTTAGTCTTTGGAATCGCAGCATTTGAAGCGATTAGTCCAATTGCTATGTTGCATAGAGGAATTATTTTTGGTGCTGGATTTGGATTATTATCTGTTTTGGGAGTGTTTTTGTTGGATTTGTTTGTGGCAAAACATTCTTTTTGTGGGCATATTTGCCCTTTGGGTGCATTTTATTCGATTATTAGCCGTTTTGCGATTCTAAAAGTTAAATATGATTTGGAATCTTGCACGCATTGTATGGAGTGTAAAAAGATTTGTCCTCAAAAGCAAGTTTTAGGAATAATTAGCAAAGAAAGTGGTGTGATAAATAGTGGTGAATGCACACGTTGTGGGCGTTGTATTGAAGTTTGTGGAGATAATGCGTTGGCATTTAATCTCTTAGGTTTTCTAAAGGAGAAAAGATGAATTTTAATAAAATTATAATGGTTGCGAGTGCAGTTGTTGCTGGATTCGTGTTTTTTGGGTGTCAAAGCGGTTATAGTGATGAGGAGCTTGGTTTGCGCAAAAGCACATTGTTTAGTGAGGGAACAAGTATTACGAAGTTTGATTATAATGGCAAGGTAGCAGGAGAATCTGAACTGATTGAAAGAGCATTTGAAAACGCCCCCCCAATGATTTCTCACTCTGTGGAAGATATGCTCCCAATCACAAAGGAGAATAACGCTTGCACTTCTTGCCATTTGCCAGATATTGCACAGGCAGTTGGAGCAATTCCAATGCCAAAATCACACTTTTATAATTTTCGTCAAAAAGTGGATTTGAAAGAACAAATGGACGAAAACCGCTTTAATTGTGTGATTTGCCATGCTACGCAAGTGGAGGCAGCACCATTAGTTGGCAATCGGTTTGCACCAGATTTTCGACAAGAAAATGGTAACACGAAATCCAATTTAATTGATGTTCTCAATGAGGGTGTTAAGTGAGCAATCGTAGAGAGTTTTTAACAAACTTGTTGAAACCAAAACACAAGGGTTTTGTGCCCTTGCCACCCTACAATTTGGAACGTTCTCTTTTTTCTGAATTTTGTATAGAATGTATTGAGCAAGCGCAAAAGCAAAATTTGCAACCTCCTTGTGTGCAGGCTTGTGATGAAATTTATAAACAAGAGAATAAAAATGGAATCCTCAAGATAAAGGATAATTTTGTCTTTGTAGAATTTGAACAAAGTGGTTGCAAGTTTTGTGGAGAATGTGCAAAATCTTGCACTAAAGGTGTATTGGAAGAGAATCTTGCATATTTAAAAAATCCGCATTGGAATTTTGTGATAAAAATTTCTGAAATTACTTGTTTAGCATATCAAAAAACCTTATGTTGTGTCTGCAAAGATGTTTGTTATGGTGTATTAGGAAAAGAAAATGCGATTGCTTTTACGGGTTTATTTTTCCCGGAGATTCAGAGCCATTGCATTGGTTGTGGAGAGTGTGTTAGTGTGTGTCCTACAAAGGCGATTGTGTTGGAATCAAAAACAAAGGAGTAAAGTTAATGAGCTTAAAAGGAATTTCAAAAATCACTTGGATTTTATTAGTATTTCCCTTGATTGTTTTTGGTGAAGAGTCGAGGAATTTGGAATTATCAGAATCCACAAATCAAACACAGGTGGTTTTGCCCACACAGATTCTTACACTCAAAAACAATGTTATTGTTACAAATTTTATTGATAATTCTTTACTTATCGGCACAGATTTTGGGGAGGTTTTGGAGTTGAAATTGAACGAAAAATTTCCCTCGTTGCTTGTTAAGCTCCCTAATATTGCAAGTTTTTATGCGGAATCTTATGCACCAAAAGTGTATAGTTTGGATAGGTTTGGTCAGAAGATATTAATCCATAGTGAAGGGGATTATGGCACAAAGAATCTTTTTTTGTTTGCAAATAGTTCTCTTGAAGTTTTGCCAAATATGGAATCATTAAATATCAAGAAAGCAGCTTTTGTTGATGAAGAGAAGGTTTTTTTGGGGCTTGCAAGTAATGAAATTGTGCTTTATGACTTAAAAGCCAGAAAAATTTTATATCGCAAACAGCTTTCTGAAGCGTCTTTCTCTGATTTTGCATTGGATATTAAAAATGGAAACTATGTTGTGGCATGTGAATCCGGGATTCTATATTTTGGTTCAATTCATAATGGCAAAGTGATAGCAGAGTTGGAAGGGGAAAATAAGGATAATGTTTATCAAGTTAAAATGTCGTATGCAGGAGACAAAGTTTCTTTTATTGCCGCAGGACAAGATAGAAATGTGGGTTTGTATCAATTTGACTTAAAAACTTACAAAATAAACTCTTATCGAATCAAAGCGGATTTTTTGGTTTATAGCGTAGGAATGAGTGAAGATTCTGGGTTTGGGGCTTATATGCAAAATGAAAGAAGTGAAGTGATGATTTTTAAAATTGCAAGCAAACAGAAAATCGCTTTATTAAAGGGGCATACAAGTTTATTGAACAACATTATCTTTGTCCATTCTAAACAAATCATTAGTAGTGAAGATGGTAAGAATATTTTAATTTGGGATTTGAAGGAGTAAAAATGCAAGAAAAATTTAATGTATCTAGTCTTGTAGTATTGTGCGCACCACAAAACATAGAATCATTATGGAAAAAAATCAACGAGATTGAGGGAGCAGAGTGCCATTATAAAGAAGAAAGTGGCAAGATTATTGTTACATTAGAATCTGAAAGCATAGAACAAGAAATTCATTTGCTAAGTCGGATTGAAAGGATAGAAGAAGTCTTGTCGGCACAAATGATTTATGCTTATCATAGCACAGAGTTAGAGGCTATGCGTCAAGAAATTGCCAAGCAAGAGAGTGTCCCTGCAGTGTTAAGAGATGAACAATCCAGTGCAGAAAAAATCACTTATGGTGGAGATGTGCAAGGAGTATTAGATGAAATTTTTAAAAAAGGCTAGTAAAAAGTCCAAAATCAAAAAATTATAAAGAGAAAGAGTTTGACAAGAAAAATAGATATTTAAGCTAAAATTTTGCTTTTGCTTTATATAATCTCAAGCTTCAAATGTGCGCCGGGGTGGTGAAATTGGTAGACGCGCCAGACTCAAAATCTGGTGGGGGAAACCCCGTGTCGGTTCGATTCCGACCCTCGGCACCATTACTTATTGCTTTTATATTTCCCAATTTTTTAGATTTTAAAAATCATTGATTTGACAAAGAATAAGATTTCAAGAGAAAGTAAATATTTTGATAAAAAGATTTCCAAAATATCATAAAGACTAGAAGGAATCCATATTTATGCAATTGATTGTTAGAAAGTTTGAAGAATTAACCCTAGATGAACTCTATGAAATCCTTAAAATTCGTGTGGCAGTGTTTGTTGTAGAGCAGAATTGTGCCTATCAAGAGGTTGATGAGAAAGACAGGAATAGTTTTCATCTGTTTTTTAAGGATTGTCAAGGGATTCAAGCGTATTGTCGCGTTGTGTTTGCGGGTATTTCTTATCGGGAAGTTTCTATTGGAAGAGTGATTGCATTAAAAAGACATTGTGGATTGGGTAGAGAGATTGTGCAAGAAGGCATTAGGGTTGCTCAAGAAAAGTTACAAGCAAGTGCAATACGAATCGGGGCACAAGTTTATGCAAAAGGTTTTTATGAAAAATTTGGATTTCAACAAGTATCGCAAGAGTATTTAGAAGATGGGATTTTACATATTGAAATGTTGCTTGAGCTTTAATTTATGTTATTCGCACTATTGATAAAAATACAAGGTAAGATTCTGCATTAAAATTTAAATAGCAGAATCTTAACATTGTTAAGGCTTTAGAATAAAGCTTGGGGAAGCATTGCTAGAATGGAAAATTGTTGTGCTATAATTTTTGGCAAAATAAAGCATCAAAAGTTTTTGTAATGTGGGTTCAATACTTGGGACAAACCATGCATTATTGCTAATAGCGATGAGATTTTTGGGAAAATCTTGATAAAATTCTTCACGTGTTGCTTCATAGCAAATAGCGATTTGAAATCGTTCTTCCCCAATAAACACAAAATTTGGCATTTTAAATTCTTCAAATTCAAAATCACTCGCGCCTTTAAAAAATATTTGGTTAATCCATTTGGATAGGAAATGAGGCAAAGGAATCTGCTCGCCAAATGGCACTAAAATTTGCTTGTGAAAAACTTGCATTTCTCCATTTTGAAACAAATAAGCACTATTGAAAATTTTTTTGTCTTCTTGGTAGAGTGAGCCTGTTAGGATTGCAATCTCAAGACTTGCTTCTTTGAGGGATTCTATGAATTGTGGATAGAGGTTTAGAGCAAGAGGGAAAGCAGTTTCAGGCAAAATAATCAAATCATAATTTTGTGCTTTGGCTTTTGCAATTTGTTGATAGTTTTGTTCAATGATGAGACTAAGATTTTCAGAATCCCAACGAAGGTTTTGTGGGACATTTAGACTTAAGGTTTGGACTTTTAATGAGGAAGTGTTTTGTGATTCTTGATGATTAGAATTTGGATAACCAAGAGAGATTAGAAAACAAGCTAAAACAAGCCAAATTGCACTCGTTTTGTAGAGATTCCTTGCAAGAATCAGACTAAAAACCAAGAGACCAATTAAGAGTAAAAATAGCGTAAGCTTAGACGGAGAAAAATAGCTTTTAGTGAGTATGGATTCCAAGATGAACCAATTAAACCCAAAAGGGTGAATCCAAGATGAGAGCGTAAGAGTGATAATGCGATAAATAGGATTTTCAAAAAAGCAAAAAAGATAAAAAAGCATCCCATAAATTAATGAAAATACAATCCAAACCAACGGAATCAGAAAAATCATATCATAAAATCTAAAACTAAAACCCACCCAATAAAACCATAAAATCCCAATCCATGCACCACAGACAAAAGCTCCCAAACGCGAGAGTTTAAAACATAAAAAGATTCCACTTATGGCAGAAAGTGTAGAGAATATTGGTATGTTGGAATCTTCTAAAAAATGCTCTAAATAGATGAAAGCACTTAAAAACAATGCACATAAATTACCCAGCAGACAAGCAATCCATTTATTCTGTGGAATTTCATTACTTAGGAAGATTATCCCTAAAAGACTTTTTGGATTTTGCTTGTTTTTATAAGCTTTTGTTATAAAATTTTCGGCATTTTTCATCTTTTTATTTGTTAATGAAAGATGAAGTTTTAATTTCATACAAAATTTCCAAAGTTAAGAGAGGCTTCTAACTCCATTTTGCGTAAGTGTGCAATGACTTTTTGTAGCTCGTCAATATCCTTTGCTTTAATACGAATCTCATTGCCTAGAATCTGTGTGCTGACTTTGAATTTTTCATTTTTGATGGTCGCTTGGATTGCCTTGAGACTCTTGTCGTCTAGCACATCATTGAGTTTATAAGTTACTTTCGTATTACCGCCACTTGAGGATTCCGTGTTTTGCTCTTTTAAAATTTTTAATGAAAGATTGCGTTTGATGAGTTTGGAATCTAAAATATCCTTGATGGCTTTTGCCTTGTTGGAACTTGTTGCTAAGATGGTCAAGGTTTTATCTTTTTCGTTAAAGTTTAATTCCTTTGCCTTATCATCTTTGAAATCAAAACGATTTTCTACCTCTTTTTTTGCTTGTTCTAACGCATTCTTAAACTCTTGAATTTCTATTTTTGCAGAAATATCAAAATGATGTTCTTTTGCTGCCATTGTGATTCCTTTGTGAAAAATCCATTTAAAATTATTAAATTTTATTTTAACATAAAATGTTTTTAGGTTTCTTTTGTGTAAAATACGCATTTTATTGAAGTTTTTGTTTTGAGGGTAATAAATGGAAGGTTTTAATTGGTTTGATTTGGTTGTAGGTGCTCTCATCTTGCTTTTAGCGATTCGCGGTGTTATCAATGGTTTTGTGCGGGAATTTTTTGGTTTTGTTGGAATCGTAGGTGGTGTATATGGTGCTTCTGTTTATGGAAGTAATATGGGAGAATGGATTAGTGCAAACCTCTATGCTTTTAAAAATCCCTCTGCTATCTCATTGGTTGGCTTTTTGGTTTTACTAGCAGTTATTTGGGGCTTGGCATTGATTTTGGCAGAAGTAGTGCAAAAACTAGTTAATTTGAGTGCATTGGGTGGATTGAATCGTATTTTGGGATTCTGTTTTGGTGCATTAAAGGTTTTTATGATTTTCGCAATTTTGATTGCTACACTCACTAATATTCAATTTGCTAAAAGTATCATTGAAAAATATACACAAGATAGTTATCTTTATCCAATGTTGCTTAGCACTGGAACGGCAGTTATTAAGCTAGATGTTGTGCAAGGCAACACACCAAAAATAGAAAATTTACAAAAAAATATATTCTGAAAAAGGAAGAAAATGTTTGAAAATGATGCTTATGTATTGGGTAGAATCGCAAAAGCCAATACATTGCGCGAAATAGGCATTAATCCTTATGGTAATGGGATTTCAAAAGAATTATCTACACAAGAGTTTTTACATACTTATGAATCCCTTAAGCAATTGCCAGAGGGTGAGAAAAAAGATGAAAATCAATCTGCGCAAATCGCAGGACGCATTAAGTTTATTCGACTAATGGGAAAAGCAGCGTTTATTAAGATAGAGGATGTAAGTGGCATTCTACAAGTGTATTTATCTAAAAATGAATTAAATGACTCCTTTGATTTATTCAAAAAATATGTGGAAGTGGGTGATATTGTGATGGCAAGAGGGTTTCCTTTTGTAACAAAAACGGGTGAATTAAGTCTGCATTCTTTGGAGTTTAAGCTTTTAACGAAAGCCATCAGTCCTCTACCTGAGAAATATCATGGATTAGTAGATATTGAATTGCGTTATAGGCAGCGATATTTGGATTTAATTATGAACAAAGAAGTGCGTGATAGCTTTGTGTTGCGTTCTAAAATTGTTTCAAATGTGAGAAAGTTTTTTGAGCAAAAGGGATTTTTAGAAGTTGAAACACCGATGATGCACCCAATTCCAGGTGGCGCAAATGCGAAACCTTTTGTTACTTATCATAATGCGTTGAATGTAGAACGATATTTAAGAATTGCGCCAGAATTGTATCTTAAGCGTTTGATAGTTGGAGGATTTGAAGCGATTTTTGAAATTAATCGTAATTTTCGTAATGAAGGAATGGATCATTCACATAATCCAGAATTTACAATGATTGAATTTTATTGGGCATATAAAGACTATAAAGATTTGATTCAAATCACGCAAGAGTTATTTATTTATTTGCTAGAATCATTAAATTTACCCAAAGTTTTGTCTTTTGATGGTAAAGAAATCCAGATAAATAATTTCAGGGAAATCACTTATGTTGATGCTTTGGTAGAGATTGGAGGGATTCCACGTGAGATAGTTAATGATACAGATAGACTATATCAATATCTTATAGAAGCTAGTGTAAAATTGGAATCCAAAATGGAATTGGGTAAATTACAGAGTGAAGCCTTTGATGCTTTTGTAGAAGAAAAATTGATTCACCCGACCTTTATTACGGATTTTCCTATCGCAATTAGTCCTCTTGCAAGACGCAATGATAGAAATCCTGAAATTGCTGATCGTTTTGAGTTGTTTATTGGAGGGAATGAAATTGCAAATGGTTTTAGTGAGTTAAATGACCCATTAGACCAATTAGAACGTTTCAAAGAGCAAGTTAAGGCAAAAGAAGCGGGTGATGAAGAGGCGCAATATATGGACGAAGATTATATTACAGCACTTTCTTATGGTATGCCACCTACCGCGGGTGAAGGGATTGGAATTGACCGTTTAGTGATGTTATTGACGGGTAATACAGCCATTAAAGATGTTATTTTGTTTCCAGCATTAAAGCCGCAAAAACTACGAAAAAGGATTGAAGAATGAGTTATGTTTTAGAAGAAAATGAGCCAGAGATTTTTGGAATTATCAATCAAGAGTTAGAGCGTCAAAATACGCATTTAGAAATGATTGCAAGTGAGAACTTCACTTTTCCAAGCGTAATGGAGGCAATGGGAAGTGTGCTAACCAATAAGTATGCTGAAGGATATCCTTATAAGCGATATTATGGGGGTTGTGAATTTGTTGATAGAATCGAGGAGTTGGCTATTCAACGTGCTCAAAAACTCTTTGGTTGTTCTTTTGCTAACGTCCAACCTCACGCGGGTTCTCAAGCAAATTGTGCAGTTTATACCGCACTTTTGAAGCCTTATGATAAAATTTTGGGCATGGATTTAAGCCATGGAGGGCATTTGACGCATGGTGCAAAAGTAAGTCTTACAGGGCAGATGTATCAAAGTTTTTCTTATGGTGTGGAGCTTAATGGTTGGATTAATTACGATAAGGTTGCTGAAATCGCAAAGATTGTCAAACCCAATATGATTGTTTGTGGTTTTAGTGCTTATTCAAGAGAGTTGGATTTTGAAAAGTTTAGAGAGATTGCCGATAGTGTAGGAGCAGTCTTAATGGCGGATATTGCACATGTAGCGGGACTTGTCGTTGCAGGAGAATATCCTAATCCATTCCCTTATGCAGATGTGGTAACTACGACAACACATAAGACTTTACGCGGACCACGTGGGGGGTTAATTCTTACCAACAATGAAGAATATGCTAAAAAGATTGATAAAGCAGTGTTTCCTGGAATGCAAGGAGGACCTTTAATGCATGTGATTGCAGGAAAAGCAGTGGGGTTTGGAGAGAATCTCAAGCCTTCTTGGAAAAATTATGCTAAGCAAGTCAAATTGAATGCAAAAGTATTAGCAAAAGTTTTAATGGAAAGAAATTTTAAAGTTGTGAGTGATGGCACAGATAATCACTTGGTTTTGTTGTCGTTGTTGGATAAAGAATATAGTGGAAAAGATGCAGATTTGGCATTGGGTAATTCGGGGATTACGGTCAATAAAAATACGGTTCCAGGTGAAACACGTAGCCCATTTGTAACAAGTGGTGTGCGCATTGGGTCTCCTGCATTGACAGCAAGAGGATTTAAGGAAGCGGAGTTTGAAATTGTAGCAAATAGAATCGCAGATGTGTTAGATGATATAACAAATACGCAAAAACAAGAAAAAATCAAGAGTGAATTAAAAGAACTTGCGCTAAAATTTCCTATTTATAGTAAGGCAATTTTTTAAGATTAACGATAAGGGAGCAAGCAAATGGTATCAGATATGGATTTAAAACTTATCAAAATGATTACTTCGCATTATTGGTTGAAATCGCCAGGAATCGGAGAAAAAATTCATCATAATGGTAGAATCTTTTATGATAAATTCAAAAAAGTTGATGAGCCAATTACACGCAATTTACTTCAAAGTCATTTTAAGAAAGAAATTGTCATTGCGCATTCTTTAATTAATGCACATGATAAGGTTGAGAATATTGTTTTTGATTATAATGGATTTAATGCAGAGCGTTTTTGGCATCGTGCGCAATTGCTTTTGAGAGAAGAGGGATTTATCAATTTTACTGCTTATGAAACTAAAACACCAGGACATTTGCATTTATATGTGCATAAGGGACATACGACTTTCCAAGAAGCTTGCCAAATTTCTAAAATGCTTGGTGCAAAACTTGCGCAAAAAATGCCAACTGAATGGAAAATGTTTCCTTCGCTTGATATTCCCAAAAGTTTTAATATCTTGATTGTGCCTTATAATGTTTATCGTAAAGAACGTGGTGCTTCATGGTCTAAGCATATGTAAAGGAGAGAAGATGACAGAATTAGAATCATATAAAAATACAACAAAAGATTTAGAATTAGACGACTTACTTATTAGTAATGGTGAGAGTGATGAGTTTAAGAGTGGAAATAACAAAAAGTTGATATTATTGAGTGCAATTGGTGTTTTGCTGTTTGCAGTAGTTGTGCTTGTAGTTTATTTGTTTCAAGGGGATTCCCAAGATTCTAATACACAAGAAATTGAAACACAAAAGCCACTAGAGCGTTTAGAATCGCAGATGCCACAAGCATCCAATGAAAGACAACAGAATACAGATTTTGGGCAAGTGCCAATTCAAAACAATGCAAGTAGTGATGATCAGTTTCAAATGATTATTAATCAAATTAAGGCGCAACAAAATCAAGCCAACGCTTCATCTCAAGCTTTACCTACGGCTCCTAGTTCAACACCTAAAACAGAATCTCCAAAACCTATCCAGCAGCCAGTCCAACAACCTATGCAAGTGGTTCAGAAACCAGAGAAACAAGAAGTGTCAAAACCAAGTGCAAAAGATAACTTTAAAGATGTGAGAGTGAATGATCCTGCCTTGCAAGGAAGTGAAGCAGTAAGAGGATTTTACATCCAAGTAGGTTCATTTAGCAAATTTTCTCCCAATAAACAACTATTAGGTGCAATTAATGAGGGGAAATTTAGCTATCGTATGCAAAAATCAGGTGATAATAATCGTTTATTAATTGGACCATATGAAACAAAACAAGAAGCCCAAAATAGACTAGGTGAGATTCGCTCCAAAATCAACAAAGATGCCTTTATTAAAGAAATCAAATAATTTTTCTAACTACAAATTTTTCAATGCGATTCTATCGCATTGCGGATTTTATTCTCTGCTATGAAAATTCTACCATAAAGTAATTGGAATAAGTGAATAAATATCAGCCCCTAAGGACTGATTAAGAAAGTGAGGATTATTCAACGACTGGGGAATGTGCGCTTCTTTTGTCGTCGCCAATATCATCTCTGTGGGGTTGCGAAGCTACGATTCCGTCCCATACAATGCAACCTTCTGTTGGACAAGCAGATGCACAAGCGGGCTCATCATTATGCCCTACGCATTCCACACATTTTTCACTATGAACAAAATAACAGCCATCGTCATTTGGGTTATCATCATCATCTACGATTGCTTCTACGGGGCATTCATCAATGCATGCACCACAGGCGATACAGATGTCAGTAATTTTAACAGACATTATTTCTCCTTAAATTTGAGTTGAAAGGCAAGTATATATTAAACTTTATAAAATAGTGCTTTAAAAATAAAAATTCATTTTGTTCAATGTAATTCTATGTGTAAAATAGTGTAAAATGCTAGTTTAATTATTTTTTTAAGGTCGAGTTGATGGGTAATATTATTTTTGGTCCTGTGCATTCAAGACGTTTTGGAGAATCTCTTGGTGTAGATTTATCTCCCGATATAAAGCAATGCAATTATGATTGTCTTTATTGTGAATTAAAAGGAAAAAAAGCACAAGATTTTATGGAGACTACTTTGAATGCAGAGGAGATTTTAAAGGCAATCAAAAAAGGTTTAGAGCGTTTCCCAAATGTAGAATCCCTTACAATTACTGCAAATGGAGAGCCAACCCTTTATCCTTATTTGTATGAATTGATGTTGCGTTTGGAAGATATCAAAGGTTTGGCACAAACCCTGCTTCTTACTAATGGCTCTTTGCTTTGTGAGCCGAGTGTTGCTCGTGCATGCTTATTGTTTGATAAAGTCAAATTTTCTTTAGACGCAGTGAGTAAGGAAGTATTCAAAAAAATTGACCGACCAAGTAAAAAAATAGATTTGGAGCAAGTTTTACAGGGTATTTACCACTTCAGTGCAGATTTTGAGGGTGAATTATATGCAGAGATTCTATTTGTTAAGGGAATCAATGACATATCGGAAGAAATTAAAAAAATGGCGAGATTTCTTGCACCTATGCGTTTAAAGCGGTTGGATATTGGGACAATTGATAGACCTCCAGCCTATGATGTTAAGGGGATTTCTCAACAAAAATTAGAATCTTTGGGAGAAATTTTTTTATCTTTTGGGATTCCTACTTTTATTTCCAAAAGAATAGAATCTAAAGAGCAAAAAAATTTGATTTTAAGTCGTGAGGAAATCTTAAAAACTCTTGCCTTACGTCCTCAAAGCGTGCAAGATGTAAAAATGCTTTGGCATTCTTCCACTTGCAAAATCCTACAAGATTTACTACAAAATGGTATAGTGGGAATTGTAGAAAATAATAATGCAAAATTCTATCGGATTCTGTAAAAGCTACAATGTAAAATTTTGTGTGTTGGTTTTTGTCTCATTGTATATGCAATAGCAAAGTATAATCAAAAGTTTCATAAAGAATACTTTGTAGAATCTAGGCGTGTTTTATGTATGGATTTACCTGAAATTTTAGAAAAACTTTCGCAAAGACAATAAATTTTGTTATAATCTTTAAGAGAATTGTTTATTTCAAGGAAGTATTGATGCGAAATTTTGTTTGGACAAGTTTATTGGTAATTTGTGCAGTTTTTATTTTTCAAGGCTGTAAAGGGGATGAGAAGCTAACAATGGCGACTGCTGCCGAATTCCCTCCTTTTGAATATAAAGAGGGCAATGAGTTTAAAGGAATTGATATAGAGATTGCACAAGAAGTTGCCAAAAGATTAGGCAAGGCTTTAGAGATTAAAGATATGGAATTTGATTCTGTTGTGAGTGCGGTTAGTAGTGCAAATGTAGATTTTGGTGCAAGTGGTTTAACAATTAATGAAGCGCGTTCAAAAGTTGTGGATTTTTCTGTTTCTTATTATAATGCCAATCAAGTTGTAATTGTTAAAGAATCAGATTCTGACTTAAAAGCAGTTGGCGATGATGCGGTTGCGCTCGTCAAAGCAATCAATGAAAAAGAAGGCATTAAAATTGGTGTGCAAACAGGCACAACGGGTGCTTTTTATGCTCAAGGCGATAAAGATTGGGGATTTGAGGGTTTTGCGAAAGCAGAAGTGAAAGGATTTGTTAATGGTTCTTTAGCAGTAAGTGCTTTGGTAAATGGACAGATTGATATTGTTATTCTTGATGAAGCACCAGCACGTCTAATTTCCAAAAATTACGCAAATACAGAAGTCTTAAACGCATATCTAACAGAAGAAAAATATGGAATCGCAGTAAAAAAAGGCAATCAAGAATTATTAAAATCTATTAATCAGGCATTAGAAGAAATCAAAGCAGAAGGTATATTAGACCAAATTATTAAAAAATATTATTAAAGTCAATTGAGTATGGATAAAATAGAAATTTTCTATAATCAACTCATTATCAAAGGTGGTTATGCGCTAGTATTAGAGGGCTTATTTGTTACAATTCTATTGGCTGTATGTGGATTAATGATTGGAATTTTAGTTGGCACAATGCTCGCTATTTTGATTACAAAAGAAGACAAAAATGCACTAGAACGCGCATTGGTTGTTGTGGGTAGGTTCTATGTAGGATTCTTTCGTGGGACACCGATTGTTGTGCAATTGTTGTTTATTTATTTTGTGATTCTTCCACTTTTTGGGCTTGCAGGAAGCAGTGCGTTGCTAGTAGCAATCGTAATCTTTGGTTTGAATAGTGGAGCGTATGTTAGTGAGATTATTCGTGGTGGAATCTTGAGTGTTGATGGCGGACAAAACGAAGCAGCAAGAGCACTTGGACTAAACTCCAAGCAAAGTATGCGTTTTGTAGTTTTTCCTCAAGCACTTAAAAACGCATTGCCAAATTTAGGTAATGAGTTCATTACTTTGCTCAAAGAAACTTCAGTGGCAAATTATGTAACAGTGCATGATTTGACATACGCATTTAAAACAATTGGAAGTGCAAGCTATGAATATATGATTCCATATTTTTTCTTGGCATTTTGTTATCTTGTGCTGGTGATGGTGGCAAGTTTTATCGTTAAAAAATACGAAGGGAAACTAAGAAAAAGTGATAAGCGTTAGAAAATTGGTCAAAAAATATTATGAAAGTGGCACAAAGACTAAAACAGAAAAAATCGTGCTAAATCAACTTAATATAGAATTTGAGCGGGGAGAAAAAGTAGTGATTGTTGGACCAAGTGGGAGTGGCAAAAGCACTTTTTTGCGTTGTCTCAATTTGCTTGAGATTCCAGATAGTGGCGAGATTTGGTTGGATAATCGGCGGATTTCTGAACTTAGTATTGATTTGTATCCAAAATTAGCCAATCTCAAAGGCAAATCATTGCAACTTGCCATTAAAGAATATGATAAAAAATACCGGCAAGATATTAATCAAGCACGTGCTAAAATGGGTATGGTATTCCAGCATTTTAATTTATTTAATAATCTGAATGTGATAGAAAATATCACTCTTGCACCAATGAAGTTAAAAAAAATGAATGCAAATGAAGCAAAGGAAGTTGCTTTGGCATTGTTAGAGCGCGTGGGATTATATGATAAAGCTTATGAATATCCATCGCGCCTAAGTGGAGGTCAAAAGCAAAGAGTCGCGATTGCGCGTTCGCTTGCGATGAAACCTGAAGTGATGCTTTTTGATGAACCAACAAGTGCACTAGACCCAGAAATGGTAGGAGGGGTTTTGGAGTTAATGAAAAGCTTGGCAGAAGAAAAAATGAGCATGGTATGTGTTACACATGAGATGGGATTTGCAAAGGAAGTTGCCACAAGGGTTTTGTTTATGGAGCATGGAAAAATACTAGAAGATTCCCCCCCTTCAAAGTTTTTTGATGCTCCAGAAAATGAACGTTTGCAATATTTTTTGAGACACATTAGACGATAATTTATGAATTAACATTGTAAGGGGCAAATTATCATCTATTATTTTAACTGATTTCTTAGGAGTTTTGTATTTATTTGTCGTAATCATTAAGTAGTTAAAAGGTTGCCTTGCTATTATTTTTTGATAATCCAGCTTGAAAGACTTTAAAATATTTCAAAAGTTTTCCAAGAAACTTCTATTACACAAAACGCCATACAAACCATGCAAAAAGTAGGATAAGAACAATAGAAAATAGATTGACAAATGCACCATATTTCATCATTTCTATTTGTCGAATATAACCTGTTCCATAAACAATTGCATTGGGAGGTGTCGCAACGGGGAGCATATAGGCGCAACTTGCACCAAAGCCAATCACAAGAGGAAGCACAGAGTGTGGCATTCCTAGTGCATCTCCCACAACCCCAAAAATCGGCACCAACAGAGCAGAGCTTGCGGTATTGCTTGTAAATTCTGTGAGAAAAATAATAAAAAGTGCAGTTGTAATAACAATCATCAACCAATTGCTATGACCAAAGAGTGCGGTAACTCCATTTGCGAGCACCGCACTAGCACCAGAGTCTTTTAGAATCACACTGAGCGCAAGCCCTCCGCCAAAAAGCCATAAAACTCCCCAATCTGTGTTACTTTGGATTTCTTTCCAAGTTGCTACACGACTGATACCTATTGCAATCGCACAACTTAAGGCAATCATAGAGTCTAAATCTTTGATTCCACCAAACCATTCACTAAGTTTTGAGCTAAAGATCCAAGCACTTGCAGTGAGAGCAAAAATGATTAGGGTAAGGATTTTTTTAGAATCCCACTGCGTTTTTTCTAGGTTTAGGTGAAAAGTTTGTTTTAAATCGGGTTTTAGAAGTAAATACAAAATCCCAATCATACATGGGAGCATAATACACATAAAAGGAATTCCAAGCTTCATCCATTCTAAAAAGCTCATTTCAAGATATGAGGCTGCAATAATGTTGGGAGGACTACCCACCATTGTCCCAAATCCTCCGATTTCTGAGCTGTAAGCAACTCCTAAAAGCACAAATAAGAAAGTTCCACGATGTTTCGAGATTTCTAAATTGGACAGAATCCCGAGTGCCAAAGGTAACATAATCGCTGCAGTTGCTGTGTTGCTAATCCACATAGACAACAAAGCACTAACGCCAAAGAGCATCAGAATTGCTACGATCATTTTGCCTTTAGCAAGGAGAATTAAACGATTGGCAATTAATCGGTCTAAACCTTGAATGTGCAAGGCACTTGCAAGTGCAAACCCTCCAAAGAACAAGAAAATTACAGGATTTGCAAAGGGTTTGAGTGCGCTTGTAACATCTTGTAGTTCAAAAAATACTGCCAATAATGGCACGGTTAAAGCGGTGATAGTTGTATGTATAGCTTCTGTAACCCACAAAATCCCAACGAATGCTAAAATGCAAATCCCAAGATTTGCTTCTCTTGTGAAAGGTAACCAAGCCAAAAGTATAGCAAACAATAAAATATCTGCAATAATAATCCATAAAGCCTTTTGAATGCGCACTTGTTCCTCGTTACTTGAACCAATTTTTGATTTTATCTACTAAGCCTTCAAGGCAATGGATAGGTTTGGATTCCTCATAGCCAAAGGATTGATGGAGTTGCAAGAGTAAATTTCGCTGTTGCTCCTCTAGTTTGTCTGGGTATAGGATATTGACAACAGCGATAAAATTGCCTTTTTTGCTACTATTGACATTTTTGACACCTTCCCCATAAAAAACAAATTGTTGTTTATCTTTGACACCAATAGGAATTTTGAGCTCCAATTCTTTGGTAAGTGCTGGAATCTTGATGCTGCCTCCAAGCATTACAAGGGTGAAAAATACAGGCACTTCTAAATAAATATCATTGCGATGTCGTATGAAGTGTGCATCTTCTTGAACGACAATTTCTACATATAAATCTCCACGCGAACCATTTGGCATTTTATTTCCACGCCCTTGCACGCGGATTTGATTTTGATTATCTACCCCCTCTGGGATTTTAATCTCAAATTTTTCTTGTTGTTCTTGATAACCTTTGCCGGAGCATTTTTCACATTTTTCCGCACTCATTTCACCGCTTCCATGGCACTTAGAGCAGGTTTGGGCAAAAGTCATAAAGCCTTGAGTAAAAGTCTCTCGCCCACTTCCTTGACAGGCACTACAAGTTGTTACTTTACCGTCTTTTGCTCCACTTCCCTTACAAGCTTCGCAAGCATTTTTGTAGAGGATTTCAATTTCTTTTTTGCAACCAAAAACTGCCTCATGGAAGCTAAGTTCTAATTCAATTGCCAAATCACGCGAATATTTTTCATTTTTCTTGCGTGTTCCTCCAAAGCCTCCAAATCCCCCTCCAAAAACAGAGTTGAAAATATCAAAGATACTTCCTTCCATATCCCCAAATCCAAATCCACTAGATTCCAAGCCTTTTTTGCCATAAGTGTCATAAATTTGACGCTTTTCTTTGTCGCTTAGAATTTGATAGGCTTCATTGACTTTTTTAAACATTTCTTCAGCATTTTTATCGTCAGGATTCCTATCTGGGTGATATTTTAATGCCATCTTACGATAGGCTTTTTTGATTTCTTCTCCGCTTGCGCTGCGATTGACTTCTAAGATTTCATAATAATCAAATTCTTCCAAAAATACTCCTAATCCTTAAATCTTATCTTTAGTGAATAAAATTTACATTTTAGCGTAATTAAGTTTAAAGAAGTTATTAAAGGTTAGCATATCTTAATTGGTAAAGTGAAATAAATTTAAACAATATTTGTTAAGATTTCAACTTTCAATAAGGGAGAAAATATGGAATCTAAATCTGCAAAATTTTTTCCACAGAGGCTTAAGATTCCAAAGAATCCATCTAAAAAATTTCTTTATCATTTATTGGAAGAGCAATACTATTTGTTTAATATAGAGGATTCTATCAGCGAAAGATTGCCTGATCCTTTGGGAATTGCAAGGGAATTTAAGAGCGATAAAGTGGCACTTTTTTGCGCATTGTTTGCTTATGGTAATGTTCGTTCTATTGTAAAGTTTTTAGGTTCTTGCAACTTAAAAGTGCTTGAAAATCCTAGTATCTGCGATTCTATTGTTTGCACTTCAAAGGTTTATCGTTTTCAAAACAATGTTGAAATTCAACAATTTTTTGAAGCACTTTTAGGCTTGGAATCTTTGCAAAAAGTTTTTTATCAAGGTTATAAATGCCACTCTATTATTGGGGGGATTCGTTCGCTTCAAGGTGCGCTTTATAGTCAATTGGGTAAGCAGCCCACTCAAGGATTACAATTTTTGTTGGGCTTACTTGATTCTAGCTCTCCACTTAAGAGATGGAATCTTTTTTTGCGTTGGGTAGTGCGACAAGATTGTTTGGATTTGGGGTATTGGGAGCGCGTGAAAAAAAGTGATTTACTTTTGCCATTGGATACCCATACTTTTAGAATCGCAAGGAGATTGGGGCTATTGGAGCGTAAAACTTATGATTTCAAGGCGGTATTGGAAATCACTAGCAGACTTAGAGAGTTTGACGCAAAAGATCCTGTTAAATATGATTTTGCTTTATATCGGATTGGGCAGTTAGGATTGATGGATTAAGCCTTTAAACTTTGCTACAATTATGTTTTTATTTACCTAGGAAACAAATGACGAAGCCAATCCCTATTGAGAATTTTCTAAAGACTGATTTATCTTTGATTATAGATGTGCGCTCACCTAGAGAATATGCAGAATCACATATTGTGGGTGCGCAAAATTTCCCTGTATTAAATGATGAGGAATATCAACAAATCGGCACACTCTATCATCAAGATTCTTTTGGTGCAAAAGTTTTGGGAGCAAGCTTAGTGAGCCAAAACATCGCAAATCATCTTTTGAGATTGAAAGACAAAGTAAGTCCCAAAAAGCCTTTTGGAATCCATTGCGCACGGGGTGGTATGCGTAGTCGCTCGCTCTTTATGGTATTGCAAGCAATTGGCTATCAAGTTATATTGTTGGAGGGTGGTTATAAAGCTTATCGCAAGGAAGTCTTGCGTTATCTTGAGCATTTTCCTTCTCATCGTTTCATTACGCTTGTAGGGCAAACTGGGTGTGGAAAAAGCGAAATTATCCAAAATTTCAAGAATTCTTTAGATATTGAAGGAATCGCAAAGCATTTAGGCTCAAGTTTTGGTGCAATTTGTGGTGTGCAACCAAGTGTAAAAATGTTTCAAAATTTACTTTTTACTCGTCTTATGGCATTGGAAAATGTCCCCTTTGTTTTGGTAGAGGGAGAGAGTAAAAAACTTGGTCAGCTCATTTTGCCAACATCTCTTTATCAAGCTTATCAAAATGCTCCAAAGATTTTGGTTGTTGCGCCATTGGAGCAAAGAGTGCAAAGAATCGTAGCGCAATATGGTAAAATTTCATTTCAATTCTTTGAAAACTCTATGCAAAAAATCGCACCTTTTATGAAGAGAGAATTTTGGCAGGAAGCAAAAAATGCTTTTTATGCTGGAAATTTAATGCGCACAGCAGAGATTTTGTTAGTAGAATATTACGATAAAGTTTATAAGAAAGAATCTTATCTTTGTGTAATTCCTTATCAGAATCTTTCTCAAGTTATTTCAGATATAGAGGATTTCGCCACAAGATTTTATCAATTAAAATAAAGGAAAAATTTGGACAATTATGAATATAGTGAGTTGCTAAAAGAGTTAGAAATTAAGCGTCAAAATATAGAAAAAATTATGCAACCTCCACATTTGGAGAAACGCATTTTAGAGATTTCAAATTTAGAACAAGCAAAGGAATTTTGGGAAGATGCCAAAAGAGCAGGAGAGCTACAAAAAGAGAAAAAACGTTGCGAGCGTCAGTTAGAGAAATACAATCAAGCAAAATCCGCATTAGATGATGCAAGGGAGTTGTTTGAAATTTCTGCTGATGATTTGGAAAGTTTAGAGTTGCTTTTTGCAGAATCCAAAGAGCTTGAAGAACAGATTAAAAATGCAGAAATTGAAGTAATGTTAAGTGGAGAGTTGGACGCAAATAATGCAATTTTTACAATTACTCCTGGAGCAGGTGGCACAGAATCTCAAGATTGGGCAAGTATGCTTTATCGTATGTATTTACGATGGGCAGAGAGAAAAGGCTTTAAGGTAGAATTGTTGGACTATCAAGAAGGCGATGAGGCAGGCTTAAAAGATGTTAGCTTTATGATTAAAGGCGAAAATGCCTATGGCTATGCAAAAGTAGAGAATGGAATCCATCGTTTGGTGCGTATTTCTCCTTTTGATTCCAATGCCAAGCGACACACAAGTTTTACTTCGGTGCAGGTTAGCCCAGAGATTGATGAAAATATTGATATTGAAATTGAAGAAAAAGATTTGCGTATTGATACTTATCGTGCTTCTGGGGCTGGCGGACAGCATGTCAATAAAACAGAGTCTGCGATTCGTATTACTCACATCCCAAGTGGCATTGTGGTGCAGTGTCAAAACGATAGAAGCCAACACAAGAACAAAGCAACAGCACTTAAAATGCTGAAATCTAAACTTTATGAGCAAGAGATTCAAAGGCGAGAGGAACAAAATGCCAATGAGGATAAAAGTGAGATTGGTTGGGGACATCAAATCAGAAGCTATGTTTTAGCTCCTTATCAACAAGTAAAGGATTCGCGTTCGAATCTCGCGTATAGCAATGTGGAGGCGATTTTAGATGGAGATATTGACGCAATGTTAGAAGGTGTATTGATTGCAATGAATACAAAGTAGGGATAGCCAAAAGTTGGAATCGGAATGCTTGTTGTGCTATTGAAACTTATTCAAGACTAAAGATATAATGCTTAAAACTTAAAAGTATTATAGATTCTAAGGTTAAAATCAAGCAAAGAATTAGAATCCATCTAGGATTCCACAAGATATTCCAAAAGCGATTCCAGCCAAAAAAATGCAATGTAAGGAAGAATACAAAAAATCCGCCAATACTTCCACCAAGTGCCAATCCCATTGCTCCAAAATGTTGCATAAGTATAAAAGAACAAAAAGTGCCAATAGCAAGTGAGAATGCTGAAATTTTTGCGGCTAAAGCTTGTTTGGATTGAGAATAAAGCCAAAGTGAAAAAATTCGAGCTAACCCAAAGGGAAGCAAACCAACAAGATAAGCACCAAAAACACTTGCACACACTAATGTGTCAGAACGCGTGAATTTACCTCTTTCAAAAAGCATCCAAATGATTTCATTTTGGAGAATATAACCTCCTAGTGCACATAAGCTAAGTAGGATTAAAAGCAACCAAAATGAGCGAGAAAGTTCTTTGAAAGCTAAGGATTCTTTGGATTCTTTGATGTATTTAGCAACTAATGGAAAAAGAGCAGTAGAAGTTGCGATAGCAAAAATTGCCAAAGGAAGCTGAAAAATACGATTAGCATAATATAAATAGGAAATACTTCCACTCGCCAAGAAAGAAGCCAAAAGCGTATCAATAAAAGATGCTATCTGTGCTGTCGAGCTACCAAGCATTGCAGGAAAAAATTGTTTGAAAAATTTTTTGACACTTTGATGGATAGATTCTCTTTTGTCCATTTTGGAATATCGTATTGCAAAAGATTGTGTAGTTTGGTTTGAATATGTAGGAATGGCATTAACGGATTTTTTTTGAAGTTCTTTAAAGCCAGCCAACAAGAGATTAAAGAATCCTAAACGCCACATTGGATAGCAATGCAATAGAATTTGGGCAATCCCACCTCCTAGCACCCCATAGCTTAGAATGAGAATCGCTTGATAGGATTCGCTATTGCGTGCTAAGAGAAGTGCGCAAATCATCACCAAGTTTAAAAGGGCAGGGGAATAAGCCCAAGCAGTGAAATTGCGTTTGAATTGAAGCATTGCACCAAAAAGTGTAACAATGAAGATTAAAAGTAAATACCAAAAGTTGATTGCTACTAATGGAGCAGTTAAGATGATAAGTTCATCAGAAAATCCAAATGCCAAAAGTTTTGTCAAAGGCACATTAAAAATCCCTACAAACAAAGAGAGCAAAACGAGAATTCCACAGAAAATCATTCCGATTTCAAGTGCAAATCCTCCGCGTAATCGCGCATTAAAGAATTCAGGCAAAAAAGCCTGATTAAATGCACCCTCTCCAAAAATACGACGAAAAAGATTAGGCAATTTAAATGCAACAAAAAACATATCACTATAAATGCTAGAACCAAGAATCGTAGCAGTGAGCAAATCACGGAAAAAACCAAGAACCCTTGAAGTCAGGATTCCACTGCTATTAGTAAAAAAAGCTTTCAAAAACATTTCTTTCTCTTTTGGCGCAAAATCGCAATTTTTAAATTAATTTTATAGCAACTTAGGATAAAATAAATTCGATTTTTTATTTTTGCATAAAAGGTTTTAGAAATATGTTAAAAAAATCATCGCAGACATTTAGACCTTACTATGTTAATGAATGCGAAGATATTAAATTTGCTATCAAACAAGTCTCTTCTCAATTCAATCGGGACTCTGATGATTTTGATTTTGAGTTGCAATCTATTACAACCTACAAAAAAAACCTTTATGACTATGAATCCCAGCTTATCCCAGCGCAAGAAGTCGATGAATTTTTTAGCAAGCGGGATAATATGTTAGAACCAAATCTTGTGATGAATCAACGTTATTGTATTTTAATTAAAGAAAAAGAGCGCAAAGGAGAAACGCGATTTCATTTTACTGCGGATAGAGCCTTTAGTGAGGCATTTTTAACTTTTCGTATTGGCTTTAATTATGTCCAAGAAGATTTTGATAATGTTTATATGCAAATCAAAAAAGAAAAAGCTTGGAATAAGATTTTATGTTTCAACGAAAGGCAAGAAAGAGAAGCGTTGGAAGGATTTTTGCAGACCCTAGACTATCCACTTACAAAAGAAGTAAAATACAAGATTCTAAGCGGAGTAAATCTGATTCCAAGCACGGAAGGGAATTTGGAGTTTAAAAAAGATATTACAGGACAATTCCAAACAGTGATGAAAGATGATGTTATCTGTGAATATCAAAAACCACTACAAGGGAAACCCGGACGTAATATTCGTGGAGAATATATTATTCCTCAAAGCCCAAAAACACTCCATCAGCCTTGCACATTGCAATATGACAAAGAAAGTATTGCACTCAAAGAGTATCCTTGTTATATTTACTATATGAGTGCCATTGGCGGAATCTTAAAGTATGAAGATGGGTTTTTGTATGTTCGAGATACCCTAGAGACAGAATCCGTTACACTTAAAACTACTGGTTCACTAGTTGGAAACATCAATAGTGGAACAATTATTAATATCACACAAAAAGATGCAATGAAAGAAGCTTTAGGGCAAGGAATGAAAATCCAAGCGGGAGAAGTCAATATTGAAGGCAATATTGGTCCTAATGCAGAAATCAATTCCAAAGAAGTGCGCATTGGAGGTTTTACACATCAAAACTCTAAAATTTATGCCAATGATGCAGAAATTGCGACACATAAAGGCTATGTTAAAGGCGAATATATCAAAGTAGATATGCTAGAAACAGGAATCGTTGAGGGTAAAAAGGTAGAAGTAGATAGAGTTTATGGAGGCAAAATCTATGCCGAAGAGATTGTGATTAATACTCTACACGCGAATGCGTTTTTGTATGCCACTAAAAAGATTCATATTAAAAAAATGGAAAAAGGGGAAAATAAATTTTTTTTAGCGGCAAATTATAGTCCAGCAGGTAAAGAAAAATATGATGCACTTTTAAAACAAAAAAATGAATCCATCAAAGATGCAATTCGTATGACAAAAGAGCTGAAAGTTGAGAGTTTAGAGCTGAAAAAACTCAAAACAACTGCAGACGAGATTCGTGGAACTTTAATCCACTATAAAAATACTAAAACGACACCACCGAGTTATTTGTTGGCAAAGTTTGAAGAATATCATCAGCGTGTTCTCGCGCTTAAAAATAAGCGTCAAAAAATCAATGAATTGAGTGTGGATTTCAAAAATGCACGCGAAGCCTTGAATATGCTAGATGAAATGACTAAAAATGCTACAATTATGATTGATAGCGGTTGGATTGGCTACAATGAAGTGCATTATGTGTTTTATTCTCCTGCTCGTGAATTGCTTTGTGTGCCAAAGCCTGGTGAGCCTTCTAAGGTTGTCTATCAAAAAGGCAAAATTCAGTTGATTTCATAAAGGAAATTTAATGATTATCGCATTAGAGGGCGAGATTTTTATCAAAGAGCCTACACGTGTGGCTCTTAAATGTGCAGGTGTTGTGTATGAAGTGTTTGTGTCATTACAATCTTCCAATCAGATTCAAGCCAAAGTCGGAGAAAATCTTACTTTGCACATCTCGCATATTATTCGTGAAGATGCACAGCTTTTGTTTGGATTTGTGGAGTTAATAGAAAAAAATCTCTTTGAACGTTTGATTAAAATCAATGGCGTAGGTCCAAAGGTTGCCATTGCGATTCTCTCTACTTATAATCCTCAAACTTTTGCTAAAATTGTGGAAAGCAATGATATAAAATCAATGCAAAGAGTGCCGGGCATTGGTCCAAAAAGTGCTGGGAGAATATTAGTAGAGCTTTCTGGTTGGTCATTGGAATTGGCACAAGGCGACAACACAAAAATTGCAGAGGATTCTAATTTGCACCAAGTGATGTTGGCTTTGGAATCGCTAGGCTATAAAAATGATTTAATTACTAAAGCAACCAAAGGCTTAGAAAATGCTGAAGTGGGCGAAATGGTAAAGGCAGCACTCAAGCGATTGCAGACATTATAACTTGGAAAAAAGATGAGCAAAAAATTGCATTTAATTTCATTAGGTTGCACAAAGAATCTAGTGGATAGCGAAGTAATGCTAGGAACATTGAGTGAATATGAGAATACGCAAGAATTAGGGGAAGCCGATGTGGTGATTGTGAATACTTGTGGTTTCATTGAAGCAGCGAAGCAAGAAAGCATACAAAGTATTTTAAAAGCAATAGAATCCAAAAAGAAAGATGCAATCTTGGTTGCAAGCGGTTGTTTGAGTGAGCGCTATAAAGACGAGTTGCGGCGCGAGATTCCAGAGATTGACATCATTACAGGTGTGGGTGATTATGATAAAATTGATGAACTGATAGAATCACGTAAGCGCGGAGATTCTATCCTGTCTAGTCAAAAGGGCGTATTTTTGGCAAGTGAGAATCACAAACGGAAAATTACAGGTTCTAAGATTCATGCATATATTAAATTGTCTGAAGGTTGCAATCAAAAATGTAGTTTTTGTGCGATTCCAAGCTTCAAAGGCAAACTGCATTCCCGCACTTTGGAATCCACTCTTAAGGAAGTGAAAAATTTAGTTCAGCAGGGGTTTAGGGATTTTAGCTTTATTGCGCAGGATTCTAGCTCTTATTTGCGTGATGTTGGGGTCAAAAATGGTTTGGTCGCGTTGATTCAAAGCATTGATAAACTGGCAAGTGAGGGGCTAGAGATTCGAAGTGCTAGGATTTTATACCTTTATCCTTCCACAACTTCTAAATCTCTAATTGCTGCGATTCGTGATTCTAAAGTGTTTCAAAATTATTTTGATATGCCTTTGCAGCATATTAGCAAAAGAGTTTTGAAAACGATGGGGAGAAGTGGAGAATTTTTGGAATTGTTAGATGCAATGCGTGCTGTGCCAAATAGCTTCGTGCGCACGAGTTTTATCATCGGACATCCAGATGAAACAGAAGAAGATTTTATAGAGTTGTGCGAGTTTATTCAGACTTATCACTTTGATAGAATGAATCTTTTTGCTTTTTCGTGTGAAGAGGGAACGAAAAGCGCAACATTGGAACAAATTCCTCAAAAGACTATTAATGCGCGACTAAAGACGATTAATAAGATTTTTCTTAAACAATATCAACAAGGCTTAAAGGATTTGGTGGGAAGTGAAATTGTTGTGATATTGGAGGGTAAATCAATAGAATCAGAGTATTTTTATAGTGCGCGAGAGATTCGGTTTGCCCCTGAAATTGACGGAGAGATTTTGATTAATGACAAAGAGATAGAAGGGGATTTGGAAGCAGGGTATTATCGTGTCAGAATTACAGAGGTTGTTGGAGAAAATGTGCTTGGTTGTGTAATTGGGCGCGTGTAATGTTAGATTTGACAATCGGGTTAGAGTTTTTAGAAGAGCTTAAAAAAGGTCGGAATCTTTTAGCATTTTCTGGAGGTGTGGATTCTAGTGCCTTATATTTTTTGCTTCAATCCTATGGAATTTCGTTTGATATAGCAATTGTGGATTATGGAATTAGAAAGCAATCTAGCCTTGAGGTTTCTTATGCGCAAAATCTTTGCTTTAGAGACAATAAGCAATGTTTTGTAAAATACGCACCCAAAATTCAAGGAAATTTTGAGAGTTACGCGCGCGAGTTTCGTTATGATTTTTTTGAGACTTTAGTGATTCGGTTTGGATACAACAATTTAATTTTAGCTCATCAATTAAATGATGCTTTAGAATGGTTTTTGATGCAGTTTTGCAAGGGAACAAGTGTGCAAAAAATGCAAATGCCATCTAAATATCAAAAAAATTACATCAAAAATATTCATCAAGGCAAACTTGAGGCTACTTATTGGATTTTGCGCCCTTTTTGGCAAACAAGTCGTGCGCAGATTTTTGATTATCTCCAAAACAATCAAATTTTTTATTTTGAGGATTTTAGTAATCACGATATGCGTTTAAGACGCAATTATTTTAGAATCAAATTTGCAAATACTCTTTTAGAGGAATTCCATAATGGAATCGCATTTAGTCTAAAATTGCTCCAGGAAGAATCACAGCGAGAAAATGAGAAAATTAAAGACGAAGTTTTTGAGATTCCACTTTTGGGTAAATTTTGTGTGTTGGAATTGAAGACTTTACAAAATGGATTAGAGGCGATAGATTTTGTATGCAAAATTTGCGGTGTTTTACTCTCTCGTGCGCAGAAATTAGAGCTGAATGAACTCTTAGAAGTTGAAAGATTTTCAAGAGTTTTTAAACATCAAATCACGATAGAAAAAGTTAAAGACCAATTATTTATTTTTCCTCATCAATGTAAGCGAGTAATCCCAAAAGTTGTGCGTGAGAAATATCGTATGCTTGGGATTCCGCAAAAATTTAGATTTTTTCTGTTTCAAGCAAGAATTTTAGGTATGGAACAAAAAGTTTTGGATAAAATTAAGAAACCAAAGGAGGAAGAATGAAAAAAGTTTTGTTAATTAAAGATGATGCGATTGGTGAAAATAGCGAACTTGGACGCAAATTAATGCTTGGTTTTTTGGGTATGGTAAAGGAATGTAACCCACAGCCAAAAGAAATTTATTTACTAAATCGTGGAGTATTGCTTGCAACTCAAGATAAATCAGGAGTTGAAGTGCTCAAAAGTTTAGAAGTGCAAGGAATTACAATTTTTTCTTGTCAAACTTGCTTAGAACATTTTGGGTTAATGGAATCCTTGAAAGTAGGTCAAGTAGGCAATGCAAAAGCTACGCTTAATGCACTTTTGAATGCAGAAAGTGCGATTAGCCTATAAAACAAGTGAGAGATATTTATTGTTTATTTTTATAAATAAAATTGTATTGACTTTTGAATTTTCTATGAAACCATAGCCATTCTTTGGGGTTTTCACGAATAGCTTGCTCTAAAATATCGCTTTGAATTTGGGTTAGGCTTTGAATGTCTGTCTGCGAATCCCCTGTTTTCTCAAACTCTAATGGAGGAAAAATCTTGATGATAATTTTGCGATAATCCTTGGAGTAAGAAGTAAAAGCATGCACAATTCTAGCATCGTATTTTAGAGCTAAAATTGAAGCGATAGGAGTGTGCAAGACATTTTTGCCAAAAAATTTCACCCAAAGTCCATATTTGGACGCAACATTTTGGTCTGTTACGGCTCCAACCACTTTGATTTTATTAAGTGCTTTAACGATTTGCAACATTGCCCCTCGTCTATTTAGTATTTTGATTTGGAATTTAGAACGCGTTTTTGTAAGATAAGTATCATATAAATCATTTTTTGTCATTCTTGCAATGGCTGTAATTGGGTGATTGAAGTAACAACTAAAAGCTGGTAGCGCATACTCCCAATTTCCATAATGTGCAGTAACAAAAATGATTTTTTCTCCTTTTTGGAGTAAGGATTCAATAATTTCTGGATTTTCAAAAGAAATTATCTTGAGAATATGTTGTTTATGACTCACGGATAACATAAAAAAAGCAATAGAATTATAAACCAAATTTAGATAGTTTGTTTTTAGAATCTCGTGTTTTTGGGATTCATTTAGAGATTGGTTGTAAGCAAAATCAAGATTGGCTAATAAATCAAATTTGCGTCTTGAATCTAGCAAGTATAAAAGGAGTGCGATTCCCTTTGCAAGATTGAAACGCAAAAAATGGGGTAGGTATAAGAACAAATAACCTAAAGCTTGCAAACTAGAAAAAAAGACAATTTTCTTTAAATACTGAAAGAATCTCATAGGGTATCTTTAGGCTTTTTATCTAAGAGTTCGCAAACAACTTTATAGATATTTACAGGAGGGATTGTGCGAATGCTAAAATCATCTTTTTGGTAATTTGCGTTTGGATTGGCACTCAAATAAAGATTTTGTATTGTATGGAGATTGAATCTTTGTGAAGGAGTTGCTCCAAAAAGTGTGATGGAGGGTCGATGAAGTGCCCAAGCAAGATGTGTAATGCCTGTATCACCTCCAATGATTAAATCCATTTTTGCTACAAGCATTTTAATCTGACTTAAGTTGAGACTGCTGATATTTTGAAATTGCGCATTTTTAGAATTTGAGATATTTATAGCATTATGACTTAGAAAAAGAGGCGTGCAACCTTTTGTGTTTAAGAGTTTAGCGAGTGCAATAAAGGATTCCAAAGGATAGGTCTTATTGGGCTTGGAAGTTTCTAGCACACAAAGGATTTTTTTGCCTTGAGGCAATTCAAAGGGTAGAGGTAGATTTTGAAAACCTAAAAAATCTTTAGGATTTTTTAAATCTTCTAAGGTTGGAATATCTAAACCAAGTGCCCCAAAAGCTAAAGTGGCATTGCGTAGTAAGATATGTTCTTCATAGGGAATAGGGATTTTTTGATGATAAAAAAGTCTAGCAAGGGATTCTCTAGTTGCCTGAAAGCCAATGAGCTGATTTGTCCTTAGCAATCTACCAATCATAGCGGATTTAAGTAGTCCTTGCAAGTCTAGCACAATATCATAAGATTCTTGTTGTAAAGTCTTATAGATAGTTTTTAGAGTGTTAAAGTCTTTGGAAGCAATCGCTTGCTTTAGCGGTAATGTTATAATCTTATCAATACAGGGGGAATCTTCTAAAATCTCGCTAAATATACTATCAACATACCAATGCAAAGTGATATTGTAAGTTGTTTTGAGAGATTCTAATAAAAGTGGCAAAATGCTTGCACTATGGATAATATCCCCCATTGCACTTAGGCGAACAATAGCGATTTTAAGGGGAGTTTTCATAGGCTAGTTTGCAATGTTTTTTGTTGGAATCAGTGTGATTCCTATGATTGGATTAGGAAAGGTTAATTTGGAAATTTGTTCGGATATGAGATAAGAGTGATTTGGGTGTGAAATCTGTAGTGTCAATCCTTCATGATTGGATTGAAAATTGAAGTCAAACTCTTTTGCAGTTTGATTTTGGCTTAAGATTTCGCAAAGTCCGACAAAAAAACTAAGAATCCTAATGGTTTTTATATCTGGTAACAAATCAGAATATGCCAAAGAATCTGGAATCTTTTTGGCTGCAAATTTTACAAGTGTAGCAATCAACAAGCGGTCTTGATGACTTAAACCATAGCTTAGAGCATTAAAAAGAATATAATTTCCATGATGACTTTTTTCATAAAAATTCAATGCAATTCCAATATTGCATAATTCCGCACTAATCCCTAAATGTTGCTGGTAAGAATCACTAACCAGCAAAAATTTTTTTTGTGCTTCGAAGAGTTTTAGTGCAAGGAATTTTTGCAACTTAGAGCGTTTAGTATCACGAATAAAACGATCTCTTAGATTTCGCACACTAGGATTAAAATTGGGTGGGAAATGTCCTTTTTCATAACGAAGCAAGTCTTCCAAGAATACTCCCTCACGCACCCCAACACCACTTGTAACAATTTTTATGGCTTCAAAGTTTAGTAAAGCCAAGTGGAAAATAAGCGCACCACCTTGTATAGAGTCAATCCTATCATCTTTGATGCCAAGATGAGGTAATTCTTGAGGTTTGGAGGTATAAATTTTGCGGAAAAATTCAGAATGTGAAGCAAAATCATATTCAAAGGCATGTAATGTGTCCAATGGATAGCCAATTTGTTTTTGAATCGTCTTGCTTAATGCTCTTGCAGTTCCACCAATCCCAAAAACGCGTTGATGTCGAAAATGAGAGGGAAGTTGCATTAGAGCTCGTTGGACAAATTCTGTTGCTCCTTTTAAATCCCCCTTATCAAAAAATAACTCTTTTAAGCGAATGGTTCCTAGATTGAGGGAGATTTTATCTATCACTTTGCAATTTTCGATGAGTGCGCATTCTGTGCTTCCACCCCCAATGTCAATTGTGAGACCCTCGCGATAAGGCAGTAAGTTCAATGCGCTTAATGCCCCGAAATATGCTTCTTTTTCTCCTGTAATAACTTTTATCTTTAGCCCTATTTTCCTTGCAAGCTTTAAAAATTCTGACTTATTAGGTGCATCACGAACAGCTGAAGTTGCGACACATAGAATCTTGCGAGCTTTATGTGATTTGGCAATCCATAAAAAATCTTTTAAAGCACAAAGTGCCCGTTCCATTGGTTTTTGTTGCAAGTAACCTTGATGTTCATAAGTAGATTCAGAGATGCGGACTTTGCTTTTAGTTTCATAAAGCAAATGGAATCCTAAATGACTTGTTTTTTCAAAAATTGCCATTCTAGCAGAGTTGGATCCAATATCAATAATTGCAGTGATTTGTGCCACATTTTTACCTTAAATCTTCTTGATGGAGTTGAGAATGTTTAAATTTCAACTCTTCTAGTGTTTCTACATTGTCCGGGTCGGAGATAATTGCATCAACCGGACAAACAGAGAGGCAAGCAGGTTCATCATAAAATCCGTAGCATTCAGTGCAACGTTCTGGGTCTATTATGTAGTAAGGATCTCCTTCTTCGATTGCTTCATTGGGACATTCTTCACGACAGGCATCACACGCGATACATTCTTCGTTAATCATCAAAGACATAGGTTACTCCATAAATCAATAAAATTTAAAATGAAGTTTTTAACTAAAAAAATCTAAAGAATTACTTAAAAATTATTTTTTGATTTATTTTTATTATGGAAAAATCCAAAAGACAACCAATTAAGGTTTTGCAGATATGAAAGCTTATAATCTAAAAATTCTAGCATCCAATGCTTTAAGATTGTTTTCAGACTTATTTTGCAGAATCTCACTAAGAATTATTTTGCTATTTGGAATTAATGGAATGAGAGAAAAATTACAATTTATGTCTAAAATATCAGCTTTGGTAAAAATAGATTTGGTTAAATCTTCTTTGGATTGTATTCTAAAGATTCTCTCCAATCCAATTCTTAGAGCATAATCACTCAAATCTTTGAGTTCTTTTTGTGTGAAAAATCTTGGCAATAAAACGACCCCATCTGCACCATATACGAGTGATTCTAGAAGTTGATAGGAATCTAAAATTAAAAAATCATAAATGAGTGGAATGTTGGTATAGCGGCGGATATAGGTTAGAATCTCTAAGGATTCTATCAAAAATCCACTAGATTCTTTTTCATAATTTTTAGCAAGTTGCAAAAATGAAGTTTGTGTAGAGTCAATCCGTGATTCTGTGAGGAAATCTTCAGAAAAACGATAAAAGTTTTTGGGGGTAGAATCTGTATTTTTCAGGGATAATGGGCGAGGTTGATAAGGGGTATAAGCTAGGGCGCGTCCAAGCCATTCTTCTGGAAACACTCGTTTTCTGTCGTTGGTGGCTTGCAGAATCTTTGCAAAATCAGTATGGGTAAAATCACGCAAAATCAAACCTAAAGACTGATTTCTTTGATGTCTGCAATGTCTAAAAATGCCTTGTAGATTTTTGCAATTAGATTTTTGCGATTGTTCTTGAAGTCTTCGTCTGGAGCATTGACTAGTACTTTATCAAAAAATCTATCCAAAATAGGGCTCAATGCAAGTAGGGAATTCAAACGGGTTGTATAGTCTCCCTTAAAAGCACAAGCATTAAAAGCCTTGTAAAGCTCTATTTCCTCTGTCGCAAGTAATTTATCCTCTCTAATCTTCAAATTGGACGCCAAATCTACTTCTTTGGTAATATTAGCAAGACGTTTGAAAGTTTGGGATAAAAGGTTTTTATCTTTGTTTTTGAGTGTAGAATCTAATGCAATCAGTTTTTGAGAGATTTGCACCAAATCGCGTTCTCCTGTAGCTAGGATAGAACGGAGCAGTGAGGGATTGAAATTGAGCATAGAATCCAAACGCTCTAAAATAAAACTTTCAAGCGTTTGTAACTCAAAAGATTGATAAAGTGGAGCGAGTTTTTCTAAGATTGACTTGAGATTAAAAGATAAATTAAAATGTAGAATAATTTTAATTATTCCATTAGCAGCGCGCCGTAAAGCAAACGGGTCGCGCGAACCGCTTGGGATTTTGCCAATACTAAAAAGCCCCATAAGATTATCCAGTTTATAAGCAAGTGCAACAAGGGCACTGATTAGATTAGAGGGTAAGGCACTCTCTTCAGAGTTTGGCAAATATTGTTCTTTGATTGCAAGTGCCACTCTCTCATCATAATGTAAAGCTTTAGCATAATAATATCCCATAATGCCTTGTAGTTCAGTAAATTCATAGACCATTTCACTCATCAAATCCGCTTTACTAAGTGTGGTGGCTTGATTTAGGATTTCATCAAGAATCTTGGAATTTTGCTCCAAAGCAACAAGCTTTTGTTTAAATAATTGGCTTAAGATACGGACAATTTCACTCTCACGATTTGATTTTTCCCACATAGAGCCTAAGCCTTCTACAAAGGTTATTTCTTTGAGTCTTTCTGGTTGGAAACCAGTTTTTAAGTCATTGTGATAGAAGAACAACGCATCTTCTAAGCGCGCACGAAGCACTTTGAGATTGCCTTCTATGATTGCAGAAGAATCCTTTGCTAGACTATTTGAGACAAGCACAAATCCGCAATACAGGCTTTTATTTTTGTAAGTAGCAAAATAACGTTGATTAACTTTCATTGAAGTGATGATGCAAGGTGCAGGAATCTCCAAAAAGTGCTCACTAAATTCGCCAAAAAGCGCTGTGGGATATTCGGTAATGCTTACAATTTCATCTAATAATTCTGTATCAATTTCTACTTTAACCCCTTTAGAGTTTTCAATTTGTTGAATTTCTGTTAAAATTTTTTCTTTGCGTTTAGTTTGGTCTAAAATCACTCCTCCGTTGGATAAAATATCAAAATAATTTGAGATATTTTGCACCGCAAAGGGTTCGAAACTCACATTGCGATGCACAAAAGTTTGTGCTTTGGACTCTATTCCATAGAGTTTTAGTGGGACTAGTTTGCCATCAAATAAGCATAAAATCCAAGAGATTGGTCGGATAAAGGAATCTTTTAAGCTTCCCCAGCGCATTGTTTTTCCAAAATTTAGAGATTTTAAAAACTCATGGATGATTGTTTCTAACAACTCAATCGCTGGCATTTGTGGGGCTTGCTTTTGACAATATAGAATCTCTTTCCCTTCTTTTGTTGTTGTTGAGGCTTCATTCTCTTCAATTCCGCATTTTTTAAAGAATCCTAAAGCGGCTGGAGTGGGCTTTTTGTCTTTATAGGCAATGTTTAAAGGGGGTCCAAAAAATTCTAGTTTTTCAGCATTTTGTTTTTGTGGAAAGTTTGGCGCAATGATTACTAAACGACGTGGTGTGTAAAAAAAATCAAACTCGCATGGGAGGCGATTTGCTTCTAGGATTTTTTGAAATTTGCCTTTGATGTTTGGAAGTTCGGTTAAAAATGGAATCGCTGGCAATTCCTCTGTGCCAATTTCAAGCAAAAGCGGACTTGTATTTAGTGCAGTTGTCATAATTACCTCATGATTAAAAATTCTAAAATTGTAACAAAATAAACGCAATAAAAGTTTAAAATCTATAAATATGAATCCTGAATTTAGGATATAATTAATCTATAATAATATGAATCGGGAAAATGAATGGAATGGCTAACAAATTGGAATGAGAATTACTCACTTGCGATTCTATTTTTTGGATTAGCGGTTTGTTTTTTGGGTGTTATTGTTTATTTGTTTTGGAATTACAGAATACTTTTGAATGAGATAAAAAATAAAGAAGAGATTGAAAATGAACTTTTGAACAAAAATGCCCAAATTGAGAGTTTGAGCAAAGAACTAGCAAATCAGATTGAATACGAGATTTCACAAAGGTTGAAAAGTGATTATACGCATGATTATTTATTTGAAAATAGTCTCAATGCAATCATCTTGGCTCAAGATGAGGATTTAAAAATCATAAGACGAAATCAAGCGGCTTTAAACTTGTTTGGCAAAGAGATTTTAAATCACAATATTTTGGAATTATTTGGAGATAAAACGCATAAAAAGTCTATTTTTGAAAAAATTACGCAACTTAAACAGAGCAAAATGTGTCAAAATTTTCGCTTGGATTTATGTGTAGCTGATTCTACAATTTCTGTGATTGTGTCTATGCATTTAATGAATTTCGCAAAAAAAATCACCTTATACTTTGCATTTGTAGATATTTCAGATATTGTAAAATTGGAGAAAGAATTACGCAATAAGCGCGTTGTGTTGATGCAAAAAAACAAAGAAGAAGCAATGGGGAAAATGCTGGGAAATATTGCACACCAGTGGAAGCAACCACTCAATTCTTTGTATCTTTTATGTCAAAATCTTAAAGAAATGAATCAATACAATGAGTTAAATAGTGAAAACTTTGAAAAATACATTCAAATGATGGCAAAACAAATCGACTTTATGTCAAAAACTATTGACGCATTCAGAGAGTTTTATAATCCTAGTAAAAATGAAGAAGTTTTTGAGGTTTATAATGCAATTAAAGAAATGTTAGAGTTATTTTATAGGCTTGTGGATAAAAAAATTAGCATTAAGATACAGCCCTGTAAGGTAAAAAAACAGCTTAAAATTTATGCCAATAAAAATGAATTTCAACAGGTAATGATTGTTTTGCTCGATAATGCAATTGAAGCAGTTAAAATGCGTCTTAAGAATCAAGAAATCAAAGAAGGGAAGATTTGTATTAATTGTGCAATAGACCAGAATATCGCAGGGACGAAAATTTGTGTCATTCGTGTGCAAGATAACGGGGATGGAATTAATGCAGAGATTGCAAGAAAGATATTTGAAGCATTTTTTACCACCAAAGAGAATGGTAGCGGAATGGGGTTGGCAATGGCACAGATGATTTTGGAAAAAATGGAAGGTAGAATCTTGTTTGTCAATGAAAAAGAAGGAGTGGAGTTTAAAGTAGAATTGCCTTTACATGAGGGACTGAACCCAAAAACAAAACTCAAGAAATAGTGAAACTTTGTAAAATTTAAAATTCAGTAAGGATTGTCTTTTGGGATTCAATTTGAGATATAAACTTATCTTATAACCAAAGTAAGTTGGATAAAGTAAAGTTTAATTAATTTTTTATCGTAGTATTCATATAATAGTAAAAAATATTTGGATAAAGATTCTTTTAAAGATTTATCCAAAAAGAGACAACTTATGCTAAAAACAATCCGAGCTAAAATCATTGTGATGATTATTGTGTTTTTGTTAGCCCTTTTGGGGATGGTGCATTATAATTTGCTAAGTGGCTTTAATAATATTGCTAAAAGTAGCTCTACCAATGAGCTTCATCAACTGAATGCAATGCTCTTTGAAGGATTGAAAGTTGCAATGAATACGGGAGATCCAGAGATTATTGGTGGCTTTATTGATGGCTCTAAAAAAGTTCCCGGCATTACAAATATGGAAGTATTCCCCTCTCAAGCAATTATTGAATTAATGGGTTTAAACAAAACTTATACTACAACGCCAGAGATTTTGGAAGTTTTTAAAACCAAAAAAGAATTTATCAGAACTTACGAAGCAGATAAAGACCAAGGCTATTTGATGGCAAAGCCCATTATCGCAGAAGAGTCTTGTTTGATGTGTCATGCAACTTCACAAGTGGGGGAGGTATTGGGAGTTGCTGAAATGCAGATTTCAACCCAAGAATTAATGAATCGCTCCCAAGAGATTCAGTTTAAGATTATTTTTTGGATGATTGGCGTGGGCATAATTGCCTTATTGATATTGTTTTTCCTCTTTAATCGCTGGGTATTTAATCCGATTTTAAACCTCACTAATGTGGCTTATGACCTCTCAAAAGGAGAGGGGGATTTGACAAAACGTTTGCCGATTAGAAGTGAAGATGAGATTGCAAAAGCAAGCTCTTATATCAATGATTTTATTCAAAAAATTGATGATACTGTTGCAAATGCCAAAGATGCAAGCCATCAAAACATTTTGCAATCTACTCAACTTTCTACTGCATCAAAAGAAATTGACGAACGAATCGAATGTTTAGTAAAAATTGTAGAGAGAAGCACAAAACTTGGTAATAACATTGAACTGATGTTGAATGATTCTATGTCATTAGTTCAAAAAAGTGCGCATGATATTCAAGATTCTGCTAAGCAACTTTCCAAAACTAAAGCACTCTTGCTAAAAGTTATCAATGAGGTGCAAGGAAATGTTAGCACTGAGCGTGATATAGCCGAGCGTCTTTCGCAAACTGCGCAAGAAACAGATAAAATTAAAGGAGTTTTAACAATCATCGCAGAAATTGCTGACCATACGAGTTTGCTTGCATTAAACGCTAATATAGAAGCGGCTCGAGCAGGAGAGGCAGGACGTGGATTTGCTGTGGTTGCTGATGAGGTGCGAAAGTTGGCAGAGCGCACACAAAAAAGCTTGGGTGAAGTCAATGCAGTGGTGAATACGATTATCCAATCAGTTTCTGATGCCAATAATGCAATGGGTGCAAATGTCCAAAATACTATTAGCATTGCAGATGCTTCCATAGAAAGCACAGATGATTTGGAAACTAGTGTCAAATCCTTAGAAGATGCCGTAGATGCTTCTTCGCAATCTTTGCAAAAGACAAACGAGCTTTTCGCTGCGGTCAATGACATTCTAAAACAAGTTAGCGAGGTGCAAAGACTAACGGATGAAAATAGTAAGGCAGTGCATTTGATAGATGGAATTTCCAAGGAAATTTCTCAAAAAGCAAGTGCGCTCAACAATCAGTTAGATTCTTTCAAAGTCTAGTTTTCTAAAATAGGATAATTCTAGTGTTATATATTAGAATCGTTGAAGGATTTATTTCGTCAAATGGGAGCTTGGTTTATGAATTATTATTCTAAATTTGGCTATAATCAATATCAACTTTATGTTAATTGAATTATCAAGGAGAGCAGATGCAAATCGGAACAAACCCTTATTTTAATTTGCAAGATTACTCCAAATATTTTAAATCTCGTGATATTCAACAAGTTTCTAATGAAACAGAATCACAAAAAACTCAAATAAATAGTATAGAATCTCAAGAAAAATCTGAACAAAATTTAGATAAAACAACAGTAGAGTCCCCCAATGGTGAAGAATTAGATGCAAGTGAGCAACAATATGTGCGTGAGTTAGCTGCGATTGATGCAAGTGTGCGCGCCCATGAAGCTGCACATGTTGGAGCGGGAGCGGGTGTTGTTAGTGGAGGTGCTAGTTTTGGTTATACACGCGGACCAGATGGTAAGATGTATGCAACTTCTGGAGAAGTGCCTATCTCTATGAAAGAAGGCAGGACTCCAGAAGAAACAATTCGCAATGCGCGTCAGATTATTTCTGCTGCAATGGCTCCAGCAGATCCTAGTCCGCAAGATTATAAAGTTGCTGCCAATGCAGCGCAAATGGAATCACAAGCTAGGAGTGAGCAGGCACAAGAGCGCGCAGAAGAAATGAAAGAACAACTAGAACACTCAGATGCACAAGATTCTAAAGAAGTAAATTCTAGCTCCAATAATAAGGATTCTACAACACAAAATGCTAACAATATAGAATCTCAAAATGCTTCAAATTCAAATATCCAAGAAAAAAAACCTTTTTTAAGCAATGAAGTGATAGATGATGGACTTGTTGCTTATGCAATAAAAAGTTACACCGCCAATGCAACGAATCATTCTTATAACCCAAGACTTGATATTGCAGGTTAATGATGAATTTTATTTGTTAGGTCTGAATGCTTTTTAAGAGTTTTGTGCAGAGCTTGCCAGTCTTTATGGGTTATTTGCCATTGGGGATTGCATTTGGGATTTTATTCTCTAAATTACATCTAGCTTGGTATTTTGGTATCTTAAGCGCGGTGTTGATTTTTACTGGAGCAGGGCAATTTTTGTTGGTCTCATTACTTGCAGTGCATGCAGGTTTTTTTCAAATCGCAATTGCCTCTTTTTTATTAAATATCCGCCATATGTTTTATTCTTTGGCAATCACTGATGAAATTAAAAATTTTGGTATTAGCAAATATTATATTCTTTTTGGATTGACAGATGAAACATTCGCAGTGTTAAAAACCAACCAAGAAGTCTTCAATCTTACGCCAAAAGAATTAGAAAAAACCTATTTGTATATCACTTTGTTTGACCATATTTATTGGGTTTTAGGCTGTGGAATTGGAATTTTCTTAGGGGAAAAATTAGGGTTTCAACCCGATGGTGTTGAATTTGCGCTTACAGCACTTTTTAGTGTGCTGACTTTGGCATTACTCAAAAATTCTACCAACAAAAAGCCTTTTTATTTGGCTTTGATGATTGGAATCTTCGGGTTGATTGTTTTTCCAAGTGGGCAATTTTTAATTTTGAGTATGGTTTGTGGAATTGCAATTTTGTTGATTTTTAGAAAGTGGATTGCAAATAATGAAAGTAAGCCAGTCCATACGAATTTCAAAACATAAAGGTGGGCAATGGAATCGCAAGTTAGCCAAGACTTGAGTGAGATTTATATTTTTTGGGCTATTTTTGCTGCATCTTTTGGCACCGCTTTGACAAGATTTTTGCCTTTTTTTGCCCTTAAAAATGCGACAAATAATCTTTGGTTGCGTTATTTGCAAGAAACAATGCCTTTGCTTATCATGACTCTTTTGGTTTTTTTCAGTTTAAAAGATACGGCTTGGAGTGAAACTTATGGGCTTTATGAGATTGGGGGGATTCTTTGCGCAATTGTGTGTTTTGTATTATCTAAAAATTCTGTATTAAGCATATTTGCAGGAATTGTTTTTTATATTTTTGCATTAAAAATATTTTAAAGGAAATAATAATGATAAAGGTTTATGGAATCAAAAATTGTGGAAGCGTTAAAAAAGCATTAAATTTTTTGGATTCTAAGGAAATTTCGTATCAATTTATAGATTTTAAGATAGCCCAACCAACAAGAGAAAAATTGGAATATTGGCTAGAGTCTGTTTGCTTGGAAGTGCTTTTGAATAATAAAGGAACAACTTATAAAAAATTGAAACTAAAAGACTTGGGATTAACAGCAACAGAAATTAAAGAATGGTTAATAAAAGAGCCCATGTTAATCAAGCGACCCGTTATTGAAGTTGGGGATTCTGTAATTGTAGGATTTGATGAGGAATCTTATCAAAAAATAAAATGGTCATAAGGCATAGAAACTAATGAAGTTACGAAGACGAGATTTCATTGTTTGGAGTGCAATATTATTTTTTTTAGTATTTTTTGGTGGTTGTGTAAGATTAGGAAATTCACAGGATATTACAATAACTTTGCCGATACAGGATTTAAGATTGTATGCTAAAGAATCGCGGAATTTAAGCCACGCAAAACAAATGAGATTAAAACAAGAATATCTTGCCCATTTTTTCTCTCCTTTTGATAAACAGCCTCAATATAAAGCAGAGGAGCTTCAATGGGGCTTAGATTTAGCATATCAAAATTTAGGTTTTGGTGAAAATTTACTTCCTTACAAAAAAGAAGAAATTGAAGAATTGGAGTTTGAGGCAAATTTACAAGAGTATCCAAGTGTGAGAAAGCCAGCAATTATTACAAGAAATTCTAATTTGCGTGTCTTACCAACGAATAAACCAAGATTTTATGATCCAAGCAAAGCAGGAGAGGGATTTCCTTTTGATTATTGGCAAAATTCTTCTATTTATTTAGGAACACCCGTGCTAATTACACACTATTCGCGTTCAAAAAAATGGGCATTTGTTGAGAGTGGATTTGTGAGTGGTTGGATTTTGAGCTTAGATGTTGCAATCTTAGATGATAATCAAGTGCAAGATTTGAAGCAAACAGAAGATTTTTTGGTTGTTACAAAAGACTTAACATCTATCAAGAATTATCATCAAGAATATTTAGAATCCGCACGAATTGGAATGATTTTGCCACTGCTTGGTAGCACTAGAAGCCAATACGAAAGTCAGATTTTTTTGCGTAATTCTCGCGGATATGCCTATGCACATAAAGTAACATTGGACCAAAACTCTTTTGCGAAATTTCCAATGAGTTTTTCTAGTCAAAATTTAGCATGGCTAGCACAAGGGATTGTGGGTGAAAAATATGGTTGGGGTGGAATGTTTGGAAATCGGGACTGCTCTATGTTTTTGCATGATATTTTAGGGAATTTTGGATTTTATTTGCCTAGAAATTCACAAGCACAGATGAATTCGGAAAATAACAAGAATCAAGATTCTGCTCTGTATTTTGATTTGAGTCAATTCAATAGCGAACAAAAGAAACATCAACTTGTAAAAAATGCGATTCCATTTGGAACATTATTGGGAATGAGAGGACATATCATGCTTTATCTTGGGGAAATAGAGGGGCAAATTTATGTCTTGCATGACATTTGGGGATTAAGAACGCTACAAAATGAAACACAAGAGGGAAGAAAAATTATTGGCAAACTTGCAGTTACTTCACTTGAAATTGGTAAGAATATTCAAGGAATTAATCAAGATAAGTTGCTGATTCAGCGCGTTTATGGTATGCGAAATTTATTTTTGAAAAGTGAATTAGAAAATGCAAGTCAAGAATAATAAAAAAATTATTGAATGCAAAAATGTTAAATTTTATTTTACCAAAGAGCGAATTTTGTATAATGTGAATTGGACGATTTGTGAAGGTGATTTTTGGGCAGTCATTGGACCAAATGGTGGTGGTAAAAGCACATTGGCGCGTCTTTTGGTGGGATTATTGCAGCCTACAAGTGGCGAGATTATCAAAAATCAAGATTTACGTATTGGTTATGTGCCACAAAATACTTTTTTGAATCGTCATTTTCCCATTACAACACTAGAGGTTGTGATGATGGGGTTTTTGAAACCAAAAATTTTTGGCGGATTTTTACCTAAAGATGCAAAAAAGATTGCAATGGAAAGATTAGAACAATTCCATATGGAATCTTATGCACATAAAAAAATTGGCGAACTCTCTGGAGGACAGCGTCAAAGGATATTGATTGCGCGTGCATTATGTGGGAATCCAAATCTTTTGATTTTAGATGAGCCAACCGCGAGTATTGACCAAAAGAATCAAAAAGAAATTTATGATTTGTTGCAACAAATCAACCAAGAAAAGACTATAATAATGATTAGTCATGATGTATCAGTTTTGTTGGGCTGTGCAAAAAAAGTTTTATATGTTAATAAAGAAGTTACAACGCATGACTTACCAAGCAATATAAATGTTCTCTGTGATTCTCATAGTAAAGGCGAACATTTTTGTGAAGTAGAGCTTATGGGGTTGTGGAACTCTAAAGTTTAGGAGGTAAAAATGGATAATTCTTATGATGTAGCAATTATTGGAGCTGGGATTTCCGGGAGTGCATTATTCTATGTTTTGACACATTACACGGATTTGAAAAGAGTGATTCTATTAGAAAAATATTCCGAACCTGCATCGCTTAGCTCTAGTGGTAACAATAATTCTCAAACAATTCATGCAGGTGATATTGAAACAAATTATACTTTTGAGAAAGCAAAAAAGGTCGCAAGGTCAGCAAAGATGCTGGTCTCGTATGCTTTGTTTCATCGATTACAAAATAAAAGTATTTTTGAATATCAAAAAATGGCGATTGGTGTGGGTGATAAGGAAGTAGAGTTTATACAGAAACGACACGAAGAGTTTAAAGAAATTTATCCAGAATTGGAATTTTTTACTAAAGAGGATATTAAAGAAATTGAACCCAATATTATTAAGTTAGCAGATGGGAGTGATCGTGCAGAAAATGTTGTTGCATCTGGAATGCGCAAAAGTTTTTGTGCTATGGATTTTTGTTCGGTTGCACATCATATGATAGAGAAAAGTGTTTTTGGTGAGCATAAGGTAAAGTTTAATTACCAAGTCAAAGATATTATTAAACAAGGGGATGGGAAATACACGCTTCGTGCCAATCATCAAGAACCAATTACGGCATCCTTTGTATTGGTTAATGCAGGAGCACATTCTTTGTTTTTAGCGCAAAATATGGGGTTTGGCTTAGAGCTTGGTTGTCTGCCTGTGGCGGGTAGTTTTTTCTTCATTCCTGGAGATAAACTAAGAGGCAAGGTCTATACGGTTCAGCATCCAAAATTACCTTTTGCTGCGATTCATGGAGATCCTGATGTTGTGGCGCAAGGAAAGAATCGTTTGGGACCAACGGCTTTATCTTTGCCCAAACTAGAACGTTTCAAGAGCGGCACTTATTTGGATTTCTTAAAAACTTCCGGTTTTGGTGAGGCAGCTACAACAAAAATTATGTGGGATTTATTTTCAGATAGCGAAATCCGTAATTACATCTTGAGAAATTTCTTGTATGAAGTGCCAAACATCGGAAAAAGATTTTTTATCAAAGAAGCGCAAAAAATCATTCCTTCTTTGACATTGGAAGAATTAACCTATGCCAAAGGTTTTGGTGGAATCCGACCACAAGTATTAGATAAAAAGCAAAAAAAGTTGATTCTAGGCGAGAAAAAGATTAAGAGTGGAGAAGGAATTACCTTTAATATGACGCCAAGTCCTGGAGCAACAAGCTGTATGCGTAATGCTTTGATTGATATGCTTGAAATTACAGAATATCTCAACGCCAATATCAAAATGGATAAAATCAAAGATGAACTTAATGAAGAAAGCTTGGAGTGGCTAGTTGATTGATATTCTGGGATATGCATTTGTGCAAAATGCCATTTTGGGCGCACTTTGTACAAGTATTATTTGCGGAATCATTGGCACACTTGTAGTTACCAATCGTATGGTTTTTGTTGCAGGAGGAATCGCGCATAGCGTATATGGAGGAGTTGGAATTGCTGCATTTTTTGGGCTACCAATTTTAGTTGGGGCAATGGGATTTAGTATCCTTTGCGCGATTCTTTTGGCTTATATGCTGTTGTTTGCAAAGGAGCGTTTGGATTCTCTTATTGGCTCATTATGGGCTTTTGGTATGGCGTTGGGCGTGATTTTGGTAGAATTAACCCCGGGCTATAATAAAGACTTTATGGGGTATTTGTTTGGAAGTATTTTAAGTATTACAGAAAATGATATTTATTTAATGTTGTGCTTTGGATTTTTTTTGATTTTTTTTGTATGGTTTAATTATCGGATTATTTTAGGAATCTCTTATGATAGTGAATTCACCCAATTGCAAGGAATTAATACAAAAATTTTTAGTGTTATTTTAATGGTTTTGATTGCGCTAGGGATTGTGATTTCTATGCGTTCAGTTGGAATTATTCTTATTGTTGCGCTTTTGAGTATTCCTGCTTATTGTAGCGAGATTTTTACTACTTCACTTGCTAAAATGATGTTAGGAGCAAGTTTGATTTCTCTTGTTTGTATGCTTTGTGGAATCGTCATCGCCTATTTTTATGATTTACAAGCAGGAGCTAGTATTGTAATGATTTTAGCTATCTTTTCATTTATTTTAATTCTTTTTCACTATTTTAGAAAGTTTCAAACTATTTAAAGGGGCTTTATGCAAAATAAAAAAGAACACGACAAAACAGAAGCGCAAGTTATTGCAACTAAAGCGGTTAAAATTTCCCTTTTGGCTTGTGTGATTATGATTGTTTTTGCTTCACTTAGTCTTTGGGTGTTGTTTAATCAAATTACTGCAACTGCAAATTTAGTCAAAATGCAAAAACAATATGAAATCCGCCTTGAGAAATTGGAAAAAGAACTTGAATAATAGATAAAAGAGTTTCAGTATCTTAAAATCTTTAGTTTTTAAGATAAAATTCCATAGACATTAATAGGGCTTTAAAAAATCATAATGAGAAACAATGTTTTTTATCTTTTGCTTGTAATGGCGATGAGTTTTTGGGGTGCTTCTTGGGCTGCTAGCAAAGTTTTGGTTGAATATGCGAGTGCAGAGGTGGTTACCTTTTGGCGTTTTTTCTTTGCTTTGCTTGCTTCAATTCCCATTGTTGTTTTGCTTAAGATTCCTTTACGGATTGATAAGAATGCGTTGAAGTTTTTATTATTAGCTACTCTATGTAATTGTTTATACTCTCTTTTATTTTTTATCGCCTTAAACTATGGTAGTGCTGGCAAAGGTGGCGTTCTTGTAACAACACTAATCCCTGTATTTGCTTATCTTTTAACTTTTGGATTTTATAAGCTCAAAAAAGATTCAACTAAAAAAATGAAAAAAAATGAGATTTTGGGTTTGTTTTTTGGAATTATTGGTGGAATCTGTTTGCTTAATCTTGGAAGTATGCAGCAGCTTTTTGGTAGGTTTAATACTTTTTTTGTTCTCTGCGCTTTAGATTGGGCGATTTTGACACTTATTTGTCGTAATCTTAGAATTCATCCTGTAGCAATCAACTTATATATTACATTTTTTAGTGTTTTACTATTTTCTCCTGTTTTTATCTTTCAGCCAGCGATGTTTGATGTTTTTGATTTTGGATTGAGATTTTGGGGAATGATGTTTATTGTTGCTGTTTTATCTACGGCAGTTGGGACAAGCATATATTATCTTGGAGTAGCGCGCGTTGGGGCAACACAGGCAAGTTCATTTAATCTTCTCGTTCCAGTTATGGCATTATGGAGCAGTTTTATTATCTTAGATGAAATTCCAAGTTTCTTAACATTGATTGGAGGAAGCATTGCAGTTTTTGCCACTTACCTTATCAATCTTTACCAGCCACAACATCTTAAGAATCTTTCTAGCTTATGGAGAAATAGTCCATAGTTGTGGAGTTTAATTATTTGCAAATTTTATTAAAATGAGCTAAGAATCTTAATATAAGATTAGCTATGAATGGAAACTTATTCACAACAGTTTTCGATTTCTTTGAGGATTCTATGAAGTCTATCTAGCAATCTTGCAGCAATAATGAGTTGTTCGCTTGATTGGATTGCAATATCCTCACTTAGGCTAATAGAATTTTCTATGCTCTTGCGTCTTTCTTCCGTGATTTTTGCAAAATTTAGTTTATGACGAATTGCGTCGCTAATATTTGTAATTTCTTCGTTGATGGATTCGCTCAATTCAATAGCTTGTTTGGAAGTTTCTTTAGTGGATTCTACATATTTCAAGAAATCAGAAAGATTCTGTGAGGCTTGGGATAGCTCACTCTCACCTTCAAGTCTAATGGCTTCAGCGAGATTATTGTTAAGTTTTCCGCTCGCAAGCAATTGTGTTTTTTGTAAGAAGTCTCCTAAATGCGTTTTAATGTGCAAAAGACTATAAATAGAATAAAGTGCAAGGAGCATCATAATAAACGCTGCTCCATATTGGAATTTTTCTAAATAGGCGCGTAGGTGGATTGAAATATCCGAATAGAGATTCACTGTCCAATCAATCTCATTAAGGATTATAGTATTTTGTGATGTGATTTGTTTTAAGTCTTCCACAATTCTCTCTTGTAGTCCTAAAACATTATTGATGTGCTTAGAATAAGGTTGCCAAAACTCATAAGCTTCTTGGATAGATTTCGCGAGATTTGGTATGCGTTTGTAGTCGGGATTGTGATAAAAGTTGGTGATAATGGTATTATAAAGATTATAGCTATCTTTGAAGGAACGATAAGATTTTTCATCCCAAATATGAGAATAGCGCATCATTAAATATGCCATACGCTGTGTGAGCATTCGTTGTCGTCCTGAATCATCAACTGCTTTGGCAGACATTTGGGATTCTACCATCGTTTTGACAATTCGGTCAGATAGGAGAAGCATTTTGGCATTGTTTTCTTCTAAGAATTTTCTATCTTCATAAAGTTTGCTAGAAGTATGCTTGAAGTCTTCTACCATTGATTTGAATTGAATCCATTGTGCGTTAATTGCTTCTAGTTTTTCAATAATTGTTATTTTAGATGGAGGATTGATGTTTTTTGCTTGATTTCCAAAACGCAAAGTGTGTAGGTTGTTTTCAAATTCTTCTAGGGCTAAATTGAGTGTTGTATAATCTTGACTATTTTGAGAATTTATCATAAAGATTTCTTTGGTTATTTTTTGCGTGAGCATTCGCTCTTTTCCTGCAATATTGATAATATAGCCATCTTGGATTCCAAGTTGGTTAATGAATATTACCGAGAGAATCATCACGGCAACGCAAAAGGTAGTCAGAATCCCAAGTATGATAAGACGCGTTACGATTTTTGTCATTTCTAGTCCTGCTTGAAAATATTATATAGTTTTTGTGGATTGAGAATTTCTAATTTGCCTTGTTTGTTGGTGTTTAAAATATTATCTCGGTGTAATTTTGTAAGAGTCCTTGAGAGTGTTTCAGGTTGGATATTAAGAAATCTCGCATTTTCTGATTTTTTGTGTGCATTGAAATTGTCCAAATCAAAGTAGAGCGCGTAAGCAATTTTAGCAGTGCTATCAAAGATTAAGTTTTTTTGAATGACTTCTTCAAATAGTTTTTGCCTTTTGCTTATTTCTTTGAAAAACAAAGCCAAAATACAAGGATTAGAATGTAATAATGGATAAAGTTTATTTCCTTTGATAATAGCAATAGTGCAATCTTGTAAAACTTCAATGTTGGCAAAGGAGGTAAAGTTGCTTTTGGTATCATCTAAATCTAAGTCCAGCAACAATCCATTGTCCAAAAGTCCTAAGAAAACTTCATTGTCAAAACGATTGACCTTGTAAAGCTTCAATAAACCAGACAAGAGAAAATAAAGAGATTTGACTTCTGTATTTTCGTAAAGCACAATTTCTTTAGCGACAAAAGTTTTAAAAGTTGTGATTGCATTTAGTTCTTGTAAATCTTGCTTTCCTAAAGTATTGAAAGGAGCAAAAGATTCTAAGGTTTTCAATTCAAACAAAAATCACCCCATCAATACCATATTCTGCAATTTTCTCAATCATTTCTTCTTGTTTGATGCAAAATAAAATTTTTGTATCAAACAAATAGGTTTCTGCAAGTTTTTGCAGAGTGTTAGCGAGATTTATGTCTTTGCAAAGCAAGAAACGCACATTGAGATTGACCAAAAATAATGCTTCTTTGGGGCTTGTAACAAGGCTAGCATAAGTTACAGAATTGCTATTACAAAAGCGCGCAATAGCTAAATTTTGCTCAAAAGAATCGCAAGAGAGGATTAAAAAATCAGAGGGTAATGTATGGGTAACTTGTTCTTGTTTTTCAATAAATACAAGATTGAGTGGTTCAATTAAAGGGTGATTTAAAATTAGCATTGATTTCCTTTAGTGAAGTGCAGAGCATTCTTTGGAGCAAAAATACTTGCCATTTTTGATAATTACTTCTTCACTTGAGACATAAGTGCCACACTCTGCACATTCAAGCATAATAGAATCTTGTTTTTGTTCAGGCTTCTTTGGTTTGTCTGTGTGTTTGCGAAAAAAGAGATGGTAGATACCCACGAATAATAAAATTAATAAAAACCATTTTAGCATTTTAAATCTTCTCCAAAAATAACAACATAGTGTAGCAAACCATACTGAAAGTGAGTATATTTTAAGCCTTGTGGAATCTCATTTTCAAAATTTGAACCTTTGTAAAGCAAAATAGTTGAATGGGCTGCAAGATGTGTTTGACATTTTTGTAAAAATTCTTTTATACCAAAAGTTGCCCTTGAGGTAATAAGATTTGGTTTGTCTTGCAGCACTAATGATTCTACTCTTTCGCGCCTAATTGTAAAATTTTTTAGGTTTAAAGTTGCTTTAACATTTTGCAAAAAAGCAGCTTTTTTCGCATTAGGTTCGCACAAAATTGTAGGAATCTCTAGTGCGATTCCAAGTGGAATGCCTGGAAACCCATTGCCACTGCCAACATCTAAAAGACTTGTTTTGGCATGCAAGTTTAATGTGTCTAATTCTAAGGGATAAAGAGAATCTTGAATATTTTTTTGGATACTTGGAAGGTCTTTTGCTCCGCTTAAGCTGTGGATAGTATTCCAATGCAGCAAAAGTTTAGCATAGGATTCTAGTAGTGCAATTTGTGAAGATTGTAGAGAATTGTTTGCTGTTTTCATAAAATTAACATTCCATCTCCATAGGAATAGAAACGATAGTTTTGTGCAATAGCTTCTTGATAGAGCTGTTTGGTCATATCTAAGCCTATAAATGAGGCAACAAGCATTAAGAGTGTTGTTTTGGGTAGATGAAAATTTGTCAAAAGTGCATTTGTTTTGAGGGGTTTGTTGTATGGATGCAAGAATAAGTCGCATTCTCCACTCAAAGCACCATTTCTAGCAAATTCTTCAATCGTGCGTGCAGCGGTTGTTCCAATGGCAGTAATATGAGAGGCTTGTCGGATTTTATTGGCTGAATCTTCAGAAAGAAAAAAATGTTCCTTGTGCATTTTATGGTCTAAAATATTTTCACTTTTTACACCCACAAAAGTTCCAGCTCCCACATGAAGCGTTATTTCTGTATTTTGGAAATGTGATTTAAGATTTTTGTAGGATTCATCACTAAAATGCAGGGAAGCAGTTGGTGCAGCAATCGCTCCTAAGTGCTTTGCAAAAACACTTTGATAGTTTTCTTTATCCGCTTGCGTATCCTCTCGTTTGATATAAGGAGGTAGGGGAATATGCCCAGAGCTTTCTAAGAAATTGAAAAACTCCTCACGACTTAAAGGTGCTTTTGAAAAATCTGAAAAGTCTGCGCTTGTTTGGAGATTGGGAATCTTAAAAAATTCTGCTTCTTTAAATCCTACTCCAAGGGTATTTTCTATGTCATTTTTCAAAATTCTTGCTACAATTCCTCCTCCAAAGCTTATCCAATGTCCAGCTCTTAAACGCCCTTTGAATTGCATTAGATACATATTGGGTGCAATTTCTTTATGAAAAAGTGCCTCGATTTTTGCGCCATTTGATATTTTAGAATCGGGAGTAATTTTTGTGCCATAGAGTCTTGCAGGCAAAACTTTGGTATTGTTAAAAACTAATAAAGTTTCTTGAGGTAGAAATTTGGCAAAGTCTTTAAAAGTTGTATGGGTGATGGTATGATTTTTGCGCTCAAAAACTAATAATTTAGCTGCTTCTTTTGGGAAAATAGGACAAGTGGCGATACGTTCTTTGGGCAAAAAATAATCATAATTTTCAAGTTGTAATTCACGCATTAATGATTAATCTCTTCGTCATTAGTGTCTTGCGTTTTATAAGGATTGACAATTTTAGCAATCATAATAGACAATCCATAGAGCAACATCAACGGAATCGCCATTAAGAATTGCGAAAGCACATCAGGTGGAGTGAGAATTGCTGCAAGAATAAAAATGAAGACAATCGCATATTTGAAATATTCTTTGAGTGTTTTATCGGTAATAAGTCCGATTTTTGCTAAAAAAAATGTAATCACAGGCAATTCAAAAGAGATTCCAAATCCAATCATTAGTTTTGCAAAGAAACTTACATATTCTCCAATACTAGGAAGTGCGGTGAAAAGTTGAGAACCAAAGTTGATTAGATAACCAAAGCCAATAGGAAAAGCGATATAATAAGCAAAGGCGCAACCACACAAAAAAAAGAAAGTTCCAAAAATCACAAAAGGTAAAACAAGTTTTTTTTCGTTGTCGTATAATCCTGGTGCAACAAATGACCAAATTTGCCAAAAAATCACAGGTAGAGCAAAGATGAATCCGCTAAAAAATGCTACTTTAATCGCAGTAAAAAATGCCTCTCCCACTTGTGTAAAAATAACGCTTTCACGCCCATTAGGAAGGGCACTACTAAGAGGAGTAACCATCCAATCTAAAATCAATTCCCAAAAATAAAAAGAAACAAGAAAAGCAATAAGAATTGCAAGAGTAATGCGAATAAGGCATTTGCGCAAATCTTGAATATGGGGTTTTAAGTCTTCAAACATTTTTATTCCTTATTTCCTAATTTTTGGATTCCATTGGTTTCTTGTTCCAAATTTTCTCCAAAGTTCAAAGTGGTTTTGCTAGATTGATTGAGCTTGATTTCTTTAGCTGGATTGAAAGTCTTTTGCTGTGTGGATTGGGTGAGGGTAGAATCTTGCTTTTCTTGCAAAGAGTCTTGGGATTTTTTGGGATTAGTTTCTTGGGAAGTTGGAATAGGTGGTGTGGAAGGCGAAAGATGCTCATCAAGGTCTAAGTTAAGTTCTTTTAATTCTAAATTTTTACTTAAAGTTTGCACATCTTGTGTAAGGCTATTTTTGTAAGCTAGTGCTTCTTCTTTGATTTTGCTTAGATTGACTTCGCGTTCTAAGCTTTCTTTAGCATCGTCCATTGTTTTCTTGACGGCTTTAAAAAACTTTGCCATATCTACTAATGCCTTGGGTAATTTTTCTGGTCCCAAAAAAATAATTGCTACAACCGCAATCATTAAAATTTCAAAAAATCCCATTCCAAACATTGTTAAATTTTGCCTTTATTGATAAGTTTTTTGTTTGAAGTTTATGATTCTACCCAATTTTGGAATAAAGTGTGCTTAGAGAGAAGTAGAATTCTATTGGAAAAAGGCAAAAACAATGAGACAAAAAAATATTAAAAAAATGTTTATTTTCGCGTATTTTGCATGTATGGCAATGTTGTTTTGTGGGTGTATTTCACCTAAAACAGACGCATTTTTGTTGGGTGCTGGGATTGGTGCTGGCGTAACAGCATATTTTATGAAAGGAGGCAATATTGCAGGATATAGTGCGCGTTCTTTACAGAATGCGGGAGAGAGCAGCGGCAGTATGCAGTCTTTGCCTGATTCTTCTATTCCTTCGGATTTGGAATGGTATTACTTGGAAAAAGAAATTTTTTCTGATATTCAATTGCAAAATCAAAATCAAAGCATAAGCTTGTTTTAAAATTCAAAGCTATAATCTTTTGGCTTTGAATCAAAAAACAATTGTCTTATTGTTATAGACAAAAATTTTTTCCTCTAATGCAAGATTGAGTGCTTTAGCTAAGACAATCTTTTCTACATCGCGTCCGCTTTTTTGCATTTCTTTCCAACTCATTGCATGATTGACTTTAATAACATCTTGATAAATAATGGGTCCCTCATCTAGTGCATTATTGACAAAATGTGCCGTAGCTCCAATGATTTTGACTCCACGTTCATAAGCTTGTTTGTAGGGATTTGCTCCGATGAATGCAGGTAAAAAACTATGATGAATATTGATAATCTTACCTTCAAATTTTTGGACAAAGTTTGGGCTCAAGATTCGCATATATTTTGCAAGAACAATATAATCTGTTGGGAATTTTTCTAAGATTTCTAAGATTTTCTTTTCGTGTTCTTCGCGAGCAAGATTTTCACTAGGAATACACACAAAAGGCAAATCAAATTTTTCGCATAAGGGCTCAAGTGATGAATAATTAGAAACAACTGCTAAAATATCTGCATTAAGTTCTCCACTATCATGGCGAATCAATAAATCCCCTAAACAATGGTTTTCTTTGGTGCAGAG